>Ga0210393_10001243_pt1 | contig 21593 bp, 13 predicted proteins | sample IncBWC27OmetaG_FD_160068 | JGI IMG/M metagenome (GOLD analysis project Ga0210393, IMG submission 160068) | Forest soil microbial communities from Barre Woods Harvard Forest LTER site, Petersham, Massachusetts, United States - Inc-BW-C-27-O ... | reverse complement strand
AAGTCCGGGACGAACGAGCTGCACGGCACCCTTTACAGTTACTTCCGCAACGACGGCCTGGACGCCGCTGACCCGTTTGCCCGTACGCAGGCGCTGGCGCCGGGTGCGATTTTCGATCCGACGCAGCCGGACACTAACAGCGTCAATACGAAGAATTCCTTGACCCGCTATCAGTTTGGCGGCACGGCGGGCTTCCCGATCACGAAAGACAAGTCCTTTCTGTTCGTTTCCTTCGAAGGGTTGCTCCAAGACGCGCAGAATTCCGTTCCGATCCTGACCAGCACGAGTCTTCTCCGACCGACGGCTGCGCAAGATGCGATTATCGCTGGATTGACGGCGCAAGGAGGCACTCCGGTAACCTGCTTCGCAGGCATGCCACAAATTCCAGCAGCTTTCTGCGCCGGGGCACTCACTAGCGGTTTGACGGTCAGCCAATCCACGGGGCTTTCAAAGATTCAAAACGGGCTGAACGGTTTCCTCGTGGGCGCGCTGGAGTCAAACGGCGGACTGTTCCCTTACAACACCCGAGAGTACCTGGCGTCTGGGAGGTTCGATCACCGATTCAGCGATGCGAACCAGATAAGCGTCACTTACAGGTATGGGCATGACCGCGAGGAAAATCCTGACGTGCAATCGCTAACGGGCTTTTCGGCGGGCAGTGCGGTTCGCGCCTATGACGACAACATTTTGGCCGCTTTTTATCATCAGTTCAGCGCCACTGCTCAGAACGAACTCCGGTTGCAATTTGACTTCTATAACACCGGCGTAATTCCAAACGAACCTGGGGAAGCCGGACTGCAAATCCCCGGCTTTGTGAATAATTTGGGAACGAACATCTTTTTGCCCGAATCCAGCATTACGCGCAGATATGAAATCGCGGACAACTTCACGCTGGTTCGCGGGCACCATACTTTCAAATTCGGAGGTTCCGAGCTGCTTCGCGGCAACCATACGGAATCGCACACGTTCTTCCCGGGGCGTTTCGTGTTTAGTTCCTTGCCTGGCGGTGCGATTAGCCCGCAGCTGGCGAGTACCAGTATAACTTCGCTGCAAGCGGCTTCGTTTGGTATTCCGGTCGTTTTCCAGCAGGGCTTCGGCAATCCAGTTTACCCGTATTACACAAGGCCGTTCACGGCGGGCTACTTTCAGGATACCTGGCAGATCCGGCCCAATCTGACCTTGAATCTCGGCCTTCGCTATGAGCTTGACACGCAGTACGCTCCGTTGAACACATACAAAAAAGATTTTGGCCCTCGAGTCTCCTTCGCCTGGGATCCGTTCGGCAACCACAAGACGGTCATTCGTGGAGGCTACGGGATCTTCTACGCACCGATCTACGACCAGATTACATCTGTGGATTACTCCCTCGGAGTTCGGAACGCGAACAACAGTTCGGTGGGAAACACAACGAAAGCGGGGCAAGTGAACAACCTGGACGCCATTTGTGGATTTTCCGGATTCCCCGGCACCATTTTCCCGGGTAACGGCAGCAGTCCCTGCAATCGCGAAATCTCCATTTACATCGTTCCAATCCAGGGAGTCCCCGGTGGCGCCGCAAATTTGAGTGCCCCGGGAGTCTTCCAGACCCTATTCGCTGAGGGAGCGATCACTTGCACGACACCGCCTCCAGGGAGCAGCGCTTGCATTACCCCTGCCTTGCTTGGGCAGCCCGGGCTGGGGCTGAATGTCGCCAATAGCGGCCCCCTTGGTCCGCTTCAAGTGGTTTTCGCCGACCAGCCTAATTTTAGACCTCCATATTCACAGCAGGCCGAGTTTGGAATCGAGCGCGAGATTGTTCCGGGACTCTCTATTTCCGCGAGCTACATCTACTCTCATACCATCGGCCTCCCCACCGCCATTGACACCAATCTGCTGCCGGCGCCACTTAGCACCATTCCACTGGCTAACGGGAAAACTGTCTCCTACCGGAACTGGAATCCTAGCGCGGGCACCCCGGGCGACCCAGATCCGCTCGGCGGCACGGAGTTCCCCGGGGGGGTCTCGCCATGCGCCAATCCTTTCAAGTGCTTTGTGAATCCGTTTATCGTGCAAAACAACGAATACGGTTCCGTTGGTAGCGCGGTTTATCAGGGCGGAATTCTAGAAATCAAGAAGCGCTTCAGCAATCATTTTTCCGTGTTAGGTAATTACACCTACAGCAAAGGATTCGACACGGGTACTGATTTTAACAGCGATTATGGCCCACAAGATCCGACCAACCTGGGCGCCGACCGCGGACTTTCCGAATTCGATCAGCGTCATAAGGTCGTGATCGCCGGCGTAATTGACAGCCCTTGGATGAATCCTATCCTTGCCGGTTTTCAGTTGGCCCCCATTTTTTCCTACAACAGCGGGCATCCGTTCAACTTGCTGGCGGGGGGCGAAGTGAACGGCAACAATCACACCACTAACGAACGCCCCATCGGCGCCGGCCGCGACACTGGACTTGGCCCGAGTTACACCAATTTCGACATGCGCCTGAGCTGGCAACATAAACTTGGCGAAAAGGCCAGAGTGCAATTTACAGCGGAGGGCTTCAACATCGCCAACCATACCAACTTCGCAAGCGTGAACAACGTGGTGAATCCACTCTTTGGCATTCAAACAGGGCCAACGGTTTGCCCGGTCGCCGGTACCTGCGCTACTGGTAACACCAGTTTTGACGTTCACGGGAGCGCAGCTCTCTCTCCGAGCCAGCCGCTTGGCTTTACTTCGGCTTTTCCCAAGCGGGAAATCCAGCTCGGTCTGCGAATTACGTTTTAACTAGCGGGAGACCGGCACACGGCGTCGTTTGCTGTAATGCCGCCACGGAAGCAGTGCCTCCACTCGGCGGGGTGATCTCCAGTTTCCTTGCCGCCAGTGACAGGCGATTTTCCAAAGCTTGTGAGTAGGAGGAATCTTTTATGTTGCAGAGAACAAAACGCGTAGTCCTTTTCCTCGCGTCGATAGCGACCCTGCTTCTTGTGGTTGCCAGCAACACCCGGGCGCAAGCAGGCGTTGCCATGCAATCCGGAACCCTCGCTGGCGGCGCGAAATATTTGATTGAGGTTCCTGCAAACTGGAACGGCACTTTATTTCTCTATAGCCACGGCTACGTGATCCCCGGAAGCTCGAACCCGGCCCAAGATGTGGGTGATCCCGTCACGCGATTTTTCATGCTATCCAGCGGATACGCGCTGGCAGGGTCTTCTTACGCCACGACGGGTTGGGCCATCCAGGATGCGCTGCAGGATCAAATCGCACTGCTTGACCTGTTCAAAAAAGCCGTCGCGCTTCCCAAGAGGACCATCGCCTGGGGACATTCGCTTGGCGGAATCATCACGGCTGGCCTCATCCAGCGCCACCCGGGACGATTTGACGCCGCGCTGCCCATGTGCGGAGTGCTCTCGGGCGGCGTCGCGACGTGGAACACCGCGTTGGATGCCGAATTCGCTTTCAAGACTTTGCTTGCGCCGGGCACGGGGCTCCAAGTCGTCAATATTGCCAACCCGGTTGCAAATCTCGACCTGGCCGAAGAGGTGCTTGCGCTGGCACAGTCCACGCCTCAGGGGAGAGCCCGGATAGCGCTGGCCGGCGCATTGTCGGACCTGCCGGGATGGTTCACACCGTTATCGCCGGAGCCTGCGCCGGATGATTTTTCTGGACAAGAGATAAACCAGTTCCTCTGGGACCAACAGGTGGACTTTCCATTTGTTTTTGCGTTTCGCGCAGAGCTCGAGGCGCGCGCGCAGGGCAATGTCTCCTGGAACACCGGAGTCGATTACCGAAGACAGTTTGATCGTTCGATTGGCCGCGAGCAGGTACGCGCACTTTACGAGCAGGCTGGCCTCGATCTCGACGCAGATCTGAGGACACTGAATGATGCCGCGCGAATCAGCGCTGACCCCGAAGCCGTTCATTATCTGGAGAGGAATATCATCTTTGACGGCGAAATCCACATTCCCGTGCTGACACTCCATACCAAGGGTGACGGACTGGTAGTGGTTGAGAATGAGAGCGCTTACAAGAAAGTTGTCGACGAAGCGGGCGATGGGAAATTCCTACGCCGGGCGTTCGTCGATCGCGCAGGACACTGCGCCTTCACCCCGGCGGAAACTATCGCCGCCGTTCAGACGCTCATCGACCGCCTGGATACAGGAAGATGGCCCGAGGTTGACGCCCGAGACTTGAACCGTGCCGCGGCAGCGCTCGGGCCCGGATTCAACATTTTCGGTGGGACAATGGGCGTCGTGCCCACTCCGCCAGCGTTTATCGAATTTGATCCAGCCCGGTATCTTCGCCAGTTTGATGCACTTACGAGAGAATGCAAATTCGGATTCTTGTGCGGCGACCCATTCTCGAAGTTTGATCTGCAGTGAGAGCCAATCCGCGGTGGTTTATGATCCCGAGCCACCGGAGAGTCTTGGTGAAAACGTCAAATAGTGTTGGTTACAAAAATATGATATAAACACTCGTTTGTTTTCAAGTAGAAAAACGATCCCGATACTATGGCAAGCAATATAGAAAGCCGGCAGATATTTGATCTCACCGGCCGGGTGGCAATCGTTACAGGTGGTTCGGTCGGGCTGGGACGGCAAATGGCCGAAGGCCTTGCAGAAATGGGGGCAATTCTCGTTCTTTGTGCGCGAAAGAGGGAACGTTGCCTGGAGGCGGCTGGAGAGCTGCAAAAGTTCGGCGTGCAAGTTCTAGCCTTGGCATGCGACGTCAAAGAACCCGGCAGTATTCAGGAAGTTGTCGATGCTACCGTCAAACAATTTGGAAGAATCGACATTTTAATCAACAATGCCGGCACTTCCTGGGGCGCGCCTGTCGAGGCGATGACCCTCGAGCAATGGAACAAGGTCATCGAGACCAATTTGACTGGAACGTTTCTCTTTTCGCAGGCCGTGGGCAGGGTGATGATTGCGCAGCGCCGGGGAAAGATTATCAACATCGCCTCGGTTGCCGGTCTGCGCGGCTCGCCCCCGAGATTTTCCGCGATCGGCTACAGCGCCAGTAAAGGCGGGGTGATCATCTTCACGAAGGACCTGGCCTGCAAGTGGGGCATGCACAACATTCAAGTGAATGCGATCGCGCCCGGCTGGTTTCCGACCGACATGTCGGAAAAGATCATCGAACGAAATAAGGAAGCTTTGTTGGCAGGCATACCCCTGGGACGCTTTGGCGGGCCACAGGATCTAAAGGGAGCGGCCATTTTTCTTGCCTCCGAGGCTTCGGATTTTGTTACCGGACACACGCTGGTAGTCGATGGAGGCCAATCCGCCTGATTCGGGCGGTCCACGCGATGAACATTCCGCTTACGCCTTTGCGATTTCTTCGATATGCCGAGGAGCAATTTCCGAGCAGAACCGCTGTGGTATGCAATCGTGATCGATTTACGTACGCGCAGTTTGCAGACCGCGCGCGTCATCTTGCCGGGGCGTTGCGCCAAATGGGAGTCCAGCCTGGTGACCGCGTCGCTTTTCTCAGTACCAATTGCCACCGCTTGCTGGAGGCCTACTACGGTGTCCTGGAAGCCGGGGCGGTCCTGCTCCCGCTAAACATCCGGCTCGCGCCAAGCGAGCTGGGCTATATCTTGAATGACGCTGGAGCAAGCATCCTCTTCGTGGAGAAACAGTTCCTCGGTTTGGCCGAGTCCTTTCGCAGCGATATTCCTTCGGTAAAGACCATCTGCCAACTTGACGGAGGCCCGGAGGCGCCTTGGCTCTCTTCTCAAAATTACGAGTCTCTTCTGGCGTCAGCAACGCCTCACCGCTCGGACATCGACTCCATCGACGAAAATGCGCTCGCTGAACTTTTTTATACGAGCGGCACAAGCGCCAATCCCAAAGGCGTCATGCTCACGCACAGAAACGTCTACCTGCACGCGCTGCACATCTGCCTGGGATTTCAAATCGAAAAAGGGGCCGTCGAACTCCACACGATTCCGCTTTTTCACGCAAATGGTTGGGGCGTCGCGCATTTCCTCACTCTGCTGGGAGGAAAGCACGTCATGATCCACCGATTTGAAACGCAAGAAGTTTTCCGTCTCATTGAAAAAGAGGGCGTGCATTCCTGCAGCCTCGTTCCCATCATGGCCACGGCATTGGTGAACTGCCCGGAGCGCCCGAAATACAACTTGAGCAGTCTGCGCCGCATTGTGATCGGCGGGGCCGCGTCTTCGCCGACACTCATCCGCGAAGTCGAAGAAAAACTAGGGTGCGAATGTTATTCGGGGTACGGACTGACGGAAACGTCGCCTGCGCTTTCTATCTCTCCCATGAAGCCTGGGCTGGCGTGGGAAGGCGAGCAGCGGCATACGGGCCAGGCGATGACGGGGTATGCCTTTCCCGGCGTGGAGTTGCGCGTTGTGGACTCCAACGATGTCGATGTGCCGCGCAACGGGGAAGCTATCGGCGAAATCATCGCGCGGGCGGATGGCGTGATGAAAGGCTACTGGCGCCAGCCGGAAGCTTCCGCGGAAGCCCTGCGCGGCGGTTGGTTCCACACTGGCGACATGGCGACGCTCAACGAAGATGGATACCTGCTCATTGTGGACCGCAAAAAAGACATCATCGTTAGCGGAGGCGAGAACATCTCTTCGCTTGAACTGGAAAAGGCCATCCTTGCACATTCCGGCGTGATGGAGACCGCGGTGATTCCCGTTCCCGACGAGAAATGGGGCGAAGTAGCAAAGGCGCTCGTCGTTTTAAAGCCGAACGCCGCAGCGACAGAATCCGAGCTCATTGAGTTCTGCCGTTCGCGGCTGGCACACTACAAGTGCCCCCGCTCGATTGAATTTGTCGACAATTTGCCCAAGACGGGTACTGGAAAAGTTCTGAAAAAAGATCTCCGCAAAAAGTACTGGCACGGCAAAGAGACAATTCGCCCAGATTTTGTGATGCCGAAAACCAGTATCTGATTCGGCTCGATTCTAGAGGTTTGTCCGGCAGCCGGCAGAAGCTACGGGTCGCAGCTCGTGGCGGATAACGAGAAGGAGCCTCCTTCATGAATTTGAATTTAACCGCCGAGGAGTTAGAGTTTCGCGACGAACTCCGCGCGTGGCTGGCTTCCAATGTCCCAAGTGACTGGAGCGAGTGGCGCGAAAAACCGATCGAAGAATCCTTCCCGTACCTGCGAGCCTGGCAACGAAAGCTTCACGAAGGTCGCTGGGCGGCAGTCTCCTGGCCCAAAGAATATGGGGGCCGCAACGCCACACTCATGCAGCAAGCTCTATTCTGGGAAGAGATGGCGCGCGTTGACGCGCCCCCGATGGCCAACTCTCTCGGCTTGGGCCTCATTGGACCTACGATTATCGCCTGCGGAACAGAAGCACAGAAAAAACGGCACATCCCGAAGATTCTGAGCGCGGAGGAAATCTGGTGCCAGGGATTCTCCGAGCCTAACGCCGGTTCCGATCTGGCTAGTTTGCAAATGGAAGCGCGGCTCGACGGCGATCGTTACATCGTGAACGGACAAAAAGTGTGGACCAGCTACGGCTGGGTCGGCGATTGGTGCGAACTCGTGGTGCGCACCGATGCCAGCGCCGCTAAACACAAAGGACTCACGGTTCTCCTCGTGGATATGAAATCACGCGGCGTGGAAGTTCGCCCGCTGCGCCAGATGACCGGGGAATCGGAGTTCAACGAGCTGTTTTTTCGCGATGTCCGCGTGCCGGTTGAAAATATTCTCGGAAAAGTGAATGACGGTTGGAACGTGGCCATGAGCACGCTGATGTACGAGCGCGGGTCGTACGGAGCCCGACTACATCTGACATTTAAACGTTATATTACGCGTCTAATTGAACTTGCTCGAAGCGTCCGGCGCAACGGGCGGCCCGCGAGCGATGATCCACTCATCCGCCAGAAGCTCGCGCAGTGCAGCGCAGAAATCGAAATTATGCGCTTCAACCAGATGCGCGCGTTCAGTCGGATCACCGCAACCGGTGTGCCGGGTCCCGAAGGATCGATTCAGAAGATTTTCTGGAGCGAGCTCAACCAGCGCCTCCAGCAGGTCGCGCAGGAACTTCTCGGTTCATACGGTCAACTGTTGGGCGGCGACCCGCACGCGATCGACAAGGGAATTTGGTCCTACGCTTACCTGCGCACCCGTGGAAATACGATCGAGGCCGGCACCTCCGAGGTGCAACGCAACATCATTGGGCATTTTGTTCTCGGCCTGCCCAGAAGCTACTAAGGGGAACGGTCATGCAATTCGGTTTGAGCGAGAGCCAGGAATTACTGAAGGACAGCGCGCGCAAGTTTTTCGCGGGGGAGTGCCCCAGCGCTGAAATGCGCCGCCTGATGGAGACGGACACGTCATACGACTCCACGCTCTGGTCTAAGCTCGCTGACCAGGGCTACACCGGCATCATTTTTCCGGAAATGTACGGAGGTGTCGGCCTCGGCAAGGTCGAACTGATGCTCCTGATGGAAGAGACCGGCCGCGCGTTGCTGCCGGGCCCATTTTTCTCAACCGTCGTTCTGGCGGGATCGGTTTTGGAATCTGTAGGCGCTCCCGCGCACAAGGAAAAATATCTTGCGCCCATCTGTCGCGGTGAAGTCCGCGCAACGGTCGCTATCCTGGAGGCCGGCGCAAGCTGGAATCCAGAGCATGTCCAACTGAGCGCGGCCGGCGGCAAGCTTACCGGCGAAAAGTTTTTTGTCTCTGACGCTGCTGCCGCCGACTTCATTCTAGTTGTGGAGCGCAATGGTGTCTTTGTGGTGGACTCTAAGGCTCCGGGGCTGAGAATTTCCCCGATGTCTGCGATGGACCTCACTCGCAAACTCTACGTCGTCGAATTCAATAGTACGCCGGCGGAAAAAATCGGCGACGCCACGAGCCTTTCGCGGGCCTTCGACGTCGCCACGGCCGCGTTGGCTGCGGAATTAGTTGGCGGCATGCAGCGGACACTCGAGATGACCGTCGAATACGCCAAGACGCGGAAACAGTTTGGCAAACCAATCGGTATGTTCCAAGCCGTGCAGCACCAGTGTGCGGACATGTATTTAGAGACGGAGAGCTCGCGGTCCGCGGTCTACTATGCCGCCTGGGCGTTGGAGGAAAACGCGCCGGATGCTGCGACGGCTGTTTCTATCGCCAAAATGTATGCCAGCGACGCAGGCCGCACAGTGGGTAACCGTGGCATCCAGATTCATGGCGGCATGGGTTTCACGTGGGAAAATGATCTTCACCTGTATTATCGCCGGGCGAAGGCGTCGGAAAATGCGTTCGGCGACGCCTCATTTCATCGCGAGCGCATCGCTTCCATGGTGATCGACTCCGGAAGCGTCTCGGCAAAGAGCGCGTAAAGTAAAATCATCCAACGAAAGAGCCCATTCCATGACCGACCTGGTGCAACTCACAAAAGACAACGGCATCGCTATCATCACCATACAGAATCCTCCGGTCAACGCCTTGAGCCCCGGCGTCCCCGAGGACATTTCCGAAGCACTGGACCAGATCGCCCGGGACGATAGTGTCAGCGCCGCAGTACTGATCGGCGGCGGCCGCACTTTCGTCGCCGGCGCTGACATCAAAGAGTTCGCCAAAATGACATCGGGAAAACCCCGCGGCGCAGGACTACTTCCTTTGCTTTTGAAGATCGAAGACAGCAGCAAGCCGGTAATCGTGGCCATTCACGGAACCGCATTTGGAGGCGGACTGGAGTTGGCGATGGCCGGGCACTACCGCGTTGCGGTTTCCACCGCGCAAGTCGGTCAGCCGGAAGTGAAGCTTGGCATCATTCCCGGCGCGGCGGGCACGCAGCGTCTCCCGAGGCTCGCCGGCGTTGCGAAAGCAGTTGAAATGTGCGTGAGCGGCAATCCGGTCAAGGCCGATGAAGCGCTGAAGTTTGGCATCGTCGACAGCATCATCGACGGCGACCTCCTCGCAGGCGCGGTTGCATTTGCTCGCAATGCCGCTGGGAAGCCTGCCCCTAAAACGCGCGAACGCAATGAAAGGCTTGGAAACGCTGCGGACAACGCGGCGATTTTTTCATCCGCGCGCGAAACGGCTGCCAAGAAGCAGCGAGGTTTGCTCGCTCCGCTTGCTGCGATCGATGCCATCGAGGCCGCCACAAAAATGTCTTTCGAAGAAGGTTGCAAGTTCGAGCAAAAGCTTTTTGTCGATTGCCTCTTCTCTGAACAATCCAAGGCGCTCATCCACGTTTTCTTCAGCGAGCGCGAAGTTTCCAAGATTCCCGGCGTCCCCAAAGAAACGCAAGTGCTCACGGTAAAATCCGCCGCGGTCGTTGGCGCGGGAACCATGGGTGGTGGCATCGCCATGGTGCTCGCCAATGCCGGAATTCCCGTGCTTCTCAAAGAGGCGGATCAAGCCGCGCTCGATCGCGGACTTGCCACAATCCAGTTGAATTACGCGAATTCCGTGAAACGCGGACGTTTCACTCAGGAAGTTGCGGAAGAGCGTCTGAAGCGCATCACGCCCACACTTGCCTACGACGATTTCTCACACGCCGACTTGGTGATCGAGGCCGTGTTCGAGGGCATGGCCCTCAAGAAAGAAGTCTTTAAGGAACTGGATCGCGTGTGCAAGCCAGGCTCCATCCTTGCCAGCAACACTTCCACTCTGAGCATTGACGAAATCGCTTCCTCCACTTCGCGGCCCGAGTTCGTCATCGGCACGCATTTCTTCAGCCCCGCGAATGTTATGCGATTGCTCGAGATCGTTCGAGGCAGAGCTTCTTCCAAGGAAGTAATCGCCACATGCATGCAGCTCTCCAAGTCGCTCGGCAAAGTGGGCGTGCTTGTCGGCAATTGCAGAGGTTTTGTCGGCAATCGCATGTTCGGCCCTTATCGCAGAGAGGCCCAGTTTCTCGTTGAAGAAGGGGCCGACATTGAAGCTGTGGACCACGCTCTCTCCGACTTCGGGATGGCGATGGGTCCGCTAGCCACCGGCGATCTGGCGGGCCTCGATGTTGGCTGGCGCATCCGCAAAGAATATCGTCACTTGGAAGTGCCCGGCCTTCGTCAGCCGTTCGCAGAAGATCGTCTGTGCGAACTCGGCCGATACGGCCAGAAAACCGGCGCGGGCTGGTACAAATACGATGACCAGCGGCGGGCGACGATAGACCCCGCGGTTGCTGAGCTTATTCGCACATGGGTTGCCGAGGCGGGCGTCAAGCAACGCCAAATCTCTGCAGCTGAAATTACCGATCGCTGCCTCTACGCGCTTGTCAATGAAGGCGCGCGCATTTTGGAGGAAGGCTACGCCTTGCGCGCTTCGGACATCGACATCATTTATCTCAACGGCTATGGCTTTCCCGCTCATCGCGGTGGTCCGATGTGGTACGCGGACACCGTCGGCCTCAAACAGGTTTACGAGCACATCAGCGAATTTCAACGAGAACATGGTGAAATCTGGCAGCCTGCCCCGCTGCTGAAGCGGCTTGCCGAGCAGGGCAAAACATTTTCTGATTTTGGAAAAGAAGAAGGCGCGGCGGCGTAGTCTCAGGCATTACGCCTTCTCTATTCTGAGAGAATACATACGACGGAACGGGTGAGCTGAAATGGGGATTCTCTTTCTTGTCCGTCACGCGCAGGCTTCGTTCCTTGAACAGAATTACGATAAGTTGTCCAAACTCGGAGAAGCCCAGGCAAAGCTTCTCGGCGAATACTGGGCGCAACGCGAAATCATTTTCGATCGTGTGGGCGTCGGCCCGCGCGTCCGCCAAAAAGATAGCGTCAGATTCGTGATCCATGCCTTCAATGGAGCAGGCCTAAAATTTCCGGAGCCACAGGTGTTGCCGCAGTTTGATGAGTACCAAGCCGAGGCCGTGCTCGAAGGAAGCCTGCCGGAATTGATTGAGAGAGATCAAAACATTCACGGCCTTTACACGGCGTTCCAATCCGCCTCCGATTCAGCTGGGCGGCGAGCCACCTTCCAGAAGCTCTTCGAGGCCGTCATTGGCAAGTGGGTACGCGGAGAAATTGTCCCGCACGGAGTGGAGACTTGGTCGGAGTTCTGCTCCAGGGTAAATTCCGGCCTGAAATCATTCCTGGAAGCCGGCGGCCGCCGCGAGCGCGTCGCGATTTTCACCTCCGGCGGCCCCATCGCCGTCGCAATGCAGCGCGCTTTGCAACTTTCACCGGAAAAGACTCTGGAAGTCAGTTGGATGTCCCGGAATTCCTCCTGGAGCGAATTCCTTTACGCCGTGGAGCGGTTTACACTCAGCAGCTTCAATTCTCACGGGCATATTGACGATCCTGCGATGCTCACTTACCGCTAGGGAGATCTTCCGATGAGCGACTTGCTGGACCATCCAGCGCCCATTCGATCCGGCGAAGAACTAGATTTAGAGAGGCTCGAACCTTATTTGCGACGTAATTTCCCCGGCGAAGGGCACGGGCTGGAAGTTCGCCAATTTCCCAGCGGCCATTCCAACCTCACGTATTCGCTGCATCTCGGGGGCAAGGAACTGGTTCTTCGCCGTCCGCCCTTTGGAAGCAAGGTCAAGTCCGCTCACGATATGAGCCGCGAATTCCGCGTCCTTTCCAAACTTCACGCTGCCTATGCGCCTGCTCCGGAAGTGCTTTTTTATTGCGACGATGACTCTGTGCTGGGTGCGCCGTTCTACATGATGAAACCGATTCACGGCATCATCCTTCGCAGAAATGTACCGCCTAGTTTGAATTTTCCTCCCGAGAAAGCACGGAGCCTCAGTGAGGCCTTTGTTGAAAATCTCATTCGCCTCCATCGCGTGGACTACGGGGCCGTGGGCCTCTCCAATCTAGGCAAGCCGGAAGGATATTTGGAACGGCAGGTCCGCGGCTGGACCGAACGCTACTATGGTTCCAAAACGCACGACTACCCAGAAGTCGAGAAAATCACGGCGTGGATGCGGCAGCACTTACCGTCCACAAACTTCGTTTCGTTAATTCACAATGACTACAAGTATGACAACGTAGTGCTCGACTCGGGCGACGTCACGAAGATTGTGGGCCTTCTGGATTGGGAGATGTGCACCATCGGCGATTCTCTATCCGATCTTGGCACTGCGCTTGCCTACTGGGTGGATGTAACGGATCCGGAAGAAGTGCAACAAAATCGCTGGGGTCCCACAACGCAACTCGGCGGCTTTACGCGGGCAGAAATTGTGCAATATTACGCGCAAGAAACGGGTTCCGATGTTTCGCAGATCGCTTTCTATCTCGCATTCGCCCGCTTCAAACTTGCCGTAATCGTGCAACAAATCTATTTTCGCTACCATCAGGGCCTGACCAAAGATGAGCGCTTCGCCTCCATGCCCGGGAAAGTCCAGATGCTGCTGCGCGCCGCATGGCACGCCGCCCAAACTGGAAAAGTCTAGCTGGCATCTGCTTTAGATGCCGTCTTTCCAAATCTGAAATAAATTTCCATGGAATCAAAAGTAGTAACGGACGATCCACTCTGCAACGCAAGCTGGTTTTTCGGAATGTTCCGTTTCAATCGTTACGCCATAAGTTGCTTCCACCGAGTCACTCAATTCTTTGAACGCCATCAGCGCAAAATGCGCGCGAATTCTTGAATCAACCCGTACGGCAGCCGGGAAGCGCACGCGATTCAAGCCGTAATTCACCGCCATCCGCACACCGCTTTGGATCTGGATTGCCTCCTTCATGAAATGGCTGATCAAAGAGAGAGTCAGAAATCCATGAGCGATTGTCGCGCCGTAAGGCGATTCCTTATGCGCCCGCGCGCCGTCCAGGTGAATCCATTGCCGGTCTTCCGTGGCTTCCGCGAACTGTTCGATGCGCTTTTGTGTCACTCGAAACCATTCGGTGACACCAATTTCCTTGCCCAACAATTCCTTCATAACTTGCAGGTTCTCAACAACCAACGGTGGCATCAGCTTCTCCCGAGGCTGGTCTGTCAGCTCTACCACCTGGTGGGGCTCAAATTAATGCAAATTCGGCGGTCCGGCTGGTTTCTTGCCTTTGGCCAGCTCCCACTTTGCGATCGATTCCACATGTACTTCGTCCGGCCCGTCCGCCAAACGCAAGGTCCGTGTCATCGCCCAGGCGCTGGCCAAAAAAGTATCTTGCGACACTCCCGCGCCACCGTGCGCTTGAATCGCGCGATCCAACACGCGCAGCGTCACGTTCGGCGCCACAACTTTAATCATCGCAATTTCCGTACGCGCCGCTTTGTTGCCCACGGCGTCCATCATGTACGCGGCCTTCAACGTCAGCAATCGCGCCTGCTCGATCTCCATGCGAGACGCGGCGATGTCCGCGCGAATCGTTCCTTGTTCCGCCAGCGCTTTCCCAAAGGCCACTCGCGTTTGCACCCGTTTACACATGGTTTCGAGCGCTCGCTCGGCGACTCCGATGCATCGCATGCAATGATGAATCCGCCCCGGTCCCAGTCGTCCCTGCGCAATCTCAAATCCACGGCCTTCGCCGAGCAACATGTTGGCCGCGGGAACGCGCACATTTTCGAAGTGAATCTCTCCGTGGCCATGTGGCGCGTGGTCGTATCCGTAGACCGTTAGCATCCGCACGATCTTCACTCCCGGGGCATCTAGTGGCACCAGGATCATCGACTGTTGCTTGTGTGTCGGTGCTGACGGATCCGTCTTGCCCATCAGAATCGCGATTTTGCACCGTGGATCGCCCGCCCCCGACGACCACCATTTCCGCCCATTGATCGCATATTCGCCGCCGTCCCGCAAAATGCTTGCCCCAATGTTGGTGGCGTCGGACGACGCTACGTCCGGCTCGGTCATGGCAAAGCACGAGCGAATTTCTCCCGCCAGCAGCGGCCTTAGCCATTTTTCCTTCTGCTCCGCCGTGCCGTAACGCGCCAGCACTTCCATGTTCCCCGTGTCCGGCGCCGAACAATTTAATACCTCGGGCGCTATGTAACTGCGGCCCATCATCTCGCAGAGCGGAGCATATTCCAGGTTCGTCAAGCCGGCGCCATTTTCGTCCTGCGGCAAAAACAAATTCCACAATCCCGCTTCCCGCGCCTTCGACTTCAGCTCTTCGACAATCCGCGTCGGCCTCCAGCGTTCGCGCTCCACTTCCTCATGGAATCGATTCTCGTTGGGATAGACGTGCGCATCCATGAAGGCTTGCAGCCGATGTTGCAGTTCCTTCGTCTTCGCGCTGAGTTCAAAATCCATTGGCTCTTTATTTCCAGGTCAAGACCGGAGCCGGTGGTTCGGCAAAGTGTGGCACATATTCTCTAAAGTCGCCGCACAGCGTTGAACCGCCCCGCGCTCTTGTATCGCTGGCTGGATTATATACAATGCGAGATGCGTTAGTCACATTCATGTGTATGTGACTATTGTGTTCCGGCATCTTGATGGTCGCTTGAGAGCAATTGCCTGTAACGGCGGGAGCCCCCATGTCCTTTGTCGAAAACCAAGGCGCCAAACTCTATTGGGATGAGCAAGGTTCCGGCGAGCCTCTTCTGCTCATCATGGGCCTCAGCTACCCCTCTTACATGTGGCATCGCAGCCGTCCCGCCCTTGCAAGACTTTACCGCACCATCGCTCTTGATAATCGCGGCGTTGGCCAAAGCGATGCGCCTCCGGGAGTTTATTCCATCCCTTTGATGGCCGCGGATGCCGCCGCGGTGCTGGATGCCGCCTGTGTCGAGAACGCCCACGTCTTCGGGGTCTCCATGGGCGGCATGATTGCGCAGGAATTTGCGATCCAATATCCGAAGCGCGTTCGCTCGTTGATTCTAGGTTGCACAACTCCCGGCGGTCCGCATGCTGTCCAGGCTGAACCAGCAGCGTTGCAAGTTATTATGCGCCAGGGCTTCACGCCTGAAGAAGCGACTGAGGCCATCATCCCATTCATCTATGACGAAGCCACGCCGCGCGAGCGCATCGACGAAGACATGGCTATTCGCAAAAAGTGGTTTCCAACGCCCCAGGGCTACATGGGACAACTCCAGGGCATTTTCGGTTGGGAAGCCTACAGCCGCCTCGCGCAGATCACGGCTCCCACGCTGGTCATTCACGGCGAAACGGATCGGCTGATTCCGCCCGCGAACGCCACGCTGATTGCCGAACGCATCCCCGGTGCGAAGCTCACACTGATTCCCCATGCCAGCCACATCTTTGAAACCGACCAGCCCTCCGCGGCGCGTCATGCCACTCTGGAGTTTCTCGCCTCCCAATTCACTCCTGCACAAAGCTCGAAGGCCTGACTCGAGCAATTCGTACTCTTGATGACCGAGCCTGCTCCTCCTTACAGGGTTCATGCCAACTCCTGCACGCGCAGAAGCCTATTTCTGAGATTCGATCTCGGGCTTGGTGACCTTTTGCGAGACTTGCGCCGGAGTGGGAAGCTGCGAGCTGTCCCAGCCGCCGCCGAGCGCTTCGATCAATTGCACGGAGGCTGTCATCGCCTGCGTCCGGAGAGATGCTAGTGTTTGCTGATCGGCAAGCAGCGTGGTTTGCGCCACCAGGACGTTGAGATAGTTATCGACGCCCGTGTAATAACGCGCCTTTGCTAACTCCAAAAAGCGCTCGGCGGAACGCTCCGCCTGTTCCTGTTCTTGGATCTGTTTGGACAAAATGCGCGCCGCCGCCATGGAATCTTCCACCTGTTGAAACGCTGTGAGCACCGTCTGGCGATAGCCGGCAATATCCGCATTGTAGAGCGCGACGAATTGATTCACCGTCGCGCGGCGCAAGCCGGCGTCAAACAGCGTTTCAGAGAGCGAGGGGCCGACGGACCAAAAACGGCTCGGCCAATCAAGCAGCTTCCCCAAGGCCGAGCTTTCAAAGCCACCTTGCGCTGTGAGCGTCAGGTTTGGATAGTACGCCGCGACCGCAATTCCGATTTGCGCGTTGGCGGCGGCCATGCTGCGCTCGGAAGCCGCGATGTCCGGCCGGCGTTCGAGAAGCTGCGACGGCACCCCGACGGGAATGACAGGCAGGGGCGAATCCAAAGGCTTTACAGGTATCGAAAAACTGGACGGCGGAACGCCGATGAGTACCGCAATGGCGTGTTCGAACTGGGCGCGAGCAATACCCAGATTGGTGCCGGCAGATTCCGCGCTCTCCAACGCGTTTTGCGCCTGGACGAGCGAAATCTGATCGTCCACTCCTGTCTCATAGCGGGCCCGCGTCAGTTCAACGGATTTCTCGTCGGCTTCAATCGTTTCGTTGAATACTTGCTGCAGTGAATCCTGGCCGCGGAGTTCGAACACGAAAGTGGCAAGACTAGCCTGCTCGGTCAGCCGTACGTTTTCCAGATCCGCGGCGCTGAGTTGCGCGTTGTACTGCGCCTCACGAATGGTGTTGCGGACTTTGCCCCAGAGGTCCGGCTCCCACGAAGCCGCAGCCGGAAGAGAGAAAATCTGATTTTGCAGTTTGGGCGTGGTAGTTGTGCCGCCGCTTGAATTCGATCCGCCTCCCGAATTCGAGAGATTTGCCGAGGTGCGCGAACGTTGGTAGGAAGGCGTTGTTCCCACCGTTGGGAAGAGTTGCGAACGCGCTTGCGCAACCAGCGTTCGGGCTTCCATGAAATTCTCAAACGCTTGCTTGATGTTCTGGTTGTTGACGTTCAGTTGCTCTTCCAGCGAGTTCAGTTCCGGATCGTTGAAAATCTCCCACCATTTGCCGCGAAGCATGGCATCCTGCGGCTGCGCAACCTTCCAGTCCCCTGTATCGGGGTTCTGCGCGGGCAACTCCTTATAGGCGGCTGGCGGTGCCTGAACCGTGGCGGTCGGCGGATGATATTTCGGCCCGACCGTGCACCCTGCCAGCAAAAGCGCCGCGAACGCAGAGCCGACTAAAGTTGTGAAGCGAACGCTGTTCATAGTCTTAGCCATTCGAACTACCCTGCCGCGGAAGGGGCTGAGGCATCCGCTGGATGAAATGTATCTCTCTCTTTCCCCAAGAACCGAAGCCGCAAACGATCGAGCGTGAGATAAACGACCGGCGTGGTGTAAAGCGTGAGTAGTTGGCTCACGACGAGTCCTCCAACAATCGTGATGCCCAGCGGGCGCCGCAACTCGGAACCCGTGCCCGTGCCGAACGCCAACGGCAAAGCGCCAAAGAGCGCAGCCATCGTGGTCATAAGAATAGGACGGAATCGCAACATGCAAGCCTCAAAAATCGAGTCTTCCGTACTCTTGCCGCCTTCCCGTTCGGCTTGCAACGCAAAATCGATCATCATGATTGCGTTTTTCTTGACGATGCCGATCAGCAGTACGATTCCTATGATCGAGATAACGTTGAGATCTTGTTTGAAGAGCATAAGAGCGAGGATGGCGCCGACGCTCGCTGAGGGCAGCGTGGAAAGGATCGTAAGCGGATGGACGAGGCTCTCGTACAAAACGCCCAGCACGATATAGACCGCAAGAACCGCGATGATGACTAGAATTTTTTCACTGTCGAGGGACTGCTGGTAAGCTTGCAGCGTTCCCGCGAAAAAACCGCGAAGCGTGGAGGGCGCACCGATTCGCAGCTTCATCTGGTCGATTGCCAGAGTCGCGTCGCTTAGCGCAACGCCAGGCGCGAGATTGAACGACACCGTGACCGATGGAAACAGGCCCGTGTGATTCAAAGCCAGCGGAGTGGTATTCGCCTGGCTCTTGGCGATCGCGTAGAGCGGGACATTGCCGCTCGCCGTAACGCTGCTGCTCCCTCCGGGACGGAAATAGATGTTCTTCAGTCCCTCGGGGCTCTGCGAATACTTCGGATCAACCTCCATCACCACGTAGTATTGGTTCAACTGTGTATAGATAATTGATACTTCCGATTGCCCGAACGCCCCGTAGATGCCTTGATCCAGCGACTGCGCGGTTTGCCCCAGTTTCGCCGCCGTGACGCGATCGTAGTTCAACAAGAGATCCAGCCCGCCGTTTTGCTGGTCGGAGTTTACGTCCTGCAATCCCGGCAGCTTTTTCATTTCCGCGAAAACCCGCGGGCCCCACGTCGCCAGATCGGAAACAGTATCGGATTGAATGGTGTACTGGTAGAGCGCGGAGCTCCCGCGCCCTCCGATGCGCAGGTCCTGCGACGCTTGCAGAAACGTCGAGGCAACGGGCATTCGGTTTAGCTGCGGCCGCAGTCGATTGATGATGTCTGGTGCCCCGATTTTCCTTTCGTTCAGCGGCTTGAGCGCGATAAAAATATTCCCGGTATTCGTCGCACCTCCTCCTCCAGTGAAACCCATCACGTTCTGCACGGCCGGATCTTTGAGGATCACGCCTTCGATCTTTTGGATCGAGTCATTCATCGCGGGGAAAGAAGAGTCTTGCGGGCCTTGCACGCCCCCGCCTAGCGCTCCCGTGTCTTGCTGCGGGAAGAACCCCTTGGGAATCTTCATGATCAGTGCAACATTCATTGCCATGGTCAGGAACAAAATCACAAGAATCAAACCTGAATTGTCCAGCGCCCAGTGAAGGCTCGTGCGGTACCACGACAAAAGCCGCTCGAAAAACCTCTCCGTCGCCATATACAAGCGTCCGTGTTTCACCGAGTGCTCGTCTCGCAGCAGGTACGCGCACATCATGGGTGTCGTACTCAGTGAAATAACCATCGAAACAAGAATGGCCGTCGAAAGCGTGATCGCAAATTCGCGGAACAGCCGCCCGACGATTCCTCCCATTAGCAACAGTGGAATAAACACGGCGATCAATGAAATGCTGATGGACAGTACCGTGAATCCAATCTCTTGCGCGCCTTTCAATGTGGCCGCGAACGGTTCCATGCCTCCTTCCATATGGCGAGTAATGTTTTCCATCACCACAATCGCGTCATCAACCACGAATCCCGTTGAGATCGTCAGCGCCATCAGCGAGAGATTGTCCAGGCTGTACCCGCAGAGATACATCACCGCAAACGTCCCGATGAGCGAAACCGGCACGGCCACCGCGGGAATAAGGGTTGCCCGGCCGTTCCGCAAGAACACGAACACGACGATGATCACCAGGATGATGGAGAGCCCCAGCGTGCGTTCCACGTCGCTCACCGACGCGCGAATCGTCGTCGTGCGGTCAAGAACAATCGTCGTATCGATGCCTTGCGGAATCGACGCTTGGATCGAAGGCAGCTCCGCGCGAATCCGATCTACCGTGTCAATGATGTTCGCACCCGGCTGCCGGAAGATGATCAGCAGCACGGCCCGCTTGCCGTTCAAATAGCCCGCGGTCCGAAGATTTTGCACCGAGTCGATCACGTCCGCGACATCCTCAAGATGAATCGCCGCGCCGTTTTTGTAACCCACGATGACTGGCCTGAAGTCTACTGCGTGCGAAATCTGATCGTTCGCCAGAATATCCGCGCTGGTGACGCCATCCGTAATCTGCCCCTTCGCTAGATCGGAGTTCTGCAATCGCAGCACCGACTGCACGTCCGTCATCGTCAGCCCGTAACTCGCCAGTTTTGTCGGATTCACTTCTACCCGCACGGATGGCAAGGCGCCTCCGCCCACGTTCACTTGCCCCACGCCCTGTATTTGCGAAAGTTTTTGCTGAATGACGGTCGACGCCTCGTCGTACAGCTTGTCCGGCCCATATTTATCCGAAGTAAGCCCCAGGATCATGATCGGCGAATCGGCAGGATTGACTTTGCGATACGTGGGATTCGCGGGAAGGTTGGCTGGCAAATATGTCCGTGCCGCATTGATTGCGGCCTCGACGTCCCGCGCGGCTCCGTCAATATTCCGGCTGAGGTCGAACTGAATAGTCACCGATGACGTTCCCAGGCTGCTGCTCGAAGTCATCTCCGTAACGCCGGCGATGTGGCCGAACTGGCGTTCCAAAGGTGTTGCCACCGATGAAGCCATGATCTCGGCGCTCGCGCCGGGCAAGCTTCCGCTCACGGAAATAGTCGGGAAGTCCACTTGCGGCAGTGGCGATACCGGCAGAACATTGAAAGCAATGGCGCCCGCGATTGCAATAGCAAGCGTCAAAAGCGTCGTCGCTACGGGCCGATGGATGAATGGTTCCGATACGCTCATGACGATCCTGCCGGTTGCGGCTCGGTGCCCGCATTCGGCGCCTTCGATTTTCGCGTGAATCGCTGCGCCAGCCCGTCGAAAAAGATGTAAATCACTGGCGTCGTGTAGAGCGTGAGCACCTGGCTCACCAGAAGTCCTCCGACCATCGCGATTCCGAGGGGCCGCCGAAGTTCGGAACCGATACCTGTGCCAAACGCGAGCGGCAATCCGCCAAGCAACGCCGCCATCGTGGTCATCATGATCGGCCGGAATCGCAGCAGACACGCCTCGTAGATGGCATCCGTCGAATTCTTTCCGTGATTCCTCTCCGCGTCCAACGCGAAGTCCACCATCATAATGCCGTTTTTCTTGACGATGCCGATCAGCAGCACCAGCCCGATGATCGCCACCACGCTCAGGTCCTGCCGGAAAAGAATCAGCGCGAGGAAGGCCCCCACGCCCGCCGAAGGAAGCGTGGAAAGAATCGTAATCGGGTGGATGAAGCTCTCATACAAAACACCGAGCACGATATACACCGTGACTAACGCTGCAAGAATCAGCAGAGGCATATTTGATAGCGAGTTTCGAAACGATGCCGCTGTCCCCTGAAAATCCGCCTGCAAGCTCGCCGGCATGTGCATATCTTTCTGCACCTTGGTGATCGACGAAATCGCTCCGCCCAGCGCCGCTCGGGGAGCAAGATTG
>Ga0210393_10001242_pt1 | contig 21594 bp, 16 predicted proteins | sample IncBWC27OmetaG_FD_160068 | JGI IMG/M metagenome (GOLD analysis project Ga0210393, IMG submission 160068) | Forest soil microbial communities from Barre Woods Harvard Forest LTER site, Petersham, Massachusetts, United States - Inc-BW-C-27-O ... | reverse complement strand
GCCTGCCGGAGTCATCGAGATTCTCAAGCGTAGCGGCATTGCGATCGCGGGGCAGGAAGCGGTGGTGGTGGGACGCAGCGACATCGTTGGCAAGCCGGCGGCCATGCTGTTGCTCAATGCCAACGCGACGGTGACTGTATGCCATTCGAAGACACGCGATCTGCCGGGGGTCTGCCGCCGTGCCGACATTCTGGTGGCTGCCATCGGCCGCGCGGGGATGATCACGCGAGACTTTGTGAAGCCTGGCGCCACTGTGATCGACGTTGGCATGAATAAGGTGACGGACGCCGCGGAATTTCAGGGTCTGTTCGCGGGTAATGCCAGGCGCGAAGAAACGTTCAAGACGAAGGGATCGACCCTGGTTGGCGATGTGCATCCGGGAGTAGCTGACATCGCGGGAGCGCTGACACTGGTCCCAGGCGGAGTGGGGCCGCTGACCATCGCGATGCTGATGTACAACACGGTGAAAGCGGCGAAAATGCGTCGCGGCAATCGCATGCCGGAGTTAACACGCGCCTGAGAAATGGTTCCGAGAACGCCAGATGCACCGAGAAATAATTTCCGAAGATCACGAATCTCTCGGCGTGCTCTGCGACCTCGGCGGTAAACCCTTGAAAACTTCATGCTGAAAGTTGGGCTCACGGGCGGGATTGCATCGGGGAAGTCGGTGGTCGGCGAGATGTTCGCCGGACTGGGCGCATGCGTGGTGCAGGCCGACCGCATCGCGCACGATCTGATGCTGCCTGGTCAGCCGGTCTACAACCAGGTGGTGCGGCACTTTGGCGGCGTGATTCTCAATCCTGATCTCACCGTGAACCGGGCCAAACTTGCGGACGCTGCTTTCGGTCCGGGCGACGAGTCCGCCGGGGCGAACTCCGCAGCATCTTCTGGAGCTTCATCTCGATCGATCTCACGGGTGGAAGAGTTGAATCGAATTGTTCATCCCGCGGTGATCCGCAGTCAGGAAGAATGGATGGAGGAGATGGGAAGTCAGGACCCGGATGCCGTTGCCATCGTGGAGGCTGCGCTCATTCTTGAGGCAGGAGCCGCGAAGCGGTTCGATAGACTGCTGGTGGTCACCTGCAATGACGAGCAACGAGTGGTCCGCTTCGCTGCGCGCCATAAATTGGGGCTGGAGAGCGCACGCAGAGAAGTTGAGCGCCGGATGGCCGCGCAACTGCCCGAAGCGGAAAAAATCAAGGTCGCGGATTACGTGATTGACAATTCCGGGCCCCTTGGCGAGACAAGAGGCCAAGTACACGAACTATGGGAAAGATTGCGCGCTGAGGCGAAAGAGCAATCGCGATAAAGCCCTTCCGCCCCTTCCTAGGGGTCCGGTTGGCGCCGCGTTTTGAGGCCGCAGCTAAAGCCATCGCAGCCTGAAATAGATCCGCCGTCGCCGCAGTGACCAAGAGATTTCCGGATCTGTTCGATCAGGACCGGGGAGAACATTGCGCCATCAGCGCCGCCGCGATGCTCCTACAGGATTTACTGTATAAGAGCCGTCGAGCCACGTGGGTATCATCAAAAAATTGCGTTCTGGGTCTACTGTATCCCACAAAGCCGCGATTCGGCGTCTCCAGAGAGCGGTACGCTGGAGAACGGATCTCTTTATGGAGATATGGTTTTCGAAAGAGATGATTTTTGCAAGATCCGTTCTCACTGACATTAGTTCGAAACGTGAATATGCGAGTACTAGTCGTTGATGACCATGAAGTCGTCCGCCGGGGCGTACGCTCGATCATCGAGGCCCAATCAAATTTTGACGTATGCGGCGAGGCGGTTGACGGGCAGGATGCGGTCGAAAAAGCCCGCGAGTTAAATCCCGACGTGATCGTCATGGACGTGAGCATGCCGCGGCTGAATGGGCTGGAGGCGACTCACGTAATCCGCGCTACGGTTCCTGATTCGAAAGTCCTGATTCTCAGTCAACACGATTCCCCGGAGATGGTGCGGCAGGCCTTCAAGGCTGGTGCAGTGGGATACGTGGTGAAGTCATCCATCGCCAGAGATCTGGTGGATGCATTAAACAGCGTCAGCCTCCACCAGCCGTTTTTTGATGGAGAACGTTCCCAGCGGGAGGGAGGCAGTCCGATCGATTCCAAGGAGATATTGCAGCGCAGCGCAGCCTTGGAGCAGGCCTTGGGCGAGAGCGAGGAAATGTACCGGTCGACTTTCGAGTTGGCGGAATTGGGAGTTGCGCATCAGACCCCCGATGGCCGTTGGCTGCACTTGAACGATAAAGTCTGCGAGATTACCGGTTACAGCAAAGACGAATTGCTAAAGATGAGATTTCAGGACATCACGCATCCCGATGACCTGGCCGCCGAACTTGCGGAATTCGAAAAAATGAGAGCTGGACTATCGAATCAGTATTCCGGCGAGAAGCGCTACATTCGCAAGGACGGGTCGGCGGTATGGGTAAGCGTGAGGGTCTCGGCAGTGCGCGACCTTGGTCAACGGCTCAAACGTTTCATCGTAGTGGTAGAAGACATCACGGAGCGGCGGGAGGCCAAGCAGGCGAGATATAAACTGGCAGCGATCGTGGAATCCTCGGATGACGCCATCGTCTCCAAGAATCTTAATGGAATCGTCGAAACCTGGAACGCCGGAGCTCAGCACATCTTCGGATTCACTCCCGAAGAAGCCATCGGACAACCGATCACGATCATCATTCCGCCGGAGCTGCAGGATGAAGAAAAAGAGATCATCAGGCGGCTGAGGAAAGGCGAACGTATCGAGCATTTCGAAACAGTTCGCGTGAACAAGTCGGGGGAGAGGCGCAATATTTCTCTGACCGTATCTCCGGTTCGAGATTCACAAGGCAGGGTTGTGGGCGCTTCCAAAATTGCCCGGGACATCACCGAGCGCAAACGAATGGAGCTTGCGTTGCAGCAGCGGGAAGCCCAGCTGAGAGCGGCATTCAGCCAGACCTATTCCTTCCTGGTCTTGCTGACCCTGGATGGAACTATTGTGGACGCGAATCGGGCTGCCATCGAGACATCGGGGCGCGAGCGCGAAGAATTAATCGGCCACAAGCTTTGGGAACACTGGTGGTCACCTTTGCCCAATGAAGTGGCCGTCCTGAAGAACAGCGTAGCCAAAGCTGCAAGCGGCGAACTGGTTCGCGAAGAGTGCTATTTCTGTCTGCCTGACGGATCTAAGCGCTTCGCAGACCGGACCCTGAGTCCGGTGATCGACAATGCCGGAAATATTGTCATGATCGTTGCCACGGGTCTGGACATGACCGAGCAAAAGGAGCTGCGGGAAAGGCTTGAGGCACACGTCAAAATGCGCACGCAGGAGCTTGAGGAGAAGAACCAGACTTTGCTGGAGCAAGCCGAAACCGTACGCGAACTCTCGAGACGATTGCTTCGGGCGCAGGACGAAGAACGCCGCCGCATCGCCCGCGATCTCCACGACAGCTCCGGTCAGATATTGGTTGCGGTGCAGATGAACCTGACGCCGCTGGAAGAACAGGCGCGGAGTATGAACTCTAACTTCGTCCAGGGTATTCGGCAGAGCATCGATCTTGTCGAGCAGCTGTCCAAGGAATTGCGGACCGTTTCTTACTTGCTGCATCCTCCTTTGTTAGATGAAGCCGGACTTCCATCCGCGCTGCGCTGGTATGTGGAAGGCTTTGCGGAGCGCAGCAAGATCGATGTTCAGCTCGAAGTAGCAACCGACGCGGGCCGCTTCCCGAGCGATATGGAGATGACGATGTTCCGGATCGTGCAGGAGTGCCTTACGAACATTCATCGCCACTCGGGAAGCAGCAGAGCAAGTATTTGCTTGTCTCGTTCTGCCGAGGAAGTGTGTCTGCAGATTCGGGATAACGGTCAAGGCATGGCCAGCTCGAATAAAGGCAGATCAGGCCAGAAGCCAGCAAGAACTGGAGTGGGAATTCAAGGCATGTGCGAAAGAGTAAAACAACTCGGTGGCCACTTCGAGATTCAATCGAATGAAAACGGCACGACGGTTACGGCGCGCTTTGCATTGGCTGCGGTGGGCTAGCATTCTGGCGAGGGCGGTTCCCCGATGTTGGGTGGGAATGTGAAGAGTAACTTCGGAGGAAGCAAGATCACGAAACCTTATCAACGCCCTTGCCGGATGATCTCAAACACCACCCCACAGCCGCTATTGTCGCAGCCTTCCAGGTTTCCGCCAAAAACCGTCGTGCCATAGAGATTGCCATGCGCGTCGAGTGTGAGACCACTGTCAGGCAAGCCGCCATCGGCGCCCCCGAGAAAAGTGTGGAGGACAGTTTCGTTCCAGCTTCCGTTCGACGCGGGCGAAAGTTCGAACACTACGCCGCATCCTCTAACGTCCAACGCGCAGGTTGGATCACCGCCGTAGGGAGTTGTGCCATATACGTTGCCCGCACCATCGATCGACAATCCCGAGTCTGGTTGGGAACCATCGGTACCACCGGTAAAACTGTGCAGGACAGTTTCCTTCCAATGACCGTTCGCTACCGGCGAGAGTTTGAAGGCCGCCCCGCAGCCCGAGCCATCGCAGTCGCTGAGGTCGCCGCCTCGGTAAGTTGTGCCGTAAAGATTGCCGGCGGCATCCAATGCCATCGGTCCCAATGGGAAAGATCCATCGGCATTGCCGCTAAAAGTGTGAAGAACAGTCTCTTTCCACAAGCCACTCGATGTCAGTGAAAGTTCGAAGACCACGCCGCACTGGCAGCCGTTGCCTGTGCCTCCGGAGAATGCAGTGCCGTAGAGATTTCCGGCAGCGTTGAAGATCAGCGGAGCGCTGGGAAAACCTCCGTCCACGCCATCGGTGAAGGTGTGTAGCACAGTTTCCTTCCAGCCACCGCCTGAAATCGGTGAAAGCTTGAAGACAACCCCGCACCCGTAAGAGGCGCAAACGCCTTTGTAAGTCCCCCCGTTTTGTGTTGTGCCGTAGAGATTGCCGGAAGCGTCGGCAACCAAGCCGCCATTCGGTATTCCCCCGCCTATCCCAGAATTGAAGGAGCGCAGAATGGACTCTTGCCATTCGGGCGAAGCCGGTGTCAGCTCGAAGATCATCCCGCACCCATCGATGTTGCCGACATAGCAGGCATAAGCGTCTCCTCCCGCATGGACCGCTCCGAACAGATTGCCGGACGCGTTGAATAGCAGATTACCGGTGGGTATCGCGCCCGTTGCGGAAGTGAGAAATCGTAAAAGCATCGTCTCCTGCCAGCCGCCTGTCGCGCCCGGCGAGAGCTTATAGATCACCCCGCATCCGGTTCCCAGACAAGAATTGGGGTCGCCGCCCGCCTCAGTCGCACCATATAAGTTGCCTGCGGAGTCAAAGATCACACCGGAATCCGGCATGGAGCCATCGATTGTACCGGTGAAAGCGTGGAGTATTTTCTCGGTCTGGGCTTGGGCGCTCGCGATGCTCAGAATCAATGTGGCCAGCCCGGCGCAAAAAATCGTGAAATATGCCCGTTTGCCTGAACGTCTGTTCCCACTCATGAAGATTGCTCCTGCCCCGATCGGACTTCGGGCCCTGCAAGGGATGGTTCCGCGAAACTGTGTTGCGGAATAACAGGGGGAGAAGATGCTGAGGACTATAGCACAGAAAACTCTGTATGCGGCAGTTCTCGCGCTCTGATTTTTTCTTCTGATTTTCATTTGACAGGCGTGCTAAGCAGCACTACCATGCAAACCATTCTCCCCCCAGAGAACTTCACACCCGGGCTCCGCTCCGTCGCTGATTCGATTCAATAATTACTGGCCATACCACAAGCTCCCCCTCTAAGGAGAATATTGAGATGACCCGCAAGAACATCGCAAACACGCAGCGCTTCCTCGCCAAAATCGTTGTGCTTTCGCTGTGCATGAGTGCAACCCTGGCCGCGGCCCAGACCGAGGGCATCCTCCACAGCTTTGCAGGTGGAACTCTAGACGGGTCCGTTCCCTATACGGGCCTCATCGCCGACTCATCCGGAAGCCTTTATGGCACCACTGATACCGCCGGGCCGAACGGTTACGGCACGGTGTTTCAGTTAGTCCCACCGTCTGGCGGAGGCACCTGGACGGAAAATATCCTGTACTCTTTTTCCAACGGAAGTGATGGCGCAACGCCCGTGACGAATCTGGTGATGGATTCCGCCGGCGTCATCTACGGCGCCACCGGCAACGCGGGAGCCTTTAACTGCGGTACGTTCTTCCAACTGGTGCCACCCACCGGCGGCGGCGCTTGGACCGAGAATACGCTCTACAATTTTCCCTGCGCCTTTGAAGGCGGCATCTCAGGCCCAGGATCAATCGCTCGCGACCCGTCCACCGGCATAATCTACGGCACCGTGCAGAACGGTGGCCCGTTTAACGGAGGATGGATTTATAAAATGGTTCCTCCAGCATCGGGCGGAACCTGGACCAATACCGTGCTGCACAACTTCACCACTAACCCAAGCGCTCCGGGTTATGCGAACGGCTGCGTTCCCTGGACTCTAATTCTCGGCCCGAACGGCGGCCTTTTTGGAACGGCCAGTTATTGCGGAGTTGGGGGCGGCACGGTCTATCGGCTAACACCTCCAACCGGCAGCGGTACCTCCTGGAACTTCGCGTTGCTCTATAGCTTCGGCTCAGCCGTGACGAGCCCTAACGGCTACAATCCGTATGGTTTGGTATTCGGCAAGGGCGGAGTTTTATACGGCACAACCACCGCAGGAGGAGGCGCAAGGTACGGGACCGTCTACTCCCTGACGCCCTCGGGGACAGGCAGTCCCTGGAACGAAACCATCATCCACGATTTCACCGGCAGTCCGGACGGAAATTATCCTCTCTCCGGAGTGATCCTCGGCCCCGCAGGCAGTCTCTACGGCACTACAGCCGGAGGCGGACTCAGCAACACTACGTGCGGCGCCTATCCGGGATGTGGGACCGTCTTCCAGTTGACCCCCGGATCCAGCGGCTGGACGGAAACCATCCTGCACAACTTCGCACCCACCGGCGGCGATGCGATCAACCCGAATCCCGGTCCGCTGCTGCAGCGTGGCGGCAATCTCTACGGCGTTAGTTATCTCGGCGGGGCCAGCAACGACGGCGCTGTCTACGCCGTTCACCCTTGAGACAGGAGCCGTCAGCAACTGTGCAGTGAGAGCCCCATTTCCCGCGTTCTTTGTTGGAAGTGGGGCTCTCACTGAATCCCGTAATCCGTGTGAAGCGCCCTTACAAACCAATCTCCAATGCGTCCATCTAAGGCGCGATTTTGTACACCACGCCGCAGCCAACGCCACTGCAATCGCTGAGCTTTCCGCCTTCCTCAGTTGTTCCGTACACGTTGCCCGCACTGTCGAGCACAACCCCGGAGCGATAGGGATACCTTCCATCGGTGCCGCCGGTGAAGGAGTGGAGAACAGTCTCCGTCCAAGGGCCGCTGGTTGTGGGGGTCAACTTGAACACTACTCCGCACCCGTTTGAGTTGCATACGCTAGACGAAAGGTCTCCTCCAGCGTTAGTCGTTCCGTAGACGTTACCCGCTGCATCCAGCGCCACGCCTGCCAATGGAGTTGCGCCTCCTCTCAACCCTAAGGTTTTCAGAAGACTAAAAGTCCAGGGGCCGCTGCTGGTGGGCGTCAACTTGAATACACCGCCGCCGGTTTCAGTCGTGCCGTAGAGGTTGCCCGCCGCATCAAACACCACGCCCGCTTGCGGAGCATAGCCGCCGGCGTTTTGCGCAAATGTGTGGAGAGCGCGTTCGGTCCAACCCGTGGACGATGGAGTTAACTTAAATACTGTGCCGCATCCGGAAACCTGACCGGGGCAGTCGTTGATGTTGCCGCCGCTGCTGGTCTTTCCATACAGATTGCCCGCGGCATCCATGGTCACACCACCCAGCGGATATGCGCCATCCGCTTTGTCGATGAAGGTATGCACAACGCTTTCCTGCCAGCCGCTCGATGTGGGCGAGAGTTCGAAAACCACACCGCATCCGAGGCCGCTGCGGCTGCAACTGATATTGCCGCCAAAATTGGTTGCGCCGTAGAGGTTGCCGGCCGAATCGAATGCCAGATTGCCAATGGGCGATCCGCCGTCAGTGCCTCCGGTAAAGTTGTAGAGTACGGTTTCGGTCCAAACGCCGGACACTTGTGAAAGTTCGTAGACGATGCCGCAGCCTTCGCCGAAGTTACAGTTGAAGCCGGTGCCGCCTTCAACCGTTGTACCGTAGAGGTTCCCGGCGGAATCGAGAAGGAGTGGCGATTCCGGCAGCCGGCCTTGGGTGAAAGTGAGAATGGTGGAGTGGGTCCACTCGCCGCCAGAGGCAGGCGACAATTCAAACACCTCGCCTCCAGCCGTGCCGTAGAGATTGCCTGCGGAGTCGGAAACTAAATTTGCTAACGGACCTGAGCCATCGGCGTGACCGGTAAATTCGTAGAGCGCGGTTTCGGTTTGCGCAGAGGCAGTGAGGCCAAGGCTGAAGGTGATCGCGATCAGCGCAACAGCCGCGCTCAAGATGTTGTAAAGTTTCTGCGTCTTTTTCTGCGATCTTGAAAACGTCATAATGATTGTTCTCCTCCTGATGGATCCGCGGAAGGGACTCCGTCGATTAGGTTGAGATTTGCGTGCTGCGCGGCCCTGACGCGTAAACACGGTGACGCGAAGAAATACCGGGCGCTGAGACGGAGTGGTTGTTCCGCAAGAGTGACCCTGGGAACAAAACGGGGGAGAAAAGATTTGCCTCGAACTATACCACAGAACATTGAGAAGAAACGCCCCCCGAGTGGCCGGCGGAGCACTACCGTCCTGCGCGATTCATACCCGAGAAACACCCACTCCGCGTGCCTCTCGCCGGAACATTGTTTAGAATCGATCAGGACCTTCTCCTGAAACTCGATTCCAGGTCCGGTGCGCGTTCCCTGAAGGTTTGCTTTTATGAAACTCATACGACCCGCAATATTCGCGCTGGTGTTCGCCGGCGCGTTCTTCTACTTCACCACCTGGCGTTCGAATGCGCACCCGAGCATTCTTCATCCCACGGATTGGTTGAGTCATCCCGCGCAGGTTGAGATCACCGAGGCTGCCGGCAACGAGGGGCTCGACAGCGAGGAGCAGAACAACATCCTTGTGTATCGCAAGAACATTCCATCGGTGGTGAACGTGACGTCGCGCGCCATGACCTTCGATTTTTTCTACGGGCTGCAGCCGCAGGAGGGGCAAGGATCGGGGTTTGTGATCGACAAGGAGGGTCACATCCTGACCAACTATCACGTGGTTGCCGACGCGAGGCAGGTCGAAGTGACGCTGCACAATCGCAAGAAATATAAAGCGACCGTTGTGGGCACGGATCCGGCGCACGACCTGGCGGTGATTCAGATCAAGGCGCCTGATTTGATTCCGGCGGTGCTGGGCGACTCGCGCAACTTGCAGGTTGGACAAAAGGTCTACGCCATCGGCAACCCGTTCGGCCTGGCTGGGACGATGACGCGGGGGATCGTCAGCTCGATCCGTCCCGTGCGCGAGCCGAATGGAGCCACCATCGATGAAGCGATTCAGACTGACGCGGCCATTAATCCTGGCAACTCCGGCGGGCCGCTGATGAACTGGCATGGTGAAGTGATCGGCATCAACACGATGATTCTCTCGAGCGTGGGACAGAATGCCGGGATCGGTTTCGCGATTCCGATCAATACCGCGAAGGCTGTGCTGAATGATTTGATGACGTTGGGGAGGGTGCGGCGTCCGGCTCTGGGAGTGCGCACGATTCCGATTAGCGCGGAGCTGGCGGACGAGATGGGGCTTCCTGTGGATTACGGTTTGCTGATCGTGCAGACAATCCCCGGCGGGTCAGCCGACCAGGCCGGGCTCCATGGTGGTACGGAACGGGCTTATCTGGGAAACATCCCGATTATGCTGGGCGGGGATTTGATTGTGGCGATCGACGGCGAAAAGGTTGAGGACGAGCAAACCTTGTCGCAGATGATGAACAATCATCGCGCAGGGGATACAGTGAAAGTCACGATCTACCGCAACAAGAAGAAGATCGATGTAAGTGTGGCTCTGGGCGAGGCCCGGGAACAAGTTTAGAACCTGCTCCCACGGTGAGCACCCGATCCAATTTAGAGCTCGCAACGCAGGGAGCCACAGACCGCTAGATGCCCAGCCCACCGCAACGATAGAGCGGAAGCCTGGTGCAAAGGGCTCGGAGCTGCTTGAGTTGTTCTGCGTTCAGCCCCAGACACTCAAAACCATACACGCTCCCAACCCTCCGACGCACTATGGCGCCAGCTCGATCACCGCCGACTGGTTCCAGGTGCACCTTCTCGCCGACAGTCAAAGGAACGTTGAGGCATGCCGACAGCCCTGTCTCGCTGATTTCGAGAGTAATCGCGCGCACAGATGAACCGTCGGCCAGGCAAACGATGATGGGCGCACTAAACCTATATCGTGCAGATCGTCTGCGATCGAGAACGGTTGACGTTTGTTGAACTTCGATAGCGGTCTGCGTATGTCCGGTCTGCATTATGTCCCTCGCGACTCCATTCTCTTGCCTCTGGCCTGTACCAGCTGCTCGTGCCTTCACCGGTATTTCGTTTCCACTTCGTGGCTCGATTCTGTCTGCTTTCAGTAGAGGAGCCGTGGACGCCTGCCGGTTCGCCAGCCAGTGCCGAGATTCTCCTTTGTTTCGTGCCGAGGGGCGTCATCGTGATAGCTATCGGCAATCTGCCCGCAAAGATTAGTGGAACACCGACGGCGCCTCCTCCATCGGTAAAGCTGCCGATTAGACGTGGTGCGGAGCGCAGTTAAGTCCGGCCTCGATCATCGATCTTGAGGATCGCTGGGGTTCCGCGTACTCTAGGTTCCTGCCTATGACTGCCGTTCTCTAATCCGCAAGCTTGAAACTGTGAGCGAATGCATGCCAGAGTGTGTGCGCTCGTTCCCGCGTTTCGACGGTCACAATTCAGGTAGTCCCTAGTTCAGAAAGGACTTGACATGCAATTCGTGGATAAGGCATTAGCGCGCCGTTTTGAGGCGTGTGAAGAGATGCCACAGGTTTTATATGCGCGGGTATTTCAGAAAACGCGCGCCGAGATTGGCGCCGCAGAGAAAGAGATCGGCGGCGGGCACATGATATTTGCCGGGCTGGGATCGCCCATTGGACGGGCCACCGGTGTCGGCTTGGATCGTCCGTTCACGGCGGAGGATTTGGATCAAGTGGAACGGTTCTACCGGTCACACGGCGCACCGGCGCAAGTGGATTTGTGTCCGCTGCACGATGCGGCAGTGTTTGAGATGTTCAGGGAACGCGGCTATGGCATTGCTGAACTAAATAATGTGCTTTACCGGCGACTGAATCCGAAGGAGGAATTTCCGCCCGCGCCCGCTGGGTGCGAGATTCGGCGGGGGCGTCCGGAAGAGGCGCGGGAACTAGGTGGAATCGTGGAGCACGCATTCTTTCCTGACGGCGCGCCCGAAGCTTTCCAGGATCTTCTAACGCCGCTCTATCAGATGGATGGCGCACTGACTTTCGCGGCCAGCCTTGATGGCAAGATGGTGGCGTGCGGTGCGGGACTGGTGATTCCGGAGCACCGGATATTTGCGGTCTGCGGAGCTGGAACGGCGGCCGAGTATCGCGGGCGTGGTTTGCAGACGGCGCTGTTGCGCGTCCGGTTGGCAGCGGCGGCTGGGGCGGGCTGCGAGTATGCGGTGGTGGTCACGCAGGGTGGAAGCAGTTCGCAGCGCAACTGCGAGCGGCTGGGATTTCGCGTGGCTTATAGCAAGGTGACGGTCATCAAGCGTGACGCCACGTCTTGAGGTCCTGGGATTAAGGACGCAACAGGGCAGGTTCCTGATCAGTCGCGCCGCGTTTTCCCGCGGCTGCTAGTGACTCGGAATGACAAGGCGTTTTTAATGGCGGAAAACTTTCTGATGACCATTGACGAGCGCTAGATTGCGGACGAGATTCCGCCGGTGAAGGCGGGAAGATACGCCACCTGGTGGCAATTTTGATTTGGAATTAGGCTGATGCGATTCAGAATTGAAACGCAATGAATGTAGATGCGATCCGCGAATATTGTTTGGCGCTTCCTCACGCCTCAGAGAAGCTGCAATGGGGCGACGCTCTGTGCTTCAAAGTCAGCGGGAAGATGTTTGCTGTGCTCGGCCTGGACAATCCGCGATTTTGTTTCAAATGCTTGCCGGAAAGTTTCGCGGAACTGATTGAGCGCGAGGATATTCGGCCGGCGCCGTATGTAGGGCGTTACAAGTGGGTGATGCTGGATCGGCTGGATGCGCTTGGTTGGGACGAATTGCGGGAGTTGATCGGGCAGTCGTATGAGATGGTGGCGGCGAAGACGACGCGGAAAAAGCTAAAGAAGAAAAATTCCACCAAGCGCACAGCTTCGAAGAAGACGAAGCGAGACTGAGATCCTGCTCGGGTATGGAGTTGGCGGGCGGAAGCGCCTCACTAGGAACCGCCTGATTTGACTCTGCTTGCCGCCGTCGGCTAGCCTCAAGAGTCCGCCCATTCCTGGACGCCGTTGACTCGATGCGATTCCGACACAAATCATTGATTTTGTTGTTGATGGCGGCTGTGGCAGTTTGCCGCGTAACACCCGCTTTCGGTTCGACGGAGCCGGTGCACGCGCAGCGCGGCATTGTGGTCAGCGCGCACGAATTGGCCTCGCATGCCGGGGTGGAAATAATGCAGGCGGGCGGCAATGCAGTGGATGCCGCGGTAGGTACGGGATTCGCGCTGGCGGTAGTGCATCCGCCGGCGGGAAATATTGGCGGCGGCGGGTTCATGTTGATCCGGATGGCCGATGGCAAAACGCACTTTCTCGATTACCGGGAAAAAGCTCCGGTGGCGGCCACGCGCGATATGTATCTGGATGCGCAGGGAAATGTCATCGAAGGCGCCAGTGAGTATGGATACAAGGCGATTGGAGTGCCGGGATCCGTAGCGGGCATGGTTTTTGCTGAGCAGAAATATGGAAAATTGACGCTGCAGCAGGTGATGGCTCCGGCGATTCGGCTGGCGCGGGAAGGTTATGCGCTGAGCTGGGGCGAGGCGGGCGATTTGCATGACCGGCATTTGGCCGACTTCCGCGAGTCGCGGCGAATTTTTCAGCGCGAGGGCAATTACTACCAGCCCGGCGAGATTTTTCGTCAACCCGACTTGGCGAGAACGCTCGAACGGATTGCGGCTAAGCCCGATGACTTTTACCACGGAACCTTAGCGCGGGAACTGGCGGCTGCGATGCAGAAAGGCGGAGGCCTGATTACCGTGGACGATCTGGCCCACTATGAAGTGAAAGAACGTGAGCCGATTCGCGGGACGTATCGCGGGTACGAGGTCATAAGCGCGCCTCCGCCGTCTTCGGGTGGAACCGTACTGGTTGAGTTGCTTAATATCCTAGAAGGCTACGATCTGGCGAAGCTCGGAGACAGGTCGGCTGAATCCATTCACTTCACGATAGAGGCTTTCCGGCGCGCGTTTTTTGACCGGGCGGAATTCCTGGGCGATCCGGACTTCGCGAAGCTTCCAGTGGCGCAACTCATCGACAAAAAGTATGGTGCGGCGTGGCGGGATTCGATTGATGGCGCGAAAGCCACTCCCAGCAGAGAGCTGAAGCGGCCCGCGATTTTCAGCGAACTGGAGCAGTTTGCGGCGGCGCATCCTCAGCCGCGGGTGAATCATGAGGCTCCGCACACCACACATTATTCCGTGGTCGATGCGGAGGGCAACGCGGTTTCAGTTACAACGACCATCAACGACTGGTTTGGGTCGCGAGTGACGGCGGATGGTTTGGGATTCCTGATGAACGACGAGATGGATGATTTTTCTGCCAAACCCGGCGTACCGAATGCCGATGGATTGATTCAGGGAGCGGCGAATGCGATTGGGCCGGGGAAACGGCCGCTGTCGTCGATGACACCGACCATCGTGGTGCACGACGGGAAAACTGTTCTGGTGCTGGGTTCGCCCGGGAGTTCGAAGATCATTACCACCGTGGCCAATGTGCTGATGGGAGTAGTGGACTACGGAATGAATATCCAGGAGGCGGTGAACGCTCCGCGCTTTCATAATCAGTGGCTGCCGGATGTGTTGAATGTCGAGCAATGGTTTTCGCCGGATACGGTGCAGCGGCTACAAAAGATGGGATACAACGTGGCGTTCGGCTTGCATGAAGGCGGGGAAGTTTCTCCCTACTGGAGCGACGCTGAATGCATTGCGATCAACCCGAAGACGGGCGAACGGCTGGGTGCGAGTGATTACAGGAATGGTGGGAAGGCTGTGGGATATTAGAGCAGCGAGGCGATCGGGTTCACAGTGGGCAATTCTTGAATAAGGATCAGGCATGTTGAAAGCCGTATCAACCTATTTATATGTGAAGGAGCGGCTGCATCCGGGAATCCTGGATGGGCTGGCTCGCAGCGGAGTGCAGGCGGTCGAGATTTTTGCGGCGCGACAGCACATCGACTATGCCAACCGTAAAGCTCACGTGAAGGAGATTGCGGAGTGGTTTCGCGGCAGCGGAGTGCCGTTGAATTCCGTCCACTCGCCGCTTTATGCAGACTACGAGTGGGGCCGCGCGGGCGCGCCCGCGTTGAATCTCGCATCCACGGATCGCTCGGGACTGGTGCAGGCGATGGATGAAGTGAAGCGCGCCCTGGAAATCGCCGAGCAGATTCCATTTCGTTTTCTGGTGCAGCATCTGGGCCTGCCCAACGAAAGTTTCAGCGAGAAGAAGTTTGAATCGGCGATGACGTCGATCGAGCACTTGCGCGCGTTTGCCAAGCCGCTGGGGGTGCGCATTCTGCTGGAAAATATTCCGAATGAGCTTTCCACGCCGGATCGGCTGTTGGAAATGATCCGCGCGGCGCACTTCGACGATGTCGGAATCTGTTTCGATTTCGGGCACGCTCACATGATGGGATCGGTGAGCGAGGCTTTCGAGATGCTGAAAAAACTGGTTTGCTCGACGCACGTTCACGATAACGCGAAGGTTCAGGACTCGCATTTGTGGCCGGGAGAAGGGACCATCGACTGGAAGGAAGCGATGGAACTACTACGGTCCGCGCCGCAAACGCCGCCTCTGATGCTCGAACTCGGGGAAAATGAGAAAGTGAATCCGCTGGAAAAGCTGAAGGAAACGTTCGAGAAGCTGGAGACAGCCTAGAAATCAAGGACTGGATATTTGGCGATCGAGCAATTGGAAAGGCTTTTGCGAGATTCCGATTGCCCGATCGCCCCGTCACCAAGTCGCACAATCACTATGTCCTCTCTAACTACGATTGCGGAAATTGGGAAGCATGAAGGTCAGTCCGTAACGCTGCGCGGCTGGCTCTACAACTTGCGCGAGAGCGGAAAACTGTTGTTTCCGCAGTTTCGCGACGGCTCGGGTGTGATTCAGGGTGTGGTGCCGAAGAACGCGGTGCCGCCGGAAGTATTCGAGGCGGTCAAGACGCTGACCCAGGAATCGAGCGTGATCGTCGAAGGCAAAGTGCGCGCCGATAAGCGCGCGCCGGGCGGCTACGAACTCGATGTGGCAAACGTGCAGGTGGTGCAGCGCGTTCCGGAATCGGATCCTTACCCCATTACTCCGAAGGAGCATGGGACAGAGTTTCTGATGGAGCACCGGCATTTGTGGGTGCGATCGCAGCGGCAGGCGTCGATTCTGCGGGTGCGGGCCGAAATCATTAAAGCGGTGCGTGATTATTTTGACGAGCGCGGCTTCACTCTCACGGATCCGCCGATTCTCACTCCCGCGGCTTGTGAAGGAACCAGCACTCTTTTTCCAGTCGATTATTTTGACGAGCAAGCGTACCTTACGCAATCCGGTCAGCTTTACATTGAAGCCACGGCGATGGCGCTGGGCAAGGTGTATTCGTTTGGTCCAACGTTTCGGGCGGAGAAATCGAAGACCCGGCGACACCTCACGGAATTCTGGATGGTCGAGCCGGAGATCGCTTATGCCGAACTCGACGACCTGATGGATCTGGCTGACGGGCTAATCAGTTTTGTGGTGAAGCGTTGCCTGGAGCGACGGCGTGCGGATCTGGTGGCGATTGGCCGGGACATTTCCAAGCTCGAAAAGATTGAGGCTCCATTTCCTCGGATCAGTTACGACGATGCGGTGAAGAACTTGCAAGAAGGCCATGCCAAAGGAGTACTGGAGGCCAAGTTTGAATGGGGCGGAGACTTGGGCTCGCCTGACGAGACTTATCTTTCGGCGCAGTTCGACAAGCCGGTGATGGTGCATCGATATCCGGCGAAGGTCAAGGCGTTTTATATGGAACCTGATCCGCAGCGTCCAGAGTTGGCTTTGTGTGTGGATGTGCTGGCGCCGGAGGGCTATGGCGAAATCATTGGCGGCTCGCAGCGCATGGCGTCGCATGAATTGCTGGTGCAGCGCATCCACGAACACGGATTGCCGGAAGAAGCGTTCAAGTGGTATCTGGATTTGCGCAAGTATGGCAGTGTCCCGCATGCCGGATTCGGCATGGGCATCGAGCGGGCGGTAGCCTGGATCTGCGGCCTTGAACACGTGCGGGAGACGATTCCGTTCCCGCGCATGCTGCATAGGCTGTATCCGTAAAACATTAGCGATTCAGCAAGCGGGTGATTGGACAATTTCAAACCACCGCCTTTTGACGTTCAATCGCTAATTGCCAATTGTTCAATGACAAAATTCTCTTATGACAAACATCAGCACCACCAACATTGCTCCTAAAAAGATTCGTGTGATCGGCGTGCCGCTCGATCTCGGCCAGTCGCGGCGCGGCGTGGATATGGGGCCTTCGGCGGTTCGCGTGGCGGGGCTGGAAGCGCGTCTCGAGGCCTTAGGACATGAAGTTGAGGATGGTGGCAACGTTGCCGTGGCTATTCCGGAACAGAAAAAAGAAGGCGACACCCATGCCAAATATTTGAAGGAGATCACGGCAACCTGCACCAAGCACGCGGAGCTTGTGGTGAAGACGCTTGAGGCCGGGAAGATTCCTTTGGCGCTAGGCGGGGACCACTCGATGGCTGCAGGTACGGTATCGGGCGTCGCGGAATTCTATCGCCGGCAGAACCAGCGGGTCGGCCTCATCTGGATCGATGCGCACACCGACATCAACACGCCTGAGAGTTCGCCCAGCGGGAATGTGCACGGGATGCCGCTGGCAGCGCTGATGGGGCTGGGTCCGGTGGAGTTGTCGAACATCTTCGATTTTTCCCCTAAGGTAAAACCGGAAAACTGCGTGCTGGTGGGAGTGCGTGACATCGATGCAATTGAAAAGGAAAACGTCCGGCGCGTGGGCATCGGCGTTTTCACCATGCGAGACATCGATGAGCGCGGCATGCGTACGGTGATGGAAGAAGCGCTGCGCATGGCCGGACGTGGGACTGCCGGCTATCATATTTCTCTCGACATGGATTGGATCGATCCCGAGGACGCTCCTGGTGTGGGCACTCCGGTGCGAGGCGGCGCCACGTATCGCGAGGCGCATCTCGCTATGGAAATTATTGCCGATCATGGACGCATGCTGAGTTTCGAGATCGTGGAAGTCAATCCCGTGATCGACGAGCATAACCAGACGGCGGATCTGGCGGTGGAGTTGGCGCTGTCGGCGTTTGGAAAAAAGATTCTGTAGGAAATTATGACAAAGCTTCGAGTCGGCATTCTTTTTGGCGGGCGCAGCGGCGAGCATGAAGTTTCGTTGCTCTCAGCGGCATCGGTTCTGCAAGCCATCGATAAAAATAAATATGATGTGGTTCCCATCGGCATTACGAAGCATGGGCGCTGGGTCACGGCCGGCGAGGCGGAGAATCTGTTGCAGGGCAAGCTGATTCTCGAACCGCGGCAACTGCGTGCCGGCGATCCGGAAACAACGCAGCCCGCGGCGGTGCTGGCGCGCGGTGAATCCGTGGTGGTTCCACCCGAGCCGGTGCACCGGCAAAGTGGACTTATACCGTTCCAGACCGATGCGGCGCTCACGCGGCGCGCCAGTGATCGTGCGATCAACGTAGATGTGATCTTCCCTGTTCTGCACGGCACCTTTGGCGAGGACGGAACGATCCAAGGCTTGCTCGAACTGGCTGACCTCGCTTACGTGGGCGCGGGCGTGCTGGGCTCGGCCGCGGGCATGGACAAGGACGTCATGAAGTCTTTGTTTATGGCGGCGGGAATTCCGATCGTGAAACATGTCACGATTTTGCGCGGTGACTGGGAGAGAGCGCCGAAGAAAGTGCAGAAACTGGTGGAGAGCAAGCTGCGGTATCCCGTGTTTGTGAAGCCGGCGAATCTGGGATCGTCGGTGGGGATCAGCAAGGCGCACGACCGCAAGGAACTTCGCCCCGCGATTGAAGAAGCGGCGAAGTTCGATCGGAAGATTGTGATCGAGCAAGGAGTAGGCGGGAAGAAAAATAAAGCGCGCGAGATCGAATGTTCGGTGTTGGGCAACGACGGGCCTGCGGCGTCGATCCCGGGCGAAATTGTCCCCGTCAAGGAATTTTACGACTACAACGCAAAATATCTGGACGAAGGTTCCGAGTTAATTATTCCTGCGAAACTCACCAAAGCTGAAACGAAAAAAATTCAGGAGTTGGCGATCCGGTCATTCAAGGCGGTGGATTGTTCCGGGCTGGCACGGGTGGATTTTCTGATGGATGCCCAGACCCGCAAGATTTATTTGAACGAGATCAATACTATGCCGGGATTTACTGCGATCAGCATGTATCCCAAGCTGTGGGCGGCTTCGGGACTCGAATATGCGGAGTTGATCGACAGGTTGATCCAGTTGGGGATCGAACGGCATGAAGATAAGAAGAGGAATCAGTACAGCAGGTAAGTCAAGCACGGCTCGTTTTTCGTTGCCCGTATCACAAAAGTAACTGCAGCGCGCCGCGGTTTTCTCCGATGATATGGGCATGGGCGGGAACCGTTTACAGTACCTGACCGCGAATGATTGGGTCTTGCTCCGAGCCAAGGCAACGCGGCACACGTTCAAGCTGGGCGACGAAATCATTCGGCAGGGTCAGCCGAGCAGAGGCATTTGCATTATCCAGCGAGGCGAGGCTTCCGTGGAATTGGCGGGGAGCGGTTCCCGGTCGATACTGGCTTCTCTGGGGCCGGAGGACGTTTGCGGAGAAATAGCTTTTCTCGAACAAGGCAGGGCCACGGCATCGGTCATTGCAAGTGAAGAGGAAGTAGAAGTTGATGAAGTTGAATCGACCGAACTGCGGGCGATGTTTGTAGCTTTTCCTGGTCTGGCCTCGCGGTTTTATCTTTCGCTGGCGGTGATTCTGGCACAGCGGCTGCGCGTGACTTCGAAAGAATTGGCCCGCGAGATGGCACTGCGCGATCGCGACAAATAGTTCCTTACTCCGTCTGGAGATTGTTCCGTCCTCAGGGCGTTGTTACCAGCGGTAACTCCATAAAACTTGCCTGGCCGGGCGCGTGATACACGCGCTGCGTGGCTTTGCGGTAATCCTCTGGCTTTGCCCAGAAAATGTTGGGGACAAAAGTTTGCGGATTGCGATCGTACAGCGGAAACCAGCTGGATTGAATCTGCACCATGATGCGGTGTCCGGGAAGAAAAACGTGATTCGCCGTGGGCAGGTTGAAGCGATAGGTCAGCGGCTGTCCGGCGGCGATGGGCTTGGCGGTTTCGAGGCTTTCGCGATAGCGGCCGCGGAAGATGTCGGCGGAAATCATCAGTTGATATCCGCCCATGGCGGCATCGCGCGCCACTTCATCGGGATAGACATCGATCAACTTCACTACCCAGTCAGAGTCTGTGCCGCTGGTGGAAGCGATGATGTTCGCGACCGGCTGTCCGCTGATCTTCATGGGCACGTTCAGTACGTCGGAGGTAAACACGACGACGTCTGGACGCCCCGAGGCTTCGCGTTGATCGTCGACCAGCCACTCTGGCCAGGTGAGGCCATTGCCATATCCAATAGGTTGTATGGGACGGGCGCGGAACGGTACGGGCTTTGCGGGGTCGGAAACGTATTCGTCGAACGCCGCGTCGCTGGATTTTGGCACATTCAAGCTGAGCTTTAGACCTGCGGCGAGATAAATCGGCGTTGGCTGAACCGCGCAGCCGCTGGCGCATCCCGCCGGCCACGTGGGGAGACGACGCCAGGTATTTGTTCCGGTCTCGAATGCGGTGACGGGCGCGATGTCCGATTTGGGCGCGCCATCTTTCAGATATCTGTCTAGAAAAGGCCGCAGGATTTCCTGGCGAAAATAAAGTCCAGTGTTGCTGTTAAATTTTATGGCTCCGAGCGAGCTGGCATCGAGAATTTCCTGGCCGTGGTGCCAGGGGCCGAGCACCAGAAATAACTTATCTTTGTTCGCGTCGACGGTTTTGAGAGCTTTGTAGGCCGCGGGGGCGCCGTAGATATCCTCCTGATCCCACAGGCTGGCGACCAGCATGGTCGGCACTTTCAGCGGCTGAGCAGCGAGGATGTGATCCATCGCTTGCTGCTGCCACCAGGAATCGTAACTGGGATGTTCGAGAAGTTTGCGCCAGAATCCGACTTGCTCGAGGCCATGGCGGCGTCCGAGTTCACCGGCGGAGCCAGCTTCCATGAAAACGTCGTAGTCATCGAAATGATTCGTCCACCATTTTTCTTCGTTTCCGCGCGTGGCTTCCTGGTCGTAGATGTAATTCATGTTCTGTTCACGGAAGGCTCCGTTGTGGAACCAGTCGTCGCCCTTCCAGCCATCGACCATGGGATTCATTGGCACTGCGACCTTCAGCGCGGGATGCGGATTCACCAGCGCCATCAACGTAGTAAATCCGTCGTATGAAATTCCGAGGATGCCGACGCGGCCGTTGCTCTCGGGAACATTTTTCACCAGCCAGTCGATGGTGTCATAGGTGTCGGTGGAGTGATCGACCGGCGTGGGGTTCAGCGGCCCGTGCAGAGGGCGGGTCATCACGTAATCGCCTTCGGAGCCGTACTTGCCACGCACGTCCTGCACCACGCGAATATATCCGCCTTCGACGATCACTTCAGTGACATTGTCGTAGCCGTTCAGGATCGGGCCGAGATGCGAACTGGCGGCTTGACTGGTCTGCGCAGTCGCACTGTAAGGCGTGCGGGTGAGCAACATCGGAGCATTTTCCGCTCCCTTGGGCAAAACGATGACTGTGTGCAACTTCACGCCATCACGCATGGGAATCATCACGTCGCGCTTGATGTAATCGAAGCCGGTCTGGACCGGCGTGAGCGTGGCTGGAGTTTCGCTGGGCAGATCGGCGTTAGTCTGCGCAGAGCCTGGTTCGACAAATAGGAGCGTGCCGAGAATAACGGCAAGAACTACGCCGATACAGCCTTCGAAGGTCCCAGCCCTCGAACCCTTTTCCCGGAATACAGGTTTCTCCATATCACCTCGCGAATCAAGAGTGTACCGTAAAGACTGGGTGAACAGGCTGGGCGTGAAAAAACATCGGAACGCGCAAGGTTGGGCGCTGACGTGGACGGTTACGCTAGAATCGGGCGAGCGAGGTCCACGTGGCACAGATGACACCGGAAGTTTCCAAGTTGCTGGAGCGGGCACTGTCGCCCGAACAACTTGCTCTTGACGAACCCCTGCCGGCTATGTAGCATTGTGAAGACAACTTTGCCTTTCGGGGCAAAGCGGAATTTCAT
>Ga0210393_10001239_pt1 | contig 21603 bp, 16 predicted proteins | sample IncBWC27OmetaG_FD_160068 | JGI IMG/M metagenome (GOLD analysis project Ga0210393, IMG submission 160068) | Forest soil microbial communities from Barre Woods Harvard Forest LTER site, Petersham, Massachusetts, United States - Inc-BW-C-27-O ... | reverse complement strand
ACAACAGATCGAATGACCGCTCGCAGATGCCCATCCAGCGCATGCAATGATGAATACGTCCCGGGCCCAGCCGGGCTTGCGCGATCTCGAAGCCAGCCCCAGCGCGGCCCAGCAGATTCTTCTTCGGCACGCGCACGTTCTCGTACGAGATTTCGCTGTGACTGGGCCAGTCCTCTCCCGAGTGACCCATCACCGAGATATTTCGCACGATTTTGAAGCCGGGAGTGTCGCACGGAACGATGATCTGGCTGGCGCGGGCGTGCGGGTCGGCCTGGGGATCGGTGACTACCATCGCGATGGCGAAGCGCGATCCGTCGGCCGACGACGTGAACCACTTGCGCCCATTAATGACGTACGAGTCGCCTTCGAGCACAGCAGTTGTGTTCATCCAGACGGGATTCGAGCCGGGATAGCCGGGCTCGGTCATCGAAAAGCAGCTGCGAATTTTGCCGGCCACCAGCGGCTTGAGCCACGTTTCCTTTTGCTCCGGCGTGCCGAACTCCTGCAAGATTTCCATGTTGCCCGCATCGGGCGCCTGGCAGTTGAAGACGTAATGCCCCAACGGCGTGCGGCCCAGTTCCTCGCTCAGGAGCGCATGCTCCATGAACTTCAGTCCGGCGCCGCCCTGCTCCTTGCTGACTTGGGGCGTGAACAACCCCAGCTCACGGACTCTCTCGCGCTTGGCATTCAAGGCTGGCAACAGCTCGCGAAACGGACGCGCGAGCAAATCGCGCTCGAGGGGATAGACCTCCTCCATCAAAAACTTGCGGACCGTTTTCAGCGTGTCTTGCAGCGGTTGCGGAATTGAAAAGTCCATGAGAACTCCCGCCAGTGGTCAACAGAGTGCCGAGCGGCCGATGTCGCGGAATCCACTCAACGGTACGTTATCTCATCGGGATCCGCCAGATGCGCGAGCGAATTAAAACCGTCGAGATTGAATCGCGTCGGCGTGTAGAGAAATGTCGTCACCGACGCGTTGCGAAGACGCCACCCAAGGTCAAGGCTCACCGGGATCGACGTGTCGAGCGCCATTTGCACGGCCACTGAAATTGGCCCGACGGACGAAACAGCCAGAGTCGTTTTACCGCGCTCTGCGTGCGAGATGATCGACTCGAACGCTTGCCGTGCGCGGCTGTGAAAATCATCCCACAGTTCCATTCCCGGCGGGTTGATCTCGCCTCGAGTCCAGAGTAAGACGGCGGCCTCGAACAGTTTTTGAAAACTTCTTTGCACGTCTTCTGGTTCTTTGGCCGCTCGGAACGCCCGCTCCAGCCCGCCGAGTTCCGGATATTTCTCCAAGACGGCCTGCATATGCGGCTTGCTCAACAGCTTGTCGCCGCCGTGTTCGTTGAGCCCGTCGATGATGGTTGGCGCCGAACAGGGACAGCCGGCGGCGGATATCGTTTCGGCCACGATTTCGGCGGTTCGCCGCTGGCGCTGAGCGGGGCCGGAATAAACTGCGTCGAACTTCACACGCCGCGCGGCAAAGAACACGCCCAGCCGGCGCGCCTGACGCTCACCCAACGCCGAGAGGCGGTCGTAATTCTCTTCAAAAAATGACGCCTGCCCGTGGCGCACCAAGTACAGCAAGCTCACCGGTCGCCCCCGACCTCACCACTACTCTCGCCTTTGGAAACCCACGCTTCGTCGAAGGTTGCGTGCTTCATGCTCTTGGATTCGCGTTTCCCGCGCTCTTTCGGGCGAAAGTAGCTGTAGATCACGTGGATTGTGCCACCGCGTCCCTGAATCATGCAGGGATAGTGGTAAGAGCCCGCCTCGTGTCTTTCGAGGTGCCGTGTTTGTTTCCAGGTGCGGCCTTCATCCTCTGAGATCGAAACGGCCAGGCTGTTGCGGCCGCGCGAAACGTCATTGTAGACAAGGCAAAAGTGGCCGTTGGCCAGCCGGACGCCGTCGATGCCCGCACCGGGGTTCGCCAATTCGGACAGCGTGACTGGTCCCCAGGTCATTCCGTCATCCTTCGATTCGCTGACCTTGATATGGCCAGAGCCGCCATTGTCTCGCAGATAGGCGACCAGAGTCCCGTCCTGCCGGGGCAGTACCGACGGTTGAATGCCGCCCCACGCGAAAATCGGCTTGCTGGCAAACCAGGTGCGACCGCGATCATCGCTGATCGCCATGAGTCCGAGTGAAAACGTGTCGCTGTAAAGAGGCAACAAGATGCGACCGTGCGGATGGCGGTCGCTCGGGGGCAGCACGGTCGGCTTGCAGCGCGGCTGCCAACCGAGCCGTTGAGCCAGTTTATCGCCGGCGTGCTTCCGCATCTCTGCGATGCCCCGCTTCCAGCGCAACTCGCGCGCGGCCCGCTGCGCTTCGGGCAGCTTCGCAATGCGTTCGGGCAGTTCCTTTTCCGCCTGATCGAGGTGACGCAGGACTTCGTCCTTAAAGTCATCGGGCTTCAGCGGGATGATGCCGTTCTGGTCCCACTTCGGCGCTCCGTCACCAAAGTAGTCGCGCGAAACTAGAAAGTTCGTTAGCGCCGACTCCCAGGAGTTCGCGAGGATCAGCGGCCAGAAAAGCCAAAGTCGCTCCTCCGAATCGATCATCATGCACGTGTTGCAATCGGGGAACCCGGGGAAGTCGGCCATCAGGAAGTCTTTGCTCCATTCGTGACTTCCTTTCCGCAGCCGAGCGCCGAAAACGCGAACGTCGTCCGAACTTCGTTCGCCGCTACCGCGATACCAAGAAGCGATCAAGTCGCCGTTGGAGCATTCGACCAAGCCTGGGGCGTGGTTGTGATCCGCTCGATAGGGAAAAACCAGCTCGGAACGAAATCCGGATTCGTCAGCCGAAAATGCAGATGGCGAACCGAGACTAAGCAGAATGAAGACTGCAGCGCACGTCAGCCTGCTCATGGTGCGTGTTTCTGTGCAAGTTGAGGAAATGTCGCTTAACCAAGGCGAAGCGAGGACGGTCGAGGCGAGTATCGATCAATCTCGGAGGCCGACCGTTTGTAACACATTGGTCAGGCCCTTTCATTCGATGGGGAGCAGCGCGCATCGCTCGGTATTAAATGGGCGCGATGAGCCCTCGTCGGGCCTGCGGCAAAGTCGTTGCAGCCCTCCTAAATGACTGAATTTCCTTCACCGCTACAACCGATAAAGGCAGAAGGCGATTCTTCGTCCATATTCCGCACTGATCGTGCGGACTTCGGAAGCGCGGAAGAGATGATCCAGCAATCACTTACACGCGTTGTTCTCTACCGAGTGAAGCTGCGATGCCGACCCCGGCACCCAATGCGGCTGGCCTTGGGTCTCTGGATCCCGGTCGCCGGGCTGCTTTTGAGTGCCACAGCTCCCACTCGTGCTTTCTCCCAATACTCCCAACCACCTCAAAATAACTTGAACAGCTACGCGACCCGAACCACGGTCGGCAGCAGTTCGGACGCAGTCCTCTTTGCGGGTCAGACTGACGAACAACTGGCCGCCGAGGCCCGACTCTTTCAGCAGCAAGGGCGGACCGCACAAGCCCAACGAGTCTACATTGAGTTGCAGCGTCGCAGCCTGATTCGGGCTCAGTCCCGACTGGCTCCGCCAATGAATCGAATGCCACCCACCGGCGCTGCGACCTATGGGTCGCCAAGGCCGAACGTCGGCATGGCCGCTTCAGCAATGAATCCGGCAATGAATCCGGCGGTGATGAATCCGACCGGGATGGATCCGACCGGGATGACCCCGACGATGGGCCGGCCGGGCGTAGCCGAGAGTCAGGCTCAAATGGCTGCGCCCGATTTCGCCTCCCCAACTGGCCAGTTCCAAGCGAGTCCACAATTCCAAAACGGCCAACCGCCGTCGCAGACGGCCTCCAACTGGGCGTTACCCAACGTCAACAACCAAACGGCGGATCGTGAGAATTTTTCGCTGCAAGCTGTGCAGAGCGAGTCCGTGCCAGCGGCGCGGTCTCCGGTCGAAACGGCAGCGGGTGCACTTCAACCCGCTGCAGCGACTCTGGCCTCCGGAGAGTCTGGTGAGAAAGCACCGGTAATGGTCCTGGACCGGCAATTGACACCCCCGACACCGCAAGTCGAGCAGAAAGTCGGTGAGCAAAAGACAGGAGGTTGGCGGCCCGCGGTTACGCCGCTACCCTCCGCGCTCGTTCAGGGAGAACCGTCTCCACGTCCGGCCCCCGATCGAACAGCGGGCTCGGTGGCAGATGCACCAATCGACTTACAACCGGAAATTCGCAACTCGACCCGACAAAGTGCCGCACCGGCCAACGAAGCAAAACCAGGCGTCGGCATTGGGCAACCGACAGCCGCCAACCAGACGTCGGCGATGCCGATTCAACCGATGGAACTGGCCAGACAGACGGCAGATGATTCCGCGAAGCGACTACCAAACATTCCAGTCCTACCTCTACCAGAGGTACCTTCTGCCTCGTCGAGTGCGGTCCAAAATCCCAGCGTTTTTCGTCTCAACCGGGAGCCGGCTGCTTTCACGCCACCTGCGTTGAGTGAGCGTCGCTTGCCACCGCCGGCCCCGCCTGCCGAGCCGCCGGGCGTCGTGGATTTGCCTTCTTCCTCCCCTCCGGCGCTGCAATTGTCGCCGCGAGCGGTGCCTCGAGCTGTTTCCGTGGAGGCAGAGCGGGAGACGGCGAACGCAATTCTCGACACGGCCGCCAGACTGGCGAAACAGACCGACGATATTCGCATCATTCCGAACGACCGCGGTGCGGGCCGTTCCAAGCTGGAAAGCCTATTGAACGTGGGCCCCAGCAAAGAATCCGTTGCGCCCGAGTCCGCCTTCGATCCGCCGGCGACGGCTTGGAAGTCCTACATTCCCCCCGAGTCATCTTCCCAAAAGACCGTCGACGCTTCTTCGAAGTCGGTAGCGCCCGATGCCGGCAGCGGCAATGACGTCGGTCGCGTTCGGCCTGAACAGACCAACGAGAGTCCGGCTCCTCAAGAAGTCAGTGAATCGCGCCGGAATCAACCAGCGCGGTCCTCTCAGTTCGACGAGAAGGGATCGGAACCGAGAGCCGTCTTCGACATGGCGGCTCTCATGAGAGATCCCGAGTTCCGCGAAATTCACACGCGACCCGTGCTCGACGCTCTCGAGCTATTGTCGCAGCAAGAAACACGACATCGGCTGCTGGGCGCTTTGCGGATTGGCGTCTTGGGCCCGGATGCCCGCACGGCGCTGCCCGCCTTGCGTCAGTTCCTCGGCGAAGAACCGAGCCAGGCAGTTCGCCTGCGCGTCGCCGAGGCGATGCTGAAACTTCAGCCAAACGACCGTGCGGCTCTCGAAACACTTTCGCATTCGCTGGTTGATCCGAACGACGCCGAACTGCGGCAAGCCGCCGCCGGAGCGCTCGGTGGCGCTGCTGTTGCGGGTAATCCGACGGCAATCGTTCGATTGACCGACGCGCTTGACGACCCCGCTCCGCGAGTGCGAATCATGGCGGCGTTGTCGTTGGCCCAATTTGGTCCGGCAGCCATCGAAGCTGTGCCGCGCCTCGAAGCGGCGGCAGCAAACGATGTGCCCCGGATGCAAAGAGCGGCACTCGCCGCGCTGGCATCGATCCGTGGTCACCAGGATTCACCACCGGCGGCGGGCGCCGTCAGTGAATCTCCCCTCTCGGTTGTCCCGCCGGCATTCGCTCCGACAGAAAACATTTCGGCCCCTCCGATCAACGTCAACGGACCGGGTGCACACTCGACGCTCACCGATCGAGGAAGTCTCAAGAGTCACGCGAGTGACGCGCCCGCCGTCTTTCCGGACTTCCAAGAAGGGCTTGGCGTACAACGCACCTTTGAGTCGAAGGCAGCGGTAGGACCCGGCTCGCCACAGGCTTGGCAGACGATCCCTGCACGGGGGATTTCGTTACATGAACTTGGCTCGGACGGAGCGGTTTCGGAGACGCGACTGCGTCATCAATCAGAACCGGCGTATCTGCCCGACGTTCCCGCACGGCCGCTCGAACGGGCCGGCGAACCAACGCCGCCCAAAACTCCGGCCGAACCCTTGAGCTTGGAAGCGCAACCGGGCAGCTCCAAAGCGGGATCGCCGTAATGAAGATTTCGAGCGGCCTGGCTTTCGCGCTGGTTTTGGTCTGCGCCAGCGCCGGCTGCGTTTCGGAAATCAACTCGTGCGCCACCTGGGTGCATCAAAGCTGGACAACCGACAAAGCCTGGCGCTCCCACAAATGGATGTTCGAGGGAGTCGATTGTGCGTCCAGCTTCAAGGCCGGCTTCAAGGCCGGCCATCGATTTGCCACTTGCGGCGGCGACTCGTGCCAGCCCCCCGGGCCAAGCCACTTTTGGTGTACCAATGGCATGACTGAAGAAGATCAGCGCGAGGCCCAAGCCTGGTGCGACGGCTTCACGCACGGGACCTTGTGCGCACAACAAGACGGAAACGCAACGGCCAGCGCCCTCGACGCCCAAACCGCTCAGCCGCCTGAGAATGTGCCGGAAGTCTATTACTACTCGAATCCGGGTGAGCTCGGCTCAGGTGGAATCGGTCGGGGCGGGATCGGTTCCGGTGAAATCGGTTCAATCGGATCGTCGCCCTCGCTAGACCCGTTTGCGCAGGGGCAATTCGCACCTCAGCTTTATCCACCGACGGGAACGGCACCGCCCAATTGGTCGACGGCGGCGGCTCCCGCGGACGTTGCCTATTCGCCAGCGGCTCCTCCCTCCGAAGCGTTGGAGCTTCCGATGGGTCAGAAGGGAACGCCGTCCAGACGTTACTCGAATTCGTCCGCTCTTCCAGGCATCGGCAGTTTGCGTACGACGGTCGGTCCGAACGCGTCGGACCGGGTGAGCCCGCCGACATCCAGCCTCGATCGAACGCTGAATGCACCGCCCGGTGGCGCGCTGGCTGGCGCCGTGCCTCCGGCACCCGGCTCGCCAACTCCGCTAGCACACGGGCCCTATCAGCCGAACTCGTCGACTTCGATCGCGCCAAAGGCGGTCCTGGAAGGCGCTCCTTCGACACTGCCCACGCCTTCGATTCCGCCCGCGGTCCACAGCGCCGTGGCCCCTCAGTGGGAACTGCCGATTATCCGGAACTGACCGCCTTGTGTTGAATGATCTGCGGCGGTCGTCGAAGAATTCGGCGAATCCAGTACCGGGCCTGTCCCCAGCACTCGGCCGGCTTCGCGAGCAAGCAAGCTCCCGCGTACAAAAACGCGTGCTTCCACGAGTCACGATGGCTGCGCCTGCGGCCGGAGGCGATCCGCACGAGAAGTAGCGGATAAAAGAGGCCGGCTACGAGGGCCCACCGGCTGATCGCAAGCACGGCGGCCAAGATCACTGCCGGCACGAAGAACCCATACAGCCAACCGCTAAGCGACTCCCGGACGAAATGGCGCTCCGGCCAATGTCCGTGCAGGGCGGCTCCTTCCGCGTAAGCGTGGCCCGCGCGCACCGCGCGCTTCCACCATTGCGAAAAGCGGGTCATCGCCGCGTCGTGCGTCGCCATGTCGTCTGCGACGCGCTTGATCGTCCAACCGCGCTGACGCAGTCGCACGCACAGTTCCGGCTCTTCACCGGCAACCACTCGCGGATTGAACGCGCCGGCCTCGCGCAATGCGGAGACGCGAAACAGGGCGATCCCACCGCAGCTCTTCACTTCGCCCGGCGGAACGGCCCATTCCATATCGCACAAACGATTGTAGAGGGATCGCTCGGGAAACCGTTCGCGCAGCCGGCCGGCGACCGCCGCCACGCGCACGTCGTCGAGGAGGGCCCGGCGACCGACGGTCGCGAAGTGTTCGGCAACCTCGCAATCGCCGTCGACGAACAACACAAACTCGGCGGCCGGCACGAGCTCAACGAATCGCTCGAGACCGGCGTTCCGCGCGCGAGCCGCCGAAAAGGGGATCGATGTATCGAGCTCGACCACCTCAGCGCCTAGCGCCTTCGCGGCTGCAACGCTCCCATCAGTCGACCCTGAGTCGACATAGATGACAGCGCAGGCTGTCCCCTGCACCGAGAGCAGACATCGGCGCAATCGCTCGCCTTCGTTGCGACCGATCACGACAACGCCCACGTTGGTCGAGTCGCCGTGCATGCCACTGGGTCGGGCGGCCGCTTCTAAAGGACGAGACATTCTCACAACAACCGATGGATGGGTCCCCGAGCCACCTCTTATGTGGTGAGCGACAACCGGGGAAGGTCGCGAGCGTAATGCGAATCGTGTTCCGTTTTCGCGGATTCTAACGAGTTGATGGTCGCAGCGAAGCTCTGCCGCAAGCGCGCAGTTTCCGTCGCAACCGGTACAGCTTTCCAAAGGCATCGTTGCCGACGGAGCTTACGCATTCGGCAGTTGTTAAAGCCTGCCGGATTTACGGTCGGCGCCGGGCGAGCGGTAAATGAGTTCCTCCCAAACGCCGCTTTTTGCTCAAGGTTCCTGGATGGTGTGTCCTATGCTTGGCAGGATGGGAATACACGAGAATTGTTGAGATTGGCCCTGATTTTCACGTCCGCAATTCCTTTGCATTTGGGTATCGGCGTGCTGAAAATGGAGTTCGGTCTGCTCATGACGGCAGGCGTGATTGGGGCAGAGACTCCGTCAAGACAGGCGCAGCAGACACTGGGAGAAACCGAAGCATGAGAAGCACCGGGATACTGACATTGCTAGCTCTCGCACTCGCCGCCGCGAACAGTGCGCAAGCCAGCTATTATTGCGGGGCGTGCAGCTACAGCTGTTGTCCGCAAACTTGTTGTCAACCGACGGCGTGTTACACCGCCTGCAAGGTCGAGCGGCAGACCTGCTATCAAACGGTGTACGACACGGTCTGCGAACCGCAGCTGTACACGGTCAATCGTACGGAATTTGAAACGGTTTTCGATCGCCATCAGGAGACTTGCTACCGCACGGTCATGGAGACCCGTTATCGCGACGATCACTACACCGTCTGCAAGCCGATTTGCGAGACGAGCTGTCGTGAAGAGCGCTATACGGTGCAGCGGCCGATCGTGGAAACCTCGTATCGCGAGTGTCACTACACGGTGCAGCGTCCAGTTTGGACCACCGAAGAGCGTGAATGTCGCCGCCTGGTCTACAAGCCGGTCGTCGAGACGCACGAGCAAACGGTGCAGCGCTGCGTGATGGACCGCGTCGTCGAGACGGTGAACACCGAGCGCTGCTGCACGGTGATGCGTCCCGTCACGGTCTACAACACGGTTCAACGCGACTGTGGCACGTGGCAGACGGTGCAGGATTATCATCCGGGGCCGGTCGTGTCGCGTCCGGTCTGCGATCCGTGCTGCGGCTGGCGGATGACCTGCGTGCAGTGCCCTGGCTTCACAACGTGCCGACGCGTTTGGTGTCCGCGAGTTGTCTGCGAACAAGTTCCGTGCACGACCTACCACTGCGAAGTCGTTCGGCAGCAAGTTCCGGTGCAAGTCTGCCGGATGGTGCCTCGCACGATCTGCGAGAAGATTCCGTACCAGGTCTGTCGGACGGTTTGCCAGGAAGTTATCGAAAAGTTCCCGGTCCGTCGTTGCAGCTACGTGTGCGAGCAGATGACGCAGCGGGTGCCGGTTCAGACCTGCAAACTGGTCTGCGAAGAACACACCCGCCAGGTCCCCGTGACGACGTATCGCATGGTGCAAGAACCCCGCACGTGCCGCGTGGCCTATTGCGTGCCGACGCAGGTGCCTTACACGGTCGAACGCTGCGTGCCGCGTTGCGTTTGCAAAACGGTGCCGGTGACGTGCACGCGGATGGTCTCCAAGTGCGTGCCCCGACAGGTCGCGTACGAAGTTTGCAAGATGGTGCCGGTCACCGTCTGTGCTCAGTCGGACTGCCCGTCATGCTCGACGGGTGGCTGTGCGACTTGCGGTGCCACGGAACCGGCCGGTCCGCTGAAGCCGCAGGCCGACGCGGTCCCGCAACCGCACGACGTTCGCAAGCCGCCGATGCAGGTGGTTCCTCAGAGCACTCCGCCGGCCGCTCAAGAGCCGGGAGTGAAGCCCGAGGCAGCGCCTCAGACGTCGCCTGGTCCGAAGGTTTAATCGCTCGCTAGAGCTTTAAGAAGTCGATAACGACGCGCCCGGAACTTCCGGGCGCGTTTTTTTTTGGCTCTGCTTCGATCCAAGCAGCCCGCCGCATCCGCCCGCACTTGCGGACCGCTCGGAACATGCCCACAACCCATGCGTCACGGCCGAAGGCCTGCGGCGACGGGCTGAAAAGTGTACTTTGAAATGGGGAACAGTCGGCCGAATCGTCCCCCGGCACAACGGGATCCCGAGTCTCCAGCAATGAGGAGCAACGTGGCCAAGCGTCACTTACTTAAGTACGAGCGGAAGAACCAACCCCTTCTCAGCCGGCGTGCCTTCGCCAAGCGTTTGGCGGCCAGCGCCGGCTTATCGTTTGGGTTGATCTTGGTGTCGCTGGCCGCGGGAATGGCGGGCTATCACTTCTTAGAGCACCAGAGCTGGGTCGATGCGTTCGCCAACGCGGCCATGATCCTGTCGGGGATGGGCCCGCTGGGGACGCTGAACTCGACGAGCGGGAAGATCTTCGCGGGACTGTACGCCCTCTACAGCGGCTTGGCGTTGATTCTGGCAATCGGCGTCGTGATCGCTCCCATCGTGCATCGATTTCTGCACCGGTTTAACTTGGACGCGGATTCGTGAACGCCGTCTCTGGCAGTTTGGGGAAAGCGCGGCGCGCGCTGTCGCCCGGTCACCGGATGTCGGAAATCCCAAGCGGCGAAGGGTGGTGGGCCTTCGGCTTGTCGATCTGTTATATTTCCTCGTCATTCTTAGTCCGTTCTGTAAACATCAGCGAAATTGAAAAGGCGAAGGCCCCATGGGCGCCAATCACTCTGGCGAGCGGCGGAAAAGCCGCATGAAGCGCAGCAAACGCAATTTCGTCACTCAAGAAAAAGCCGCTGAGGCGAAGTCGACGAAAACCCGCAAGAAAAAGGCCTGACGCGGCCGGTTTACGGCGCTCGTCGCTCGGCGTTTGCTGTCAATTCGCGGCGAAGAATCTTGCCCAAGCTGTTGCGCGGCAGGACGTCGACGAACAGCAGGGTTCGCGGCTGTTGGTAGTGCACCAGGCGGTCGCTGCACCACGCGCGGAGCTGGGTTTCATCGAGCGTGGGATCGCTACGGACGATGGCCACAGCCACGCGCTCCCCACGCTCGCGATCTGGAATGCCGAAGGCTGCGCACTCCTTCACGCCGGGGCATTCGCCTAGGACCCGCTCGATCACTTGCGGATAGACGTTGTAGCCGCTGGTGATGATCAGGTCATTCTTTCGCCCGACGAGCGTCAAGAAGCCGCGATCATCCAGCGAGCCGAGATCGCCCGTGTCGAACCAGCCGTCCGTGAAGGCACCTTTCGACGCCTCCGGCTTGCGCCAATACTCGCGGAACAAGTGCGGGCCCCGGATGAGCACGCTCCCGACTTCGCCCGGCTCGACGCGGTTGCCGTCGCCGCGGATCACGCGTCGCTCGATCCCCTCGAGTGGCAGGCCGACCGATCCGCTCGGCCACGGCCCCGCAAGCGGCAGGCTCGTGATCACGTAAGACTCGGTCATGCCGTAGCGATTGATCACGGGGTGTCGCAAGATGTTTTCCAACTCGGGAAGGACCTCGGGCCGAATTGGGGCGGAACCGCAAGTGAATAGTCGCACGCGGTCCCAGCTTGTTGCCGCTACTCGAAATTCGGGGGATTCCAGCAGCCGATAGTAAATCGGTGGGACAGCCATGAAGACGGTTGACTGGCCGATCGCCGGCAAAACCCGGTCAACCTCGAACGCGTCTTCGATCTGAATGCAGCCACCCGACAGCCACGTGAGGTGCGTGGCAAAAGCCAGTCCGTGAATGTGAAACAACGGCAGCACATTCAGCACGACGTCGTCAGCCGTCATCTGCCAGCAAGCTTGCAGAGCACGTAGGCTTCCCGCGGCACCAGCATGCGTGTGCACGACCCCCTTCGGCCAGCCGGTCGTGCCGGAGCTGTAAATGATCAGACACGGATCGTCGGCGCGGACGGACACATCGCGGAATAGGCCCGCGTTCGAATCGTCAACATCCGACTGGACGAGAGGCGGCTGGGCCAGCTCAGAGGCCAGCGATTCGATCAAGGGTCGCTGCTCGGCCCCGACGACGACCATCCGTGCTGCGCTGTCGGTCAAGAAGTACCGCATCTCTTCGCGCGTAAAACGCGGATTGAGCGGGAGCGGAACCGCTCCAGCGTAGAGCACACCCAAGTGGGCGAAGAGAAACGGCAGCTTGTCGGCCGTAAACAGCGCCACCCGGTCGCCCGGCTCGACCCCTCGCTCTTGGAGGCGGCCAGCCCAGCGACGCGCCTCGGCGTCAAGCTGACCGTACGTCACGATGCGATCGTGGTACTTGAGAGCCGGACGCGCCGCGTGGCTCTCGAAGGTAGAACGCAACTCGTTCAGGAAGTGAGGCACATCAAAAGTTTATCCAAATCACATCCGCAGAACACAGGCGAGCGGCGGGTGTGAGCCCGCCGGTTCTCTTTGGATTTGCATGAGAAGAACCGGCCGGCTTACACCGGCCGCTCGCCCCGATAGACTGGCAAAGCAACTGAGTGACATCGATTTCGGGGCGCGGCGAATTGGATCGATCGGTGAGCGACGAACGAAGTGTGCTGGCAATCGATCTGGGGAGCGGCGGCCCGAAGGTCGCCGTCGTCACCGAGCACGGCGAAATTCTGGCTCACGCGCGCGGGACGGTCTCGACGCTCTTCGTCGACGACGGCGGGGCCGAACAGAATCCGAGCGACTGGTGGCAGGCCGTCGATCAGGCAGTCACGACTGTTCTTTCCCAGCCCAACGTCGATCGCAGCCGGATCGTGGCCGTCTCCTGCACCGGGCAATGGTCGGTGACCGCGCCGATTGACGCCAGCAGCCAGCCGTTGATGAACGCTGTCCATTGGATGGATTCGCGCGGCGCTCCCGACACCGCAGCGCTGACCGATGGGCTGATCAAGATCGACGGCTATGGACTGCGGCGGCTGTTGCGCTGGATTCAGATTACCGGTGCCGTGCCGACCCACGCCGGGGCCGATTCGCTGGCCCATATCCTCTTTCTGAAACGCGCCCGACCGGACGTCTACGCCCGGACACACAAGCTGCTCGAGCCGATGGACTATCTCAACCTGCGGCTCACCGGGCGCTTTTCGGCGTCCTATGCAACCATTTTTCCGTACCTGCTCACGGACAATCGTGATGTGACCCGCGTCCGCTACCACGAGGGGCTGTTGGGTCTCGCGGCCGTCGATCGTGACAAGTTGCCCGACCTGGTGCCGGTCGACGCCGTACTGGGCACTTTGCTGCCAGAAGTCGCTGCCCGTTGGAATTTGTCGCTGGCAACGCAGGTCGTCTGCGGCACCACCGACAACCAAACCGCCGCGTTGGGAGCCGGGTCGATCGACGATGCGGTCGGGTACATCTCTGTCGGCACGACGTCCTGGCTGAGCTGTCACGTGCCGTTCAAGAAGTGCAATCTGATTCGAGCGATCGCCACCATGCCGTCCGCCATCCCCGGGCGCAACATCGTCGTGGCCGAACAGGGAGCGGCGGGCCGCTGCCTGGAAGCAGTCGTCGAGCGGCTGCTGTGCGCCGATCGGGATTGGGCACTCGACAGTGAACGCAGTCGCGTTTATGCGGAGTTATTCCAGGAGGCGGCCTCGGTCCCCGCTGGGTGCGGCGGATTGTTGTTTTTGCCTTGGCTCAACGGATCCGGTCCGCCGTCCGCCGACGGACACGTGCGCGGCGGCTTTATCAATCAGACGTTGCGAACAGGTCGGGCCGAGGCGGTGCGGGCCGTGCTCGAAGGTATCGCCTTTAACTTGGGCTGGCTGCTGCCGCACGTGGAAAAATTTGTCGGCCGCGAGTTTGACTCGTTGCGAATGGTCGGCGGAGCGGCGGAATCAGATCTCTGGTGCCAGATCTTCGCTGACATTCTCGATCGCCCGATCCAGCGCATCGCGTCGCCGCGATTGGCGACCGTTCGCGGGGCCGCCCTGCACGCGCTGATGTCGTTGGGGATTCGGCGACGTGATGAGATTTCGGCGCTGGTTCCCATTTCCGCAGTCTTTGAGCCCGCTCCGCGCAACCGAAAAGTCTATCAAGAGCTTTCGTCGGCGTTTGTGAAATGTTACAAGCGCACCAGGGGGCTCTTCGCTCTGTTGAACAAGGCAAGCCCTGGCGAGCCGTCGGCGTAAGCCGCCGGCTGCTTCGATTTTCGGAATCGAGCCGGGCTCGCGAATTCACGTATCGCCGAGAAAAACAAGATCAAGAACCCGGAGGCTAACACCTCCGGCTCGCCAAGAATAGACGCTGCCGCAAGGGGAATCTCATGGCAACCGACGTCGCTCCGCCGATCGATCTGGCCGCTGCTTTGGATCAGATGATGCACCCGTATCGCGGCACACTGCCCGAGTTTCCGCGGCTTCCCGCCACCGGCCTCAAACGGCCCGACGTCCTCGGCACAATGGAAAACCTGCAACAGCGCGAGGCGGCCCGGTGGGAAACCGGCATGGCGTCAGGCGCCGTGTATAACGGCGATCGCGACCACATCGACTTCGTGAGCCGCGTTTACGCTCTGCATTCGCAGGTGAATCCCTTGCACCCCGACCTGTGGCCAAGCGCCGCCAAGTTCGAGGCCGAAATCGTGTCGATGACGGCCCACATGCTCAACGGCGATAAGGCCGACGCGCCCGTGGGCAGCGAAGAGGGCATCTGCGGCTCGGTCACCTCGGGCGGATCGGAAAGCATTCTGCTCGCGATGAAAACCTATCGCGACTGGGCCAAGGCGACCAAGGGCATCACTGAGCCCGAACTCGTCGTGCCGATCTCCGCGCACGCTGCCTTTCACAAAGCGGCCCAGTATTTCGGCCTCAAGCTTCGAATCATTCCGCTCGACGACGAATTCTGTGTCGACGTCGCTGCCATGAAAGCGGCCGTCAACGATAACACGATCGCGCTCGTTGGCTCGGCCTGCAACTTTCCCTACGGGACGATCGATTCGATTCAAGAGCTCTCGGAGATCGCTCGGGACCGCGGCGTCGGCCTGCACGTCGACAGTTGCTTGGGGGGATTCTTTCTGCCGTGGGCCGAGCGACTCGGTCAACCGGTACCGCCGTTTGATTTTCGGCTGCCCGGCGTGACCTCCATGTCGTGCGATACGCACAAGTACGGCTACGCGCCGAAGGGAACTTCTGTGGTGCTTTATCGCGGACAAGCGCTCCGTCGATTTCAGTACTTTACCACCTCCGACTGGCCAGGCGGGCTCTATTACTCGCCGACCTTTTCAGGCAGCCGCCCCGGCGGATTGAGCGCAGCTTGCTGGGCGGCGTTGGTTTCCATCGGGGAGCAAGGCTACCTGGCGGCGACTCGGCAAATCCTCGACGCGGTGGCTGTGATGACGCAAGGCGTGGTCGACATCCCCGACCTACTGCTGATGGGCCGACACATCGGCGTCTTCGCCTTTATGTCGACCGACGATCGTCTGAATATCTATCAGGTGCTCGACCGCATGTCGGAAAAAGGCTGGAGCCTCACCGGGCTGCAGCGTCCAGCGGGAATTCACGTGAGCCCGACGCTGCGACACGCGCAGCCGGGCGTGGCCGACCGCTTTGTGTCTGACCTCAAGGAATCGGTGACGTTCGTCCGCGCGAATCCCGACTTCATGGGAGGGATGGCGCCCATTTACGGCCTGGCCGCCACGGTCCCCGACCGATCGCTCGTGCACGGCATGCTGCAGCAGGTGATGGACGTCTATTATCGCGTTTGAGTGAAGCCAACCGATCGCGCGCGACTGACCGCACCGTAAAGAGGGCACAGCAATGGCCGTGCACAAGTCGTTCAGACGGCGGGAATACGAACCCCGCGATCGTAGTGTCCCGAGTTTTGCCGCCCCCGTGTGTGCGAAGTTTCCAGACGGACCTGAATGAAATAGTCGCCCTTCTTAGGGGGGGTAAAGAGGTGCGTCCAAATCCCATATTGCGAATTGGACGTCGCCGCCTTGCAGAACTTGACCGGCACCGGCTTTGACACCTGCTTACGCCCGTTGGCGCCGCCCCGGAGGACTGCGGCGTACTGGATGAAAAGTTTCTCCGAGCGAATCGGACCGCCCCAGGTGATCCCAACGATGCGATAGACGATCTTGCCGCCGAGCTTCCATTGCTCGACTCGCACGGGAGTCGCCGCCTGGTCAATTGTCCCCGGACGATAGTCGCGAGCGAGATCTGGACCAAACGGGTGTTTCCAGAACTTGGGCGGGGGGGGGCGCAGCGGCGATTGGTTCGTACGATCGCTGAACTCCAACATCTGCCACGTCGCCTTCTGGTCTCGATCGACAAACTTGATTTCGTTGACCCACTTGACTTCGGTGCAGCCATACCAGCCGGGAATGATCAAACGTACGGGAGCCCCGTGGTCCTTCGGCAGCGGCGCCCCGTGCATCTGCGTTGCCAAAAACGCGCGGTCGTTCACCAGCGTGTCGATGGGAAAGACCCAACTGCACGTCGGCCACGAATGGTTCCTATAAGGTGGGCCCGTGTCCGGCAAATAAGAGTCGTCGTCGAAGCCGGCGATCAAAATCGCGAATGCCTTCTCCGTCGGCTGAGCCAGCTTGATGATCTTTTCGATGGGAATGCCCGCCCACTCGGCGACACTCAGCAGTCCGAACTTCAGGACATCGCCATTGCCCGAGCACTCCAAAAGAACCGGGCCGCGCGGTTCCACGGAATCCAATAGAGATTTCAGCGGCACGTTCTGGGGCCGCTTCACCTCGCCGTGCACCTTGATCTTCCAGTTGTCAGTCGACTTGAGTCGGTCGGGATATTCCGTGCGGATGAAAAACTGGTCGGCCGGCGTCAATCTGCCCTCGGGCGTCAACAACGAGGCCAGGTCGATACAGAGCCGCGCCCCATGACCTCCGCCCGAGTTTTGGTAGAGCTTACCCACGAAGCTGTCCTCTTGGGGGGAGCGGAACGGCAAGTACCCCAGAAACTCGCCGCCCGCGCACGGGTCGTGGAAATTGGTATCGAGCAGCAGGCCAGACGGCGTGAGTGCCAACGGCTCGCCACGAATCAGGCCCCGCGACGCACTCTCGGCAGTTGAGTCTAGAGTGTCGGTGAACCGGTTCCAGGCATATCCCGCCGCGGCAACCCCGCCCAGAGTGGCAGCCGCCGAGACGATCAGGCTGCGCCGAGTCATGCCCCGATGGGCCGCATCGGGGATCTCGTTTCCGAACTGGTCCAACAGGCCACTGCGACGCATTCGGAATTCACCACAGAAGCGTGTCGCAGCGGTTGCCTCACACCACCGCGCTCGGGGGCTTTAGTGAACAGTCAGGCCCGAGGCCGCGACCGGGAGTAGGAATCCGTCCGCGTCGAACTCCATCTCGCACGGTCCGTCGAGGATTTCCAGATCGCTCCGGCGCGACACCTCGGGCAAATAGGCCTCGCTAACCAATACTTCCGAAAGGTGCAAAGTGTTGGAAATTTGCACCACCCGGGCATGCTCCGGCTCGTCAAGCCCCACCGTCAGAAGGGCTGCCTCCAGAACGTCCCGGTCGGTATCGAAGGTCACAGGGACCGCCGCAGCGGTGGGGTGCCCTCCGGTTAACGCATTGATCGTCGTCACATTGACGTCCATTTGGTCGACGGTACGGCGATTGGTGAACTCAGCCAGTCCGATTCCGCAGGCGTTGCCGTGCGTCTCTTCGGTCAATCCCCGGATGAAGATCCGCGTGCAGCTGACGTCGTCGCGCCCTTCGTCCGGATTGCCGACAAACTTGCGGCCGATGACGTTGGTATCCATCCCCGACCCGCTGATGTTTTTGCCGATTTCGTCGACGATCAAGAGGCCGATCTCTTTAAACGGCAGCCGGGGCATCCACTGCTTGGCGAGCGCCAGCAATTCGCGCTCGCGCTCGTAAAATTTCTCCGGCGGCACGGCCTCGATCAAGGCCGTTTGGTCGTAGGCATTTTCGACAATCGCCACGCCGCAGAGGATTTTGCACTTTTCCAGGACGACCGCCGCTACCGCCTGGATGATTTCTTGGAAACTGTAATCGATGATCGCCCGATGGTAGATCTTGGCCCCTTCATGCTTGCCCAAGCCGATCAACATCATCTTGTGCAAGCCCGACTCGATCTCGCCCACGAAGCCCGTGTGCGGTTTAACCCGACCGGCGACGATTACATGGTCGCACTCGAGCGCATGCCGATCGAAATGGACAGGGATTCGCTGCGGCGTTCGATCGACGATCACCGTCTGCATCGAGGAACGGATCTCGGCCCCGGTGTACTCTTCGGTCACGCCATAAGACTCGATGATGTCGCGTTGCCCATCGGCCGTTCCCCCGCCGTGGCTGCCCATCGCCGGAATGATTACCGGCGTGGCGCCCAGCGAACGGACGTGGTCGCAGATGGCCTTGGTGATCTCGGCGATATTCGCAATCCCCCGGCTGCCGACGGTGATCCCCACAGTTTGCGCCGGCCGCACTTTCTGTCCCAGATTCAGTCCGCGGAGCTGATTCTGCACCGCCGCGGCAATATCGGGGGTGCGCTGCACATCGAACTTTTGGCGAACGCGGACCATTCGGGGAAATCGCATCGGAAGCTCCGAAACCGACGATGGCGGCTCCAACGGCCACCTTTCCTCAGTCTAAATCTTAGCTCGGATCAGCGGAAGACCTCTGCGAGCGACCGCTTCAATCATCGGCCGTCTCAAGCCGGCGCAAGCAGGGCGACAGTCGGGAAACGCGCGGTGCGGGGGAAATCGGCTATTTCCGCTCAGCGGTCTGCCGGAAATCGTTCCAAGTGGTCAAGGTGATCCCCATCCGCGCCAGTTCGGCCTTGGTCTCCGGATCGGTCACAAAGCGGCGGTCGCTATCGCGAAGCTTCGCCAAGTCGGTGATGGCTTCCAGCTCCGAGTTGTCGATGCCGCAGTGGACGATCAGCTGGTTCACGCCGGGCTGCAGCGCCTCGAAGGCCTTGAAATAGTTGTGCGCGCGGACGCTGTGCTCACCTTTGTTATAGAGCATCACAACCGACGACAGCACGGGGAGATGATGCGTGTCGAGCATGTCTAAGAGCTGGCGATCGTGGCCGCGAAGAGCTGGATACTTGGCCTGGAAGGCGGGGAGTGAAGCCTGGCGCGTGAACATCACCGGCAGGTGGTAGGCGATCCCCAGGTTGACGTAGAGCTCCAAAAAGTCGGGCCGGTCGAGCAGCGTCCCCATATGCGTGTCGAGATGTGACAGTCGCACGCCGAAGGCTTTGGCCCGATCGATTTGCGCCCGCAACTCGGTCTCGGCCTCGCTGAGTTTCGCGTTGGCGACTACGGGCGGGTTATCCCGATACAGATAGCCGTCGCGATCGAGCAAGCTGGAGACCTTGTCGCGTGGCGCGGCCGGCCCCCATCGATAGTTCTTCCATTCGCACGTCAGCGTCAGATGGACGCCGTAATCTCGCTCGGGATGTTTGCGTGCATATTCGGCAAACTCGGGGAACCAGGCGCAGGGGACGAGGATGCTCGCCGAGGTAACTACCCCATGCTCGAGGCCCTCGATCGTCGCCACGTTCACCGAATGCGACATGCCCGCGTCGTCTGCGTGTACGATTAAGGAGCGGGCTGGTTTGGCCGGCGGTGGATCGCCGGCGCGAAGAGGTGCCGGCCCTTCGATGATGAAGACTGCGGCGAAGAAACAAACCAAATGTAGCCGGGACATCATTCGGCGCACTCCCAAGGACGCGCGAGATCGCGCGAAAAATTCTCACGCGAACGAAAACTGCTCACCAGGTAGTTTCGGTCCGCTCCTTCACCGCTTCCAACATCTTCTTCAACTTGGGCGAGCGGATCGCACCGGTCCGCAGTAGCCGCAGCATCTGGCGGTACATTTTGACGGTGGGAGCCATCCCTCCCGACTCCAAAAGCTTCACTGCTTGCCGGTCCTCCAGTTCAATGCGACTGGCAAATTCGGCCTCGCTCAGCTTGAGCGTCTTGCGGAGGATTTTGATCTCCTCCGCCTCCAATTTGAGAATGGGCATCTGTTCGCTCCGTTATCGCATTCCCACTCCGTGCAGCCCCTCCAGGGCGATTTGTGAAGCCAGCTTAGTCGCGCGGGACGGGAGATGTCAAAAGGCCCCTGTTGAGACAGAAACGCTGACAGCCCGCTGCGATCAGGGAGCCAGTTTGCCGATACCTGGCGTTGCGCATCTCGGTCCCGGCCGAGCGCCACTTCGAGCTTGCGAATCCCCCGTGCAAGCGTAAGATGGATTTTCGATAACACCTGCCAAAGTTGATGCGTTCCGCGTTGGCTCCTGAGCCGGCCGGAAGTACCTGCCAAGAATCCGCCAGAAAGTCGCGCCTCGACTCAAAGAACGGCGGCGCATGCTCCGGTTGTTCCTGCCTACTCTGACCTTGGCGTCAGCCGCTTTCGCCGGCAGCCTCGCTCTCGCTGTCGAGCCTCGCTCGAATTGCCCCCCGATCGTCAAACTCCGCGTTGATCCCGATCGGCTCAACCTCGATGGTCCCGGCTCCCGCTTTTCGCTGCTGATCACCGGTGAAACGAGCCGGGGCGAAGCCGTCGACCTGACGCGAGGGGCAACGTACGCTTCGCGCGATTCGGGAATTGTCGAAATCGGACCCGATGGCGTCGCGCAGAGTGTCGCCGATGGCAGCAGCCAGATTAAGGTCACAGCCGCCGGAAAGTCGCTGATTGTTCCTGTCCACATTTCCGGATCGCACCGGCCGCGATCGCTCCACTTCGAGAATGACATCCTGCCGATCCTGAGCCGCTTTGGCTGCAATTCTTCCGGCTGCCACGGCAAGGCGGAGGGGCAGAACGGCTTCAAGCTTTCGATCTTCGGTTTCGACCCGCGGGCCGATCGGCTGGCGCTGCTCGAGGAAGGTCGCGGGAGACGTATTTTCCCTCCGGCTCCCGACGAGAGCCTGATGTTGAAAAAGGCCACCGGCAGCGTGCCGCACGGGGGCGGCGTGCGAATTCAACGCGCCTCGCCTGAGTATCGCTTGCTGCGCGAATGGATCGCTGCCGGCGCTCCGGAAGGCGATCCGGCCGCGCCGCGCGTTGGGTCGATCCGCGTGACGCCGCGCGAACGGCAACTGCGGTCGCACGACTCCCAGCAGTTGCGCGTCATCGCCCGCTACACGGATGGCCGCGAAGTCGACGTGACGTCGCATGCGAAGTTTCAGTCCAATCGGGAGGAATTGGCGGGCGTCGACAATTTCGGTCTCGTCACCGCCGGCGATCATCCGGGCGAAGCGTCCGTGATGGCCGCCTACATGAACGAGGTCGACGTATTCCGGGCACTCATTCCGCTCGCGGCCCCCGACTCGAAAGTTCCCTCCCAGCCGGATTCACCCCGGCCGCAGAACTTCATCGATCGGCTGGTCGCCGCGAAGCTGGACCGCCTCAATGTTCGCTCCTCGGCCCGCTGCACCGACGACGAGTTCGTCCGCCGCGCGTATCTCGACGTGATCGGCACTTTGCCAACTCCTGACGAAGTGCGCAGCTATTTGTCGAACGGTCGCGCCGACCGCGGCCAACGCTTGGTCGAAAGGCTGCTTGGCCGACCCGAATACGCCGAGTACTGGGCGCTCAAATGGTCCGACCTCTTG
>Ga0210393_10001234_pt1 | contig 21642 bp, 15 predicted proteins | sample IncBWC27OmetaG_FD_160068 | JGI IMG/M metagenome (GOLD analysis project Ga0210393, IMG submission 160068) | Forest soil microbial communities from Barre Woods Harvard Forest LTER site, Petersham, Massachusetts, United States - Inc-BW-C-27-O ... | reverse complement strand
GGCTTCCTTGTCGCTCTCGACCTGCCGCTCGAGCCGCTCGATCACGACGCCGTCAGTGGTCATCGTCTTGAGCTGATCGCGCAGTGTTGCGACTTGCGCCGCCTCTGTCGTCTGGGCCGCCTTGTAAGATGCGGCTGCAGCTCGCGCCTTGGCCAATTCGCCGTCAAGCGTCGTCCACGTCGGATTCACATCGGTGGTGGTCTCCTGGACGTTGCTCTGTTTTTCGCGCGCCAGGATGTCGTGGCCGGCCTTCAGCTTGGCGTCGATCTCGCGGATTCGCTGGCTGTCCGGCCGGTAGCGGCTGAGCAGCTCCGCGCGATTGGTTTCGAGGGTGAGCATCTGCGGCTTCAACTGCTGCAGCGCAAAATTCTGGACCGTCTTCGATTCTTTGGTCTGTAGCTGCGGAGTCTGTTTCAGCTCGGCTTCCTGGCTGGCTATCTGCTGTGTCGTGGAATCGAGCAGCACGCTGGTCGAGCGATAGTTCGCCTCGGCCGCGTAGAGTTGAGTTATCTGCGCTTGCTGCTGCTGGCCGAATTCAGAGATTCCGGTTTGCAATTGCGCGCCGCGAAGCTCTTTTTCCGATTGTTGCAACCGCTGGTCGAGCAATTCCCGCTGCTGCTGAAAAAATGCCTGCGCCTGAGGGTTCTGCGACAGCCGCCCATGCAGCGCCAGGTATTGGGTCATCAACTGCGCCAGGAAGGCCTGCGCCCACACTGCGTCATGCGATCGAAGCGAGACCTCGATAATGTTCGAGCGCTTGATGACCGTCGCGCTCAGGTGACTCGATATCTTCTGAATCTCTTCCTGGTTCGAATTCGCCCGAGGGCCGCCGTGCATCGCGATGTATGCATCGGCGGGCAGACTCACCACTGAAGCGATAAGGTCCCGGACGCCGCCGCTGCGCGCACTCACTTTCATGCCGGCCAGTGCCTGCTGGATCAGGATCGGGCTCGTCAGCAACTCAACTTCGGAGTTCAGATCCTGTTCGCCCACCGGAACCGTCTGGGTTGCCTGATTGGCCGCGTCTTCCTTTAGTCCGGGCGAGACCAGCAGTTGCGCGCGATTCGACTGGACCAGGATTTCGGAAACCGACTCGTAACTCGGCGCCCACAAAAGCGATCCGATCGCGATCACGCCGAACACCAGCAACCCAACTCTCAGCGCCAACGTCTTGCGCCGGAAGATCTGCTCTACCCAATTCATCAAAGCTTCGTTGTTCATCCGATTAATCCTCGAGGCTCAAAACATTCCCGGCGCGAGGACCGTTTCGAGTGGCATCGCGTCGCGCACGTACTGCTTGATGTTGAGATCGAACTGCGCGATTCCGCTGCGCGGAACGATCAACAGGTCCGCCGGCAGCAGCGCCACGTCTTCTTCGTTGTTCTTCTGGTCCAGTACCTTGTCGAGTTGCAGCTTCTCGCCGTGCGGGTTCCCGCATGCGTCACGCCTGATGAGCACCACCTTGCTGGCGCCGGCCGCGTCGGTCAGTCCGCCCGACGCCGCGATCGCCTGGATCGCAGTCATCCCGGGCTGAAGCGGCACCGCACCCGGCTTGGCGACTTGACCCTCGACGTACACCACCTGCCACGGACTCTTGTCGATCCGGACCGTGCTCTTCGGATCCCTCAGTTCCAGCGCATAGAGATGGTCGAGAGAACTTTCGAGCTGCCCCGGTGTGAGTCCCTGCGCATGGACATTGCCAGCTATCGGTATTGAGATGTCGCCATCGGGCCGGACCGTAAGATTCTGATGGAGCTCCGGGCTCAGGTAGAAACTGACGTCGATCTGATCGCCGGGCTGGATCCGATATGCGCGAGGCTCATCGACTGCCGCTGTAACGTCGCAGACCGGTGACATCGCCACCGTCGACGCTCCCTTGATGTCGGACTCCTCCGAATTTTTCGCCGCACATCCCATCCAAAGCTGCGCGCAGCACAAGAGTGCCGCGATCGATAATTTTGTTTTCATGCTTTTCCTCCCAACCCCGTTACGTCAGTACGCGATCCGACGCGTTAATCATCTGAGATGCGCGCTGTGTAAGAAGGTGACATAAAAAGATAAAAGAAGCAAGCAAATATAAGTTCAAGTAAGAATACATTCTACAAATTAGGAAGATAGTACATTTATTTTATCTTGACAATATTTAAACCACTTGCTTTGGCTTTAATATATTGCTAGAGATAACCAAAGAGTGCGAATGTCTTCAGCCAATCTAATGAGAACGCAGCTCCAGATGGGGAAATATGATGAATTCAGCCGGGCTCTTTCAGCCACAGACCGATCGACAAAATGAGGCGAGCGTGATTAGTCCTTCGAAAGCCAGTCCGCAGCTCCGGCTCAAATGGAACTGCTAGCCAAAGGCGAGCATATGGCAGAGCGGATGCTCACGTTGCGTGAGGTCTCCGCTTATCTGAATGTGAACCCAGCCACGGTTCGCAGGCTGGTTAGAACGGGCCAGTTACGCGCTATCAGGGTTGGGCGGGATATGCGCTTCGAGGTGCGCGTCGTCGATCAATGGGTCGCGGGCGGCGGCACTCTTCCTGGGCAACCGGAGCCCACAATCAAAATCGATTCAGGCACCGTCCGCAAAACGATCAAGTCTTAGTTGGGCTAACCCGACGTTGGTCTTCGGGCTTTCTGCAGGAAGGCCTCGACGTCGCCACGTCGGAAGCGTTTGATTCGCCCGATCGCGTGACACGCCAACTCGCCCCTGCTGACCATTCGGTAGATGGTCATCGGCGTCAGTTGCAGCAATTCAGCAAGTTGTCCGACAGTATAGAATTCAGGCTGGGCGTCGTTTCTCAATCGCGATCGTGGCATGGTTTCCCTCTTCGTCTCCGCACATCTTCATCAACTTCCGGTGCCATCCTTTGTGAATACGGTGCCTTTGTCAAGCTTTTCTTATGCTAACCCTCCGTATTCTATTAGTGCAGAGCTTGGGCGCGACTGTCATTTACTGACTATTGCAAGATTGCTACGAATTTTTCGCAAGCGACCGCAATTTACTCTACTTGCGTTATGCTAGGCACCACTTATCTATTATTTTCTTTTAAATACTGATTTTCATTTGATTTAACTTTCTTATCCCAATACTCCTTACACTTGTCAGTCAGGACCCCAACTGAAGTCCCGGAGGGGAATCCCATGAGAAAATTTCAATACCTCGACAGAGCACCCGCACCGCATCCAGTCGCCGCCCAGGCTTCGTGCTGCACGCCTAGTTCTCCATGCATCAAATGCTCGATGATTCGGTTGATCAGCCACCGATTCGCGATGTTCTCCAAACAGTTCGGCCGCCTGCCCGAGGAGCACGACGAGTTGTTCTTCGATGGGACACTGTCGCATCCGGTTCGCGCCACCCGTGACGAAATCAAGCACCAGGTGCTGGAAGCGTCAGAGGCCTACGGCCTCAACTGTTTCTCACTCCTCAGCTTCTTGAAATTGAACTCGCCTTCTTTCTACGACGAGCGGGCGCTCTGAGGCGGGAACCCCGCGGCTCGCAAAGGAATCGTGGATAGATAGAAATGCCTATGGAATGACGTCATCGAGGTAAGACTCGATGGCGTCGGGCCAAATGGCGGGCCACCCTTCTTCGGTCGTCGAAAGCGCAACCTAAATCGGAACTGGCGAAACGTCCGGCTCGTTCACTGTGACCGGGCTTCGGACGCCGGCTGCCGGGAATTCTCGAGGAATGTCTCAACATCGCTGCGGCGAAAACGTTTGATTCGCCCAATAGCGTGACACGCTAACTCGCCACGTCTTACCATGCGGTAGATAGTCATAGGCGTCAGTTGCAGCAATTCAGCCAGCTGACCGACAGTGTAAAACTCAGGCTGGTCGTCTTCTCTCGATCGTGTCTGTCGCATCCAATACTTCCTATTATTTGGCCGTTTTCGAGATTCGGAACGACATACACTATTGATGAAATCAAGGAACTAGTCAAGCTTTGAATAGATTCATTATAGATGTTTTATCTTGGAAATGGTTTTGCCGATTTCTATCGGAACTTTCACTATTGGTCATTACTTTGATTTAACCATATAGGCCCACTTTCTGAACTAGTAACGAGAAAGGGCAGAGCCCGTTCGAGCGGGGTCCTAATCTCACGTCCTCCGTCTTGGAGCTTGCAGGTCCTCAGACAACTGGCCGCAGGCAAAAATGTCGTCGGTTGCGACTTAGTCGCCGGGCGTAAAATAAACTCGCAGACTAACTTTGAGCGCAACCCCTCATCGTGGTAGTAGAGAAACCATTCTCAACTTTATACGGAACCGCCGTTCGGATTCGGGTCGAGGATTGGCCTGAGAGAATGAACATCCAACCAGGGACGCCGCTCCGATGCGCTTTGCCGCTTTCAACTCGCGGATCCACTTCACCCCGATGACTCTCCGTTCCACCGCGGCGCTCGCGCTGGTGGGCTGGTACTTGATGCTGGCGCCCAGAACCGCAGGCAGGTTTCTTCTGGGCAGCGCGGACGTCGCAAGCGCGCAGGAGCCTTCCTCGCAAAGCTCCGCTAGCCAGGAATTCGTCGCGACTGAAGACACCTCCGTCAAAACACCTCATGGCGATCCATTCAAAGTCCCGAAGGACTGGCGACTACAGAGCCGGGCGGACTTCGTGCTCCTGAATGCGCCCGAGGGCGATGCGCTCGTGGCTATCGTTCATGCCGGCGCGGCCGCTAACGCCAACGACGCTATCAAACGGGCGTGGGCTCAGGTCCGCCCCGGCGCCGACTATGCGATTCGTTTCGACGTCCCGATCGGGCCGCTCAATGGGTGGAAGGGTCGTCGGCAGCTTACCTACGAGACTTCGCCGAACGAGAAGCGGACTCGCGTGGCCATTGCTGAGCAGTATCACGGCGACTGGAGTGTCATCCTATTCGACGGGTCGAATGCCACGGCCGAAAAGCGCGGTTCCCAACTGGGCGTGGTCTTGCTCAGCCTTATACCTAAGGGCTATGTCCGCGAGACCTTCGCGGGTCGGGCCGCACACCCGCTCGACGCCGAACGGATTGCTATCCTCAAGAAGTTCGTAACTGATGGCATGGTCAGGCTCGGTGTCCCGGGCGTCGGTCTCGCGTTCATCGATGGCGGGAAGGTGGTTTACGCCGGCGGTCTGGGGGTCCGACAACTGGGTAACAACGAACCTGTGGACGAAAACACGCTGTTTATCGCGGCGTCGAACACGAAAGCCATGTCCACGCTTCTTATGGCCCATGAAGTTGATGCGGGGCGCATGCGATGGGACGAGCGGGCGACGGACGTCTATCCATCATTCAAGCTTGGCGATGAGGCGACCACTCGGAAGGTGCTCATGAAATACCTCGTGTGCGCCTGCACTGGCATGCCACGCGAGGACATGGAGTGGCTCTTTTCCAGCAGTAAGGCGACGCCGAGGGACAGTATCGAAAGCCTGGCGCGCATGCGGCCCACGACCACGTTCGGCAGCTTATTTCAGTACAGCAATGTGATGGTTTCGACGGGTGGGTACTTAGCCGCCTCACTTGAGGATCCCAAACGCGAATTGGGCATCGCATATGACGACGCAATGCAGCGCATAATCTTCGAGCCCCTCGGAATGCGGAACACCACGTTCAGTTTCGAACAGGCGCTGCGCGGTAACCACGCATCACCGCATGACACTGACGCCGACGGCATCGTCCATATTGCTGACATGGGCTTCAACCGGACAGTAATTCCACTCCGACCGGCGGGAGGCATGTGGACGAGCTCCGGCGACTTGATACGCTATGTGCAAATGGAACTCGCCAACGGCAAGCTCCCAAATGGGCAGCAGCTCGTTTCCGAAACCAATCTCCTGGAGCGACGCAAGCCACAGGTTCTTATCGCAGACAAGATGTACTACGGCATGGGCCTGATGACCGACGACACGATGGGAATCCAGGTGATCCATCACGGCGGTGACCTGCTGGGCTACCACAGCGACATGATGTGGCTGCCGGCTTATAACGTTGGTGCGGTCATCCTGACCAATGCGGGCCGAGGTGTCTTGTTGCGAGCCCCGTTGCTTCGCCGACTGGAAGAAGTGCTGTTCGACGGTGAAACCTTGGCCGCTGAACAACTGGAGGCGAGCGCCGCGGCCAATGACGCCGAGATTCTTGCTTGGCGCAAACGCCTTGTTATTCCGGCTGACACCCATGCGGCTGCGGGCCTTCGCCACAGTTACCGGAACGCTGCGCTAGGAGTGATCGAAGTGAAGCACGAGGGCAAGCGAGTCTCCTTCCTATTCCCGCAGTGGCATAGCGAAGTCGCCACCCGGAAGAACGATGACAGGACCGTTTCCTTTGTCACCATTGATCCGGGCGTGGATGGTTTCGAATTCGTCGTCGGTGGGACGCAGAACGACCCCATCCTGACTCTGCGCGACGAGCAGCATGAATACGTCTTCAGCGGGAAGCCCGGTATCCAGCACATGACGGCGCGCCCCGACACGATAGGTACGACGACGCAGTAGATCTGCCAGTCATTCCGGCGACGCCGAACAATGGTTTTTGAACATCCCATGGGTACGCAGAACATATTTTCCGGTGCCGCGGAAATCGAATCAGCGATTCAACAGCTCGATGTTAAACCGATGCTCGCGCGCATTCACGCGAAAAACACGCCGACTAGGCCGTGCAAGTTAGACAACAATCACAGTGTGTGCCCGAAGCGTGGCAGTCGACGCAAATCGACTCGCGTGAGCAGCGCATTTAATCCTAGCTCTATCATCCGTTAATGCCTTGGTAACGTTCGTTTGAAAGGAACAGACGAACTCAAAATCTGCCCCTCAGAGAGGAGACCGGAGACCATGCGGAAGCCCGCGATTGTAGCGTTGATAGTAATGGCCGGGACGATCAGTCCCATTCAATTCGGAGTGTCATTCGCGCAACCCGCGCCGGAGGCAGCGGCGAGTAGCTCCGCGAACACACAGATGGCAGACAAGGACTCGGCCACGAAGACGCTGGCAGACGCCAAGAAACGCTTTCGGACAATGCGCAAGCACTCTTCACAAGACCCTCATGCTCAGGCTGATTTGGACCGCCAAATCAAGCAGATCAATGGCTTGATGGCCAAACTTAAAAAGGGTGAAGATGTTCCGCAAAGCGACGTTGATGCGGCAGTAGCGACGCCGGCTGGACTGCATTGATTCAGTAGAAAAGAAATAGACCTTGGCTGCTGCTCTGTTGGCGCGAGCCTACGAGTTGGCGATGGTGCGTTCGACCGACAGGCTTTTGGCAAGAGGACGGTTCGTAAGAAGGCACAGACTCGATTCTCGACCGAGAGAATCGAGCATCAATCAGCTGCCGCCGAATCCAAGCTTCTCTGGGTGCCCTCAGGTCGATGGAAATGCGCGAGCATGCGCACTATTTTTCGATTTTTCCGCGGACAGCGCGGAAGGAGCGGACTAACTGGCGGATGACGCAGTCTGGTTCGAAACCCTCTCCGCCGATCATCACTGGCCTGATTGCCGAGCGGGTTCGTTACCATTGTGGCGATAGCGTCATCGGCGCTACGCGCATTGAATTCCGAACGCAGATGTTCTTCCCAAGCGTCGTTTAGCTTCTGCTCATCGGTCGTCAGCGCTTTTTGTTGTGACATGGTCGGTCCTCTTGCGTTTGAAACACTTTCCATTTGGTCGCCCTTCTTAATCACCGGCAATTCAAGTGCGTTAAAACTCGGTTCACGGATTTCGGCGCGTCCCCAACGGCGCAGTAAGGAGCAAAAATCATCGAGTCGGGTGGGCTCAACTTGTCACGGATGCTACGATCCGTGGCGATTCGACTTAGGCAACCTCTTACGAACGGCCAGTAGAAATTCACATGGCACCTCAGACGCGTAGTGCGCAATTTCGCTCGGTTGACACCGCTGACTCCGAAAAGAGTGTTAGTTCCGCTCAACAGGGAATCTTCCGCAAAGAGGGCGAGTATTGGACTATCCGCTATGGCGGGAATCCGTTTCGTCTAAAGGACTCCAAGGGGCTCCGGTACCTCGCTCATCTGCTGCGTCATCCGGCGGTCGAATTTCATGCGCTCGATCTGTTCGGTGGAATTGCGGGCCAGCGTGAGGAAGCCGAAACCAGTAAGCCTGTGCGAGGTTTGCCTCATGGTGACGAAGATCTCGAGAAGGCAGGGATCCAGATCACCGGGCTGGGTGACGCGGGCGAGATGCTCGACGATCAGGCAAAAGTTGCGTATAGACGCCGACTCTCCGAGCTGCGTGAAGAATTCGAAGAGGCGAAAGAACTCGGAAACGTCGACCATGCCGCGCAGGCCGAAGAGGAGATAGACGCGCTGACCAGGGAGCTCTCGCGCGCCGTGGGACTTGGTGGACGCAATCGCCGGGCAGCGTCAGCATCGGAACGAGCCCGGCAGACCATCACCAAGACCATCAAGTCGGTAGTCGAAAGAATCGCACAGAGCGATGCCCAGCTCGCAGATATTCTGTCGCGATGTATCAAAACGGGCACCTTCTGCTCCTACCAGCCTGATCCCGATTTCCCGATCGCGTGGGAATTTGCTCCGCCGATTGTCGAGCCCGCGGCGCAATCGATACCTGGTGGCGCTGCCTTTTCACCGCGAGTCGTTCGTCCGGTGGCCTCGCCGGCGGTGCTGGAAATATCTCCGTTCTCGCTCGCGCAACGAACTGACTTTGTGGGGCGAGAAGCCGAACGTACCGCGATTCGATCGGCGATCGATCGCGCGATGAGCGGCAACGGATCAATCGTCATGATCGGAGGCGGCCCCGGCGCGGGCAAAACCCGACTGGCGATGGAGATGGCGGAATATGCGTCGCGCGTTGGCTTTAGAAGCGTCGTTGGGCATTGCTACGAAAGAGATGAGCCTTTCCCCTTCCTTCCGTTCGTCGAGATTCTTGAAAGCAGCCTGGCACAGGCGACAAGCCGGGATGACTTCCGCCGGCGGATGGGGGACAACGCAGCCGAACTGGCGCAGATTGCTCCAAGTCTTCGACGAGTCTTTCCGGATATGCCGCAACCGCTCGATCTCCCACCTGCGCAGAAGCGCCGTTATCTCTTCCAGGGCCTTTCAGAGGCCTTGGCGTATACGGCTCGGACGCGCTCGTATTTCTTCGTACTCGAGGACCTTCATTGGGCGGATGAATCCACGCTGGCGCTGTTGGTTCATCTGTCCAATCGTGTCGCTCAGCTTCCCGTCGTAATCATCGGGACCTATCGCGATTTATATTCAGAGAACAATCCGGCGTTGACTCGAACGCTTGAGGAGCTGATTCGGCTCGGCATCCGTCCGCTAAAGCTGGCTGGTCTGACAAAGGACGCTGTCGCGCAGATGTTACTTGGGTTAAGCAAACGCGAAGCCCCGGAAGATCTGGTAAGCCTCTTCTTTGATCAAACCCAGGGTAATCCTTTCTTCGTCGAGGAGCTCCACCGCCATCTCCTCGAGGAGGGAAAACTGTTCGACGCGGTCGGCCATTTCCGCACTGACACTAAAGTCGACGACATCGACGTTCCGGAAAACGTGCGATTGATCATCGGCCGCCGACTGGAGCGATTCGACGAGAACGAGAAGCGTGCGCTCGCCGCCGCCGCGGTCATCGGGCGCAGTTTCAGCTTTCAACTCCTGGCCTGGATCAGCCAGATCGAAATCGACGAACTCTTTACCGTCATCGAGAAGGCGCAGCAAATGGGAGTAGTCGTCCCGAGCGCCGAAGGACCCGAGAGGCCGTTTACCTTCGGCCACGAACTGGTGCGTCAGACGCTACTTGGAGGTATCTCCGCACCGCGGCGACAGCGATTGCACGGCGGTGTTGCCGAAGCGATCGAGAGGCTCTATCCGGCCGCTATCAACGAGCGCGCCGGAGAGATTGCGGACCATCTCCTCAAAGCGGGTTCATTTGCTGACAATCAGAGATTGGTCCGATATCTGACGCTTGCAGGCAAGTCTGCACTCGAGGCGGCGGCATTTGACGAAGCGCGGAGCAATTTCCAGTCCGCCTTGTCGCATCTGACAGATGTAGACGCGCGAGAGAGGGCCGACTTGTTGGCGGGCGTTGCGATCGCCGAGCGGGGCCTTGAACATTGGGGAGAGGCCTGCACCCGTCTGCAAGAAGCGCTGGACATATACATCACTCTTGGCGATCAGGAGAGGATCGCGAAAAGTTGTACCGAGTTGACCACTGTTTTCATCTGGGCTGGTCACCTACCGGAAGCAATCGATACAGCTCATCGCGGTCTCAGCTACCTTCATGGCGATCTGAGCGCCGGTCGCGCGCGCCTTCTCGCGGTTCTCGGTCAGGCCCAAGCCACCGCCGGGAACTGGGAGCCGGCTGACCAGGCGCTACGCGAGGCGCTAAAAATTGCATCTCATATCCCGGATCCAAAGCTTGGAGCCAGAATGCATCTCGCCCGGCTGACAGTGAACTACCAATTCCTTCGATTGAAAGAGGCTGCCGCGGATGGCGAGAAGTCGCGTGGATCAGACGCTCCGCCCTGGGAGGACGCCATAACGCAGCAACTTCTATATCAGGCTCTACTATTTCTGGGCAGGCTGGACGACGCGGCGAAAATCAGAGATGAACTCGAACCGCTCGCAACGAAGATTGGACAATCCTACACGGTCTCGCGCTGCCTCATCCTAAGAGCCTGGGTGGATTTTGCCACGACACCCGAGCTCGAGCGGCTCGGGTCCGTCCTCAGGCAAGTACTCAAGTCTGATCCAAAGGTACCTGCCGCCTTCTGGGACGTTTTCGCTCAGGTACAGCTAAGCCAGGTGGATTTTCTTGGCGGTGATTGGGCGAGCGCCGCGCAGCATGCCAAAGCGTCATGCGAGCTTGAAGCACAAACCTCCCGACGAGGGATGGGAGTTGGGACCTTTTTTCGCCAGATGGCTTACGCTGGCGATCGCGAGGGCGCGCTGGCGATCCTTCATGAAAAGCGCGAGTGGCTGCCCCGTAGCGGCCAAACGAACACCATGGGTTCGTGGTGGATGCTCGCGCTGGTAATTGAAGGCCTGGTCATTCTCGGTGAGAATTCACGAGCTGGCCAGCTTTATCCGTTGGCGCGCGAGTTGGTTGATACTGGAGCTGTCGTGCTCTGGCCTATCTTCCGGTTTGCGCAGACGATCGCGGGTATAGCCGCGGCAGCAGCTCATCAGTGGGAAGCCGCCGAGGATCATTTTCGGAACGCGCTGCAAAATGCAGAGTCGATTCCGCACCGTCTCGAACAGGCAGAGATACGTCGCTTCCACGCAATGATGATGATGGATCGCGACGCGCCGGGTGATCGCGAAAAAGCGCGAACGTTGCTCGGCAAAGCGCAGGAAACCTACACGAAAATCGGAATGCCTCGTCACGTCGAAATGACTCAGACCCTCCTCGGTTAGGCATCACAAGAAATTACAGCCGCACCTCTCCTGTGAAGGCGTTTTTCACGCCTTCGAAACACACAGGAGTGTAAAGCCATGTTCAAAATTGCCGATGAAATCTGTCCGGCAGCGATGAAGCCCGTAGCTGACAGAAATGAACGATCGACGCAAACGCTCGATGCCGTGCGCGAGCTGGCTCCGAAAATCCGTGCGGCGTCCGACGAGATCGAGAAGGGACGGCGGCTGCCGCTGGGTATCGTGCGCGACATGCAGCGGGCGGGCGTGTTTCGAATGGCGATGCCACGCTCGTGGGGCGGACCCGAGCTGAACCTTCTCTCACAGTTGCGAGTGATTGAAGCGCTGTCGATCGCGGATGCGTCCGCGGGTTGGTGCGCAATGATCGGTGTGGACGGCGGGTATCTGACTGCGTACATAGACCAGGCGGTGGCCCGCGAAATGTATACTGACATCGATTCGGTCACAGCATGCACGTTTGCCCCGCCGGGGATAGCAATAAAAAAAGGGGATGGCTTCATCGTCAATGGGCGATGGCCGTTTGCGAGCGGATGCCAGCACGCAACGTGGTTTATCGGCCATTTCGTAATCTTTGATGGCGATTCGCCGCGTCTCCAGCGCGATGGCCTGCCAGAAACCCGCTTCGGTTTTCTGCCTGCCGAGGAGTGCGAGATTATTGATACGTGGACGACCAGCGGCCTGCGTGGAAGCGGCAGTCACGATTGGACGGTGAAAGATCGCTTCATCCCCGAAGCACGGACCTTCAATCTGGCTGCGCCCACTCACTATCGGAAGGGTCCGCTGTACGCGCTTCCCAATTTGCTGCTGTATAAGGCCGCCGCGGTCGTCTTAGGAATCGCCCGCGGTGCAATCGACGATTTCATAGCACTGGCTTCACGCAAGCCCCTGACTTTCAAATCGCCGTCGGTCACCAAGGCGATGCTGCGCGACGAGACTTATGCTCAGTGTACAGTCGCGCAGGCGGAGGCCATGGTCAGTTCCGCAAGGGGCTTTGTGTTCGAAGCGGTCGGCGACATGTGGAACAAGTTACTGACTGGCGATCTCCCTTCACTTAAGCAGCGCGCTCGCGCCAGGCTCGCGATGGTTCACGCGAGCACAGCATGCACTCAGGCGGTTGAACTCCTGTACAAGGCCAACGGCGGCTCCGTCGTATACGCCGGCAACACGTTTGATCGTCGCCTGCGCGATATCCATGCCGTCAACCAACATGCGGTGCACTCACTCAAGACTTGGGAAGTGACCGGCAGGGTGCTGCTTGGCTTAGAGCCTAACTACGGCCTGCTGTTTTGATTCAGCCGGCAGCGGAAATCTGCGCGTGGATCGCGTCAATAGCGAAATGAGTTCTATGCGCGACGCGTGTAACCGTTCAGGACAGCCGGCATCGACACGTTCGCAGAGGACCTTCACAAGCTGGTCAGCCACCTTAAGCTGCGAGAAGCTGGCCGACGGAACTCTGACGACGAACAAGATTTTTATCATTGCTGCAGCGGTATCTCGCAACAGCAACCAGTAGGGCTTCGGCCAATGAGCCGTTCAACATTTCCGACCCCCACGAGCACGCAGTCTGGCCGCCAGGCTAAGCTACATCTATTGTTTGTATTCCCGTATGATCTGGAGAGAGCAGCGGCGACTTAGCTGATCAGGAACCTGGAACCATGACAACCCGCGTCATTACACCGAAGCACGCGATCGCGGCTGCTCTGCTTCTGGCCGGCGCCGGATTCATCACATCGCTGTTGATCGAGCACGTAGGCTTGCTGGTCCCATGCGAGCTCTGCCTCATTCAGCGCTGGAGCGTATTCGCGGCCACGCTCTTCCTCGGAGTGACTGCGTTATCGGCGGCGCGCTGGCTCAGTGTGAGCGGATGCGCGGGAGCGATGCTGGCGACCTTCGCCAGTCTTGCCGCGGCCGCGCGCCACGTATGGCTGCAGACCCATCCCGGGGAGCCACTCGGGTGCCTACCGGACTTCTTTGGCCGCGGCGCTGCGGCGGTACCCGCCCAGAAACCCGTATCCGATCTTGCTGGGCTTGCCAGTCCTCTCCAAGCGCTCACCTCGACTCCCTCCGCTTGTTCTGCGCCTCAGGCGGTCACGCTTGGGTTCAGCCTCGCCGACTGGTCGCTCGCCTATGCCGCGATTCTCGCGTCACTCGTTGTGCTGGCGTTCGTCCTTGTGGTGCTCGCGAATCGGCGCATCGCCGCAGGCTCAGAGCTTGAATCAGTGCAGCGGCAGGGCGCCGGTCCAGCTGGTTGACACTCCCTTTCTCCGCCATCGAGTCTTTGGCGGCGCGATCGTTTATCGCCTCGCGATCTTTCCGCTTCGCCGGTGAACAGTGTGACATCAAGTGAGAGAGCTTCTTTCAGCGGCGAGATCATTCTCATTGCGAGAATTCAGTGTCGCGCGGTCCCCGCTCTTGATTCCCAGAGCTCTCCGTAGGCAAATCAGACACGACCATCGGCTCTGGTCAGGGCATCTGCGAGTTGTGCAAGCTCGACGGCGAGGGCGGCAGGAGCCGGTAACCGGTACGCCGCGCGCGTCACACGTGGTGCACCGACCAGCACGCTAACATCACCATCGCCCAGCGCGGCAAACGCATCCTCGTCGGTAGAATCGTCGCCGCAATAGATTGTCGCGAAGGCTCGCGGCTTGCGCGCTTTGAGAAGCTCGACGGCACGGGCTTTGGTGGCGCAACGCGGCATGGCTTCGGCGATCATTTTGAGTTGAACGAGCTTCAGACCCGGCGTGTTCGCGGAAACGAATTCCGAGAATCTCGCGCACAGCTCAGCCGCCTCCGCTGCGTCGGCCTGCCGATAGTGCAACCCAACTGCCGCGACTTTATCTTCGATCCGGAAGCCGCGGGAATCCGGCACTTCGCCAAGGAGCCATTGCTTGACGCGCGCCAACTCCGGCGCATAGTCCCCCAATTCCGAAACGAAACTCGCCTCGCCGTTTGCGTCCGTGAATTCGAGACCGTGAACTCCCGACAACAGAATTCCGGAATCGATTCCAAGCAGCCGTCTGACTTCCTCGATACGCCGGCCCGATACAATCGCGACGCATGCCTGTTTCGATGCGCTCGCGATGCGCTCGATGCTGGTGCGTATTCCCTCGACGGGTCGCGCGTTCGCGGCGTCCGGGGTAATTTCGGAGACCGTCCCGTCGTAGTCCAGGCACAGTAGAATTCCGCGCCGTCTCGCAATTTCCGCCAGCATCCCGTGCGGCAGCGGAGTTGGATCGGCGTCAGGCGCTCGCGCTGACCGTTGTTTGTGTGACAAGCGGCCGCCTCTTCAGCAACGTGCCGAGAAAATTGTCCGACCATACATCCAGATTGTTGGTCTCCACCTGGCTGCGCATGCGATGAAAGCGCTTCTGCTTCTCGTCAACCGGCATCTCTATCGCTTGTTTAATCTTCGCGGCCATCTCGTCCGTATCGTACGGATTGACCTGCAACGCTTCGGTAAGTTCAGCGGCGGCTCCGGCAAACTCACTCAGGATCAGCACCGCGCTGTCGCTCACTTGCGACGCTATGTATTCCTTGGCAATGAGATTCATTCCGTCGCGGAGCGGAGTTACCAGTGCGATATCTGAAACCTGGTAATAGGCAATCAATTCCTCCGCTCTGAACTGAGTGTATAGATACCGGATCGGAACCCATCCGTCAGATGAGAAGCGCCCCACGAGCCGGCCTACGATTTCGTCGAGTTGCTGTTTCAGCGTCGCGTATTCCGCGACCTTGGTGCGCGACGGCACCGCAATCAGCACCAGCGTGACCTGCCTCCGGTATCGCGGATTCAATTCAAGGAATCGTTCGAAGGCCAGCAGCCGCTCGAGGATACCCTTCGTGTAGTCGAGCCGATCGACGCTCAGGATCACAATCGGCGTACGCAGCATTTTGCGGATACGTCGCGCGCGCCCACGAACCGAGGCCGTTGTCGATTGTTCGACGAAGTAGTCGGCCGGGATGCCGAGCGGAAATGCGCCCACTTTGGTGGTGCGTGAATCGTGATACACGGTGCCCGTTTCGCGATCGACTTCGTAGCCAAGAATTCGCTCGCAGCAATCCAGAAAATGGTTTACGTATGGAGGCGTGTGAAATCCAATCAAGTCACTACCAAGCATGCCGAGCAGCAACTCGCGGCGCCACGGGAAAATTCGGAAGACCTGCTCCGGCGGCCAGGGAACGTGCCAGAAAAGACCGATCGGCAATGCGGAATGTTTTTCGCGCAGGAACCCCGGCACCAGCGCCAAGTGAAAATCCTGAATCCAGACAACGTCGAAGCGCGAAGACTCCGCTTCGGCCGTCGCGGCAAACATTCGATTGACCCGGCAGTAGGATTCCCAATGCGTCGTGTCGAATACGCACTTGGACACCATGAAGTGCATTAGTGGCCACAGTGCTCGATTACATACTCCGTAGTAGTAGCCCGATACGTCTCGCTCGCTGAGTCGCGTCAGCAACATCGCAAACCGAGGCGCCGCGGGCGGCATCAGGATCGAGCCGGGGCGATGTTGTCCTCCGGACCACGCGATCCAGAGTCCGCCGTGTCGCTCGAGCAGGCGAAGAAACGTGGTGCCGACTCCGCCGACGGTTGGCTCGATCCGTTCGCGCCCGCCTTCCTTGACCAGTCTGATCGGCGCGCGATTCGACATCACGAGTAGCCGAGGCTCCATTTCATCGCGCCGGCCAGGTGGCCGGGAAATCTTGGACAATGCATTACGTGGAGATGAGTGTTTCAAAATCCGGTGCTGATTTGCAGAAATTGATCGTAACCCGTGCGTTCCCGCCGGGTCAACGTTGGGGGCCGAAGCGCGGTCTGTACCTTCTTCACGTTCGGCGAGAACAAGCCGGACGGTGTCTGTTACTTTCCCAAGTCCGGGAAGGTGAGGATCAGGGCGACCGGCGACGTTCTGAAGATTGTCAACACTTCGACCAAGCGTACGGAATGAGCTGGAATCCCCGGCCCCTTCTTACCGATCAACACAGGCCTGCTCTGGGGTATTTTTCAGTAAAGATCGTGAAGTCAGAGCGATTTTTCATTCGCCGCCCCGCCACCGCGGGTTAAAAATCACTTCGTTGCTGTCTCCCACATTGATTTTCTGATCGTAGGGTCCATGAGCAGGAACCACCGAGCGGAAGAACCATGGCTTCTCACCGGACTGGGCGAACGTCGCGTGACTCGGACTGGAAGGAAGCGATGGCTGATAAGTCAGCGGAACGTAGAACGATCCGGCAAGATCGAATAGAAAGCCGCCGCCCGGCGCCGGATGAGTACGCCACAGGGGAACCGCAACCTCCTGCAGTTCAGGTGTTTCGGTCTTGAGGTTTGATTCGAAAAATTCCGCACCGAGCCAAACATAGGTTTCGGTATCGATCCACACCAAAGCGCGCAAGTTTGAGAAGGTGGGGTCCACCGGAATCATTTCGATGATGTACGCGCTGCGCATTTCGAACGGTTCCTCGCCGAACGCGACGGTGTCTATCCCGAGTTGCAGATTGCCCGCTTGGCTGCTGTCGCGACCTCTAAATCCAGCCGGCTCGTCATCTGCGGTCAGACACCCGAGGATCGGCGTGGTGCCGAGCAGCCTGTAGGAATAGAGTTCGGTCTTCGGTAATGCGTACGCCCAATACGGCTGATGACAGCCGCGGCACTCATGATTGAGGTAAGGGCGAGCGATCGCAACGCGGAGCATCCTGCGCGCGGCGGGGTCAAAAACGAAATTCTCGTCACCGTGCCTGGGGTCCAGAAATCTGAGCCAGATACTCTGCGCTCCATGCGGATTTTCCCCCGACCCATTCCAATTGTTGCATCGCGCCTTCCATTCGACCCCCTGTGCGTTCTCTCCTAGCGTTGGTCGCGGATCGATTTCGGTCCGATGCGCAAAGCGAAGAAACCGGAACTCATCGCATATGAAAGTGTGGTCCGGATCACTGTGGATAGGCTTCAGGGTGCCATCGCCGGAATCTGAGTAAGCGAAGCTGCCCCATGGAATCAGCGAGAAGTCATCTGGCATGAACGGTCCCATGTGCCAGTTATACGCGATTTTGCGCGCCGCTTTCGGATCCGGGATGTTTACCAATGGAAACGGCATGCCCGCCACGTAGTTCTCCAGATTGTCGTCCGCATCGAGACGAACTTGAGCTCCGTATTTCTCCGTCGCCTGCTTGTAACCGGCGGGCCAGTCCAGTTCGTGTACCTTTGCTATCCGAATCTTGAAGCCGTGCTTAACGACTTCGATAGCGGCCTCTGGGAGAAAGCATCCGTAGTTGCGCACGTTACTCTTGTCGATGACCAGGCCTGGTTGGGGCTGGTCAGCGCAAACCTTGCCGTTGTACCCGCTGTTCGCAAAACGTCCGTTAGCAGGAGGTTCCGCCGCGGCTGATGCGGCCAGAAATAGCAATACGACTAATCCGAAGCTTCCGATGCGCATAGTCTCACCATCCAGATGAGTTCTCGCAGTGACGAATGGCAGTTTAGCGCCAGGATGAAAACGCATTTCCGCCGTTCGGCAACTTTCAGCCGATAAACGGCGCTATTGGGCAGCCATCCGGTTGTAGTGCGATCCTGTTCAGGCTGTTGATTCGTCGTCTGCCGCCACTTCCCGCAGTTAGATCTCAATCTCGTGAAGGCTCTTGCGTGCTGGCCAGGAAACGCTGGCGCGCTAAGGCCCGTACAATCTCGGTCCAAATCTCTGGCGCGCTGCTCGGGCGACTTAAGTTGCTCTCGAATCATAGCGTCGTGCTCGGCATAAGCATCCGCACCACCGGGTCTCGAGTTCAACTGGTTGCAGGCGTCCGCATCCCCAAAAGAGCAGTTCACATAAAGGCTCACGACCGGATTCGACGGCCCGGTCTTATTGGTGGTCCTATAAGTGTCGTATACGACGCGCACGTTGAAATTTTTTGGGTTCTCCTGATCTGGAAAGATGGATACGGTTTCCAGTTTTCCACAGGCGGAAAACATGATGTCGATCGTTTTCAGCGCCGGTTGTTCTACCGGTTTTTCCAGGTTGTAACCCGCCGCTCTCAGCTCAGTGGCGTAAAATGTCTTTAGCTCGGAGTAGGTCTCCCCATCGGTCTGGAAATCAACACGACGCATCACTCCCTCCAAGTCAGAAACTGCCGCGACTGTCGCTCGCGGGGGAATCGGAATGCTTTTGTTCCAATCATCCGGTACACCGCTGGGTACCGGATGGAGATGAGCGGAGGCATAGGCATCGACCTCGCACGGTTGCCTCGCGGACTTGACCGTCGAGGAAGTTGCACATCCTCCGATGGTCGATATGAGACACCCGATTGCGACAATCATGAGACCGCTAAGGCGCTTCATCGCGAACCCTCCCACGGGACCGAACGCTTTCACAGTGACAGATGGCAGTTGCGCGTCCGGATGAAAACGCATTTTCGCCGTTCGGCGACTTCCAGCCGATAGACGGCGCAAATGTGCCGACATTCGGTGGTAGGCTGCGGGCTGTTTAGCTTGCGGATTTCGCCGTCTACCTCCACTTCTCGACCGTTCGAGGGAAACTCGGGGACAAACCTGTATGTCGCGTGGACATATAGGGTGCGGGTTGATAGGTGTCGGAACGCTATGCCTGATGGCGAACAAGGCCGCCGCGAACGCCGGATTCGCACGGTGATCGTGGAAGATGAAGCGCCCGCACGCGGACGTCTCCTCCGGTTTCTCAAGGCACATGCCGATATCGAAGTCGCGGGCGAAGCCGCCACCGGCACGGATGCAATCGAGCTGATCGAGCGCGCCGATCCGGATCTCGTCGTGCTCGACATCAAGCTGCCCGATATCAGCGGCCTCGACGTCCTCAAACGCCTGGCTGATCGTCCACACGTAGTTTTTTCGACCGCCTATGACACCTACGCGATCGAGGCATTCGAGGTGGAAGCGGTCGATTTCCTGCTGAAGCCATACGAGCAAGGCCGCGTCGATATCGCGCTGGAGCGTGTCCGCGCGCGGATCCATAGCGCCGAGCCGCCGGCGCGGCTCGAGGACCTGATCCGCAAACTGGATGGACGCACGCACGACGCCTCGCAGCGCATCGCACTGCACGACCGCGAACACATCGTGCTGGCGAATTCGGGCGAGATTTTTTACTTCGTCGCGGAGGGCGACGATGTCTACGCGCGGATGCGCGATCGCCGGCTCTCGGTTCGGCGCTCGCTGCGCGAGGTCGAGCGGATGATGGAACTGCAGCGCTTCTTTCGCGCCAATCGCTCGACGCTCGTCAATCTCGACCTCGTGCGCGAGATCCATCCGTGGTTCGGCGGACGCTTCGTCATTCGGTTCAGCCAGCTTCCTTCGAGCGAGCAAATCGAAGTCAGCCGCCGCCAGGCCCGGCTGCTCAGCGACATGTTGAACTGATCATGTTGAATCCATCCGGCACTCGCGCTCTGGCCAACAAAGAAACCAAACAGGAACGGGGAGCTAACCGCAGCCTGCTGTATCTGCAACTGGTCTTCGCGCTGTTCGCCGGCATGCTCAACGTGCCGCTCGATCTGATGGGCGAATGGCTCATCGGCGACGCCTCACCCGCCGCCGTGTCATACACGGAGTACCACCTGCTGAGCGCCGTTATATTCGCGATCATCACATTTTGCGTATGGCGCTGGATAATCCCGCATCTGCGGGGGGTGTTGGTCCTGCGGCTGCTGGTGCAGATGATGCTCGGCATCGTGATCTTCGGCTATGGGTTGATCGCGACGGTCTATCTCGGAGCGCGCCTGGCGAGCATCGTCCCTGATTTCACGCCGCAGTTTCCGGTCGCGCCCGCTTCCGCCAATTTGGTCGTCATCTGCGGCGCCACGCTCTACATGATCCTCGGAGGGCTCTCGCTCGGCAGCGCGAGCAATGAACATCTGCGGCTTCGCGAGCTGGCGCTGAGGGGTCAGCTCGAGGCGCTGCGCAGCCAGCTCAATCATCATTTTCTATTCAATTCGCTCAACGTGATCGCGGAAGCGGCGGCGGTGCAGCCCAAGCGCGCCGAGAAGTTGATCCTGCAACTGGCAGGCGTGCTCAGATATTCGTTGAGTGCGAGCCGCGCGCGGATGGCGCCACTGAGCGAGGAACTCGCCGCGGTCGCATCGTACCTGGAACTGGAGCGCGCGCGATCGGGCAATCGCATCAGCGTTGAAAGCGATATCGCGCCCGACGTCGGCACCGTTAGCGTGCCGCCCCTGCTGATTCAGCCGCTGGTCGAAAATGCCGTCGGGCATGGCCTGCTGAGTGGAACCTGCGCGGGAGGCAAGATCACAATCTCGGCATGGCTGAACGACAACACGCTATGCCTGCGAGTCACGGACAACGGCGTGGGATTCGAGCCGAATCGTCCTCCGCGCAACGGCAATGCGGGCGTGGGTTTGTCTAACCTCCGCGAACGGCTTCGCGCCTTTTATAGCGACGCCGCGACATTTCACATTTACAGTAGCGTCGACGGCGGAGGAACGGTCGCCGAAGTATCGCTTCCGCGCGCCATTCGTGCCGATTCCAACAGAGCGGAGCACGGCGTCATCTGGCGCACGTTCTTTTCTTCGGTCGGCAGCATCGCATCGGTAGTCGCGTTCGCAATTGCGCTCGATTCGTTCAAGCTGAGCGGGGCGTGGTCGCTACTGATCGGCGAAGCGGTCGAGGTCATCTACCTGCTCGCCGCGGTGGAAGAGACCAAAACCTTCGACGTCGCGATGGTGATGTTTTTCTTCGCCGGACAGGTGGCGCTGCTCACGGGCTCCATCGACAGCTTTCTCACTCGCTCGACCACCTTGCTATGCGCCTCGTGCGCGGCGGTCGCGATCGTTCCGCAGATCGTCGGCGCCGAGCCCTTCACTGCCTACTGGATGCGCCGCGCGTATCCGCTCTGGCTACAGCGCGGGGAGAGCTTTGCGCGTATTTCGGGGCTGATCGCCATGTTGTGGGCCGTGGTCTTCGCCGTCTTGGCGCTGGCCTCGATCAGATCGTCGGGACTGCATGCGATGTCACCCGCCTATATCGCCATCGTCGGGCTGCTGGTCGGTCCTCTTAGCTGCGTGTGTCCGACCTGGCTGATCCATCGAGCGGGATTGAGCAGAGCTTCCGCGGAGTTCTTCATCCTCGGTCTGCCGTTTATGCTCAAAAGGGATGTGGATCCCGAGTTGAACCTGTCCGTTCATTTCGTGGTTTCCGGCGCAGAGCCTGGGAGCTACTACGTCGAGATATCCAAGGGTCGATGCTCGGCGGGTCAGGGAGATCTGAAGCATCCTGGTCTGACGATTTATTGCAGCAC
>Ga0210393_10001233_pt1 | contig 21652 bp, 19 predicted proteins | sample IncBWC27OmetaG_FD_160068 | JGI IMG/M metagenome (GOLD analysis project Ga0210393, IMG submission 160068) | Forest soil microbial communities from Barre Woods Harvard Forest LTER site, Petersham, Massachusetts, United States - Inc-BW-C-27-O ... | reverse complement strand
GAAGGAGGTCATCATGAATCGCGCAATCGGACTAGGAAGCTGGCGCCTCGGAACCCTGGCGGCGTTCGTGCTCGTGGTCGCAATCTCGAATACACCCGCATTGGCACAAGTGAAGCCGGGAGACTTCATCACGCCCGACAATGCCTCTAAGGTCCAGGATCTGGTCTCGCCTGGACAGTACTTGCGAGTACTCCACGGCATGACAATCAAGGTCGTTCCGACCGAGCGGATCGATTGGCCGCCGCCGTATAAGGATGCGACCGAAAAGTATTCGAGCCAGGTCGCGATGTCGAAGGACCATCGCAGCCTTGTTGGTTACGTCGCCGGCGAGCCGTTCCCGATCGTTGATGCAAACGATCCCGACGCCGGCACCAAGGTGATGTGGAACGTCGCGTTCAGGCCGATCTCCAGCGACGAGTACGATCTGCGGTGGTTCGACTGCGACAGCGTGTACTGGGGCAAGAACGCGCCTTTTAGCGAAATCACGGATATCGAAGTCGGACACTACGCCGGCTATAACGAAGTCGGGCGCACCGAAGTCAATCCGATGCCGATCGATCCCGACTTCAAGGAAACCGGCCGCTACTTTCTCGGGCTCCTATATCCCGTGCTCGCACCACAGTCTGACCGTGGAACCGGGTTGATCAAATTCCGCTATGCCAATCCGAATGTTGACGACGCCAGTTGGACTTGGACGCCCGGCGCCCGCCGCGTCCGTCGCCTGAACTACGCCATTCTGGATACGGCCAGCGGACCGCAGGCTTACGACCCGAATCACTACGAAGGCTTCAGCGGCAAGAACGAGAACTACGACTGGAAACTGATCGGCGAGAAGACGATGCTCGGCGCGATCAACATCGCGAAGGTGCCTGACGTTCGATGCCCGACCGACGGTGGCGCGAGCCACTGCCCCGACAACTGGCAAATGCGCCACGATTTCATAATCGAAGGCCGGCCGCGTCCGGGCCGTTTCAATTCGCTGTACATGAAGGAGATCTTGTACATCGATTCGGAAGCCGACTTCGTGATGTCGAACGACATGTACGATCGCGGTGGCGAGCTCTTCAACAACTATACGTCGTGGATGCACTACTCGGATCGCGCGGAGCCCGACGCTAGGATCGCAATCTATCCTTTCAAGCGCGAGTTCCAGTCGGGCTCTTCGACCGTCAACCTGCAGAGCGGTTTCGCCACCGTCTGCTACCATCCGTCGCCAAACGCACCTTCGCGCGACTCATGGTTCATCAACATGGGCTCGGTCGATCGCGACTGGTTTACTGCCAGTCAGATGGCGCGAGCGGCTGAGGGCGGACATGCGGTAGGCGGCGACTGATGCTCGCTATGACTGGGCGCGCGCGCCGCAGGCGCGCGGCTGCCTGGGAATAAACCCGGTGCGGCCGGCATTGGCCGCGCCGGTTTTCTGTTGCGAGAGTCATACTCGCGCAAGCATGGCATCCGCCGCTAGAATCCACCTTCGATGGACGACAGCGGCGCATTCGAGGCATGGGCGGCACAGGCCGTCGCTCGGCGATGGCCTCGCGCGCGCATCGCGAAGATCGAGGCGCTCCGCGGCGATCTCTCGACCCGACGCTTCTGGCGCGTCGCTATCGCGACGCCGCCAGAAACCACCGCCCCACCGACCGCCATCCTTGTTGATCTCGGCCCCGACGATCTGCCCCGTTATGTTCGCGTTCTCAATCTTCTGCCAACGTCCATCACCGAGCCGCCATGGATCAACCTGCATCGCTTTCTCGAATCGATCGGCGCGCCGGTGCCCTCGCTCTACGACGCAGACCCCGAGCAGCGCGCGATGTTGGTTGAGGACGTCGGCCAGCTCTCCCTGCTCGACGCCGTCCGCCTTCCCGGTGCCGATACTGCCGACTTGTTCCGCCTCGCCGCCGACGAACTGCTTCGCTTGCACGTCGACGGCACTGCCAGAATCGATCATCGATGCGTCGCGAGCCAGATCGAGTACAGTGGCCGCTTGTTTGAATGGGAGTTCAAAGAATTCTCGGAAGTCGGCCTCGCCGCCGTCGCGCCCGGCGCCGACTCTTCAGTCATCGGGCCCGAGCTGGCTGATATCGCCGCGCGACTCGATCGCTACCCGCGCGTATTCTCGCATCGCGATTACCACCGCGAGAACCTGTTCATCGAAGACGGACCGCGCCTTCGCATCATAGATTTTCAGGACGCGTTGATGGCGCCGGCCGCGCAGGATCTCGCAGTGCTGCTGACGACTCGCGACACCGATGAAATCATCACGCCAGCCATCGAACGCCGCATCCTCGACTTCTACTTCGCGGGCCTGGCGCGCCGCGGCGTCCACACGCTCGGCGCCGCAGATTTCATGACCAGCTATCGCCTGTGCGTTTTGCAGCACGCGCTCAAAGTGATCGGACGCTTCGAAATGTTCGAACGCAACGGCAAAACCGGCTACCGCCGCTACATTCCGAATCTGCTCGCACAATCGCGCCGGATGCTCGCCGAGACGCGCACCGACTTCCCCAGGCTCGGCGCGGCGCTGATGCCATGAGGGCTCTCGTACTTGCAGCTGGCAAGGGCGAGCGCCTTCGACCGCTGACCGACGTCACGCCAAAGCCGATGCTCGAGCTAGGCGGCGGGCCGCTGATTCGTTACCCGCTCGCGATGCTCAAGCGGGGCGGCATCACCGAAGTCGCAATCAACCTCCACCACCTTGGGTCGCTTATTCAGCGAGGACTCGGCGACGGATCGGGCCTGGGAATGCGCGTCACCTACGCTCCCGAGCCAGTCCTGCTCGGCACCGGCGGTCCACTGAACGGGCTGCGCGATTTCCTCGGCGCCGGGACATTCGTGATCGCCAACAGCGATACGATTCTCGACCTCGATCTACGCGCGATGCTCGCGTTCCATCGGGACCGCGCCGCCCTGGCCACCATCGCGCTTTTCAGGCCCACCAACCTCGACTACTACAGCCGCCTCGAAATCGATGCCGCCAAAAAACTCCGCCGCATGCGCCTGCTGACCCGACGCGATCCACTTACCTACGACGACTACCCGTCGGCGTTGGATGACACCGTCGCCGCCGCACTCTCATCACTCATGTACTGCGGCGTGATAGTCGCAGAGCCTGCGCTCCTCGACCTGATTCCCGTGAAGCCGCCCTGGAGCCTGATGGAAGGCTTGTTCGCCCCGATGGTCGCGAACGGCCAAGCGGTCTTCGGCTACGTCCACACCGGCTACTTCCGCACGATGGACGATCTGAAAAGCTACGAAGCCCTCAAATCCGAGTTCGCGTCGTCACCACCACGAATTCTGATCTAGCGAATCACCACCGGAAAAACGCAGCCACCAGGAACGCCGCGATCATCAACAATCCGAATTCCATGTGCAGCTGGATCGAGCGAAACAAGCCGAGGTTCAGCTTCCTCGGATCATCCGAGCGCGTCACGATTCGAATCTGATCGAGCGCTCGCGGAATCGTGATAAACACCACCAGCGCGATCCACGGAAGGGCGTGCGTGATGACCGCGACGATCGTCGTCGCATACGCCGCAACATCCAGCGCGATCAGTTCATAGTTCGCGCCCGCGCGACCGAGTATCGTCGCGACCGTCCGCTTGCCGTGGCGCGTGTCACTCTCGATGTCGCGAATGTTGTTCGCGTGCAGAATTCCGGCGACCAGGAATCCGAGCGGTATCGACGCCCACAGCGCCGCCGCCGAAAAATTCAGCGCCATGACGAAATACGCGCCCATCACAATCGCGGGTCCCATGAAAATGAACACAGTCAATTCGCCGAGCGCCACGTATGCGAGCGACACCGGGCTCGCCGTGTAGAAGTACCCTGCCGCGACGCTCGGGATTCCAATCGCGAGAATCGGCCATCCGCACAGGTAAACCAGAACGAGGCCAATCGCGGCGCCGATCACAAACGCCGCTATCCCGCCGCGCCAGACTTGATCGGCGCTCAACAGCCCCCGTTGGATCACCATGCTCGGCCCGAGCGATTGCTCGCTGTCGGCGCCGCTACGGAAATCGTAGTAGTCGTTTATAAGATTGGTGCCGGCCTGAATCGCCATCGCGCCGACCAGCGCAAGAAGCATGCGCCCCAACGAAAAGAATCCCGCCCGCGCCGCAACCGCAACTCCCAGCAGCACCGGAATCGCCGCCGCACTCAGCGATGGCGCGCGAATCGCCTGAATCCAAACCGCCAGCGCGCCCGGCCGTGTGCCGCCCCCGTCTGCAATCGCACCTGCTTCTGCCATCGCTAGATCAACACCTTCGCTTCCTTGAGTCGTGCGATTTCCGCCGCGCTGTATCCAAGCAACTCGGCCATGAGTTCATCTGTATGCTCGCCGATCATCGGCGCGCCGCGATAGTCGAGATCGATGTCGCTGAACCGCACCGGAAGCCCCGGCACGACGCGCTGGCCGACTTCGCCATGCTTCAAGTTCACGAGCATGCTCGATTCGGAGAACACGGGGTCTTTCATCAAGTCCGGAGTGTTGTAAACCGGCCCGGCGGCGATGCCGCGCGCGCGAAGTTTCGTGACCAGCTCGTCGCGCTGATACATCCGCGTGCGCGCTGCAATCTCGCGCTCGAGCTCGTCGACGTTGTCGAGCCGCCCCAGCAGCCGCGCGAACTTCGCATCCGACGCCATCGACGGTACGCTCAGCACCTCGCACAGATTGGCGAATTCGTCGTCGCCGGCAATCGCGATCGTAAGCCATTGGTCGTCGCCCGCAGCCGGGAAGACGCCATGCGGCGCCATCGATTCGTCGCGATTTCCAATCGGCGCCTGATCGCGCCCATTCATCAGAAAATCCATCATCGCCTCCGGCATCATCGTCGTCACCATCTCGGCCATCGACAGGTCCAGGTGCTGTCCCTGCCCCGTCCGGTCGCGATGGTGCAGCGCCGCGAGCAGAAAGAACACCATGCCGGTGCCGACCGCGAAGTCCGGCCAGGTCCCTCCGATTCCGCACGGCGACGAATCGGGATAGCCCGTGATATGGCACAGCCCGGCAAACGCTTGCGTCGTCGGCCCGAAACCCACGGTGCGCGCGAACGGCCCATCCTGCCCGAGCGGAGTGCCGCTGAGCATGATGATGTCGGGTTTGATTTTCACCAGATCTTCGTAGGCGAGATTGTATTTCGCCATGTTGCCGACGGTGAAGTTTTCGGTGACGAAATCGCTCTGCTGTACGATCTTGCGCGCGATCGCTTGCGCCTCAGGCGTCGCAAGATTCAGCGCGAGACTCCGGCGCGACGGATTGATTGCGTGAAAGACGCCGCTGCGGTTGGCGCCGATCGAGCCGTCGGTGCCCGTCAGATACCGCACCAGGTCGGGCGCGACGGAGGTTTCGATCCTGATAACGTCGGCTCCCAGAGCACCCAGCCACGCTGTCGCATGCGGAACGGCGTAGATCCATCCGAAATCCGCGACGCGAATTCCTGCCAGTGGCTTTTTCGGCAGTCCACTTTTGCGTCCAGTGGCTCCGGTTCCAGCAGCGACTGGGCGTTGCTGAAATATCTTTTCATTGTGCTCGCCCAGCCGCGGCGCTCCACGCACGACTCGCCATGGTGTGCGCGAGAACTTGCATGGCGCGCCTGGCATCCGGACTTCGCGGACCGCGCGATGATCGACATCGACGAAAAATTTGCGCGCCTTGTATTGTTCGTTGCCCACGACTTCGGCTGGCGAAAGCACCGGGAAGCACGGCACGTGTTCCGCTTGTGCCTTCGCGAACGCTTCGGCGCGAGTATTGGTAGATAGCCAGTCGACTAGTCCAGCTTCGATTGCGTCGATATTCCCGGCGCGGCTCACCGAGGTATCGAAGAGTTCGCTGTCCATCCACTCCGGATGACTCAGCGCTTTCTTCGCGCTGCGCCAGAAACGCTCCGTCATGGCGCTGAAGCTCACCCATCCGTCCTTGCACGGATAAACCCACTGGGCACCGGTTTTGCGGCGGATCAGCAGGCGCTGGAACGAGGCAGAATCGCGCACTTCGTGCGAGTAAAATCCGATGTTGGGGCGAATCATGCTGACCGTCGAAAGCCACTGGCTGACGTCGACATGCTGCCCCGCGCCATTACTCTTTCGACTATACAGTGCGCACATTGCCGCGGCCGCCGCTGTATAGCCAGTCAGATAGTCAGATTGCCTGCCGCCGAGTTTCAATGGCGGCTGATTTTCAGGATCTGTCACCTGATGCCACGGCGTTTCGTAGCCGACGCCGCTCATATGTGTGGCGACCAGGTCTCCGCCGCGCAAATTCTTGTAGGCTGACTCGGCGCCGAAAAAGGTTATCGACACGACAATCAGTTTCGGGAACCGCTCGGTGAGGGTGGGCCAGTCGATTCCGAGCTTCTCGTTCACTTCGGGGCGATTCGGGTTGAAAACGATGTCCGTCGTCGCGAGCAGATCAAATAGCAATTCGCGTCCGCGCGGGTTTTCCAATTCGATCGTCACGCCGAACTTGTTGGTATTGAGGAACAGATGCAGTCCGCCGGTTTCCGGGTCGGGCATCTCGTCGCGAAACGGACCCAGCGCGCGTTCCTGCGAACCCGTTCGCGGCGGCTCGACCTTCACGACTTCGGCCCCGAAATCCGCGAACGACTTCGCCGCCATCGAGGCCGCCATGAACGGCATCGTGTCGAGGCACGGCAGTTCGACGACCTTCAGGCCTTCGAGTGCGCTGGGCGGCTCGCGGTATTCCTCGAAACGCGCCATCGCTACTCGACGCTCGCCGCCTTCATGTTGTCGATCAGGTCGATCAGCTCCGCCATCGAGTGAATCACGTGATCGGGTTTGAAGTGCGGATGTGTCTCCAGATATTTGAACGTTGCCGCGCCGGTGGCGACCGCCACTGACGCGCCGAAGCCCGCGCCCATCGCAGCCATGATATCGCGCGGCTCGTCGCCGACGTACATGCACGCGTGCGGCAGAACCGCGGCTTTCAGCGCGGTCTGCTTGAGGCTTTCCGTCTTGTCGAGCGCGCGCAGCGAAGTCGTGGTCTGAGTGACGACCTGATCGAGATACGACGCGAGCCCGACCATCGCGAGCTTCTCGACCAGCCGCTGCGCTTCGCCCGGCCGGCTCGTGATGACGCCTGTCGCGTAGCCGCGCCGTTTAAGCTCGGCGAGCGTATCCTGCACGTGCGGCAGCACTTCGAGCCGCTCGGTCTTGTCGATTTCCGCGAGGAAGTATGCGTACGCCAGTTTCGCGTACTCGGGCCGCAGATGCTCGGGCACTCCCAGCCAGACGTCGTCGGCGGAAAGCGCCTCGCGAAAGCGCTCGTGCGTCAGCGGAGGATCGTGGCCAAGCTCGTCGAGCGCGCTCTTCGCGGCGATATACAACGGTCCGTGGATATCGACCAGCGTACCGTCGAGATCGAAAAAGACCGCCTTGAATTCGCGCGCTGCCAAAATTCCTCGGGAGCTGCCCAACCGGAGTGTGTAGAGATGCCGGGCGAACTGTCAAGCGCGACTGCGAGGATCAGTGCTGCCAGATCAGTGCTGATAGAGCAGCAGGTATTCGCGCCGCCCTCCGATCACCTTCTTCACGTAGTCGCGGGTCTCTTTGTACGCAATATTCTCGACCCACTCGTCGTCGGGGCCTGGCGATTGCGCGATCCACTTCGAGACCGCATTCTCGCCCGCATTATATGCCGCGACGACGTGGAACGAATTCCCGCTGAACATCTCGAAAAGGTTTTTCAGATAGGTCGTTCCCAGCTGGACGTTTACCGACGGATCGTAAAGCCGGATTGCCTCGGGATCGATGCCATCCTGCGACGCCATCTTTCTCGCGGTCGACGGAATCAACTGCATCAGGCCGCGCGCGTTCGAGCTCGACGTGGCGTTCGGATTGAACAGGCTCTCCTGACGGGACAGCGCGAGCACCAGGTAAGGATCGAGCGCATTCCGCGTCGAGGCGGACTGAAACAGATCCCAGTACGCGCGCGGATAGCGCACCCGCTCGGCCACGGGATGACTGAGCTGGCCGTTTTTTTCCATCCGCGTCGCCGCGACGATCGCTTCATACCAAGCATCCGCGCTCGCGAATCCGGCCAGCACGAAACGCCGCATCTCAAGGGTACCTGCCTCTTCCTGGAGCGCAGTCAGCTCTCCCGGCTCGAGCTCCTTGAGTCCCAACGCGCGCAGCGTCTGCAATCGCGCCATGTGATATTCGGCAACGCCGTTGACGGCAGGGGCAGCGCCGGATTGCGGATCAGGTGCCGATGCCGCGGGAAGATCCGGGTTGCTCGCCGCGACGCGACGGCTGGCGAGCTCGGGATAGTAGTTGCTATCGGTGCTGTCGGCGAGTTGGGTGTAAATCGCGCGAGCCTGACCAGCGTCGCCGCCTTTTTCCAGCGCACGTGCGCGCCAGTAGTCGCACATATCGCGATTCGTAGTGTCTTTCGCCCGAGCGCTCGCGCTCTGGAAGCCATCCGCCGCGGTTCGGTAGTTGTGGGCGAGATACAACGTCCACGGGATTCGAAAGCGCGCATCCTCGGCGGCGTCGCTGCCCGGATAGCGCGCAGCCAGCCGCCGATATTGCGCGCGCGCCGAATCAAGCTGATGCAATTCTTCGTAAATTCTGCCGACGCGGAGCATCGCGCCGGGCGCAAGCTCGCTGCCGGGAAAATCCGCGACCAGCCGATCGAAAGTCGAGCGCGCTTGATCGTCTTGATCGTCATGCCAGTAGATCAGCGCCAAAGCCTCGAGCGCTGCGGCCGCATCAGGTCCGTGCGGCGCGATTTGCAGATATTCGAGAATCGCTTGTTTGGCGCGATCGGGTTCAGGCTTGAGCGCCCGCGCAGTAATCCATACCAGCTGCGCACGAACAGCAGCCTCCGGCGCCATCGCGAGTCCCGCGTTCGCCTGCTCATCGGCCTCGGACAACGCGCCCTCGCGCAGGAGCAACTCAGCTTCGTCGTGATGGTACGTGAGCGAGTTGGTGTCGGCGACGTTGGGATTGGACGCGAGGATGGACTGCACCAGCGCGCGAGCGTCGGCATCTGAGTCGGAGCGAGGATACTTATCGCGCAGTTCCATCAGCTGCGCGTATGCGGCCTTCGGATTTCCGAGCGCGATTAGCGCACGCCCTTCAGTGACGCGCGCTGTCTGTTCGATCGAAGGTTGCGGCCCTCGCGCGATGAGACGGGCAGCAACAGCGGATGCCTCCAGACCGCGATTCAGCTTCAGCAGATTGTCGGCCAGCATCATCTCGCCGGGATCGATCAACACGCTATCCGGATACAAACTGACGAGGCGCTCGAGGGTGTCGGCCGAAGCCTTGAGACCGCCCTGGTCGTGCTCGGCCAGCGCAAGATAATAGAGAGCGTAGTCGCCGAGTGCGGGAAAATTGGCAGCAGCGAACGTCAGTCGATCGATCGCGCGCAAATTGTCGTGCGCCTCATACGCGCGATAGCCGTCTACGAATGCAGTCTGCCCGTCGGTGGGCGGCGCGTAGGCCGTGGCAGCCGGCGCAGGGGCAGCCGGTGAATATGCCGGCGCTGGCGACGATGCCGCTGCGGAATCAGTCGGCGCCGCAGCCGACGCGCATCCCGCGAGAACGACTGCGCACAGAATCACCAACGCTCCGCCGCGCCACCATTTCGGTTTCATCTGATCTTGGTTATCGCATGGAGGGGGCAGCTTCAATTGGGCCCTTGTTTTCGGGAGGCTTGCGGACGCCCGCGGCGTCTGGCAACAGTCGGGAACGGATGACACTCAAAGTAATTCTTGCGTCTGGGTCGCCGCGACGGCGGCAACTGCTGGGCGCAGCGGGAATCGAGTTCGAGGTGATCGAGAGCGGCATGCCCGAACAGCATCAGGCGGGTGAACCGCCGCGCGACTACGCACTCAGGATGGCGCGCGACAAGGCCGGCGCGGTCTCGTCGCGGTTTCCCGATGCGATCGTAGTAGGGGCGGACACGATCGTCGTGTGTGAGTCGCAAATTCTGGAAAAGCCCGCCGACGCGGCCGACGCGCGCCGAATGCTCGCGATGCTTTCAGGACAAACTCACACGGTCGTCACGGCGTTCGCGTTGGCGCGCGGTGGAGAAATTCTCGAGAGCTCGCCGGTCGAGAGCCGCGTCACGTTTCGCAAGCTCGCCGAGGCTGAAATCGAAGACTACATCGCGACCGGCGAGCCGTTCGACAAGGCCGGCGCTTATGGAATCCAGGGCGTCGGCGGCGGTTTCATTGCGCACGTCGAGGGATCGCGCGACAACGTGATGGGCCTGCCAGCGGCAACAGTAGTCGCGGCGCTCGCGCGATACGGCGTGAAGCCGGTGTAGCGAAAATGTCGACGCAGTACGAAATCCGCGAGCGCTTCACGATTGTCCAGGCACGAGTTGGCGCTGCTGCGTACAAAGCGGGACGCGATGCCTCGTCTATACGGCTCGTGCTCGCGAGCAAGACGCAACCGAGCGAGGCGATTCGTGCAGCGGCCAACGCAGGCGCACGCGACTTCGGCGAGAACTACGTGCAGGAAGCGATTGCCAAGCGTGCTGAGTTGTCGGACCTAACCGAAATTCGATGGCATCTGATTGGGCATCTGCAAACCAACAAAGCCAAAGTTGCGGCGAGCGGTTTCGCGCTGATCCACAGCGTCGATTCGGTGCGGCTGGCCGAGGCGCTCGCGCGCGCGCAACCGTCGCCGCGCGTCCACGCGCTGATCGAGGTGAATCTCGGCGGCGAGGCGAGCAAGACCGGGGTCGCGCCTGACGGAGTCGCCGCGATTCTCGTCGCCGCCCGCGACAAGCTTGAAATCGACGGCTTGATGACGATTCCGCCGCCCGCCAGTACCGCTGAGGCTGCGCGCCCATTCTTCGCACAGCTCCGCGAGTTGCGCGATCGCCTTGCGAGACAATCCGGCTATGCGCTAAGCGAACTCTCCATGGGCATGTCGGACGATTTCGAAGTGGCCGTCGAGGAAGGCGCGACCATTGTGCGAATCGGGCGCGCGGTCTTCGGCGAACGTCCACAATGAAGAAGCTGGGATTCATCGGCGGCGGCAATATGGCCGAGGCGCTCGCCCACGGACTGATCCAGCACAAGGTATTCAAGCCCGCCGAAATTATTGTCTCCGACGTTGCGCCCGACCGCCGACGCAAGCTCGCGCGCGCGCTCAAAGTCGCGACGACCGACGACAATTCCGAGGTCGTGCGCGAAGCCGGCGCCGTGCTGCTCGCCGTCAAGCCGCAGACGATCAACGCCGTGATGGCGGAGTTGGCGGCGGAGCTCGCGAAAGGCGGCAAGAAAGCCTCGGGCAAAGGGAAGCTGTTCATCTCGATCGCGGCCGGCGTAACTATCGAGCGACTGACGCGTGGCCTCGGCAAGCGTGCGCGAGTGATACGCGTGATGCCGAATGCGCCCGCGATGGTGGGTCACGGGATGGCAGCGATGGTGCGTGCGCGAGGCGCATCGCCCGTCGACGAAGCGTTCGCGCTGAAGATTTTCACGGCAGTGGGCGACGCCGTGGCGCTCAAAGATGAAAAACTGCTCGACGTCGTGACGGCGCTCTCCGGCAGCGGCCCCGCCTATGTTTACCTGTTCGCCAAGGCGATGGCCGATGCGGCGGTGAGCGAGGGAATCCCGCGCGAGTTGGCGGTCCGCATGGCTTTGAAGACGATCCGCGGCGCCGAGCACCTGATGCGCGAGTCCAAGCGCGAAGTCGCGGATTTGATTCGCGCCGTCGCTTCGCCCGGCGGCACCACCGAGGCCGCCTTGCGTCGATTCGCCGAGCATGGTTTTTCTGATATCGTTGCCGCCGCATTGCACGCCGCCAGCGATCGCTCGCGCGAACTTGGCCGCGGAATCAACTAGCGAGAACCGAGAAACCCACCGCGTGTACGCCTGGACCAGCTTGATTGTTTTCATCGCGCAGACCCTCGACGGCCTGCTGACGCTCTACTTGTACGTGGTGATCATTTCGGCGCTGATGACGTGGATCGAGCCGAATCCGTACAATCCGATCGTGCGCTTCATCTACTCGATCACGGAGCCGGTGTTCGATTGGTTCCGGAACCATCTGCCTGTGATTTTCGGCGGCATCGATTTTTCGCCGCTAATCGTGATCATCGGAATTCAGTTAATCCAGCGCGTCGTCATTCCGAGCGTGGTGCATGCGCTGATTCCCGCCTACGCGTGAGTCCGAGCGCTGATCCGCCCGAGTCAGACTCAACGTGGATGCGAGTCGGGATCGACGACGTGATCATCGAGGTTATCGCGCGACCCGGCACCTCGCGGCGCGGAGTAATCGGCGTGACCGGAGATCGCCTCGTGATCGGCGTCAATTCAAGGCCGGAAAAAGGCAAAGCGAATGAAGAGCTGATCGAGTATCTGGCCAAGGAAATACGCCTGCCGCGCTCGGCACTGCTGATAGTCCGCGGCCAAACCTCGCGGCGCAAAACGATTCGAATCGTCACCCACGAACCCGCTAAGGCCGCCTTGCGGTTGCGGCGAATCAGCAAACGAAAGCAGTGACTGCCAGCCGCGAAACGGGCGAATCAAAAACGAAAATTTACCGTTTCGGTTGACTGCGTTGTCTTTGGTGGTTACCTAGTGTGTAGGGAGTTGCGGGTTTCGACCAGCAGTCCCGGATTTGCGATGCCAATCTACGAATACAAGTGCAACAAGTGCGGCGTGTTCGAGGCGATGCAGGGGATCAAAGAGGCGCCGCTGAAGAAATGCCCGACGTGCAAGAGCAAGGTCGAGCGGCAGATGTCGCGCGGCTCCTTCATCCTGAAGGGCAGCGGATGGTACGCGACCGACTACGCGAAGAAGAGCACGCCGAGCAGCACCGAGTCGGATTCAGCGACGTCTACGACTGCGCCCGCAGCCAACGGCGGCACGACGGCGTCGTCGAGCGATACGTCGTCGAAGGCGGCGAGCGAGTCGAAGCCGGCAGCGGAATCCAAGTCGTCGTCGTCTGAGTCGAAGCCGTCGACGCGATCCAAATCGTCGTCCGAGAAGTCGGTATCGGCCAAAGCCGCCGACTGATCAAACCAATTCGTCCAACTTGCGTCGGGCCGTAGGGTAGAGACCCTGCGGCTTTTTTGTTTGAATCGGTCGCACTTATGCGCGCACTGGTTTTCGATCGCAAGCTGGGATTTCGCGGCGACTATCCCGACCCGGTCGCTGTGAACGGCGAGAGTGTTGTCCGCGTCTCGTTCGCCGGCATCTGCGGGACTGACCTCGAGATCGCGCGCGGCTACATGCAGTATCGCGGAGTGCCGGGGCATGAATTCGCCGGCCGCGTGGTCGAGTCGCAAAACTCGGCGCTGCGAGGGAAACGCGTCGTCGGCGAGATCAACGCGGGATGCGGCCGATGCGCGACGTGCGCCGCCGGTCTTGCGCGCCATTGTCCGAATCGCACCGTGCTCGGAATCCTCGGGCGCGACGGCGCCTTTGCGGATTTCCTGCGGCTCCCGGACCTCAACCTGATTCCGATTCCCGATTCGATTCCTGACGACGTCGCGGTCTTCGTCGAGCCTCTGGCAGCTGCGTATGAGATCTTCGAGCAGGTTCATCTGGCGCGCAATCAAACTATCGTCGTCATCGGTGACGGCCGGCTCGGTGCGCTGGTCGCGCTGGCGCTCAAGGGCGAGAAGTATCTGCCGATTGTCACGGGACATCATCAGGAGAAACTGGCGCGGCTGGCGGAGCTAGGACTCAAGACTGCGGAAGAGTCTTCTGTGCGGGACAAATTCGACGTCGCGATCGACTGCAGCGGAACTGAGTCCGGTTTTCGCCGCGCTGTAGAACTCGTCCGGCCGCGCGGAAAGATAATACTCAAGAGCACCGCGGCTGCGGCGGCTGAAATCAATCTCGCGCCGATCGTGGTCAATGAAATCACCGTGGTCGGCTCGCGATGCGGCCGCTTTCAGCCTGCTCTTGACGCACTCGCCGCGGGCAGGATCGATCCGCGCGCGCTCATAGACGGCGCCTTCGCGCTCGACGACGGCATGGCGGCCTTCGAAGCCGCGAAGAATCCGCTCAACTTCAAAATATTGTTGAAAGCACCGTGAAACGGCGGAGCACGGCTCCCATACTGGTCGGCATCGACACCGGCGGCACGTTCACCGACCTCGTCGCGATCGTCGGCCGCGAAGTACACGTGCACAAGGTGCTATCGACGCCTGCCGATCCCGCCGACGCCGTTACAACCGGCCTGCGGGAGATGCTTGCTGACGTGGCAACGAAGCCCGCGTCGCTGACCTACAGTTCCACCGTCGCGACCAACGCGTTGCTCGAAAAAAAAGGCGCGCGCGTCGCGCTATTCACCAACGCGGGCTTCGAAGATTTGATCGAGATCGGGCGCCAGAACCGCGACGACTTGTACGCGCTGGCTCCCTCGCGGCCGGCGCCGCTCGTCGCGCGCGCGATGCGCTTCGGCGTCGCCGAGCGCACACTGTTCGACGGCAGCATCATCAGATCGCTCACTCGCAGCGAGCTTGCGCGAATTCGCCGGCTTGCGGCCCGCAGCGGCGCCGACGCATTCGCCATCTGCCTGCTTCACTCATACGCCAATCCGAAGGGCGAGGAGGCGATCGCGCGCGCGCTGGCGCATCTCGGGCGGCCACTCTCAGTCTCGCATCGGATTCTCGCCGAGTATCGCGAGTACGAGCGCTTCTCGACCGCGGTCGTCAACGCGTACGTCGCGCCGCGGATGTCGTCGCATCTGAAAAACCTCGAGACCCGGCTCGAAGGCGCGCGGCTTCGAGTCATGCAATCCAACGGCAGTGCTATCGGCACGGCGCTGGCGCGAGCGGAACCGGTGCGCACGATTCTGTCCGGCCCGGCGGCCGGCGTGATTGGAGCGGCAAGCCTGGCGCGGGCATTCGGCACCGATCGATTCATCACGTTCGACATGGGCGGAACCTCGACCGACGTGTCGCTGTTCGATCGCCGCGCGCGAATCCGCACCTTGAGCCATCCCGACGGTTACGCGGTGCGCACGCCGGTGATCGACATTCATACGGTCGGCGCAGGCGGCGGATCGATCGCGCGGATCGACGCGGGCGGCTCGCTCCGAGTCGGGCCGGATAGCGCGGGCGCCGATCCCGGACCCGCCTGCTATGGCCGCGGCGAGTCGTGCACCGTGACCGACGCCGACCTGGTGGCGGGCAGACTGGACGCCACGAATTTCCTCGGCGGCCGCATGAAGCTGTATCCGGACCGAGCTGAGCGTACCGTGTCGCGGCTCGCGCGCGAGATGAAGACGAGTCCGATTGCGGCGGCGCGCGGAATCATTCGCGTCGTCAATGCGAACATGGAGCGGGCGATTCGTGTCATCACGGTCGAACGCGGCTACAATCCTCGCGACTTCGCGCTGTTGGCGTTCGGCGGCGCTGGTCCGATGCATGCCTGCGAACTGGCGCTTGATCTCGGTATTCGGCGAATCGTGATGCCGCGAAATCCCGGCCTGCTCTGCGCCTGGGGTGCCGCGAGCGCGCCGCTCGGTCGCGAGTATTCGCTCACGGTGCGCGAGACGAATCCGAGCTATCGCGTGCTGCTCGCGCGTGCCGCGGGATTGATTCGTCGGGCGCGCCGCGAGCTCGCGGCCGAGGATGCGCGCGCGATTCGACACGAGCTGTGGGCCGACATGCGCTATCGCGGGCAGTCGTACGAACTTGAAATCGCGCTCACGCCACGCTTCGTCGCCGACTTTCATTCGACCCATCGCCGGACTTTCGGCCACTCCTCCGCCAGTGCCGCCGTCGAGGTCGTGAGTGTCCGCGTCCGCGCTGCGGCGGGCGAAACCGCCGCCATACCCAGGCGAATCGCGCGCCAAGCGGGGAATCCATCGCCGATTTCGCGCGGAAGCGTGCTGGTGGGCGGCCGGCAACGCGTGGTGCCAATCTACAATCGAGACTCACTTGGCGCCGGCGTACGGCTGCGCGGGCCAATCGTCGTCGTCGAACTGAGTTCCACCGCGTACGTCGCACCGGAATTCATTTTGCGGGAGGACGACTTCGGCAATCTGCAGTTGGAGACGGCGCGATGAAACTCGATCCGATCACGTTGGCGGTGATGAACAATCGCCTTGCTGCGATTGCCGACGAGATGGGGGTCGTGCTCGGCCAGACGGCGTTCTCCCCCAACATCAAGGAGCGGCACGATTTCTCGTGCGCGATTTTCGACTCGCGCGGCGAGCTGGTCGCACAGGCCGCGCATATTCCGGTGCATCTGGGCTCGACTCCCCTCTCGGTGCGGGCCGCAATCGCGAATCTCAGTCTCGGGCGCGGCGACGTCGCGGCGCTGAACGATCCCTTCGCGGGCGGTACGCATCTACCCGACCTGACTCTCGTCGCGCCGGTGTTTATCGGCGCCGAGCGCCGCCCGTTCGCATACACCGCCAACCGGGCGCATCACGCGGACATCGGCGGAATCGCGCCGGGCTCGATGGCGCTCGCGACGGAAATTTACCAGGAAGGTTTTCGGCTGCCGCCGGTGAAGATTGTCAGCGGCGGCGAAATTGCTCGCGACGTGATGACGCTCTTTCTCGCCAACACTCGCGTTCGCGAAGAGCGCGAGGGCGACTTGCGCGCGCAGATTGCTGCACTGTCGGTCGGCTCCGAGCGGCTGCTCGCGATCGTAAAAACGTCGGGACGCAAAACCGTCGAAGCTGCGATGGACGGGCTCAAGGACTATGCGGAGCGCCTGATGATCGCGGCGCTCGGCGAGCTACGCCCGGGAACTTATCGAGCCGAGGATTTTCTCGACGACGACGGCTTCGGCACCGGTCCTATTCCGATTCGCGTCGCGATCAAAATTGACGGAGGCAAAGCGCTCGTCGATTTCACCGGCTCCGCCCGGCAGGTGCGCGGATCGGTCAACGCAAATTTCGCGATTACGCTGTCGGCAACTTTCTACGTCATGAAATGTCTTGCGGCCGAGGCCGTGCCCGCCAACGAAGGCTTGATGCGTCCGATAAAGCTCATCGCGCCGCCCGGCTCGATCGTCAACGCGCTGGCTCCTGCAGCTGTCGCGGGCGGTAACGTCGAGACCTCCCAGCGAATTGTCGACGTGATGTTTCGCGCGCTGGCCAAGGCGGCGCCGGGTCGAATACCGGCGGCGAGCTCGGGCTCGATGTCGAATTTGACTGTCGGCGGCTTCGATCGATTTCGCGACCGCCACTTTTCCTATTACGAAACGATCGCCGGTGGCGCGGGCGCCGCGAAGGATCGGCCCGGCGCGTCTGGCCTCCACACTCACATGACCAACACGCTTAACACACCGATCGAGGCGCTCGAGGCCTACTACCCGATGCGAATCACAGAGTATCGAATACGGCGCGGTTCGGGAGGCCGGGGTCAAGCGCGGGGAGGCGACGGACTGATTCGCGAACTCGAATGCCTGGTCGACTCGAATGTGAGCGTGCTCACCGAGCGGCGGACGATCGCGCCGTACGGACTCGCCGGCGGAGGACCGGGCGCGACCGGCAAGAACCTGCTCGTGCGCGGCGTGCGACGAATCCGTCTGCCCGGCAAAGCGAATAGCGATCTCAAAGCCGGCGAGCGCATTCGAATCGAGACGCCCGGCGGCGGCGGATGGGGCCGTCGCTAGATGACGCGCGGCCGGGTAGTTTGATCACGATGGCGGAGCAACAATTTTTTGTCGGCATCCACGGCGTGATCGCCAGCCGCGGGCGAATGCTCGTGCTCAAGCGCGCGCCCGGGATGTCGTATCGCGCGGGGAGTTGGGATCTCCCCGGCGGCCATCTTGCGCTCGGCGAAAGTTTCGAGGATTGCCTGCTGCGCGAGGTCAAGGAAGAAACCGCGGTCGATGTCGCGATAGACCATCTGCTCGGCTTGCACAGCATGGCGCCGGAGCCCTATATGCAGGCGTTCTACTCGTGCCGGCTCACGGTTTTTCAGAACGTCAAGCTGCAGCCAAACGAGCACGTCGAGCACCGATGGGTCACGCCGGACGAGCTCGCGAGCCTCGAGCTGATTCCGTATCTCGCGGCTATTTTGAAACGCGGGATGCTGAGTTACGTGAAGTGATCGACGCGCTGCGCCGCTACCTCGCGATCAGGCGGCCGCGCCAGTATCCGAGAAAGTTGGCGCATTCGAGCTCGTGATAAATTGCGCGTTCCGGATCGCCTCGCAGAGTAGCGGCGGCCATTCTGACACCGTTGCGGATGAGCTTGTCGACGCGGTTGTGGTTGTCCAGCCTCGCGAACGCAGTACCCATGCCGAAAGCAAAGCTCTTGCGCCGCAGATACTTAAGCGTCATCCGTTCAGGCGGAATCATATGATGCACGATCGCGCGCGGCGCAAAGCCCATCGTGCCGCCGCGCGCCAATATCCGCGCGAACAGCTCGGTATCCTCGCCCGAAATGGGATTGCCGCCGACCACGCCGAGGTCCTCGCGAAATTTTCCGAAACGCGAGAACGCCGATCGCCTGAAGCCAACATTCGCGCTGAAATAGTTATCCAGCCGTTCGGTGGATGACGTTGGCGCCGACTCGATCGCGCGCCGGTCATGAACCGCGAGCTTGACCCACAAGCTCGGCCCGAGCCACTTGGGTGGTGGCGACGTCCATCGCGGCAGCACCATCCCGCACGCCGCGTCGAGGTCGCGCCGGCGCATCTCGTCGAGCAGTTCGGCGGCCCAATCGCGCTCAGCGATTGCGTCGTCATCGATAAAGAAGATGTAGTCCGACGCGGTTTCGTCAACCGCGCGATTTCGCGCGAAGCTCGAACCAAGTCGCGGCTCGGACACGAGCCGCATCTTAATCGTCGAGTCGCGCGCGAACTGCTCGATTACTTTGGCAGTGTCGTCAGTCGACGCATTGTCGACCACGAGGCAATCCGCCGCCACGTCGGCCGGAATCGCCAGCGAGGCGACGCTGGCGAGCGTATCGCGCACAAGCGCTGCGCGATTGTGCGTGGGGATCGCGATTGTAAGCGTGGATGCCAAGGTGGTCATGCGCGCGCGAGGCGCGCGCGCATCATCATAATAGCCGAACTGCGCGGCGCACCGGATAACCGGTGCGATGCGCAGTTTCAGCGTCCACTGACGCGGCGCGGCGCCGCGTCAGTGACTGGCAGCAGCCGCTGGAGCGGATGCTGCAGCGGAGCCGGCTGCCGCGGGCGAAGCTCCCGGCGACGGCGATGGCGCCGCTGGCTTCGGCAGCGGCGCTCCGGATTGCGTGAATACTATCGACGTCACCGTCAGATCCGGCGTCGCCCTTTGCTGGATTTCGGGCGTTGCCGTCAGCCGGAAGCCGAAGTTCCTCGTCTCCCCCGGCACGAACGGCAGCACCGGTCGTCCGAAGTTGGTGAACTCCAGCGGCGTCGCGATCGGCGTGTGCACCTCGCTGAAAACCTGCTTCTTGGTTTTTCCCTTGCCTTCGCTGTACGTAACCGTGAACTGAACTTCGTCGATCGGCTTGTCGCCGCTGTTCGTCATCTTGCCGAAGATTCCCGGCACGCGCGACGCCGACATCTTCATGTCCACATCGCTCAGCACGATTTTCGGAATGTACGCCTGCGCATCGGCCAGCTGCTTCTGCGCGTTCTGAATGTCCGCCAACTCGCGTCCATACTGGTACTTCAGGCCCGCGCCGCCGGTCGACGGATTCTTGTCCAGCTCGTCGATAATTTTCTGATACGCGGCGATCGCCTTGTCGTATTCGTGCTGATGGTAGAGATCGACGGCGTCCTTGTGCTCCTTGATGATATTCTCGCGCGTCGGAAAATCGACCAGCAGCCGCCATTCGCCGTCCGCCGGGTTTTTCATCATCACCATGGTGTCGTCGTAGGTGATCTTCGGATAGGTGTTCTCAGTCAGATTTTTTTGCGCGGTCGAGTCCGGCGTTTGATCTCCAGTGAGTCCGGCATCGACCGTCCGCTCCCAGAGCGCGAGATCGGGTTGCGTAACGGAGACAGTTACTATTGCCTTGTCGCCGTCGATCTTCGCGTCGCCGACCTTGTAGTCATACTTGAGCAGTATCCCTTTGAACCAGTCCTTGCTCACGTCAGGCGCCATCGGGATTTCAGTGAGGAACTGATCCATCGTGCGATCGACCTGGTCCTGATGCGTCATCGCCTGGTAGGTGTACGGGTAGTTGTAGAGTTTCAAGTTGGTGAGATAGTTATCGGCCGCGGCCTGGGGCGTATGACCCTGGCATCCCGCCGTCAACAGCGCGCAAACCGTCACAGCCGCAAGCATCACGCCTTTGGCTTGAATCCTGATTTTTGTCATCGTCGAGATTTCCTCTTTAATGCAATCCGCAAACGGATAGATTCTAATGTCGCATCCGCCAAAAACAAGTCGGCCCGAGCGTTGGCCCGTGGCTGCCAGCATTGGAAGCGACAGTCCTGCTTATCAGAAAAAAGGCGCGCTATGCGACCGGCTGTGGCCCCGCGCTCACGACCCGGTTGGCATCTGCTTGAGCTCGACAGTGTTGCCCTCGGGATCGCGCACGTAGATCGAAAGACCGGCGCCGTGCGCCCCGTAGCGCATCGCCGGCTCACCCATTACTTCGACCGATTGTCCGCGGAGATAGGCCGCGACCTCGTTCAAGTCGCGAGCCTCGATTCCGATGCATACGTGATCGACGTTGAGTCCCGTCTCGACCCGCGGATCGTTCGCCGGAACGAGGTCGATCATGCTGCGGCCGGCTCGCAGCTGGATCAATCCTATTTGCGCGATTCGACGCTCCTCGCTAAGCCCCAGGATGCGCGTGTAGAAGTCGTAAGCGCGATTCTGATCGCGGCATCGCAGCACGACGTGATCGATTTCTGCCACCTTGAGTGGAATTTCCATATCGATACGCTTGAACTATACCTCTGGTGCCGACGCGTCCAACACCTGGCAACCTGAATATCCCGCGATGCTTCCCGGCCACCTCCTGACCCTCATCATTTTCGCCCTGTCCTACGCGGTGATCGCCCTGGGCGAAATTCCGCGGCTGCGGATTGATCGCACCGGCGCTGCGCTGGCGGGCGCAGTCGCGATGATCGTGTTCGGCTCCCTTGGCGAAGCCGCCGCCGTGCGCGCCATCGACTTCCACACGATCGCGCTGCTGCTCGGCATGATGATCGTGGTGGCGAACTTGCGCCTGTCCGGCGCGTTCGCTTATTTCGCGCGCGCCCTGCTCGGCCGTGCGCGGTCCGGTTTCGGCATGCTCGCGATGACTGTCGCCGCGTCCGGCCTCCTCGCCGCGTTCTTCATCAACGACGTTGTATGCCTGGCGCTTACGCCTCTGATAATCGACGCCGCTGAAATTGCCGACGTCGATCCCATCCCGCTGCTGCTGGGCCTCGCGACCGCCAGCAACATCGGCAGCGCCGCGACCATCACCGGAAACCCGCAGAACATGATTGTCGCGAGCTTCGCGCATCTCGGCTACGCCAGCTTCGCGATTCACCTGGCGCCCGCGGCGATCCTCGGCCTCGTCGTTGATTTCGTCGTGATCGCTGCGGTCTTTCGGCGTTCGCTCGGAAAAGCACTTGCGCCGAGCGACGCTGGCACTTCGCGCAAGATTCGCGTCAACCGGCCGCTGATGATCAAAGCGTCGATCGTCACTCTCGGCGCGTTGGCGATGTTCATCGCGGGCTACCCGACTCACCTCGTCGCGATGAGCGCTGGCGCCGTCCTGCTGTTCACGCGGCGAATCAAGCCGCAGCGCGTCTACCGGCTGA
>Ga0210393_10001232_pt1 | contig 21664 bp, 21 predicted proteins | sample IncBWC27OmetaG_FD_160068 | JGI IMG/M metagenome (GOLD analysis project Ga0210393, IMG submission 160068) | Forest soil microbial communities from Barre Woods Harvard Forest LTER site, Petersham, Massachusetts, United States - Inc-BW-C-27-O ... | reverse complement strand
CCCGACATAAAACAAGCTGGGTTCGACGACGCCACGCAGTGGCGGCGATCGCCCTTTAGGGCGACCCCGAAGGGGCGAGGCGCGCAGCGCCGAGTAATCCCTCAGCCGGCAAGCCAAAAACGCAATTAAATTATTGTCTTATGATTTATGCGATTAAAAATGAGCCCTATTTGCGCCCCCCGCGCTCCGCGGCCGGGGGAAAGGTCGGTACTCAGCCATCTGCGCGGCCGAGCTTACGCATGAAGGCGTTTGCATCGAAGCGCTTTGGCTTTCCGCCGTAAAGCCGCCGTTCAAGTCTCTATACTCGACGTTACCGTTCAACGAGCTTCGATCGGGAGTTGCCAACACTGGCGACATCCAAGTCGCCCCTACAGGTGCGGGCGGCACCACACCAGAGAAAGGAACTTCCCATGACTGACAAGAAGGTTTGGCTCATCACTGGCGCAGGCCGTGGCTTGGGCCTCGATATTGCCAAGGCAGCGCTTGCCGCAGGCCATGCGGTTGTCGCCACCGGCCGCGATCCCGCCAAGATCACGGCGGCGATCGGCCACCACGACGATCTGTTGGCGATCAAACTCGACGTCACTCGCCTAGAGGACGCACAGGCTGCGGTCGCGGCCGCCGTCACCAAGTTCGACCGAATCGACGTCTTGGTCAACAATGCCGGCAACTTCTATGCTGGCTTCTTCGAGGAGCTCAGTCCCGACCAGGTTCGCAATCAGATCGAGACGCTGTTGTTCGGCCCGATGAACGTGACTCGGGCCGCCCTGCCTGTGATGCGGAAGCAGCGCTCCGGGCTGCTCCTCACTCTCTCCTCGACGGCCGGCATCACGGGCCAAATGTTCTGCACAGCATATGCTGCAGCGAAATTCGGCATCGAAGGATGGATTGAATCTCTCACCCCGGAGATCGCTTCTTTCGGCATCCGCACGATGCTAGTCGAGCCCGGATTTTTCCGCACCGAACTGCTTTCAACTCAGTCCACCACTTATGCGAAGCCCTCAATCGAGGACTACGCCGAGCGCACTCGGGAGACCGTCACTGCGTGGAGCGGCATGGATGGCAAACAGGGCGGCGATCCGGCCAAGCTCGCCAGCGCGATCTTGCAACTCGCCCAGCTCAAGGAACCTCCCGCTCGATTCGCCGCAGGCGCTGACGCGCTGCAGACTTTCGAGGGCAAAGCAAAGACTCTACTCGCCCAGGCCAACACCTACCGCGATCTGTCCTCCTCCCTCGCCTACGAGTAAGTCCTCGCGTCAGACGCCGCGCACCTGATTGGTTGCCCGGTACTTATCGTTCACCACCGGCCCGTTTGGGTCGATTGTTCCGATTGGCGTCGTCGCTGCGTGGTAGCCAGCAGTTCGAGCGGTCGCTGCTCCGGCAACGGGTGGGCGAAATCGCCCAAGACGAGCCAGTGACGACAACAGCCGAAGCCGACGACACCCGCCGCGGCACGCATGGTATTGTTTCAGTTGTCGTTCAAGTGGGGACTGCCACAGAAGCAGCGCGACTATGTATCCCTTTTCTGGGTACTCGAACGCTGGCCAGCGGCTACCATTTCAAGTCGTAGCTTTCGGGAGACTATGAATTGAAATCACGGATAGGTTTGAATGCGGCGGCCCTTGTCGTCACCGCATTGGGATGGAATGCGGATATAGCGGCTAAGACACCGCCTCCCGATCTTGTGCTTTTCAACGGAAAAATTTTCACGAGTGACGCGGGCCGGCCCTACGTTCAGGGGTTGGCGGTTCGGGGTGAGCGAATCATCGCCATTGGCGATTCGAATGCGATTAAAGCTTTGGCTGGCGCAAGCACGCACCGGATCGATCTCGGCGGCCGAACTGTGATTCCCGGCATCAATGACGCCCACAATCACCTCGAGGTCCAACCCGCGAATCTCATCGAGGTTGAGCTCCAAGCGCGCAATTCAACTACGGCCGACCTGCGCAAAGAGCTTCCCGTGCTCGCAGCGAAGTCCCCCAAGGGCGCCCTGCTGGAGGCGACCATCAGTCCGGCGATCTTTTACGACACCGCGGTCAACCGCGATTTCCTCGACGCTTTAATGCCAAACAATCCCATCATGTTGGTCACGATCACCGGCCATGGATTCATCCTCAACACGGCCGGGCTTCGTGCTTACGGTGTCGCCGAGGACCAGAAGGACCCGTACGGCGGTCGCTTCGAGCGTGACGGCGCGGGCCGGCTGACCGGCGTGGTACGTGAATACGCCGGTCTCGATATGGAGCGTACGGCGGCGGATGCCGTTCCCCAGGCCGCGGCTGTGAAGCAACTGCGTGAAATTCTGGACGAAGCAAAGGCCTATGGGATCACGTCGATCCAAGACATGTCGAATGCCATGGCTCCCGCGCGAGCCGTGGCGCTGTTTGAAGAAGTGCCGACGCCCATTCGGCTGCGCGTGATGCGAATGCCCGGAACTATCGTGGGGGCCCGAAACATCGATGAAGGCGTGGGCTTTCCCCGCCAACCGACTCCCCTAATCACCGTCAGCGGCACCAAGTGGATGATCGACGGCGTGCCGATTGAAGGAACGTTCACGCCGCGCGACGCCGTGCACATGCCCCCGGCGCCGCCGTTTGATGCGATTTTTCGCGATCTGCCGCTAACTTTTCCCGTGACGGAAATTGCAGCGATGCTGCGGGAATCCGTCGCGAACCACGACCAGCTTCTCGTGCACGTATCCGGCTACCTGGGCGCCAAGGCCATGCTCGATGCCATGGATGCATCGGGCGGTTCCGCGTTCTGGCGGACCCGGCGCGTGCGCTTCGAGCACGGCGACGGCGTTTTCCCAGATCTGTATGCACGGGTGAAGGAATATGGCATCGTCGTCGTGCAAAATCCTTCGCACTTCATGGGTCTCGACTCTGCGTTTGAACTTTCCCAACCGTTGAAATCACTGCTTTCAGCGGGGATTCCGCTGGCACTAGGTTCCGATGGACCGACCAACCCATATTTAAATATCCTGTTTGCCACCATCCATGCAAACCACCCGTCAGAGGCCATAACACGAGAACAAGCCGTCATTGCCTACACGAAGACATCGGCCTACGCGGAGTTCACGGAGAAGGACAAAGGCAGCATCGCGGTGGGTAAACTCGCAGACCTTGCAGTGTTATCGCAGGACATCTTTACGGTGCCGCCGCCTGAATTGCCTAAGACGCGAGCGGTGCTCACCTTGGTGGGTGGCAAGATTGTCTTCGATGCACGTGCCGAGGGCGTCTCGGTAGCGGCGTATCATCGTTAAAGCTGCGTGGTTGGGCTCTAGGCCGACAGGAATCTTCAATTTCTGCAGAGCGACAACTGCAAACTCATTCAGCACCTGAATGCTTATGACCCCCCACGTTGCGAGTAGAGTCTCGATTCGATCCTTCCTGCCGGTGCCGTCCGAAAGCGGGTACACCTCGTAGATTTACATTTCACTGTGCGTATATGATCGATGATGCCGTCGGGCGACATTGCGTGGCAGCCCATAAAGCGGCTGGCGGACAGCCGATTGAGATTATCTAGAACCGAGCACTTGCTTGGCGGCAGGAAGACACCACGACATGACCACTCCATTCTCCGGCGGCTGTGCATGCGGCTCGATTCGCTACGTGTGTGCGCGCGCGCCGATCGCGATGCTCAACTGCCACTGCCGGGACTGCCAGCGCTCCAGTGGCGCTCCTTTCGCTTCCGGCTTCATCATCCAGGTGTCGGACACAGCGATCACCGGCACGCCGAAGACCTACTCTGTTCGTGCTGGCAGCGGTCGTCTCGCGACTCGCAGCTTTTGCTCCGACTGCGGCTCTCCCTTGTTTGCGCATGGCGAGGCAGCTCCGGGAGTCATGTCCATCCGTTTTACCACGCTGGACAATCCATCGGAGTTTCAGCCTATGCTGGACATCTGGACATCCAGCGCACAACCCTGGACGTGTCTTAGTGAGGCAATTCCTCACTATCCTCAATCGCCCTAATTATTAAACGGACTATGCTTGCCCTGCATTCTTGGCACGCCGCATAACGCCCCATGTCAGCGATCGCACGCCTCGCAGCCCTTCTTGCCGGTTCGGCGCGAACCGTCGTCTTCACCGGCGCCGGGATCTCGACTGAATCCGGCATTCCGGATTTCCGTAGCCCGGGAGGTGTCTGGAGCCGGATGAAACCGATCGACTTCGACGCATTCGTGCACAACGAAGATGCGCGGCGCGAGGCTTGGCGGCGCACCTTTTCCGGGGCGGCCGGCTGGGTGGGCGCCAAACCGAATGAAGGTCATTTTGCCATTTCGCGCCTGGTCGACACCGGCAAGGTCAGCCATGTGATCACCCAGAATGTGGACAATCTGCATCAGGACGCGGGCGTGCCGGCGCATCAGGTGATCGAGCTTCATGGCAATGCCGGCTATGCCACCTGCCTTGCCTGCGGGCTGCGGCACGAGCTGGCGGACTTGCGAGACTCGTTTCTAGAGCACGGTGCGCTGCCGGCCTGTCGAGTGTGCGGCGGCATCGTCAAGTCGGCGACTATCTCATTCGGTCAGCCGATGCCCGTCGAAGCGATGCGCCGGGCGGAAGCCGCTTCGCGTGCGTGCGATCTGTTCATCGTGCTTGGCTCGTCCCTGGTGGTTTATCCCGCTGCGGCACTACCGATGATCGCGAAGACAAACGGCGCCGCGCTCGCCATTATCAACCGCGAGCCGACCGACCTGGACGGCAGTGCGGATATCGTCATCCACGCTGAAATCGGCGCGGTGCTGCGGCAGCTGATCGCCAGCGCCTAATTCAGGCTGCCTTGGCAGGACTCCCGCGGAAGGCCCGCACACCCTCGATGAAGGCGTCGATCTGCGGATCGGTCCCGATGGTGACGCGGCACCAGTTCTCGTAAGGTGGGAAACGCCGTCCGACAGCAATATTCCGATGCCGCATGAAGTCGGTGAACTGCGCGATCGGCACGCCGGTGTCGAAGAATACAAAATTGCCGTGAGGCTCGGCATACGGATAGTGCAGTCTCGCCAGCTCAGCGGTGAGGCGGGTGCGGCTGGCCACGATCCGCCGTCGGCAGCCTGCCAGGAACTCCTTGTCACCGAGGCTCGCAATGGCGCCGCGCACGGCGAATATGTTGGGCGTCGTCATGCGTGCAGCGGAAATTTCTTCGATGACCTCGGGTCGGGCGATCCCGTAGCCGTACCGAACCCCGGCCATGCCGTGGAGCTTGGAGAATGTCCGCAACACGACGACACGCTTTGACCCCGTGACCAGGCTGACCGACGAGGGTGTGCCCTCGACAAATTCCATATAGGCCTCATCGATAACGGTCGTCACATGATCCGGAAGCGCGGCGACGAAGGCTGCGATTGCCGCGGAATCGACCATCGTGCCCGTCGGGTTGTTGGGATTGCAGATGTATACAATGCGGGTCTTGGCAGAAACCGCGGCGTGCATCGCGTTCAAATCGTGGCGCAGCTGTTTATCGACGGGCACCAACTTCAGCGTCGCCCCAGTGTGCTGAGCGTAGTCGGTTAACTCGGCGTAGGTGGGCTCCGCAGCCACGATCTCGCCGTGCTGACGCGCGGCGAGCATCCCGAGGGCGCGCAGCAACTCACCGGAGCCGGTGCCGGTCACAATGTGGTCCGGCCCGAATCCTTCTTTTTCCGCGAGTAAGTTGACGAGCGTTGGATTCTCATCATCCGGATAACGACAACCGTCCGCTATCGACTGGGTGATTGCAACTCGGGCAGCGGGCGACGGGCCGTACGGGTTCTCATTCCAACACAACAACATGGTTTCCGTGCCACCGGCTGACGGAGCCGCCGCGACGCGCGCACCCACTGGTGCCGAAATGCTGCTCATAGGACGCATCAGCATGATCGCCGATGCGGTAAAGAGATCACGGCGGCTGAATTCCATGGATCGACACCCCCTACTTTCGATAAGTCCTTAACGGACTAGATTTCTAGGCCTAGGGTAGCAGATTGCATTTCGTCGTTATCGACCTCTACTACGGCCGCCTCCAGGATCCCAAGCTACAAATTCAAATGTAGAAACTTATTGAAAGCGGTTCGCTTGTAGTCAGCGAATTCGTCGCCTTCGATGAATCCACGGCGTCTGTAAAGCAAGAGAGCCGGCTCAAAATACCAGCCGCTGCCGGTTTCGAGGCTGAGGCGTTTCATCCCCTTGTGCTTAGCCGCGTTGATTATGTGTTCGAGCAGTGCGGCGGCCACGCCCCGGCGCAGGAACTCGGGATGCGTACGCATCGACTTGAGCTCGCCTGCTTGACCGCCGAGATCCTTCAAAGCCCCGATTCCCGCGATCTTGTCGGCGTGCCACGCGGTCCAAATAGTGACCTCGGGTGCCTTTAGACCTGAAAAATCGAGCGCGAACACGCTACCGGGAGGAGAGTGCGCATGCATTGCTTCGAGATGTAAACGCACGAGGTCGCGCGCCACGTCGCTAGACAGGTATTCTGGTCGGATCTCCCAAGCGGACACTCGCATGTTTTCCACCAGGTCTCACATCCTCGGTGGACGCGACGGTTGCGACAAAACCACGATATACCGGGCAACCTTGCGCGATCGATTGCGAAACGCAATGGGTTCATTGAGCTGCATCGCCAGGCAGTCGTTTTCCGAGAGGCGGTAGGTCTCATTGCCGGCCCTCACCTCCACTTTCCCTTCCTGCACCCAGATCTGCTGATGGATACTTACCTCACGAGCGCCGGTTTCATAAGCCACGCTCGCACCAGCCGGCAGATCGACTTCGACGATCTGAATTTGCGAGGGAAAGTTGGCAGGCGATATATTGCGGCGGACATAGCCGGATTGCGGATCGCGCCACGACACCCTGTCAGCGTGCCGGGACACCGGATTCGCGGGCCTGCTTGAATCTTCGAATAGCGTCGCGAGCGACACGTTCAAACCCGTCGCGATCTTCTCCAAAACGACCGCCGTCGCACTGCTCTCGCCGCGCTCGATGAGCGAGATCATCGAGCGGCTGACACCGGACCTTGCCGAGAGCGTCTCGAGGGTCATTTGGCGCTCGGTGCGCAGCGTCCTCACTCGGTTCGCAATGCGGGTGTCGATGTCTTCCGGGAGGGAGCCGGCCGTCATTTCTTTCATAATGGAAAAGTCTCCAATATGATGGATTGAAAGTCAATTCCGTTCATATGTGGCGCTGCATCGATTTGAATGTTGTCCAAAGGACTGACTACATGGGTCACGAGCTTCACCAACTTTATGAGTTAGCCCATTCACCGGGAACTCGCGAGGAACGCGCTCGCGCAGCAGTCCGCCTCATTCGTTCATTTTGGATCCTATCGCTGGGACGGGCTGTATGACGTAACTGCCAATGAGATCGCGGTCATTGCCTGGGACGGCTTTACCGCATTGCAGTACGATTAAATGTCTAGATAGCGCACTGTAGCCGCGTAAATGGGGCTAGGATAATTGGATGAGAACCGCAGACGTGTTGCTTGGCGTTCTATTTATTGGCGTCGCCCTGACTTGTTTTTATATCATCGCTGAGTGCCTTTCCTGGCGAACGGTTAAAGATGCTGATCACAGAGCGATGCGGGAAATTCGCGAACTGTACAAAAAGATTCATGCGACATCGAAGCCATTTACGATGCCCTTCATAACTCGAACCGCCCGAAGAAAGTAAACGAACCCTTCCTGACAGTTCTCGTCGAATTCGTCCCTCCCGGACACACGATCGTCCCCGTTGCATCATCGTTTCTCCCTGCAGCGTGTTTTGGCTAAAGGAGCTAGTGCCGCCGCGATTCAAGAGCGTTTCCCGAATCACAGCCTGCTCAAGGTGCGATGTTTCGGGTCCTCGGCGGTGCTGGTAGAGTAGTGGTCGCGTCAGCCAATGGGGGAGCCTTTATGAGCACGGCGAACGTCTATCGAATTGTTGCCGCGGCGGCAGTGGTTTTGGCTTTGTCAGCCTGTGACATTTCGGTTGACGGAGATGGCTCAACGAAAATCAATGGGTCGGTTCATATTCCTGCCGGCAAAGCTGCAGATGAAGCCAGAACTGTCAACGGATCGATCCACATCGACGACAATGCCGCGGTCACCTCGGCCGTGACCGTCAATGGCAGCGTCCGATTGGGCGCGCACGCGACAGCAGGCTCCGCCAAAACGGTCAACGGTGCCATCACGCTGGGCGACGGCGCGCGTGTATCCGGCAGCGCGGGCTCGATCAATGGCGATCTCACTTTGGCAAGCGGCGCCGAGATTTCCGGCTCCCTGAGCAACGTCAACGGCAAGATCGACCTGAATTCGGCTCATGTGGCGGGCGGCATCAAGACTGTCAACGGCAACGTCAGTATCATGGGCACCTCTCACGTCGAAGGCGGCATCTTGGTAGAAAAGCCCAACAGCATGCTGTTTAACAGCGAAGATCCGGTGATTGTCATCGGACCGGGCGCGGTCGTTCAGGGTGACCTGAGATTCGAGCGCAAAGTCAAACTCTACGTCAGCGACAAGGCTACGATTGGCACCGTGACAGGCGCCACGCCGATCAGCTTCAGTGGCGACACTCCACCTAATTGAAATCAGGAAGCTCTCAACATGAAAACTTCGCGCGTTTGTTCGTTCATTGCGCTCGCCGCCATCACCACGATGGGATACGCGAGCGCCGCCACAGCGGCTGATGCCGCTCTGACCGCCGCGGTCGCAAGTCCCGCCCGACCCGCCGCTGCCGTCGCCCGCGACAAGTCGCGCCATCCGATCGAGGAGCTGACCTTTTTTGGAGTCAGTCCAAAGATGAACGTCGTGGAATTGTGGCCGGGAGGCGGTTATTGGACCGACATACTGGGTCCTTATCTTGCGGCCGGCGGCCACTACACCGTTGCGTTGCCGCCCTCCGGCGGCGAGGAAGGTTCCAGCGCGGCCCGCTTCCGTGCGCGCATCGCCGCGGAGAAGGATCGGCTCGGCACCATTCACGAATCGACCTTGGGACCGGGGCATTTTGACATCGCACCACCGGGCTCCGCTGACTTGGTGTTGACGTTTCGAAATCTTCACAATTGGATGGGTGACGGCTATGCCGAGCAGGCGCTGGCTGCATGTTTTACGGCGCTGAAACCGGGCGGAATCCTCGGAATTGAAGAGCATCGCGGGCGAAACGATGTACCCCAGGATCCGAAGGCTGAGAGCGGTTACGTTCGCCAGGATTATGCGATTGCCCTGGCCAAGAAAGCTGGATTCGTGCTGGTGGGATCGTCGGAGATCAACGCGAATCCGCGCGACACAAAGGACTGGCCGAAAGGGGTTTGGACACTGCCGCCCACTTTGGCCATGGGCGAAAAAGACCGCGACAAATACATCGCGATCGGCGAAGGCGATAATTTCGTCATCAAGTTCCAAAAGCCGCTCTGAGAGTCGCGAAAGCGATAGGCCAAGATCAGGCGGTTCACCTTCGAGAAGTTTTGTCGTCGAGCAGCGGCGCCTCGCCGCTGCCGGCGGCGAGGCCTAAATTCTTGGGTCCCAAGGGCCCTTGAACTTGCATTCTACCGCCCCCAGCCTAAGGCTTCGGAGCGCACACCTAACTATGACCGTCCGCCGCCTGTTTCTGCATCCCCTTTGGCTGTTTCTGTTGCTGCCAGGATATATCGGCTGGCGCCTGCTATCGGGCTTAGGCGTGGGCCCTGTCGGGATAGCTGTGGGCATTGCGATTCTGATCGGTTGCTGCCTGCTCTCGCCGGCCTCGATGCGAACGCGGGCCCTACAAAATCGAAAGCTGGCCGACCGGCTCGCGTGGGTTGGGTTGACGGCGATGGGCTTTTTTTCCTCGCTATTTGTTTTGACCGTGCTGCGCGAGCTGGTGCTGCTCGGTGCACATCTATTGCTGTCCGGCGCCCAGGCGCAAATCTGGATTGAGCGCAGCGCACAGGCGACGCTATATCTCTCGCTGTTTGTCACCTTGGCCGGATTGATCATCGCGCGGCGTCGGCCGGGTATTGTTGAAATAAAAATACCGGTGGTTGATCTGCCGATGGCCCTGCATGGATTTTCGATCGCTCAGATCAGCGACGTGCACGTGGGTCCCACGATCAAGCGCGGATTTGTGGAAGGTGTCGTCCGGCGAGTCAATGAATTGAAGGCCGATATGATCGCCGTGACAGGTGATTTGGTCGATGGCTCCGTGCTACAACTATCGGCGCACACGGCACCGTTGGCCGGGTTGACGGCGAGGCATGGCGCCTTCTTTGTCACGGGCAATCACGAGTACTACTCCGGCGAGCGCGCCTGGACGGAAGAAATCCGCCGACTCGGCCTGCGAGTGCTCAAAAATGAGCATGTGGTCTTGAAGCACGACGGCGCATCGCTGATCCTCGCCGGCGTGACAGACTACAGCGCACATCATTTTGACCCCGCGCAACGCAGCGATCCTGAGGCAGCCTTACGCGGCGCGCCCATCGATGCCGGCGCAAAAGTTTTGTTGGCGCACCAGCCGAGTTCAGCAATGGCGGCCGCGAACGCAGGCTTTGATGTGCAAATCTCGGGGCATACGCATGGCGGCCAGTTCTGGCCCTGGAATCTGTTCATACATTTTTTCCAGCCGTTTTCCAGCGGTCTGCATCGCTTGAAGAATTTGTGGATCTACGTCAGCCGCGGCACCGGCTACTGGGGACCGCCGAATCGCTTCGGAGTCCCATCGGAGATTACGCGAATACGCCTGGTACCCGCGGCACCTTAGATCCCTCGGACAATGAGGCCGTGCTAGGCTTCCGTTCCCATGTTTGTGTTTGGCTTCGCCCGGGCAGTGATCGCACCGCTCAGCCTGATGGCTGGCGTTTTCGTATGGGGCACGGCGAGTGCCGCAAACGCCGCCCCACAACCGACGGCGATCATTGCCGTGGGTGCGCAATACGATTCCACCCACGTGTACGTCGCGCCGCCCGATCTGGAGGCCTTCGTCGCGAGCTTTACCGCCACCTTCGACGGCCGCGCCGGCAAACCGGTCGTCACGACCGTGACGCCCACTCCAAGCAGCACGCAGTTTCAATCGATCAAGACGCCCGTCGGAGCTCTCTCGACGTTCGCCTACACCACCCCAATTCCCTATCCATTTGGCCTCGAGAGGAGCGGATATCTCGTTACCGACATGAATCAAGCGATCGCGGCGGCGCGCGCAGCGGGTGCCAGCATCCTGGTCGAGCCTTTCAAAGATCCGATTGGAATGGATGCGATCGTTGAATGGCCGGGCGGTGTGAAAATGCAGCTGTACTCGCATTTTGTGCCGCCCTCTTACGAACCGCTGGCCTCTGTGCCCGAAAATCGCGTTTACCTTTCGCCGGATCGCATCGATCAATTCGCGAATGCCTTCATTCGTTTTTCCCGCGGCAAGGTGCTTTCGGATGACTGGCACGCCGACGGCGCAGAACTCGGCAAGCCGGGACAGGCTTATCGCCGCATACGCATCGAATCGAAGTTCGGGAAGATGCAGATCATGGCGACAGACGGGCATTTACCCTTCCCGTTTGGACATGACATCAGCGGCTATGAGGTAGGCGATCTCAACGAGACGCTGGCCAAAGCAAGGGCTCATGGCGTAACCGTCTTGGTGGAAACGGTTGAACTTATCGATCGGCGCACGGCCATCGTGCAGTTCCCAGGCGGTTTTATCGCGGAAATCCATTGCGCTCGTCGTTAGGAACGATACGAGGGCGCACCGTAGAATCATATGAAGCTCATTTCGATCGCAATCGCGAAGGTCCAATCGATGTCATCGCAGGCCACAAAGCTCTTGGCATTGCTTTTGGTTGTTGCCTGCCAGAGCAGCTGCACGTCTAAAACAACGCAGCCCATTCTCGATGAGAAGGGACAGAACATAACGGGTAGCGTGGCGACTTTGGAGCAGATTAATCTTGGCGGAGTCTCTCAGTGGATTCTGATTCGCGGCAACAGTGTCGAGAAGCCGCTGCTTCTGAAGCTTCATGGGGGTCCCGGCCAAGCCGAGATGGCCACTGTGCGATTCAATCGTTTATTGGAGAAAGATTTTATCGTCGTGGAGTGGGATCAGCGCGGCGCGGGAAAATCAGCCCAGGCGATTGATCCACAGGGCGCAATGAACATTGCGCAGTTAGTCGAAGATACGCACGATTTGACCGAACTTTTGCTCAAACGATTTCACCAGAAAAGTCTAATCCTTGTCGGCAGCTCCTGGGGCAGCGTCATAGGCATCGAGACGGTCAAGAAATATCCTGACTTGTATCGCGCCTTCGTGAGCACCGGGCAGATAGCGAATTTTACTGAAGGCATGAATGTCGGATACCGTTTTCTCATGGTCGAAGCCAAGAAGCGCAACGACATAAAGGCGCTCAATGAGCTGACGAATATTGGGCCGCCTCCTTACCTCGGGGCTGAAGGCAATGCAAAAAGAGAAACGTATGGAAAATGGCTGGAAGCCTTTGGCGGCCTGTGGCATAGCTCCGAAAAATTCGATCGCGTTGGCTGGATGACTTCTTCAGTCGAATACGCATGGCCTGAAAAGCTTCGCTACACAAGCGCCGCCAAGAAGTCCTTTAATCTTCTTTTGCCGCAGCTGGCCGCAGTTGACTTGGATCGCACCGTGCCCAAGGTGGAGGTTCCGGTCTACTTCGCGGTGGGTCGATATGACCACATGGCGCCAATCGAAGTTTCGCAGGCTTACTTCTCGACGCTGGTAGCACCAAAAAAAGAGTGGATCTGGTTCGAGGAATCGGCTCATTTCCCGCAGTGGGAGGAGATGGAGAAATTCCATGACCTGCTGGCAAACAAAGTCGTACCGGAGACCCAGTCTTAGAGATCCAGGTCGTTATTCGTCCCCTGAAATCCCCGGAATTTGACCGTAGTTTGGCAGTAGGGAAAGACCTGAGTGACTCAAGTCTCAGAAACGCTTCAAAAATTAAGTGGCGGAGAGGGTGGGATTGCTGCGGCCATCCTGGCCGCAGCCCTTCGGGCCGACGCTTCGCGTCGTCCAAATTCGCTCCACGCGAATTTGTCGAACCGGTGGGTTCGTCCACACACCGCACACCGCCAATAAAAAAGGGCCTGATAAACAGGCCCTTTTTTGTTGGCGGAGAGGGTGGGATTCGAACCCACGTGCCGGAATTACCCGACCATCCGATTTCGAGTCGGCGCCGTTGTGACCACTTCGGTACCTCTCCAGTTAACTTAAAATTCTCGTCGTTTACTTAAGTTTTTCCGCATTAACTTAAACAAGATTAAGTTCTGACGCACTCGACAACCGGGCTAGAAACGCTTTTGTCAAGGGTTCGCGGAAAGAAATAATCGTTTATTCTAGCGCATCGGAAAAGGGCTCGCCTCTCGAATGGGAACTTGCCCTGCACCACGGCACTCAAATGGACCATTAAACCGTGCGTAGATTGACCATACCAACTAATTGGCAACGCTGGACAAAGCTCACGATCGCCGCTTCTGCGATGGTGCTGCTGAGCAGCTATGCGCCAGTTCCCGGCTTGATCCATCAGATCAAGTCGCTGGGCGAGCTGCGGGTCGTTACGCGCACGGGACCGCTCGCCTTTTATCGCGGACCGGACGGTACCGCGGAGGGTCCAGAATTTGATCTCGCGCGGCGCTTCGCCGACGAGCTGGGCGTAAAACTCAAGATCACGCCGATGCGAACTTATGCCGAAATTTATGCGGCGCTCACATCCGGGCAGGCACACCTGGCAGCAGCGGGTTTAAAGGTACCCATGCAAGAGGTCCCCGGCGTGCAGTTCGGACCTGCCTATCAGCACGTACGCGAGCACCTGATCTATCGTCGCGGCGCGCCAAGACCTGGTTCTCTGTTCGAGATCGGGAATTCCGATCTTGAGATTGCGGCGGGCAGTTCGCACGCGAAAACCCTGGAGGATGCGCGCAATGCCTATCCTGAGCTGGTCTGGGTTGAAAATGCCAGCACCAGTTCCCAAGCATTGCTGGACGGCGTGGCCGATGGAACGATCGACTACACGATTGCCGATTCGACCGAGTTCGCTTTGGCGCACGATGTCCACCCGGACTTGCGCATCGCCTTCGATTTTCCAGGAGACCGGCCACTCGCGTGGGCGAGCAGCGACCGCGATCCGGGCTTTGCGCGCGACATGCTGGAATATTTCGCTCGCCTGAAACTCGATGGCGAACTCGCGACGATCGTGAATCGCTACTACGGGCGCTCCGAGGATGCGGAATTCGCCGGAGATCCTGGCTTTATGCAGCATTTGCAGAGCCGCTTGCCCCTTTATAAGCAATGGTTCGTGGAGGCCGCGGAACAAAGTAGCCAGGACTGGCGCTTGTTGGCCGCAATCGGGTACCAAGAGTCGAAATGGAATCCCAGCGCTGCCTCATCCGCTGGAGCCCGCGGGTTGATGCAGTTGACCGCGGAGACAGCCAACGAAACGAAGGTGACGGACCTGTCGGACGCTCGGCAAAGCATCTTTGGCGGTGCCCGTTACTTCCGTCAGGTGTACGAGAAGATTCCGGCCCATGTTCCCGAGCCGGACCGCACCTGGTTCGCCCTCGCCGCCTACAACATTGGTTACGGGCACGTCGAGGATGCACGAGTGTTGGCGCAAAAGGCCGGCCGCGATCCGGACTCCTGGCGTGATGTACGGTCCTTTCTGCCGCTGCTCGAACAGGAGCGTTGGTATACGCAAACCGAAAACGGTTATGCGCGAGGATGGGAACCCGTGCGCTACGTCGACAACGTTCGGAGCTACCGAGATCTACTGGAATGGGCCTGGGGAGACGGTCCTCGTGCGCCCGTCTTGAACTAACGACGGCTTTCGAAGAATTGCCGCAACAGACCCGCGGCTTCTTCGCTGCACACCCCACCGAAGACATCCAAGCCATGCGCGAGCCGCGGTTCCCGCGGTAGATCGATGACGCTGCCGCAGGCCCCCGCCTTAGGGTCCCATGTCCCGAATACGAGCCGCGCCACGCGTGCATTGAGCACTGCCCCCATGCACATGACACAGGGTTCCAGCGTCGCATACAGAGTGGCTGAGCCGAGTCGATAATTACCGAGCGCCAATGCACCCGCTCGCAGGGCAATAATCTCCGCATGGGCGGTCGGGTCATGGCTGGCGATGGGCCGATTCCAACCTTCGCCGATGATTTCGTCGTTCAACACCAACAACGCACCGACCGGTACTTCGCCCTCTTCTGCCGCCCTCTGTGCGAGCAGCAGCGCGCGCCGCATGAATTTGCTGTCGCTGCCCCCGCTCATGGGGGCGCCCTCGCCGGCAGCCGTCGAGCGACGAAGCGAGCAACGAAGATGCCGATGTATAACAAAAGAAGCGCACCCGCACTGTAACTCAGAGAATTATGGATGCCGATGCTGGCACCGAGAAGGCCGACGCAAACGCCGCTAAAGGTCCGCATTCCGTTTGCGGACATGGCGAATACCCCGATGACGCGTCCGCGAATCTCAGCAGGCGCGTTCAGCTGCACCAAAGATTGCGCCATTGAATTAAATCCGAGTTCGACGAATCCGGCGATGAACAATAAGGTTATGGCGATGAGATAACTGTGCGATTGTGCAAAACCGGCCAGCGCGCAGCACCAAAGCATCGCCAGGATATAGGCCGTTTTAACTTTCGGAGGAAGTAAACCGCGGCTTTCCAAAATCAGTCCAGCCGTGAGGCCGCCCGCCGCATCCGCCGCCAGCAGCATGCTGTAGGAGAAATCTGCGGCACGGGCGCGTCCCAAATCAAGCGCGAATCCCGGCATTTGCGCTTGGTAAGCATTGCCGACAAAGAATGCCGAAGCACCAACCAGCACGGTCATCGACAACAGCACGGGATTCTGTCGCACCACATTCATGGTCAACCAGATATCCCTGAATCCCCGGATTCCCGGTGGTCGCGGCGCATCGGCGGGATCGGGTCCGTAGGGTGCCTTGATCAGCCAAACGAACATCGGGGCATAAATGAGCGCGTTGAGGAATATTCCCTTCACGGGTCCGAAGGCCAACAACAGAGCGCCGCCGACCGCCGGGCCCACCAAAAAAGCCAGGTAACGCCCCGTCGCGTTGAGCCGCACTGCGCTCGACACCTGCTGCGTCCCTACGATGCGGTGAATCAGCACCTGCGCGGCCGGAATCCAGATAACGCCGGCCAAGCCGTGAACGACCAACAGCGCCTCCGCCTTCCATTGCTGCGTCGAGTCGGTCGCGAACATCACACCCCATCCGACGGAGACGCCCATAAACAGCAGCATGCCGATCTGAATCAGGCGACGGATATCGAACCGATCAGCCAAGGCACCTGTGTAGGCGGCGAAAAGCAGGAAGGGGGCCCAATGCGAGATGACCGCAAAGGCCCCGAGCGCGGGGGAGTGAAATTTTTGGAAAATCACCCAATAAGAAATCACATGCTCGATATTGTCGGCCATCATCGCCGCGCTGCTGGCGAAAAAATAGATCCGAAAATCTCGATTGGCGAGGGCGGTAAACGCGGTCCGCGGAGGCGCAGGCTGTGGCGAGGCGTCGATTTGCGGTTCCAATTTAGTAGAATATCGCGTTGGCTTTGACGGACAACGATAACACGAGGATTCCATGCGTGGACTTCTGTTGCTTGCGGCATGCGCAGCCTCCCTGCCCGCAACGGCCAATGAGGGAATGTGGACGTTCGATAATTTTCCGGCGAGCGCAGTTAGACAAAGCTTCGGAGCCGACATCACGCCCGGGTGGCTGGATCACGTCAGGTTATCGACGCTGCGATTGACCAATTGCACGGCGTCCTTTGTCTCAGGGGAAGGGCTGATCCTCACCAATCACCATTGCATTGAATCGTGTCTGGCCGAATTGTCCTCCAAGGAAAAGAGCCTGCTGGAACTCGGCTTTCGCGCCTCGGCGCGCAAAGAAGAACAGCGCTGCCCTGCGCAGCATGCGGACGTGCTGGTCGGCACGGAAAACATCACTGACGCGGTATTGAAGGCCGATTCAGGGTTGAGCGACGCGGCGGCTAACGCGGCCCGAAAGAAGCTGTTGACCACGCTTGAACAGGCCTGCGAACAAGCAAGCGCGCGGGCAAAGTCCGGCAAACTCGAATGCCAATCCGTGCGGCTCTACCAAGGCGGCCAGTATTTTCTCTATAAGTACAAGCGCTATTCGGATCTTCGCCTGGTGTTCGCGCCCGAAGCAGACATCGCCTCCTTTGGCGGTGACCCGGACAACTTCCAATTTCCACGCTGGTCATTGGATTTCTCCGTCCTTCGAGCCTACGAGAACAACAAGCCCGCGCAGACGCCTAATTTTTTTCTGATCGATTTCGCCGGCCCCCAGCCCAACCAGTTGGTCTTTGTGTCGGGCGATCCCGGCGCGACAGCGCGATTGCAAACGCGCTCGCAACTGGAATTCGATCGCGATGTGTCCTTGCCGAGCAGTTTGCTGCGTGCGTCTGAACTGCGTGGCCGCTATATACAATTCGGCAAGAACAGTCTTGGAAACGAACGGATAACCCAGGCGCCGCTAAATAGCCTGCAGAATGGCATCAAGGTGCGCCGCAAGGAGCTTGATGCACTCAATGACGATGCATTTTTGGAAGAAAAGTCCAAGGCAGAACAAGCATTGCGCGCCCTTGGCGGCATCAGCGGGCCCGACCCTTGGCAGGAAATCGCGGCCGCATCCAGTCGCGAGCGGGCGATCTACCTGCCCTACATTTTTATCGAAAATGCGGCCGGATTCAGCAGCGCATTGTTTCGTGACGCACGAGTGCTGCTAAGAGCCGCCGATGAACGTCTAAAACCCAACAAGGATCGCCTGCGAGAATTCACCGACGCCGAACTGCTGCGCATGCAGCGGGATCTCTATGCACAGGTTCCGGTGTATCCTGAGTTTGAGCAAATGACGCTCTCGTTTTCGCTCGAACGCATGCGCGAGTGGTTGGGGCCTGATCACCCGGTGGTTCGGCGACTCATGAGTAAGGAGTCGCCGGACGCACTGGCGACGCGGCTCATTGCCGAAACCCAATTGAATGACGCCAGTTTTCGCAAACGCCTCTGGCAAGGCGCCAAAGCCGCGGTTGACGCCTCTCGAGACCCCATGATCGCATTGGCGCGTTCCATCGATGCAGAGGCCCGCGCCATACGCCGCCAATACGAAGACGAAGTGGAGGCGCCCGTCGCCAGTGCGGCGGAGAAAATTGCGGCCGCCCGTTTCAGAGCCTATGGCACCAACACGTATCCGGACGCAACCTTCACCCCGCGCCTAAATTACGGCACCGTGCAAGGATGGGTGGAAAATGGCGCAAGCGTACCGCCGTTTACCCAGCTTGAGCGCGCGTTCGAACGCGCCACCGGCGTTGCGCCGTTCAAGATACCCGACAGCTGGTTGCGCGTGAAAGCACACCTGGACATGAGCACGCCATTTTGCATTTCCACCAGCAACGACATCGTCGGTGGAAACTCGGGAAGCCCCCTCATCGATGTGGACGGGAAAATCGTCGGCCTGATGTTCGACGGCAACATCCATTCGATCGCCGGCCGCTATTGGTTCAATGCGGAGAATAACCGTGCCGTCGCCCTGCACCCGGCCATCATTCGTGAGGCGCTCGACAAGGTTTATGGCGCCAGGGAACTGCTGACGGAATTGCAGCTGAATTAAACGGTGGCCGCGGCTCTAAACCGTCATCCGATCAAAAATGCGCGACAACAGCGCCCAGTAAGTGGCGGGTTTGAGACGTTGAATAATGTCCAAGTATTTCGCGTCGTTGCCGATGAGAATGCGCGGTTCATTGCGTTCAATACCTCGAATAATGCGTTGCGCAGCCGCCGCCGGCGTTGTGCGCGCCAGCCGCTCGAAGCGATCCCCGACTTCGCTCATGCTCACGCTGTCGCGCATTTGCGTCCCGGTCCGCGCCTTGCGCGCGATGTTGGTCTTCACGCCGCCCGGATGCACGACCGAAAGCCTCACCGTGCTCTTGTTCGCCGCGAGTTCGTGCCGCAATGCCTCGGAGAATCCGCGCACCGCGAATTTCGATGCGGCGTAGGCAGACTGCCCGGCCGGCGCGATGATTCCAAAGATGCTCGAAACATTGACAATGTGCGCCTGAGGCCGGCCCTGAAGATGCTTGAGAAAGGCGCGCGTGCCACGCACGACGCCCCAGAAATTAATATCCATCAGCCATGCCATCTGCGTCTGGTCGAATTCGTCGAATTGACCGAGCAAGGCGACACCCGCATTGTTGAAGAGCAGGTTGAGTGAAGGAAAATCTGCGATTGCCGCGGCCGCGAAATCTTGAATCTGCTTAGGATCTGCGACATCCACGGTACGGATCGTGACCCGGCGCCCATGCGCCGCGGTAATCTCCTTCGCCACCGACTCAAGACCGGCCAAGTCTAGATCGGCGAGCGCGACATCGCAGCCCCGAGAAGCAAGTTCCAGCGCCAGGGCGCGCCCGATGCCGCTGGCGGCGCCAGTAATCGCCGCCGCAGAACCTTCGAATTGAAATCCTTGCACAGGTCACCTTGAGAGTGGGCTACATCCGCTCTGCGGGCGGATTCGCGATTCGCCAATCTTACTCGGCAAGCCAACGCTCGTGTTACTCCGATGTAGTCGAGGTAACCCGCTGGCCGGCCGCAGATTTTCTCCAAGGGCGCATCCCCTCACGTCGGCGCGTCGACCATAATCTATACTGGGGCGTTGGCAGCCGTTTTCGGGGATGAGCTATGTCGGCGTTTCAGCGTGAAATTCTCGTACGCTTCGGGCACTGCGACGCCGCCGGCTGGGTCTTTTATCCGCGCTATTTCGAAATGATCAGCGATTTCGTCGAAGACTGGTTCGAAGACGGGCTCGCCGCCAGTGCGCCCGGATTATTCCATCACAAACAGATTTTGACTCCGTCGGTGCATTTCACCGTCGATTTCCCCAAGCCGACGCGCTTTGGGGATCGGCTGACCTTCAATTTGTGGACTGTGAAGACCGGCCGCACCTCCTGCGAAGTTCGCATCGAGGCTTCCCATCATGGTGAATTGCGCATGAGCGTAAAGCAGGTTTTGGTCTTTATTTCGGCCGAAACCGGGCGCGCGACGGAGATTCCACCGGAATTGGTCAGCCGAATGGCACGCTTTGGAGTCGAAGCCAAGACCTGACAGCAACGCTGGGCTTATGCGGCCTAATCCCTCGGCCGATCGGTAGAATGCCGCCCATCGAGACTTGTTTTGATACTACAGGGAGATGAAACATGGCTAGCGAAAAGATCCATAAGGGCAGCTGTTTTTGCGGCGAGGTACAGTTTGAAGTTTCCGGCGAATCTGCCGGAATGGGTTATTGCCATTGTGAGTCGTGCCGCCACTGGTCGGCGGGTCCGGTGAACGCCTTTTCTCTATGGAACCCGCAATCGTTGAAAGTGACCCACGGCGCGGGCAGCATTGGGACGTATAACAAAACCCCCATTAGCTTCCGTAAGTGGTGTACGAAATGCGGTGGCCATTTGTTTACCGACCACCCGACTATGGGACTCGTCGACATTTATGCGGCGATGCTGCCTCAGTTGAAATTTGAGCCGGGCGTGCATGTGAACTACCAGGAAACGGTGTTGCCCATCCGGGATGGCAAGCCGAAATTCAAGGACATGCCCAAGGAAATGGGCGGTTCCGGAACCAATCTAGCCGAGTAGTTCAACTAGCGTAAGCTGTTGCCGTTGCTGTACAGGTGCTGGAGTGGGTCGGCATGGCCGTTAGAATCAAGCGAATTTACGAACCCGCGCTAGCCGCGGACGGCACCCGGATCCTGGTGGATCGCCTGTGGCCCAGAGGCGTCAGCAAGGCGCGCGCCAAGCTCGCGCTTTGGATGAAGGACATCGCACCAAGTCCAAAACTGCGCCTCTGGTTCGACCACAGGCCGGAGCGATTCGCGGAATTCGGCCGGCGCTATAAGCGTGAGTTGACCCGCAATCCCGAGGTTGACGAGCTTCGCAAACTCGCACACCGCAATACTGTCACGTTGCTTTACGGCGCTCACGACCCGCATGTCAATCACGCCCTCGTGCTGCAGTCGATCGTACGCGCCAGGGCATCTCGTGCCGCGCCCAAAGCCGCGCCTCGGGCGGCTAAGCGGGGGCGGGCAACGGTGCCAGCGCGATGAGATACCCGAGCGCAGCCAGCACGATGAGGTAGTACGCGGTCGCGGCATGGCTGGGCGCTTGCGGAATATCCTTTGTGAAAAGCCGATAGGCGGCACCGGCTGCGACCAACAGAAACAGCGGCTGGGAAAAATAGGCCGCCATTAGAACGGCCGCCGCCGACAGCACGATTCGTTCATTCCTGTTGAGCGCGATAATGGCTTGCGATCCGTCCAGTACCCAAATGGGTATGAGATTCAGCACATTGAGCATTGCCGACAGAGAGGCCAGTCCGAGCCAAAGCGCATCGCCTGTCTTTAGCCATATCAGAGCGCACACCACCGCGCCAAGGCATCCTGCCATGGGACCGGCGAGGCTCACGTAGGCGCGTGTCTGGTTGGACACGCCAAGTGCCGTCCAGCGGACATAGGCACCGAGACCTGGAAGAAAGACCGGCATCTCCGCCGGCAAGCCGCGCCGCTTGATCTCGATGAAGTGACCCATCTCGTGCAGTAAAATCAAAATCGCAAAGCCTATGCCAAAGCGCACACCATAGAGCGCCCAATAGAAAGCCACGAACGCACCGAGGCTGAGAAGGAATTTCAACTTGAACAGCGCCAACAGA
>Ga0210393_10001229_pt1 | contig 21680 bp, 18 predicted proteins | sample IncBWC27OmetaG_FD_160068 | JGI IMG/M metagenome (GOLD analysis project Ga0210393, IMG submission 160068) | Forest soil microbial communities from Barre Woods Harvard Forest LTER site, Petersham, Massachusetts, United States - Inc-BW-C-27-O ... | reverse complement strand
AAATACTCCGCCCAAAGGGGTCACACCTGAGGAAATCATTACCCACTTTGCCGCGCGGGAAAAATTGTTCAAGGACGCACGCGACCACTACACCTACCGGCAGGACATCAAGGTTCAGACGCGCGATGGCGACACCGTCACCGGCGAGTACCACGAGGTATTCGACGTGCTTTACGACGACAAGGGACATCGCATCGAAAACGTCGTCTTCGCGCCGCAATCTTCTTTGGAGGCCGGTGGCCTCTCCCTCGACGAAGGCGATGTTCAGGATTTCCGTAATCGCCTTCCCTTCGTGCTCACCACCGAAGAGGTCCCCGAATACAACATCCTCTACGCCGGACAGCAGACCGAAGATCAGTTGCACTGCTACGTTTTCGACATCGCGCCCAAAGCCATCGTCGGGAAAAAACGCTACTTTCAGGGACGTATCTGGGTTGACGATCAGGATTTCCAGATCGTGAAGACATACGGCCAGGCCGTCCCGGAGATTAAAGACACAAAAAAGAAGGGCAAAGAAGAGCATCTCTACCCGAAGTTCACGACCTGGCGCCAGCAGATCGATAATCAGTATTGGTTCCCCACTTACACGCGCGCGGATGACACCCTGCACTTCAATATGGGCGACATCCACATCCGCGAGATCGTGAAGTACGAAGACTATAAACGCTTCGGATCGAACGTGAGAATTCTGTACGAGGGAAAAGAGGTTCCAAAAGGGGACCAGAAAGACCAGAAGCCCGCGCCGGATCAGAAGCCCGACGAGAAAAAGCCCGACGCGCCGCAGAATCCGCAGAAGTAAAGGGTTCAGAGTTTCAAGGCTTCAAGGTTTCGAAACAGGTCCGTCACGCCGTTTACGTAAGGAATCGATCCGGCTTTAGGTAAGTTAAGTTTAGGTAAGTTAAGTAAGGTCCAGCGCGATGGCCAGTTGATTGCCGAGTTCAGTAGAGAGCCGCGCGCTTAGCCTGAGGAAGTGCGGGAATTCGCCGAGAGTTAATCTTCCCTGGCGCCTCCGCCGTGTTTGAAGCAAACCAAAACGGAGGCCCGTCAGACCAGAGATGTCAGACCCTATGTCTCGTTCCTTGGGAACTGGTCCGTCGCTCAATCAGTCTGAACGGCGAGAGCCTTGGCTTTTGGCCAGACGAGCAACTCGCGATAAGAACGCGCCACCGATTCCCCTGAAAAGCTTTTGGCAGCTGCAGGCACCCATCCCGACTCCGAAACCTTGGAACTTTAGTAGAACAGATACTTCCTCCACTTATCATCCGACCGTCCCATGAGCCGCATGATGTGGCGGCTAGTGTGCAGATTAAAGGCGCGCGGCTCACGCATCAGCTTCATTCCGGCCTCAAGCGGGAATTGATTTCCCTTGCGCCGGTTACAACCATGGCAGCAAGCAACAAGATTTTCCCACGTGGACGATCCACCGCGCGACCGGGGAATGACGTGATCGAGAGTCAAGTCGCCGGAAGGCAGCACCGTGGCGCAATACTGGCAAGTATTGCGGTCGCGCAGCAGAATGTTTTTCCGCGACAAGGCGCGGCTCTGATGCGGGATGCGGCGGTACTCCAGCAGTCGGATCACCGACGGCACGCGCATCGCGATCCGCGCCGCATGCAGGAAGTGACCATTCTCCTCTTCCGTCATGGCCACGCCCTTCAGCACCAGCACCAGCGCCCGCCGCGCCGCACAAACATTGATGGGCTCATAAGAAGCGTTCAGGACGAGCACCGGCGCGTGCAGCGCGTGCCCATTGCCGTCGTGATGCACCGCCTGCCCGGCAAACAGGCTCGCAGCGTGCCTTCCACTGAATCCCCCATCGGCTTCGTTTCTTGCTGACATGGCGCTAATCTGTTTTCCTGTCTCTCGTTCCAGTTGGATGCCACAAGCGAACTGCGCACCCCTCGCAAACTAACTGCCCGCCGCACGAGCCAGCGGAATCTCGGCGGCAACCGGTGCCTCCCCAGCAACCGTGTCACCGGAAATCCGAACTTCAACATGCCGCGCAGAAGCCTTCAGCGTACGCGCGACAGTCGCCACCCACACTTCGGTTGCACCAGCCCGCCGCAGAACCCGCGCACATTCCGATACTGCCCAGGAAATCGCTCTCTAGCTCGTCGATCAACTCAGCCGGCATGCGTCCCAGAACGTTCGCCGCCGGCACCACCGACACTTGTCTCGGCATATGAATCCACTCCCGCAGTCCGCCATCGAAGCTGCCATAAGCCGTCGCGCGCACAAAAGGCGGTTTGATGCGCCGGCACAATCTGCACAGCGGCGCGCCCTCACCTTTATCTTGATCCTGCGACAGCGCATAAGGAGAAAAAAGACGCTCGCGGCAAATCGAACACACTCCCCCCCGGGTGCGCTGCATGCCGTCGAGACACTCCTGGCAGACCGGGAGTCGTGGAATTTTAACCGGAGGCTCGCCACAGATGCGGCAATCGGAGGAAAGGAGAACGTCAAAAAGCTTCTCGGCAAGCCGGACATAAACTCGGCTCGCCCAAGAGGGTCGGTCCGTCGAAGCAATAGAAGGCCCTGCCGTTGCGGCTGTGGCCTGGATAGCCCGAATTCGGTCTCCACTACTGCTGAAGACGGCCTCCGTGATCCCCGCAAGAATGCGCTTGCGCGTTGCCTGCTCTTCAGCCAGTATAATGGCGTTTGGGCCCGCTAGGCAACGTTGCGAGTGTTGCCGGATCGAATTACGGAGACCGGCGGCTTCGCCACTACTCCTGACAGTCGCTCCCTCGCTGGCATGAAAATCAACCGATAGTCCCTCCGAAAACATTCTGCGCAGCGCACCGGCTGCAGCAGAAACACCGGAAGAAGATAACGCTCGGTCAACGTGCGGCGCCGCGAACGGAACACCGTGTCACCACCGCAATCGCCGCAGTGAAATTCAAAATATCGCTGGAACCATACCTGGCTAGAAACTTTTTTTGGCACGCTGCACCTCGAAGAAGAGGCATTTCAGACGAGTACCAGTATTTTACCCTAACGTTTTGATCGCGCAAGAGGCAGTATTTCTTTCGCCTTACCCCTTGCGCCACCCGTCGCCACCCGCATCCCACTTGTAAACCTTCCAGTCCGCGTGCTAACGTGCGCCGTTCCCGTGTTTCAAGTAGGTTACTAAACAGCGTCAATATTCATATCCGGCTTAAGAGGATTCCGCCTATGAGCAGTCCCGTCCCCCCCGGCCCAGAAACCGGCGCCCGGAAGCACGTCCCCTTCGTTCCCGAACACATGGAGATGAAAGAATTCACTCTGCGCGCCGTGCTTCTTGGACTCCTGATGACGGTCGTCCTCGGCGCCGCCAACGCTTACCTCGGACTGCGCGCCGGAATCACCATCGCGGCAACCTATCCTGCCGCAGTGATCGCAATGGCAGCAATGCGCGCCTGGAAAGGATCTCTGCTCGAGGAAAATATCGCCCGCACCGCGGGATCGATCGGCGAGTCCGTCGCCGCCGGCGCAATCTTCACGTTGCCCGCATTTCTTCTCGCCAAAGCGTGGCCATCATTCCGCTTCGCCGATGCGTATTGGAAATCCACCGCCCTAATCATGGTAGGTAGCATTCTCGGCGTCCTCTTCATTTCTCTGGTTCGCCGCGCCATGGTGGAAGACCCAGAGTTGCCCTTCCCCGAATCACTCGCCGCGTCGGAGATTCACAAAGCCGGACAGCGCGGTGCCCAAGCCGCCAAATATCTCTTCTGGAATATCGGCATCGGCGGCGTGGTTTACATCTTAGGAAAGTTCGGATTGTTCGCCGCTGACACCGACCTTCATTTCGGCGTCGGCAGCCTCGGACATACTCAGGTTCGTCTCGGTTCCACCGGAAACACTCACGTCCTACCCACCGGCGGTACCAGTGTTTTCGCCGCGCCCAGCGTCAGCCCGGCCTATCTCGGAGTCGGTTATATCATCGGCGTCAGGCTGGCGTCGATCCAGTTTGCCGGCTCCGTGATCGCCTGGGGCCTGCTTGTTCCCTTGATGATTTTTTTTCTCGGCCCCCAACTCAAAGCCTACATTCCAGCCGACACTCCCGATAATTGGGCCACCATGGCCGACGCCGTCTGGAGATACATCGTGCGTCCCATCGCCGTCGGCGGAATGTTGGTCGGCGCCGCCTACACCTTATTCAGAATGCGCGCAAGCTTGACCGCCGGAATCGGCAAAGCATTCGCCGACCTGCGCCAGACTGCCGATCAGCAAGCCAAGCTGGCGCGCACCGAACGCTACATGAGTTCGAAAGTAGTCTTCAGTTTGATCGCCGTCATGTTTGTGCTGATGTGCGTTCTCTACATCAAAATCTCAGGGCTATATCTGCCGGCCATCCTGGCCGCGATCGTAATGATTCTCGTGGGATTTTTCTTCGCCACAGTCTCAGGAAATCTCGTGGGATTCATCGGCTCGTCCAACAATCCGATTTCCGGATTGACCCTGTCCACGCTCTTAATCGCGGCACTTCTGATGGTGGCTCTGGGAGTTTCCGGTACCTCGGGAGTAGCCGCCGTTCTGGGCGTAGCGGCGGTCGTCTGCGTGTCATCGGCGGTAGCCGGAGAACTTCTGCAGGACTTTAAAGTCGGGTACATACTCGGCGGCACACCACAAAAAATTCAGGCCGCTGAACTCATCGCTGTCGTGGTCGCAAGTCTGGTGATGTATTTCCCGCTGATGCTGCTTCACGAAGGCAACATCAGAGCCGGCGGTGTAGGCTTTGGCGGCGCCGACCTTCCCGCCCCGCAGGCCGGTCTCATGGCAACATTGGCAATGGGTATCGTGGGTCACGATATGCCCTGGCCGCTGGTAGTAGTGGGAATTTTGTTCGGCATCGCGATGATCATGATGCAAGTGAAAAGTCCGATGTTGGTCGCCGTCGGAATGTATCTTCCGTTCGGTACCACCTTCGCCATCTTTGTAGGCGGAGTGATTCGCTCAATCGGCGATTGGGCCGCCGATCGCCGCGGATTCAACAGCGCTCAAAAAGCCCGCCTGGAAAATGCCGGAGTGCTGGTTGCTTCCGGACTCATCGCCGGGGAAGCCTTGCTGGGCCTGGTTTGGGCAGGATTGCAATTCGTCCCCAAGTGGGGCGCTCCAAATCACCCACCGCAGATCTTCAGCACTCCTTCTTATTTGGTGGGAGGAATGATCGTCCTCGCCGGCCTGACGGCCCTGATGATCTTCTTGCCCATTACAGCAGCTGGCGATCCAAACGAGCCGGCCCCACCCACAGCCATGATGTAAGGTGTGGTTTAAATTGTGGAGCGGGCACTCCTGCCCGCTCCTTCGCGCAGCGAAGGCTGCTAAATTATTCACTTCTCTCATGTCCATCGCCTCAAACATCGCGTCGATCCATGAACGCATCACCGCAGCCGCCCGACGCGCAGGACGTAATCCAGAAGACATCATATTGATGGCAGTCAGCAAAACTCAGCCGCCGGAAAAGATCCGCGAAGCCTACAAGGCAGGACTGAAAATATTCGGAGAAAATCGTGTTCAGGAATTTTCCAATAAAATCGATGCGCTGCGAGACCTCCGCGACACCGAATGGCACATGATCGGCCACCTGCAAACCAACAAAGCCGCAAAGACCGCGGAACTGTTTCGCGCCGTGGACTCGGTCGATTCGCTGAAGTTGGCCGAGAAGCTGGACGCGGCAGCCCGCACTCTCGGCAAGAAACTGGATGTGCTCATCGAGATCAATGTCGGCGGTGAAGCCGCCAAGAGCGGCGTAGCGCCTCACTCCCGGCAACTCGACGACATGCTAACCGCCGTGCCGCGCCTGGAGGCATTGGCCTTTCTCGGATTAATGACCGTGCCTCCGCTCACGGATGATCCCGAAGGCGCGCGTCACTACTTCCGCGAACTGCGCGGGTTGCGCGATACGATTGCTGCGCACAATCTGCCAGCCCTCGCCATGAACCAGCTTTCCATGGGCATGTCCCACGATTTCGAAGTCGCTGTCGAAGAAGGATCGACCTGCGTCCGTGTGGGCACTGCGATCTTCGGGGAACGAGCAAAAATGTGATCCGCAGACCATAAAAGGTACAGAAGCCATGAGGCTTTTCGACAAACTGTGCGCGGGAGCCCTTTTCATTCTGGCGATTGTGTACTGCCTGCTCGTGCCGAGAACCTACAACGGCAGGATCTGGATCTTCGGCACGGGACTGGCTCTGCTGTTCACCGCCATGCTAAATCTGCTGCGCCTTCGCAATGGCTACGGAGTGCAGGGGCTCAGGCTATTCTGCATTACCGCGAATTTAACGATGCTTGTATTCGTGATCGCGCTGATGGCAAGCATAGGAAAATCGCACACGTTGCAGCACCCGCAAGTACCCCTGGTCGCCGCATTGTTGATGGCCGAGACTGCGTTTTCTTTCGAGTAGAAGGGGTGGGTTTTGAGCCAGAACAGAATATGGAGGGGAAAATTATGTATGCTGCCGCCGCTAAACAGTTTCTGATAGCTCGGGTAATCGAGCAAGCCGAACCGCAGCAGGCGCTTCTTTACTGACGTCGAAAAGATGATGCCTTATTTTACTGAGGTGCACCCTTCATTTCCAGACATCTAGGAAATCAACGCGGAATTCGAGCGAAATTACGATGCCACCGAGTATGAAGACAAGGTCGCAGCCCTTCTTAGAAACGCTCGTGACCGGGACAGCCGCCCGCCCATCCCCAGTTCGGGAGCAAGAGTGGAAGGATGCGCTAGACGCGCTCAAGAAGGAGGATCACTACATCTTGGTCATGGTTCCACAAGCTTTTGGGGTCGGTTTAGCCGTAAGTGGCGGGAAGCGGTTCTGCGATCTCCGTATATACGCCGCCATCGGTGTCGGACTCGTTCTGACTGTGATTCTGGCATCCATGTGGAGGACGGGGCATTGAGGCGCCGCCCGTGATTCCGGTTCACGACACCCCTGACGGCGCTTTCTTCGCAATCAAGGTCCACCCCCGCGCGAGAAAAAACGCCATCACCGGCGAACTCGGAGACGCCCTCAAAGTTTCTCTAACTTCGCCGCCCCTCGACGGCCGCGCCAACCAAGCCTGCATCGAATTCTTCGCGAAACTTTTGAAGGTGCCGCAATCTTCCGTTACCATTGCCTCCGGCCAGACCAGCCGTACAAAAGTGTTGCGCGTCTCCGGACTCGCCGCTGAAGAAGTGCGCAAACGGATTGCGTTGCTATTCGAGTCACTAAGGAGCCGCTCTTGAGCTTTTCCGAACGCCTGCAGGAGATTCGCACCGGATTCGAACGTCCCTTCTGGATCGCCAATCTCAGCGAGATCTTCGAACGCCTTTCCTACTACGGAGCGTTCGCCTCCCTCGCCCTGTATCTGCAGGAGAAATTGAATTTCTCTGCCGAACAGACCGGAACCCTGACTGGAATATTCGGTGGCATGGTATGGTTTCTCGCCATCTTCGGCGGCGCCGCCGCCGACAAACTGGGCTTTCGCCGTGCCCTCTCTGTCGCGTATCTCATTCTCGCTGCTGCGTATTTTTTGATTGGCTCCATTGGGGCCTCCTGGCTGGCACCGGTGCGCAACGCCGTCCCCCTTGAATTGTTCGTCGGCTTCATCCTCATTCTGCCCGCACTCGGCGTCGCACTGGTCAAGCCCTGCGTGGTCGGCACCACGGCCCGCGCTTCCAAAGAAAACGTTCGCTCAATCGGCTATTCCATCTACTACACCATGGTCAACATCGGCGGCGCGGCGGGCCCTTATTATGCCTCGTGGGCCCACCGTCACCTGGGCGTCGAAAGTGTCTATCGCGTCGCAGCCCTCAGCGTCTTTGCAATGTTTTTCGTGGTTCTATTATTTTTCCGCGAGCCCCGCAAGCCAGGAGATGCGCCCCCGCCTTCGATCGCTATGGTGGCCCGGAATTTCTGTGTGGTAGTCGGCAACTACCGCCTGGTTTTGCCCATGCTGGTGATTGCACTGCTGCTGAGAGTCGGCCTGTTAATCTATCCGCGCTTCTTCGTTCCCTGGTGGATCTGGGCTGGCCTCCTCGTGCTGGTGCTCGCCGGCATCAGCCGGTTCATGTGGTTCCTGGTGATCTTCACCGGTTACTGGGTCGTGTTTTGGCAACAATACATCAGTCTGCCCGGATACATTCACGGCTATATCAGCTCCCACGCTGACGTCGAAATCATTCTGGTGACCGACGGCCTCACCGTGATCTGCCTCACTCTCGCAGTAAATCTCCTGACGCGCAAAATTCCCGCGTTTCAAGCCGTAATCCTTGGGACGCTGATCACTGCAGTTGCCTGGCTTATCCTCGCCTTCCGCCCGACCATCTGGGGAGCCGTGCTTTCACTGTTTATCCTCGCGCTCGGCGAGATCACGCAACAGCCGCGCTACTACGAATATATTGCGCTCCTCGCGCCTCCGGGACAGCAAGGCACCTACATGGGTTTCGCATTCTTGCCCATCGGCATCGGATCGCTGATCGGCGGCTGGTTCGGTGGAACCCTCATGCATCACTTCGGAGAGGTCACCCACCAACCCGAACGCATCTGGTGGACCGTAACCGCCGTCGGCGTGGCTACGACTGTGCTCCTGTGGATATACGATCGATACTTCCGAGTCGCCAGGCCGCAATAGGACTCGACCATGCGCAAGCATCCGACGAATCAATCTGCGGCGGCCGAATCCAAGAGAACGCCGGCGGAGATAGCTGACCAGATCCGCCGCGTTCTGAAGGATGGCGGCTCCGCCGAACATGCGACAGGCGTGCAATGGTTCTTCAAAGATGAAATCAAATCTCATGGCTGGTATACCGCCGCGTTGCGCCGCGCTGCCCGCGCTTCTCGGCGGGACCTGAGAAAAGAACACGGGCTCGGATTTCTAGTGGACGTTGCCGATCAACTTTTTTGCGGCTCGGTTTTGGAGGAAAAAGTAGCCGCGGTGTTCCTCCTGGAGAGACTCGACCCCGAACTTGGAGAAAGCGAATTCAGGCGGTTCGAGTCCTGGCTTGATCGCATTAGTAGCTGGGCCGATCACGATGCGCTGGTGCATTCTTTGATTGCACCGATGGTGGTGGCCAAGCCTGCCCGGGCAAAAACAGTCCTTCGCTGGGCGAAGTCGCCGAATCGCTGGCACCGCAGAGCCGCCTGCGTAGCGCTGATCAAGGGTGCGAGAATCAAGATGTTTTTCCCTGAGATCACCGAGCTCTCCGATTCACTTCTCGCTGATCAGGATGACATGGTGCAAAAAGGATTGGGCTGGCTGCTCCGCGAAACCACGAAGTTCGATGCCCAGCGCACAGTGCCGTATCTCATGACCATTCGCGGACGCGCTCCACGCCGGGTCCTCCGCACCGCCTGCGAGACCCTGCCAGCGCGGATGAAGAAGCACGTCCTCACCACCGTAAAACCTATCTAGAGCGGTTTGGGACGGACACTCCCGCCCGTCGCCTTTGACTGCTTTTGGGTGGCGCAGCGCCGGGGGTTAGAACTCCACAAAATCAACAGTGGCTTGGGTTAGAACCTGGCGCGAAAGTAACAGGAAGGAAGTAACCACAAAGACGTGAGAAAGTTGGAATAACAGGACATTAATCCTAAAGAATCCCGCATCCACTCGCAGACCGAATCACGCCATCCAGTATGGCTATTCCGCTACTGGATTCGCCACGAAACAAGTTAAGCCAAAATTCATTGCGCTCGAGCAAAGCCTCTGATAGCCTTGCTATGGACTATTTTTTGATCATCCCCCGTATCATCGTTGCGACCGCGTGCCATGTCCGCGCCTCTCGCCACAATCAGAGTTTAAAGCGATGACCGAAGCAACGCCTGACGCAATTTTCTAAGGAGAAATAATCTTGGCCGCATCCACAAAGAACCGTATTTTGTTTACTTCCGAATCCGTTACCGAAGGCCATCCCGATAAGATCGCCGATCAGATTTCCGACGCCATCCTAGACGCCTGCCTCGTCGAGGATTCATTCAGCCGCGTCGCCTGCGAAACTCTCACCGCCACTGGCCTTGTCGTCATCGCCGGAGAAATCACCACCAAAGCCTATGTCGATTTTCAAAACGTAGTCCGCGGAACCGTACAGTCCATCGGATACGACAACGCTCTCCACGGCTTCGACTGCAACACCTGCGCCGTAATCTCCAGCATCAATAAACAATCCGGCGACATCGCCATGGGCGTAGACACCGGTGGCGCTGGCGATCAAGGAATGATGTTTGGGTATGCTTGTTCAGAGAATGAGGAGTTGATGCCGACGCCGATTTCGTTGGCGCATAAACTTACGATGCGGTTGTCGCAGGTGCGGAAGAATGGGACGCTGCCGTTTCTTCGCCCGGACGGGAAGTCGCAGGTCACAGTTGAATACGATGCGAAGGGGAAAGTGCTGCGGGTGGATGCGGTTGTGATTTCCACGCAGCATGCAGAGACCGTCAGCAACGACGACTTGCGCGCGGGCATTCTGAAGCATGTGATTCAGGCCGTGATTCCGGCACACCTGCTTGACGAAGACACCAAGTATCACATTAATCCCACGGGACGGTTTGTGATTGGCGGGCCGATGGGAGATACGGGACTTACAGGCCGCAAGATTATTGTCGACACATACGGCGGGATGGGACGTCATGGGGGCGGAGCATTCAGCGGCAAGGATCCAACCAAGGTGGACCGCTCGGCGGCTTATATGGCGCGCCACATCGCGAAGAACATTGTTGCGGCGAAGCTGGCCGATCGTTGTGAAGTGCAGTTGGCGTACGCCATCGGCGTGGCGGATCCGGTGAGCGTCCGAGTAGATACGTTTGGTACGGAGAAAATGGATCCGGAGATTCTTCCGGATTTGATTCGCGCGAATTTCAAGTTGACCCCGCGAGGGATTATTGAGTCTCTGGATTTGCGGCGACCGATTTACAAGAAGACGGCGGCTTATGGACACTTTGGTCGGAACGATCCCGACTTCACGTGGGAAGCGACCGATAAGGCGGCGAAGTTGGCTAGCGACGCGGGTGTGCGGGAGTCGGTGGCTGCCGGACGCAAATAGTTCTTAAGAAAGTCATCCCGAGCGGTGGTTTTTGCTGCAGGCAGCGGATTACCATGCGTCCGCTAAAACCTAAGGTCCCTGGTGTCGCTCGGGATGATAATTATTTGGTGATCACGACTGATTTTCAGTAGAGAGTCGAAGGTGTTATTCCCCTAGGAGTATTTCGATATAGCGATGTCAGGGTTCGATTCGTGTATTCTGACAGAGCACTCGTATCCGGCTACTCTTCGTAAACAAAACAAAATTTTCGAGCGTGAGGCGCCACAGGAGGCGTATGTCAACAGCAGCACAAATTAATTCCGATATCAAGAGTCTTGAACTGGCAGAACTGGGCAAGAAGCGCATCGAATGGGCGAATCAGTCCATGAAAGTGCTGCAGATTATCCGCAAAGAATTTATCAAGAACCAGCCGCTTAAAGGAATTCGCATTTCGGCGTGCCTGCACGTTACGGCGGAGACGGCGAACCTCGCTATTTGTTTGCGTGATGGAGGAGCTGACGTGGTGCTGTGCGCTTCGAATCCGTTGTCCACCCAGGACGACGTTTCCGCGAGCCTGGTGCGTGATCAGGGCATTGCGGTCTTCGCCATAAAGGGTGAGGACAACGACACTTATTACCAGCACATCCTGGCTGCGATCGATCATAAGCCGCACATCACCATGGATGATGGCGCGGACCTGGTGACGATCCTGCATACCAAGCGCACCGATGCACTGGACGGCGTGATTGGCGGGACGGAAGAGACCACGACGGGCGTGATCCGGCTGCGCGCGATGGCGAAAGAAGGCGTGCTGAAGTTTCCCATCGTGGCGGTGAACGACGCCGACACCAAGCATCTGTTCGACAACCGCTACGGCACCGGGCAGTCGACCATTGATGGAATTATTCGCGCAACAAACTTTTTGCTAGCCGGTTCGAAATTCGTGGTGGCTGGCTATGGCTGGTGCGGCCGCGGGCTGGCGAGCCGGGCGCGAGGCGCGGGCGCGGAAGTGATCGTCACCGAAGTGGACCCGACGAAGGCGCTGGAGGCGGTGATGGACGGCTTCCGCGTGATGTCGATGACGGAAGCGGCAAAGCTCGGCGACGTGTTCTGCACGGTCACGGGAAACAAGAGCGTGCTGACCAAAGATCATTTCGACTTGATGAAAGATGGCGCGATCATTTCCAACTCCGGACACTTCAATGTGGAGATCGACATTCCGGCGCTCGAGAAAATGTCATCGTCAAAGCGGACAACGCGTACTTTCGTGGACGAGTATTCCTTGAAAGACGGGCGCAAGATCAATCTCCTGGGCGAAGGACGGCTGATTAATCTGGCGGCGGCCGAAGGGCATCCCGCGTCGGTGATGGATATGAGTTTTGCCGACCAGGCGCTTTCGGTCGAGTACATGGTGAAGAATTTCAAGACGCTGGAGAAGAGAGTCTATAGAGTCCCCGAGGAACTCGACAAGCGCGTGGCAAAGTTGAAGCTGGAATCGATGGGGATTAAGATCGATCGGCTGACGCCGGAGCAGGAAGAGTATTTGGCGGGCTGGAGCGAGGGAACGTAGGTTTTGGTTCTGAGTTTTTCAGCGGGGCGGCATTTGCCGCCCCGTTTTCTTTTGGCGGGACGCGAAATGTCGTTCGTGCGCCGGCTTGTGGCTCAACCGAAGGCGTGATAATTTCGATTCGCTTCGAATGGACGACACCGGACCCGCGGTCCGCTTTGGCTGCTCTCACGAACCGTCAACTTGGAATATCCGCCGTATATGGCTCGTTTCTAGCGGAGGCTGCATCGCACCGCCTCCGATGCCTCGGCCACGTTAATCCGGTCCTTTTGGATGTAACCGGAGAGGTTTGCGCTCTTCGGAGCCTGGAGTGGTCGAACGGCGCTGAACATGTGCGGAGGAATATTTTCCGGAACAACCCTAACCCGGCAGCACAGCTGCGCGGGCGGCACCATAGAGTCCGGCGTCACTGCCGAGGAGGGCGACGGTGATTATGGTTTTGCCTGAGGTGCGGCTTTCGGTCTGGGCGGAGGCGCCAGCTTCTTTTCTGGAAGGATCGTGCATCATCATTAAGGGATTGGCGGGAGCGGTGGCGGCGTAGACCAGGCAGCGGGCGCGGAGCTCGTCGAACATGGCGGGGGCGTATGCGTCCCAGGCACTGGAGACGCCGCCACCGAGGACAAACATGTCGAGATTCAAAACGTTGATGAGACCGGCGAGTAGGATGCCGAGATAGCGTCCGAAAGTGCGGAAGATTTTGCGGGCGTGCTCGTCTCCCTGGATGGCGAGGTTGTAGATCGACTTGGCGCCGAACTCGGGGTCGGAGGATGCAGCTTTGGAGAACGAAGGCGCTTGGCCGGTGGCGATGGCTTCTCGAGCCATGCGAATAATCGCGCTGGCGGAGGCATATTGTTCGGCGCAGCCATGGCTGCCGCAGCCGCAGGGATATCCATCGGATTCGACGGGGACGTGACCGAACTCGCCGGACATTCCGTTCATGCCGTGCCAGATTTTTCCTCCGAGCACGATGCCGCCACCGATTCCGGTGCCGAGAGTTACGACAGCCATGTTGGGGACGCCGCGGGCAGCGCCGAGCCACTGCTCGCCGAGGGCGGCGACGTTGGCGTCGTTTTCGAGGACGACGGGGGCGCGCAGACGGCGCTCGATTTCATCGCGCACGGGATACTCTTCAAAGCCCGGAAGGTTGGCGGACTTGCGGAGCATTCCGGTTTGCATGTCAATGATGCCGGGCACGCCGATACCGGCGCCGAGAAATTTTCCGGCTTTCTGATATTGGGCGGAGAGGCGCTGGATGGCGTCGCACATTTCGGTGATGACGTGGTCACGGCCGAGAGCGACTTTGGTGCCGAGGGTAACTTTTTCGAGAAGCTGGCCGTCAGCGCTGACGGCAGCGATGCGGAGATTGGTGCCGCCGAGGTCAACTCCGATGGAAAAATCGGGCATGGCTAGTGAATTATAGAGCAGGAACTGGGGCGTCGGGATGGGAGATGCTCTCTCATCGCACAAGGTTCGTGGCGATGCGCGCAAGAACCCTGGCTACTCCTGGAGAGCGACTCCACTCGGCATGACGCGCATTTGGTTATCTCTGGCACTTCGGACAGTAGTGGCTGCTGCGACCGGCGATCACGATTCGTTTGATTGGAGTTTTGCAGACGAGGCAGGGCTCGCCTTCGCGGCCGTAGACGCGATGCTGCAACTGAAAGAATCCTTCGTCGCCGTCAGCATTGACATAATCTGAAATGGAGGAGCCGCCGAGGGCAATAGCTTCGCGAAGAACTTCTTGCACTGAGGTGAAGAGCTTGGCGAGTTGATCACGAGTGATAGCCGAGGCACGACGGCGGGGTCGGATTCCGGCGCGGAATAGAGATTCATCGGCGTAAATGTTCCCTACGCCGCGTAGAAGTTTTTGATTGAGTAGGGCGCTCTTGATGGGAGTTTTGCGTCCACGAAATAGAGTGGCGAAGTGTTCGAGATCGGCCTCCAAGGGCTCAATGCCAGCAGCAGCGAAGTCACCGGAGACAGCGACGCTCAATCGGCCGAAGCGGCGGGGATCGACGAAACGCAGCTCCCTGCCGGAGGCGAGCTTCAGAATGGCGTGAGTGTGTTTGAGGATTTCTGATTGTGAGTCGCAGACTTGCAGGCGTCCGGTCATTCCCAAATGGACGATCCATTGGGACTGTGTCGGGGGGATACTCTTCTCCGTCTCGGCTTGCATGGCTTGACGGGGGCGCGGTTTGGATCCCTTACGCTGGGGTTGCGATTTTCGAGTTTGCGCAAGCGAGAGCGGCCCCGCCACACGTTCCAGATCGAAGACGATGTGTTTGCCAACGCGGCGGACGGCGAGGATGCGGGTGTTCTCGAGGGCGGCGGCGATTTCAGGCGCGGGAGACTTAAGGGGTTCAGGCTTTTCGCCGAGCCAGATGGACTCGATCACATCGCCAGAAACGCGCATGGCGAGGCCGCGCGCGATGGTTTCAACTTCTGGAAGTTCGGGCATGCCTGTCAGTTTACAGGGACAGGCCGAGGGCCCCCCACAGACGTAGGCTCAGTCTGCGGCTTGGGAATCGCTAAAGAAATGACCATATGTCTTGGCGAGGAATTTCAATCTTATTCTAACCTCTTGCTGATCCTCTTTCACCACCGCTCGCAGGAGGTTCATGAGTTCGTGAATCTTGGCAGGGTCTTTCTCGCGGGCGAGGTCACCGCAGAGGGGGCGAATACGGGCAGTCTCAAAACGAGTTTTCTGTGGAACGGTTTTCGAAGCACGAATTCACTTGCTCGATATGCCATAAGCCTATCGAGCTTGAGAACGCCAAGGCTGATGATGATGGTGATACGGTGCACGAGTAGTGCTCTGTCCCCCGACTAGCGTTGAAGAGGGAACTCAGACCAACCCACTCAAGGTATTGAATCCATCAAACCCTCCGACCGCCTGCAGCTTGAGATGGACAGATGCACTCGAGGACGGATCTAGTCTTTCAGTGGGACTACCGCCCGGCCATCGCGGCAGAAGGTGGCGACTTTCTGCAGGTCGCCGTTGGCTTGCGGCAGGGTCATCACCGGTCCGTAGCAGAAGACGGCGTGGCCGCTGGCGGCGAAGTACCAGCGTCCCGGTTTGGGATGCTGGTCCATGTGGCCGGACGGCCGACGTTCCGGCTCTGCGGGCTTCGCAGCCGTCATGCTGAACGTCATCGTGCACGTCGTAATGAAAAGACTAAACAACAAGGCTAGGGTCAGGACCTTCATGGCTGTAACCTCTTAATCGCGTCCGCAAGTCTCTTCCGCAAGTCACTTTACAGTCTGAAACCTGCGTCTTGAGACCTTAATTGCTAAAGTGAAATCAAAGTTCGGCGCTGATCTCCCAAATCCGAAGCAGGCATGGGCGGAACCTGGCTCTGAGGAGCGTGGCTGCGAGGCTTGCCAAATTTGCCTGCCCGGCTTTGGGAGTGATGCTGCGGTACTGCCTGGGTTGACGGAGTCTGGGTCGACGGAGTTTGGATTAGTGGACTTTGCCCGTGGGTCGACGGGGTTTGAGTTGAGGGTTGGGTTTGGCGCTGGGCTTGAGCCTGGGCGACTTGCATCTGGTGCAAGACTTTGCCCTTCATAGTCCATAGCTCTGTGCTGTCGATCTGCAACACCTGAATCAGCTTGCGCTGCGATTGGATGGCCGCGCCCTGCTCAACGATGAGCAGAGTCATCAAACCGTAGGAGGCCAGGAACACTACTGTGAGTAAAGGTAGAAGGCTTCCCTTCTTCTTCGGAGCCGCAATCGTCATCACCGCTGTGTTGTCGAACAAAGTAGTCAAGCGCCACCCCTGTATGCCAGAAATCGGCAGACACATAGGAGATTGCAGCTTGTAAGCCAATGGAGGGAGTACAGGGAAAGCATTGAAATGATTGGGGTTAACGGCAGTGCAGTGTTGCCTTAGGGCGGCGTCAAGTGCAATTCAATGCACATTATGAGAAAGGGTGAATGTGCAGCATCAAGCAGAGTTCGTGCCTGATATCACGAGTACCAGCTTATCTTCGAATTGGGTGGCGCTCGCAATCGGCCGCTGTCGGGTGGCGCAAAGTGCCGCGAGCGCGGCGGACGCGAGCGCGATTAGCAGGAATTTATTCATATTCCATTTGCCGCCAACCAGAACGAGAAAGGCTTACTTGCCGCCGAGCAGAAGTTTGGCGATGGTTGCGAGCTGCATGTTGGACGTACCTTCGTAAATCTTGCCGATCTTGGCGTCGCGCCAGTATTTTTCGACCGGATAGTCTTTGGTGAAGCCGTAGCCGCCGTAGATTTCGATAGCCAGTGACGTGACACGCTCGGCGACTTGCGATGCGAAGAGCTTGGTCATGGCGGCCTCTTTCACGAAGTTCACCCCGGCATCTTTCATGCGCGCGGCGTTGTAGACCATGAGACGGGCGGCTTCGATCTCGGTCGCCATCTGGGCGATCTGGAACTGGATGCCCTGGAAGTCCGCGAGCGCTTTGCCGAATTGTTTGCGTTCCTGCGCGTATTTAGCAGCGAACTCCCAGGCGCCACGGGCGACGCCGATCATCTGCGCGCCAATGCCGATGCGTCCTTCGTTTAAGGTTTCGATGGCGATCTTGTAACCTTTGCCCGGCTCACCGAGAACGTTTTCTTTGGGGACGCGGCAATCTTCAAGAATCAGTTCGCAGGTGGACGAGGCGCGGATGCCAAGCTTGTCTTCTTTTTTGCCGACGCTAAATCCTGGAAAATCTTTTTCTATGAGGAACGCGGTGATGCCTTTATATCCTGCGGAAGGATCAAGGGTGGCGAAGAGCACGAAGAGGCCAGATTCTTTGGCGTTAGTGATCCAAAGTTTGCGGCCGTTGATGACGTAGCTGGTGCCTTTGAGTTCGGCGCGAGTTTGCAGCGCGAAGGCGTCGGAGCCGGAGCCGGCTTCGCTGAGGGCGTAGGCGCCGACGGTTTCCGTTGCCATCTTGGGGAGATAGCGCTTCTTTTGTTCGGGATTCCCCCATCGGAGGAGCGCGTTATTCACCAGCGTGTTTTGCACATCGACGACAACTCCGGCGGAGGCATCGACGCGGGACAGCTCCTCAACGGCCAGAATTGCTTCGAAGAATTTGGCTCCGCCGCCGCCGTATTGTTCGGGGATTTCGATTCCCATCAGACCGAGCTGAAAAAATTCATGGATGAGGGATTTTTCGAAGATTCCTTTCTCGTCCATCTCTTTGACCAGGGGGCGGACTTTGTCGTCGGCAAATTGACGGATGTTATCGCGGAAAAGGATTTCGTCTTCGGTGAGCGCGGTTAGAGGCGTGGGGACTGGGGATTGGAGGGTCTCGGGCATAATTAATACCTTCAGGCGGAATGAGTGGCGAACTTGTGATTTTAGCAGAACGGAGAGTGATGGTTTTGGCCGAAAGCCTTTTAACACAGGGGACGCGGGTTCCACAGAGGAAGGCTGTTGGTCGATTTTAGCTGCGGCGTGTTTGCACCAGCTTCAGCGCCTTGGTTTGAAGGATGCGCTTAATTTGGTTGAGGGTGCGGAGCTGGTCATGCTCCACCTCAACGGCGTCATCTCTCGAAGCCCCTGCGTTTTTACCAGCGGGGCGATCTTGCGCGGAACTTTACGGCTCGTTCCTACACGCGAGATGCTTCGCTCCGCCTGAAAAACGGGTGCGCTCAGGATGACGCCAGGTATAGGACTGAATCGCAGGGAACGGGTCGAGGTTCGCTCGATGGACAGCCGAGGGCGGCTGTCCCCACAATGCGGCCGAAAAGCACTAGGTGCGGCGGGTGTGTACCAGCTTCAGCGTGTCGGCTTGGAGGATGCGCTGGATTTGGTTGCGGGCGTGGACGGACCAGGGGCCCGTGGTGTCGAGCTTGATATAGGCTTGCCAGTGCTTCAGGGCCTTGCGGGGCTCGCGAATTTTTTCGTAGGCGAGAGCTAGGTTGTAGTGTGCGTCGGCGTAGGTGGGGGCAAGTTGGACAGCCATTTTATAGGTCTGAATGGCCTCCTGCACGCGGCCGGTTTCGTCGAGAACATTTCCCAAGTCGAAGTAAGCGAGGGCGTAGCGCGGATCGGATCGCAGGGCAGCCCGGTAATGTTTTTCGGCCAAAGGGAAGTCCTGACGGTTGTAGTAAAGCGTTCCCAGGTTGATGTGCGCGGCGGCGTGGTTAGGCTGAAACTCCAGGGCTTTCTGGTAGGCAACAAGGGCTTCGGTTTGGGTCGCAGGATCTTCTTCGAGCGCGATGCCGCGGGCGAACCAGGCGGCGGCATCGTCCTCACGCGGAGCGGCGTCTGCCGTGGGAATTGGGGCGCTGCTCACGATCTTTTCGCGAGTGGTGAAATCCAGCACGAACTGTCCGGCGATAGGCTCTAGCAGCCTGCCTTCGTGACGGAAGGCGACCCGATGATGCTTGGTGGTGGAGGAAGCGCCCGCTTCGACCAGCGGATTTCCCATGCCGGAAGCCTGCTTCTGCATGGCTTCGAGCGACTCGCGAATCACGGCGGGACGCACGCGCATGGCACAGAGGTCGCGGACTTTCTTGATCTTCAGCAAGTCCGAGAAGGAATACGACGCTGCGGCGATGATAATGCCCGCACGCTCCCAGTTCGCCAACTGGCGCGGAGTGACATGGAGAATTCTGAGTAAATCGGCTCGACTGTACAAGACGCTCACAACCTCTCACGCCGGCTCTTAGGCAAAGCTGCCCGCGCAAGAATATACCCGCTGTCATTATGCGCAAGTTGCTGCTTAAAAGGCAACTGTAAAAACTTGTGGAACTCTGTGGAGAACCTGGATGATTTACATGCAGCGGAAATGGTGCAGTCGAGCTTCGCTCGACCCAAACCACCGAGGGTGGTTGTCTGTTGGCTAGACCGCGACGGCCGCCTGGTATTCCTCGTAAGTGCCCTTGAAGTCGGTGATCTTGTGATCGCTTTCGAAGTGCCAGATGCGGGTGGCGACTTCATCGATTAGATCGTGATCGTGGGTCACGAGGAAAACGGTTCCTTGATAACGCTGCAAGGAAATATTGAGCGCGTTGATCGCTTCGAGATCAAGATGGTTCGTGGGCTCATCGAGCACAAGCACATTTGGCCTTTGCAGCATCAGCTTGCAGAAAAGGAGGCGCGCGGCTTCTCCGCCAGAAAGAACGCTGGTGGATTTGGTGGCTTCATCCCGGGCAAACAACATTTGACCGAGCAGACCGCGAATCTCTTCGCCGACGGCGGCGGGATTCCACTGATGCAGCCACTCCAGCGCGGTCGTACCGCCTTCGATGAGGCTGCGGTGGTCCTGGGCGAAATATCCGATGGAGGCTTCGTGTCCCCAAACTATCTTGCCGGAGTCGACGAAGGGACCGTCGTAACCGCTGGTCTTGCGCAACTCGGCCTCCGGAGTGGTCGGCGAATTCGCCAGAAGGGAGTTCACCAGCGTGGTCTTCCCTGCTCCGTTGCGCCCCATCAGGGCGATTCTTTCTCCGCGCGTAATGCTGGCGGTGAAACCGCGAATCACTTTCTTATCACCGTAAGCCTTGCTGAGGTTCTCGACTTCGAGAATATGTTTGCCCGAAGGGCGCTTCTGCTCGAATTTGATGTAGGGGCGCTGGATGTTTGATCTGGCCAGTTCCGTGACTTGCAGGCGTTCCACTTCTTTGCGCCGGGACTGCACCTGGCTTGAACGCGTGCCGGCAGAGAAGCGCGCGATGAATTCGTTCAACTGCGAAATCTTTTTTTCGCGCTGGGCGTTTTGCGATTCAATCTGAGAACGCACTTGCGTCTTGGCGAGGACCATTTCGTCGTATGATCCGGTGTAAGTGATGATAGTCTCGTAGTCGATGTCGGCGATGTGGGTGCAGATGCTGTTGAGGAAGTGACGATCGTGCGAGATAGCGATTACGACGCCGTCGTATTCATTTAGAAATCCTTGCAACCAGTGGATCGAATCCAAGTCGAGGTTGTTGGTGGGTTCGTCCAGCAGCAGGGCTTGCGGATGACCGAATAATGCCTGCGCCAGAAGGACGCGGACTTTTTGTCCGCCTTGAAGTTCTCCCATCTTTCTGGCGTGAAGTTCGTCGGGGATATCCAGACCTTGGAGCAAGATTGCGGCATCACTTTCAGCGGTGTAGCCGTCTTCTTCGCCGACGATGCCCTCGAGTTCGCCGAGTTTCATGCCGTCTTCGTCGGTCATGTCGGGCTTGGAGTAGATGGCATCGCGCTCCTGCATGGCGGCCCAGAGGCGCTTGTTGCCCATGATGACGGCGTCGATAGCGGAGTGGGCGTCGAAGGCGAACTGATCCTGACTTAAAACACCAAGCTTCCGGGGACGAACGACGGTGCCTTTCTGCGGGTCCAATTCTCCGCTGAGCAGCTTCATGAACGTGGACTTACCGGCGCCGTTGGGGCCGGTGAGGCCATAGCGCTTGCCCGGCGTGAACGCCACAGAGACTTCGTCGAACAGAATTTTGGCGCCGTAGCGCATGGAAACATTACTGACTGAAAGCATGATTTCGAGTTTCTCTTCTTCTGGGCTTCTTCAGGGAAGCTTCTGCAAGAAGCTTTCTTCTGGAAACTTTTTCTGGAACTGCGGGGAAATTTCCGCCAAAACGGTACGCAGCTGGTAGTCAATAGAATATCATGGCGCCGAACTTGAACTCTAAAAACCAGGCGCGGGATTGGCCGATCCAAGCTGCCGAGCCGCGCTCAGGAAGGCTTGGTTCTGCTCAGGAGTACCAATTGTCACGCGAATGTAATTGGGCGCTCCCCAAGCCCCCAGCGGACGCACCGCCACGCCTTCATCGTGCAAGCGTTTGGCGAATGCGCTGGCATCTCCTCCCACATCGCAGAATAGAAAATTCGCCGAGGTGGGAACCACGCGGTATCCCAATGCTTCCAACGCTCGCGTGAGATCTCGAGACTGTGTGGCATTGTTCTCTACTACGCGTTGAATGTGGACGTGGTCGTCAAGCGCCGCCAACGCTGCGGCTTGCGCCACCGACGAGACGGAAAACGTATTGCGCATGCGCGCACAGTATCCCATCAAGTCAGCCGCGCCCAGACCGTACCCCACGCGCAGACCGGCGAGCCCGTAGGCTTTAGAAAATGTGCGCAACACCACCACGCTCGCGCCCTGACTGAGATAATCCAGCGACTTCGAATAGGTCGCTCCCCGCAGGGCTGCGAAGTGCAG
>Ga0210393_10001228_pt1 | contig 21692 bp, 21 predicted proteins | sample IncBWC27OmetaG_FD_160068 | JGI IMG/M metagenome (GOLD analysis project Ga0210393, IMG submission 160068) | Forest soil microbial communities from Barre Woods Harvard Forest LTER site, Petersham, Massachusetts, United States - Inc-BW-C-27-O ... | reverse complement strand
CGACAAATCAAAGCTCCTGACCACCACGATCTATATCACCGACATGAAGACGTTCCCTGAGATGAACGCGGTGTGGGATGCCTGGGTCTCGCCGGGTAATACGCCGGCGCGCGCCACCGTCGAGGTCAAGCTCGCCGCGCCGAAATACGGCGTCGAGATCATGGTGATCGCGGCGAAGTAACAGCGATGAAGCTGAGCCCCCTTCTCCCCGCTCTCGTCCGCCATAGCTCGAAGAGCGACGGCGGATGCGGGGCCGCGACGAGCAGGGCTCGCGCTGTGAAGGTTGGGATGAGGGGGAACCAACGTAGATATAAGCAATCGCAAAAATCCCCCCTCGCCCGCCCGACTTCGCTGCGCTTCGCCGGGCAACCTCTCCCCGCAGGCGGGGAGAGGTGAAGAGTACTGGTCAGGTCGAACCGCCGGCGTTCAATCGGCTCGCGCCGATGATCCTGCCATCGGGCGCCTCGAGCACGACAGCAACGTCCTGCCCGTCCGGAAAGCGCTCGTTGAGGCGCAGCGGCGCGCCCGACCATTGACCGACCGAGCGGATCGACCGGACCACATTGGCTTCGGTGAGGGTACGGCCGCCGTTCTCGCCGCGGGGAATAGCGGTCGTGTGCTCGTGATCAAAACCGATCAGCAAGATTCTTCCATTGCCCGAGCCCGCGCCAACCTCGATTGACACCTGCTCGCCGTTCTTCGTCACATTGACCGCGGCGGCGGTGGATCCGGCGCGCTTGGCGTTCTCGATCGCAGGTCCCACCGCGCCACGGTCGGAGCCGACCATGCTGGCCGCGCCATCCACGACGATCTCCGGCGTGTAGGACCCGTCGCCAAAGCGTCGGCCATACACACCCTGCCGATCGGTCGCGGCCCCGATCGAGAACGGGTCCTTCCAGCCAAGGCGATCCCAGTAGGTGACGTGGAAGGCGAGCGCCAGCACGTCGCGGCGGCTCCGCGACAGCTCGTTCAAATAGGCGTTCGCGGGCGGACAGGACGAGCAGCCCTGCGAGGTGAAGAGTTCGACGACGACGGGCCGCTCAGCCGCATTGGCCATTACCGGCGACAGGCCGGCTAGCAATCCGAGTGACAGGACAAGACGCGACAACATGACAATCCTCCTTTGGGTCGGCTTATTCCCATTTCGCAAGGAGGACGTGCATTGTTACGCGCGGCCAGCTTCACACTCGCGGGATTGCACATTTGCGGGATTGGCGGGTGGACGCCTGCACGGCCCTCAATCTGGCGTTGCCTCACCTAAAACCGTCCAAACTCTGGAACAGGGCCTCGCGTCCAGTTAAGCTCCTCAAATAACAAGAGCAATGAGCAACGGGGGAACGAGATGGGCCGGGGGCGAATACTCATTTACGTGCTGATCTTTACGGCCTGCACCATCAATTATATCGACCGCGTGGTGCTGTCGGTATCGGCGCCGCAGATCGTCAAAGACTTTGGCATCTCGACCATCGAACTCGGCTATCTGTTCTCGGCTTTCCTGTGGAGCTACCTGGTCTTCGTGCTGCCCTGGGGCGTCTATGTCGACCGCGCCGGCACGCGCGTCTCGACCGCCAGCGGCATGGCGATCTGGTCGATCGCAACGCTGCTCACCGGCATGAGTTCGAGTTTCAGCGTCGCCTTCTTTAACCGCCTCTTGATGGGTTTTGGCGAAGCTTCGACCTATCCGGCCGGCGCCCGCACCATCCGCGAATGGATGCCGGCCGGCGAGCGCGGTCTTGCCACCACGGTGTTCAACTGCGGCGGCTATGCCGGTCCCGCGCTCGGCTCGATCCTGATGGGCTTCATCGTCTCGACCTATGGCTGGCGGTCGGGCTTCTTCGTGGCGGGAACGCTCGGCTTCATCTGGCTGATCGCGTGGCTGGTCTATTTCCGGCAGCCGGAAACCGCGACCTTCATCGGCGAGGACGAGCGGCGCAAGATCCTGGCCGAGCGCGGCGGCGACACCATCCCCGGCACGGCGGCACCGGTTTCCGCGCTGCTGAAATGCCGCTCGATCTGGGGCACCTTCGTCACGCAGGGCTGCGCGGTTTACACCGTGTACCTGTTCCTGACCTGGCTGCCGACCTATTTGCAGGCGACGCGCGGCCTCACCATCCTCAAGAGCGGCTTCTATACCGCCGTGCCTTATGCGGTTGCGGTGCCCGGCACCATCCTGATCGGCTGGCTGAGCGATCGTCTCTTGCGCGGCGCGCCGGTCGAAAGCGGCCGGCGGCGAACGCTCGTCGCCACCATGATGCTGTGCTCGTCGGGCATCTTGCTGACGCCCTGGATCACCGACACCGCGCTGATCCTCGGCGTGTTCTCGATCTCGCTCACCTGCATCGGCAGCGCGGTCGGGCTCAATATCGCATTGCTCAACGATCTCCTGCGCAACCCCGCCAATATCGGCCGCGCCAACGGCATTCTGGTCACCGGCGGCAATCTGGTCGGCGTAGCAGCCCCGATCGTCACGGGCTACGTCGTCTCCGGCACCGGCAATTACGACTACGCTTTCCTCGTCGCAGGTCTTTTGCTCCTGGTCGGCGCCAGCGTCTGCCTTATCTTTACACGCGATCCGATCGCGCCGGAGACAGAGACAAACAACGCCGAACTGGCGTACAAGGCCGCACCATGAATGACCTGAATGCCCTTGCCGACAAGGACGCGATTCGCGAGTTGCTCGCGCGCTACTGCTTCCTGCTCGACGGCTTTCGCCTCAACGAGTTTGCAGCCCTGTTCGCCGCCGACGGCGAATGGATCTCGCGCAACGGCCACGCGACAGGGCCGGAAGCCATCGAACGCCTGCTGCGCGGCCTCGTGCCCGAACCCGCGCCCGGCAGACGGCGCAAGCACTTCACGGCCAACATCGTCATCGAGCTTGCCGGCGACCATGCCGCGGTGGCCTCGAATTTTCTCGTGGTGCGCGACAGCGAAACCGGCCCCGCCATCGCGGTCGCGGGCACCTATGACGACACGGTGGTGAGAACCGCAGAGGGCTGGAAGTTCAAATCGCGCCGGCTGTCGCACGACATCGCCGGCGAGAGCGGATTGAACGCGAAGCCAGCTTGACGCACTGCTGAGAAGAGCCTGGCGCGGGCGAAGGGAATCGAACCCTCCTATGCAGCTTGGGAAACGGAATGGCCGCCCACGGCCCGCGTGTGACGATTGTGGGTTGACCTCGCTCCTCGCCAGTGAGTACGAGAAGCCGTGAGCGCTTTCGCGCCCTGCGCACAAATGCAAACCGGATCAACTGGTTGTTCCGATCGGTTCCGATGGCCGGGATGGATTATTGGACGAAGCCTTGAGCAAAAAATCCTATCGAATCGGGATCGACGTCGGAGGGACTTTCACCAAGGCCGCCTTGATCGACAATATCGACGGCAGCGTCGCCGGGCGCTCGTCCGTCCACACGACCCATGACCATCCGGATGGCGTCGCTGCCGGCGTCATCCTGGTGTTCGAGCGGGTCTTGAGCGATGCCGGCATCGACGCATCCGACGTCGTCTTGCTCGCCCACAGCACGACGCAGGCGACGAATGCCTTGCTGGAGGGCGACGTGGCCCGGGTCGGAGTCGTCGGCCTCTCGGCCGCCAAGGCGGCGAAACTCGCTGAGGCGCAGGTGCGCATCGATCCGATCGAACTCGCGCCGGGTCGCATCCTTCAGACCTGCAACAAATTCCTGCTCAGCGACGGGCTCGACCGGAAGGCGGTCGAGGATGCCGTGCGCGCGCTGCGCGCGGAGGGCGCTCAGGTGCTGGTGGCGTCGGCCGCGTTCGGCGTCGACAATACGTCGACCGAAGAACTCGTTCGAAAGGTCGGCGAGGAGTTCGGTCTTCCGACGACTTGCGGGCACGAGGTCACGCGGCTGTACGGATTGACGACCCGAACGCGCACCGCGGTGATCAATGCATCAATCCTGCCACGGATGATCGCGACCGCCAACCTGACCGAAACGAGCATCAAAAAGGCCGGAATCGATGCGCCGCTTATGATCATGCGCGGCGACGGCGGCGTGATGGGCATCGGCGAAATGCGGCATCGTCCGGCCATGACGATGCTGTCGGGACCTGCGGCGAGCGTGGCGGGCTCGTTGATGCATGTCGGCATGTCCGACGGAATCTATTTCGAAGTTGGCGGCACGTCGACAAACCTCGGCGTCGTCAAGGCCGGCCGTCCGGTCGTGACCTATGCGAACGTCGGCGGCCACGATACCTACGTCAACTCCCTCGACGTGCGCGTGTTGGGCGTAGCGGGCGGCAGCCTGATCAGGATCGCCGACGGTTCGGTGCGCGAGGTTGGGCCGAGAAGCGCCCATATCGCCGGGCTCCGATACGCCTGCTTCGCGCCCGCCGAGACCTTCGACAACGCGCGCGTCGTATTCTTCGAGCCAAAACCCGGAGACGGCGACGACTTCGTCGCGATCGAGACCGAACGGCACGGCCGCTTTGCGTTGACGACCACCTGCGCCGCCAATGCCGCCGGGCTGACTTCCCCGGAGATGCACTGTTACGCGCCGGCGGAAGCCGCCCGCGCGGCCTTCGCGCCGCTCGCGGCAGCGGTCGGAAAGGATGTCGTCTCGCTGGCCAAAGAGGTGCTCGCCTCGGCGTCGGGCAAGGTGATGCCGACCATTCTATCCCTGATCAAGGACTATCAGCTCGACGAAGACCAGCAGGTGCTGATCGGAACGGGCGGCGGCATCGGTGCTTTGTTGCCGACCGTCGCGGATCGGCTGGGTCTGCGGTTCGAGATAGCGAAGGATGCGGAGATCATCTCCTCGATCGGAGCTGCGCTGGCGATGGTTCGCGAAGTCGTCGAACGGGTCAATCCCGATCCGTCGTCCGACGACATCGCTCATCTTCGTGCCGAAACCCTGGAGGCGATCGGCAAACTCGGGGCCGACCCGAAGACGGTCGACATTTCGGTGGAGATCGACCGCCAGACCGGCAGGATCCGGGCCATCGCCACCGGTGCCGCTGCGCTCCGCAGCTCCGAAGAAACGGAGACGGTCTCGGAGCGGCAGGCCCGCCGTATCGCGGCCAGATCATTGCGGCGGACGGAAGACGAGATCGAACTCGCCGCCGAGACCCCTGGCGCGTTCGTCTACACTCCGGCAGCCGGTTCGCGCCATTCGTTGAGGATCATTGACCGGCGCGGAAACGTGCGTTTGCAGCGCAGCCATGCGGTCGTGCATCGGACGACCGTCGAAAAATGGCAGGAATCCTTCCGATCGATGAACCTGTTCGGACCTGGAGACCCGACCGATGCATTTTTCGGGGCGGTTTTGCTGTATGATAGCCACTTGGTCGACGTGACCGACGAAACCTTCTATTCCAATGCGGTCAAGATCGTGGACAGCGAGCTTTCGGGCGTGGCGCCCGGAACGCCTCTGGTATTGATCGGCCTGGGACGACCGATGTCGGCCGAGAAGTTGCGACAGGAGAACGGTGATGGAGAAGTTTGAGAAGCTGAAGAGCGTGGCGGCCCCGATGGGGATTCCCAATGTCGATACCGATGCAATCATCCCCAAGCAATTCCTGAAGACGATCAAGCGGGCCGGGCTCGGCAAGGCACTGTTCTTCGAGCGACGCTACAACGAGAACGGCGAAGAGCGGTCGGACTTCGTCCTGAATCAGGGACCTTTCCGCAAAGCCAAAATTCTGGTGGCCGGCGAGAACTTCGGTTGCGGATCGAGCCGCGAGCACGCGCCCTGGGCGCTGCTCGATTTCGGCATCCGTTGCGTCATCGCACCGTCGTTCGCCGACATCTTCTACAACAACATGTTCAAGAACGGCATGTTGCCGGTTCGGCTGAGCGCAAAGCGGGTGCACGAACTGATCCAATTTTTGACCGAACTTCCGGGTGCCGAAATCACGGTCGATCTGCGCGAGCAGACCGTGACCGGACCGGACGAGCAGGTCGACCATTTCGACGTCGCGGAGTTCTCGCGCGAGAGTCTTCTCAACGGTTACGACGACATCGAGCTTTCGCTCTTGAAGAAGGACAAGATCGACGCCTACGAGAAAAGAAAGAGCGTCGAACGTCCCTGGCTATAGCGAACGGCGACGCTCGAAACAGAACCTGCCCGGGCGGGATGAGCCGACGCTCATCTCGCCTTTTTCTTGATACGGCGATAGCCCCTCCCCGCCCCTGCATTATGACGCGGCGAAAATGGCGCTGAATGTGTACTGGCCGGCGAGCCTGCGCTCGCAATCAGCTTGATTTGGAGCGGGCGAAGGGAATCGAACCCTCGTATGCAGCTTGGGAAGCTGCCGTTCTACCATTGAACTACGCCCGCGTACCGATGTCAGGTAACTAGTTCCCGAACGCGCTTTTATATGCCGCCGCTAGCCTATGCGGCAAGCTTGATCAATAAGGCGGCGGCTTGCGCTGCCGTTGCAGCTTTGCCGCTTCCATCCACCACGTCAGATCGTCGGCGAGGCGCGGGAACGCGCCTTCGAGAGCCTTGCCAGCCTCGCCCGTGGGCGCGCCATCGGCGCTGAGGGTCTGTCCGATGGGACCAACGGCGATCGTGCTTGAAATCACCACCATCCCCATCTCGGAGAGTGTGCCGTGCCAGGCGGTCGAGGCGCGCGCACCGGACAAACGCCCCGCCGAATAGCTTGCGATCGCGGCCGGCCGCCAGAACCATTCCTCGAGAAAATGATCCGTCAGGTTTTTCAGTCCGGGCTGCACACCCCAATTATATTCGCCGGTGACGAATACGAAACCATCGGCCTCGCGAATCTTGCTGGCCAGGCGCTCGAGGTGCTCGGGAGCTTTTCCCGGCGGATACTCCTTGTACATTCTGTCGAGCATCGGAAGGTTGACCGCCTTGGCGTCGATCAGCTCGACATCGTCGCCGCGGCGGCGAAACCGCTCAACCACGAATTCGGCCAGCCGGATGCCCATCCGGTCGGAGCGATAGGAGCCGTAGAAAATGAGGATTCGATTGCTCATGGTTGTCCGTCTTAGGCTCCCTTGCGGCCGAAGCCGATCCTATCAAGGTATGAGCGCGGCGTCGCGAACGCGATCGGGGGCGAAATGTCCTGTATAGTTGGGTTTGGCAAACAGATGGGAGGGTAAGATGGACGATCGAACCGTGCGCCTTGCGCTGGAACGCCATTGGGACGCCTCGGACGCCAACGATTTCAACGTCGAACACGAGATCTACCGCGAGGATGCGGTGCTCGATTATCCGCAATCGGGCGAGCGGATCCGCGGCCGGCACAACATTCAGGAGAGCCGAACCGTCCAGCCGAACAAGAAGCGTTTTACGGTCCAGCGCATGATCGGTAACGGCGATCTCTGGGTCACCGAATTCATTCTTACCTATGACGGCATACCGTCTTACACCGTGAGCATCATGGAGTTCCGTGAAGGAAAGGTGGCTCACGAAACGCAATATTTCGCCGATCGGTTCGAGCCTTCACCCACGCGTTCGCATCTTGTCGAGCGGACGGGCTGAGGACACCCGCGCGTTGCTTTCGCCCACAAACAGCAAGGCCGCCGAGCGATATGGTTTGCTCGACGGCCTTGCCGGGTTGTCCCGGACGGGGGAGTCCGGTGCGGGACCTCTAGCAAAGCACCGGTCACGCACGAACTGAAAAGAAGTTGATATCCACGTGTATCGCAGTCACGCGCAAGCGAAACGTCGCGGGCACAGCTTCAGCGAGCCTTCTTCCACGCCGGCCGGTGAAAGCGCGCTCCGCGTCATCGGTCGAGCGGCGCTATCCTGCCGCATTTTAACCGAATCTGCATTTTTCGTGTGCAGCCGTTTGTGACGGTGGTATGATGGCGTCGGGGACTTGAGCATGCCGGGGCGGGCGTACACCTTTTTCGAGACGGCGATCGGCCGATGCGCCGTCATATGGGGCGAGGCGGGCATTGTCGGGGTGCAGCTTCCCGAGGCCCGCGAGATCGACACCCGCAGGCGGCTTTTCTACCTTTATCCCGAGGCCCGTGAAACGCGGCCGACGCCCAACGCCGAAGCGGCCATCGAAGGCATCGTCGTCCTGCTGCGCGGAGGCACGGCCGACTTCGCCGATATCATGCTCGATATGGGCGGCGTTCCCGTTTTTGATCAGCGCGTCTATCGGCTGGTCCAGCGGATTCCCCACGGCGAAACCCGCACCTATAACGAGGTCGCCGCCAAGCTTGGAACTCCAAGCGCGGTGCGCTCGGTCGCCCACGCCCTTGTTCACAACCCCTTTGTCGTCATCGTTCCCTGTCATCGCGTGCTGGAGACGGGCGGCTATGCCGACCGGATGTCGTCCCATGGCGGGTTGATTTCCAAACGAAGGCTGTTGTCGATCGAGGGGGCCGTCAGTTCCAGCAGCAAGACGCTGCTTGACGTGCTGCTTCCGATTGCTCCGCCACGCCTCCCCGGCTAATTTTACTAGTGGAGCGGATTTGACATTCGCTACCGTATTAACCGCGAGCTCGTGAAGCGAATGTCAAATCCAAAGCTCCACTAGAAACCTATATTCGCTAGTGGTCCTTTGATTCTAACATTTGCAAAAGTGCGTGCCGGACGGGGATGCAAATGTTAGAATCGGACCACTAGATGATCAGGACGCCGCTGCTGAAGCACCGCTCGATCTCGGTGTCGGATTTCCGTTGCACCGCGGAGCCCGGCGAGAAGCCGTTCACCGAGCAGTTCGGCTGCCACTCCGTTTCCTATGTGCGCAAGGGCAGCTTCGGCTGCCAAACCCGCGGCCGGACGTTCGAACTGGTGACCGGATCCGTGCTGGTCGGCTTTCCCGGCGACGAATATGTCTGCACCCACGACCACCACGTCTGTGGCGACGAGTGCCTGTCGTTCTTCCTGGAGCCGGAACTGGTCGAGACGATCGGCGACCGGCGTGAAGTGTGGCGGGTCGGCGCTGCGCCGCCATTGCCCGAATTGATGGTACTCGGCGAATTGGCGCAGGTCGCAGCCGACGGCCGCAGCGATATCGGCCTTGACGAAGTCGGGCATCTCTTCGCCAGCCGCTTTGTCGAGGCGGTATCGGGGCGGACGCGCAAGCCGGTCGAGGTCAAGGCTCGCGATCGCCGCCGGGCGGTGGAAGCCGCGCACTGGATCGAGTCGAATTCGCATCGCCAGATCGACCTCGATGCCACGGCAAATGAGGCCGGCATCAGCCCGTTCCACTTTCTGCGGCTGTTTGGCAAGGTGCTTGGCGTGACGCCGCACCAATATCTGGTGCGCTCGCGGCTGCGCCACGCGGCACGCCTGCTGGCGGACGAGGACATTGCCGTCACCGATATCGCCCTCGATGTCGGATTCGCTGACCTCTCCAATTTTGTGCGCACGTTCCACCGCGCCGCCGGCGTCTCCCCAAGCGCCTTCCGCGACGCGTCGCGGGGAAAGCGCAAGATTCTCCAAGCGAGCGACGCGCTGCACCAAATAGGATCGCCTTCATCCTAGTGATCCGATTCTAACATTCGCATCCCTTCTCGGCAGCTACTTTTGCGAATGTTAGAATCAAAGGATCACTAGCAAATATAGGTTTCTAGTGGAGCTTCGGATTTGACATTCGCTTTGCCAATTCGCGGCCAGGCGGTTAGCGAATGTCAAATCCACTCCACTAGCGGGTTTACCCCGCGAGAAGAATGGAGACGACCATGTACGATCATATCGGAATCCGGGTAGCCAATCTCGACGCCAGCATCCGCTTCTATGTCGCGGCGCTAGCCCCGTTTGGCTATGTCCTGTGCACGAAAGATGCGAGCGGCGCGGGGTTTGGGCCCAAGGGCGAGCCGGCGCTGTGGCTGTATCCGCATAAATGGGAAGCCGGCACCGGCGCGCACATCGCGTTCCGCGCCCCCGATCATGCCGCGATCGGAAAATTCCACAGCGAAGGCGTCAAAGCCGGCGGCCGCGACAATGGCGAGCCCGGTCCGCGCAAGGACTATAGCCCGACCTATTTCGCCGCGTTCCTGATCGACCCCGACGGCAACAACGTTGAAGCGGTCTGCACATAGGGATCATCGCGCTAACCCCTCGTCCTGAGAAGCTTGCTTCAGCAAGCGTCTCGAAGGATGAGGCCGCCGCCGACGCCTCATGGTTCGAGACGCGCGAAGAAGCGCTCCTCACCATGAGGTAGAGTTCTCACAACACCTCCTCGCAGGAAAATCATCCCCATGGCTTCGATCTACAAGGACATCCCGATCGACGCGCCCCCCGATACGGTCTGGGATGCGGTGCGTGATTTCGGCGCCGTGCACCGGCGGCTGAACCCGGGCTTTGTCACGGACTGCCGCCTCGACGACAATGCCCGCATCGTGACCTTCCACAACGGCAATGTCGTGCGGGAGGACTTCGTGGATTGCGATGACGCGCGGCGGCGCCTGGCCTACGCCATAACCGGGCGCGAGCGCGTCAGTCACTATAACGGGTCCGTGCAAGTGCTGAGCGATGGCGAGAGCCGAAGCCGGATTGTCTGGATTGTCGACGTGCTGCCGAACGAGATCGCGCCCTACATCTCCGAGCAGATGGACCTCGCGGCGGTCGCGATGCAGAAGACGCTCGCAACGGCGAGCCCGCACAACGCTTCCGTATGATTTTCACAGGAAGCGCTACGGTCATTACCGTTCAAGTCTTCACGATCAGGCGGTTTGCACCGCCGAGCGCCGCATTCCGTGCTAAATATCTTGCCGCTGCTCACGTGATGCCATCGGCGAGGACGGTATGCGCAAAGTTCTTTCGCTCCACAGGAATCGTTTGCTTGCGGCCTTTGCCGTCAGCCTCGCTTTGACGCTGGCCGGCTGCAACGACCAGGAAACCGCCGCAGTCGGGCAGACCTTTGGCCCCAAGCCCACGCTGGTCGAGCCGGAGAAATCGCTGATACCGACCGTCGATGTCGCCAAGGCCATTGGCTGGCCCGCCGGCGGCAAGCCGGTCGCGGCCGATGGAATGGCGGTCAACGCGTTTGCCACCGGACTCGATCATCCTCGAACGGTCTATGTCCTGCCCAATGGCGATGTGCTGGTGGCCGAAACCAACGCGCCGGAACGGCCCGACGAGAATAGAGGCATCAAGGGCTGGATCACCAAATTGGTCATGGGCCGCGCCGGCGCGGGTACCGCAAGCGCCAACCGCATCACGCTGTTGCGGGATGCCGACGGCGACGGCGTTGCGGAAACCAGATCCACCTTCCTCGAGGGATTGAACTCGCCGTTCGGCATGGCGCTCGTCGGCAACGATTTCTTTGTCGCCAATTCCGATGCGATCATGAAATTTCCCTACCGCCCCGGCGACACCAAAATCACCGCCGCTGGCGTGAAGCTCGCGGACTTGCCGGGCGGTCCCCTCAACCATCATTGGACCAAGGACCTCGTCGCGTCTCCCGACGGAAACAGGCTTTATGCGACCATCGGCTCCAACAGCAATATCGGCGACAACGGCATGGAGGTCGAAACCAATCGCGCCGCGGTGCTCGAAGTCGACCGCGCGAGCGGAAAATGGCGCGTGTTCGCCTCGGGCCTTCGCAATCCGAACGGACCGGCATGGCAGCCGCAAAGCGGCGCGCTCTGGGTCGTCGTCAACGAACGCGACGAACTCGGCAACGATCTCGTGCCCGATTACATGACCTCGGTGAAGGACGGCGCATTCTACGGCTGGCCATACAGTTACTACGGCCAGCACGTCGATGCCCGCGTGCAGCCGCAGCGTCCTGATCTCGTTGCAAAAGCCATCGCGCCCGATTACGCGCTCGGTGCGCATACCGCCTCGCTGGGCTTGGCCTTCAATACCGGCAAGCTGTTTCCGCCCGATATGGCGAACGGCGCCTTCGTCGGTCAACACGGCTCGTGGAATCGCAAACCGCGCGCCGGCTACAAGGTCATCTTCGTACCCTTCGCCAACGGCATGCCCTCGGGCCAGCCGCGCGACATTCTGACCGGCTTTATCAACGGCGGTGGCGACGCGCAGGGCCGCCCGGTCGGCGTCGCCATGGACAAGCACGGCGCGCTACTGGTGGCGGACGATGTCGGCAACACGGTCTGGCGCGTGACGCCGGCCAAGCGGTGATCGGGAGCTAAACGCGGAAATGCTTCGAAAGCTTCAGGCCCTGCGCCTGATAATTCGAGCCGATGCGCTGGCCGTACATCGCGTTCGGCCGTCCCAGCATTTTTTCGTAAACCAGGCGGCCGACGATCTGGCCATGCTCGAGAATGAACGGCACTTCGCGCGAGCGCACTTCCAGCACCGCACGCGAGCCTTTGCCGCCGGCGCCGGCATAGCCGAAGCCGGGATCGAAGAAGCCCGCATAGTGCACGCGGAATTCACCGACCAGCGGATCGAACGGCACCATCTCGGCGGCGTAATCCGGCGGCACCTGAACGGCTTCCTTGGAGGCCAGGATGTAGAACTCGCCGGGATCGAGAATGAGGCTGCCATCGGGCCGCGCCGCAATGGCTTCCCAGAATTCGTTGACGGCATAACCACTGCGGCGGTCGATATCGACCACGCCGGTATGGCGCTTGGCGCGATAGCCGACAAAGCCGCTGGCCTTCTCGCCCGACAGATCAACACTGAGCGCAACACCGTTGACGAGGTCCGCGTTATCGACGTCGACGAGCTTTTCCAGCGTATGCAATGCGTCCAGTTCGTCAGCCTTGAGGATCGCCTCGCCGGTGCGGAAACGAACCTGCGAGAGCCGCGATCCCTCGCGCAACAGCACCGGAAAGGTTTTCGGGCTGATCTCGGCATAAAGTGGGCCGTGATAACCGGCGCCGATCATGTCAAAGCGCCGCGTGCCGTCCGCGATCACGCGGGTGAAAACGTCGAGCCGCCCGGTCGAACTCTTCGGGTTGGCGGCGGCCACGATTTCTGGCGGCAAGGCCAGCGATTCCAATAGCGGCACGATATAGACGCAGTTGGTTTCCAGCACCGCGCCGTCGGCAAGCGAGATCTCGTGCAGCTTCAATTCGTCGATACGCTCGGCCACCGTGGCGCCGGGGCCCGGCAGGAAACTCGCCCGCACCCGGTAGGCGATGTCGCCAAGGCGCAAATCGAGGCTCGCGGGCTGGATCTGGCTTTCGACAAACGGATAGGCCGGCAGGATCAGGCCCGCATCCGCCATCGCCGCGATCATGCGGTCGGGCAGGATGCCATTGGCGCCGGGCGGAAGCGTAAAACTCACGGGAACACGATCCTTAATGCCGAAAATTAAGGGCTTTTACCGGTTATCCGATGGCCGCCTTGACGGAAAGGGTGCGAGGGAATATCAGCATGACTTATCCCGTGGTGATTTGAGCCGGCCGGCTTGCAGCCACGTTAAATAAGTCGCTAAACAGGCCGGGGACAGTGTGATCCCGGCCTTTTGGAATTTTCCAGGCCGGTTTTTTTGTGACCGTTTTCGAGGAGCGGTCAGGAGGTCACATGTCCGAGTCTACGTCCAAATCTGCATCTGCTACGCCCTCTCCCACCGCTCGCTACCGCCCCGAGACCCGCCTGGTTCACTCCGGAACCATCCGCTCGGAATTCGGCGAAACGTCCGAAGCGCTGTTTCTCACCCAGGGTTACGTCTACGAGACCGCCGAGTTATGCGAGGCGCGCTTCAAGGGTGAAGACCCCGGCTACATCTATTCGCGCTATTCCAATCCGACGATTGCGATGTTCGAGCGGCGCATGATCGAGCTCGAAGGCGCCGAAGCCGGCCGCTCGACCGCAACCGGCATGGCGGCGGTGACGACAGCCATTCTCGCGCCGCTGAAAGCCGGCGATCACGTCGTGGCGGCGAAAGCCATGTTCGGCTCCTGCCGCTATGTGGTGGAAGATCTGCTGCCGCGCTATGGCATTGCCTCCACGCTGGTCGACGGCCTCGATCTCGACCAGTGGAATCGCGCGATGCGGCCGAACACGAAGACCTGCTTCCTCGAAAGCCCGACCAATCCGACGCTCGACGTGCTCGACATCTCCGCGATCGCCGAGATTGCGCACGCCGGCGGCGCGCGCCTGATCGTCGACAATGTGTTCGCCACGCCAATCTGGCAAAGCCCGCTGTCGCTCGGCGCCGACGTCGTGGTTTATTCCGCGACCAAACATATCGACGGCCAGGGCCGCTGTCTGGGCGGCATGATCCTCTCTTCCGAGGCTTTCGTTGCCGAGCATCTGCATAACTTCATGCGCCAGACCGGCCCGTCGCTGTCGCCGTTCAATGCCTGGGTATTGCTCAAGGGACTGGAGACGCTCGCGGTGCGGGTTCGCGCCCAGACCGACACGGCGTCCAAGGTTGCGGACGCATTGGCACGGCATCCGAAAATCTCGCGGTTGATCTATCCCGGCCGCGACGATCATCCGCAAGCCGCTCTAGTGAAGAAGCAGATGCGCGCGGGATCGACGCTGGTCGGCTTCGAGGTCAAGGGCGGCAAGGCGGGCGCATTCCGCACGCTCAACGGATTGAAGCTTGCACGCATCTCCAACAATCTCGGCGATGCCAAGAGCCTGGTCACTCACCCCGCAACCACCACGCATCAACGGCTTTCGCCGGAAGCGCGCGCGGAGCTCGGGATCAGCGACGGCTTCATCCGCTTCTCGGCCGGGCTCGAACATGCCGACGATCTGATCGAGGATTTGCACGTAGCGCTGGAGAAGGCGTGAGGACCTCATCCTGAGGAGCGGCCGGCAGAGTATGCGTAATTAGCGCCGGTTGGATCATCGCCGCGTCTCGAAGGATGAGGTCGCGAGCTGGGCCTCATGGTTCGAGACGGCGCTTATCGCGCCTCCTCACCATGAGGACAAAGATCACATCGGCCGGTTGGTCTGCGGGCTCGGCACATTGATGCCGAGCTTGATCTGGCCGACCGAACGGATGATGTCGTCGCCGAGCAACTGGGCGAAGCAGGCATAGCCCCAGTCGTTCATGTGCAAACCGTCGGCGATCACGAAACTGTCGATCGGCAGCGCCTGATTCTCGTGCCACTGGCGCATCACCTCGAAGCGCGGAAATACGCCGATGTGGCGAAGCTGGGCAATCCTGCCGAGCAGCCTCACCATCTTGCTGGCACCTTCCTGATGCTCGGTCACTTGCGGCGAGTATTGCGGATCGACCAGCACGACATCGGCGCCCATGGCCTGAATGCGCGCCACACCGTCCTGCACCATCTGCGCCGTGGCGTCGGGATCGAGGTTACGCAATATCGCGTTGGTCCCGACCTGCCAGATCACCATGTCCGGATGCGCGTCGATCACTTCGGTCTGCAACCGCTTCATCATTTCCGGCGCATCGTCGCCGCCCTTGCCGCGGTTGACGACCGTGATATTCGCCGTCGGGTATTTCCGCTGCAATTGCGCCGCAAGGCGATTGGGATAGGCGAACTCCGGTGAGGAAGCGCCATAACCCTGGGTCGAGGACGAACCGAAAGCCACGATCACCACCGGCTCGCCCGCGGCAAGCTTGTGCGCGACATGCGGCAGCGAACCTACCGATCTCGGCGCCCCCTTGGGCGGCAGGCACGGCACGCGGCTGAAAATGTCGCTGGCGGACTTCGCGACTTGCTTGACCTTCTCGATCGCCTTGTCGGTCAGGCTCTTCGGTTGTGCTTGGTTGGCAGGCTGCGCTTGATCGGCTGGTGCCTGGTTGGCTGGCAACGCCTGGTTGGCGCTGTCGACAGGCGCCGTGCCCTGCTCGGATTTTTCGACCACCGGCGTGGCCGGCTTGATGCCATCAGATTTGGCGCTATCGGACAGCGTCGCCTGTTGGGTCGCATCGGCACGAACAGGGACGGCTGCGGCTGATACCAGCAGCATGAGCGCTGCGGCGGTCGCCAGCGACGTCGATTGGCAAAAAGGGCGGCAATAACTCCAAATCATCAAAGATAGACTTCCTCAATTCTCTCAATTCGCTCAATTCTCTTGGGCCGGCTTCGGATGAGCCGCCGCCATAATGAATTCCGACAACGCGCGTCCAAGGCAGTTGTGAACCCGCTTTGCAAGCTCCGCGCCATGAACCGCAGTGAACAGGTCAAACTCGCCGGACTCGGACCAGGTTTTCATCAGCGCGAAACGATCGAACAATGGAACCTCATGGTCCTGCGCTACCACACGCATATTATCTAGGTAGGGCGAGGCAGAAATCATCGACTCCGTGCGCGGACTATATTGCGGGTTGAGCAAAATCACGTCGGTTCCGGCATCCCGCAACGCCACAACGCCTTCATCGACGGCCGCTCGGAAATCGTCCGGATCGACAGAGCGCATAGCATCGACGGTTCCGGTCTGCCATATCACCAAAGTAGGCTTTTTGCTTTCCACCAGCTTCGACAGGCCGCTCGCGACCTCTTCTGCGGTCTTTTTTGGCTGTATTTCTATGGATACGTTAACCTCGTTCGACGGCAGCTTCGCCTTCAAGGCCGCCTGCAACTGGCCGGGATAGGCGGCTGCCTCCGAAGCATTGGCCCCGACGTTGATGGTCGATGACCGGCTGCCCACGACCAGAATATTCAGCGGGGCGCCGGCCTTGATGACTTCCGCGACCTTGGGAAGCACGTTATCGCCGGAGAGGAGATAGTCGGGAACCTCGCACGCCGCGGGTGTAGGCGCAGGGCTAGGCGGATCTTCGGCGCGCGCGGGAACAACGGCCAGAAAGCCGGCCAGCAGGCTCACACTCAGGATTGCCCCTGAGACGAACTTCATGCCCCCCCTCCCGCCAAATCGGCGTTGCCGCCGGTGGCCTTGGCTTTGGATCCACTCTTGTCGGCAGAGTGCTTGTACCACGAAAACAGCCATGCCGCGGCCGACATGATCAGGATTCCGGAAATACTAATAATAAAGTGCAACCCGGTTCCGCCCGAGAGTTCCGCCAGCACGAAATGGCCGGCGAAGGCCAAAAACACGCCAAGGCAGAATATCTCAAGCGAGTGCTGGCCGCACAGGATTAACGGTCGCAGCCAGGGTGATTTCAGGCCTGGCCAGTCCTTGGGCAGGAAGCGCACCGTGATGGCCGCCAGCGCCAGGAAATGCGCGAAGCGCAACACGTCAAGGTCGGTCTTGCTGATGGGATACATCCATTGCTCGAGTCGCCGCGGCATGAAGTGGCTGAGCTGCGGCACGTACCAGGTCAGCGTGACCAGGAAGGCGAACAGGAGATAGGCAAAGCAGATCCACAGCGTGATGGGCGAAGCCAGAATGCGCGACATCCGCTGCGCACCGCCCTGCGCGCACCATGCGCCGAACACAAACAGCAATTGCCAGGCGAACGGATTGAAAGCCCAGAAGCCGTTCGGATAGGCCGACAGATAGAGGTCGAACTCCCAGGTCGCGGCATAGAGCAGGACCGACAACCCCAATGTCAGGTCGGCGCTCCGCCGCATCAGCCACAGGATCACGGGCAGAAACAGCATCAGCACGATGTAGAGCGGCAGCACGTCCATGTTGACGGGGCGGAATCTCAACAACAGCGCCTGGACGATGGTGACATCAGGCTCCTTAAGAAAATCCATGATCCCCATCTCTTCGGTGTAGAGCGGGTTCTCGAAAGAGGTGGCGACGTAGGAGATTTCGGCGAGGAAGATCGTGAACAGAAAGACGTGCGCGACATAGATCTGCCAGACCCGCCGCAAGATACGCGCGGTCGCTACCACAAATCCGGCATCGCGCATCGCCCGGCCATAGACAAAGGAGGCGGTGTAGCCGGAAATGAAGATGAAGATTTCCGTGGCGTCGGAAAATCCGTAATTACGGATGGTAAGCCAGGTCAGAAGGTTTTGCGGCAGATGGTCGATGAAGATCAGCCACAATGCGAGACCGCGAAACAGATCGAGCCGCAATTCGCGCTCGGCGGCCACGGGGCGCGCGATCGCCGGCGCGCCCGGCTGCGCGAGCAAGGCCTCGCGCGCCACGACTCCCGCTTCGGCGGCGAGTGGTGGTCCGGAAATTTGGTCGGCAACCGAGGTCATTTCACCTCATCCAGGGCAAACCGATGCGTTCGGCCAGCATTGCAGCAAGATAGCACAGGCCGGCCAAACAGGTAACGGCGCGGTTAGCCCCTAACTGTGGTGAAACGGCGATGGAAAAGGTTGCGCGGGCCGTCCTGTTACAATTGGTTCTACGGAAACGATCAGATAGAATATCGCTCGTTTTCAGAGAGACGATCGAGCCCGCATGTACCGCGCCGTGACCCGCGATATCGAAGTGACCGTGGAGCCGAACTTCCTCCCGGAACGGTCTTCCGTGGAGAACCGGCAATATTTCTGGTCCTACACCATTGCCATCACCAATTCCGGCCACGAGACCGTGCAACTGCGCACGCGGCACTGGATCATTACGGATGCCACCGGCCGCCAGCAGGAAGTCCGCGGCGAGGGGGTGATCGGCGAACAGCCGGTGCTCGCCCCCGGCGAGCGCTTCGAATATACCAGCGGCGTTCCGCTGCCGACCGCGTCGGGCTTCATGACCGGCCGCTACCAGATGGTAACCGAGAGTGGCGAGAAATTCGAGATCGACGTGCCGACCTTCTCGCTCGACAGTCCCGAGGCAAAACGGGTGTTGAACTGACGCGCCTTTTGGGCGCGTCATCACCGGGCTTGACCCGGTGATCCATCTTTCAAAATGCTTTCGTGAAGCTCGATGGATGCCCGGATCAAGTCCGGGCATTGCCGCTTGCTAATCCCTAATCCCTGCAGAACCGCCCACCCTGCCGATGGCCGGAAGAATCGAGCGCGCAGCTCCCTCCCAACGGCGCGGCGGACGGCGATGCAGGAGCGAAGGCCCCAGGAGCGAAGGCACGCGGCCTCGTCGGCCGCATCGCCATTGTCCGCTGCCTTGACGCCGGCTCATGGCGCCGCCTCTCGCATGAACCGCTGGAGTCCAGGACATAACCACTCGCACAACCGATCTGAACGCAGTGATCGCCGGCCGCGCGTTCGCCTTTCGAACAGATCAGCGGGCACACGCGATCGGCCTCGTTGCGGACGGCATCCAGCGCCTCGAGGCTGGCCACTTTGGTATCGAATTTGGTTTTGGCGTGATTGTTGAAGAGTTCAAGAGACCGCTGGGAGCCTTCATCCCAATCGCCGTCGATCTTGCCCGAATTGCAGCCGACCCGTTTCAAATGGGCCTGCAACAATCGCGCGATGTCGGCCTGGCCGATTTTCGGAGAGGATGCGGGTAGTGCCGGCTGGCCCGGCTGATCGGGCGTCAGTGCAGCGACCTTCTCAGCATTTTCATTTGCACCTTTGGCTTGCTCGACCTGACGCCTCGCCTCTTCGACCGCTTGACGTTTGGCTTGCTCGACCTCCTGCCGGGCAGCTTCCGCGCGCTCTTGCGCAAGCTCGGCCTGTTTCCTGGCCTCTTCCAGCTCCTTCGACTGGACCTTCGCGGACTCCTCGAGACGCTTCTGCAGTTTCTCGGCCTTCTGCGCCGCCTGCTCATCGGCATCGCGCCGCGCATTGTCCGCCACGGCCTGGGATTGTTCCGCGGCAACCAGCCTCTTCACCTGCGCGCGCGCGAGATTGGCATAGAAACCGGTCGGGTGTTTCTCGATGAAGGAATCCCACACGTCCCTCGTTCCGATTTGCGCGGCGTATTCGTAATCGATCCGTGCGTCGGCTTCGGCGTCCTGCGGCTTCACGGGTTGCGGAACCAGTGCGAGGTTGTCGCCGCCGAGCGAGCCGTAGACGAACGGCTCCTGGCGATTGCTGGTCTTTTTCAACACCTCGTCGCGAACCCGGCCAAAGGCCACGCGCACGTCCACGCCGGGTTCGGCGATGTACTTGACCAGCGCTGATGTGTACTGACTGTTTTCTCCATTGCCGTCGTCCGCGACGGCGCCGGCTTTGGTGGCGAATGCGACCAGCGTGTTGGGCGTCGTCGGTTCGACCTTGGCTAATCCCCGCCCGATCGAACGCGTGGCGACGCTTTTCTTGATGGTGCCGGCAAGCGGATTGTCGCGGCAGGCATCCAGAATAACCAGCCGGAGGTGTTTGACGGGATCGAGCGCCCTAAGCACGCGATCGAGCGATACTGCTTCATCGTCGACATCGAAATCGCGCGCCAGCTTGGCGTCGGCGGGTACGAGATAGTTCAAACCGTCGACTTCAATGCCGTGGCCCGCGTAGTAGACCACCGCGATATCGGCATCCTGAGCTTTTTCCGAAAACTCACGGACCGCGCGGCGCAGATCGACAATGCCGAGATCCCGCTTGTCGTCGACGACATCGAACCCGGCCTTCCGGAAAAGCGCGCCCATTGCTGCAGCGTCGTGAGACGGATTGCCGAGCGGCGGAACCTGCTGATATCTGGAGATGCCGATGACCAGCGCGACGCGCTTTTCCGCTCGCGCGGGGTCGGAGGAGATGACGAACAGAAAACCGAACAATAAAAAAAGCAGAGGCCGTGACATCGACCGCTCCCGGTAACTCATTCCTGCCGGGCAGAGATTTTCGGGCCGTTCAACCGAAATCGACGAAAACCCCTCGCCGGGCAGGACACCCATTTAGCCCGTTAGTCGCAAGTTCGAGCCGGCAGGTTCACTGCGCCGGATAGGTTACCGTATCTTCCGGTCCAGGCCGGGCCGCTGTCGTCAAGCTCGCTATTGCGACCTTGCCCGGCGCAAGAATATGAAACACTTGATCGCCACCGACGACAAGATAATCCGCGATGATCCGACGATGGCACCGCCACCACACTGCCTCCGCGCACATTACGGCGCAGCGCCGCAGGCGGCCCAGATCGCGAAGCCGCGCGAGGCCAGAGCGAAAACCGCCGCTCATCGCATAGTCGGCGTAGTTGTGAAAACTCTGATTCTGCCAGAAGGCATTGACCTCTGGCGCAATATCCTTTGCGCGTGCGCGGAGGCCGCCGAGTTCGGCGACGTGCTCATATGCGATCCGAAATTCCGACAATGATTCAGGAAGCGCTTCGCGATTGTATTGCGGATTCGCCCGCGAGCGCGGAACAGTGCGCACGTCGACGACGACGCCGATCTCCGAAGCAGTGAGCAAGTCGATAAATTCGCCCATCGGGCGCGAGGAATGGCCGATGGTGAAAAACGGAAGCCTCATCCTGGCCGCTGTGCTTTCGAATTCGCGCCAGACCGTCAGCCGAGGCGCCTCAACACCCCGGCCTTGTGCAGCGCTACGTGGTCGGTCTTGTCGCTCTTGATCTCGTATTGCGGCTCATCCGGCGTAGCGCGATGAATGTGGCCTTTATAATTGACGGCCCGCTTATGCACTTTGACGATTTTTCCGCGCACCCGGCCGGCTTCCGAATTCCAGCTCACGTGATCGCCAACCTTGAACGTCTTGGTCATGGCTCGTCCTCGTCCGCTGCCTATCGGCGAATGTCTGCCCTTGGGCTGCCGGCTCAACGGGTCGACGCAACACAGGCGTCAAATCTCTCTGCTGGGGTTTCAAATTGCAAGGTCTCACGTGGTCGTTCGTTTAGCTGACGAGCTACTTTGTTCAGATGGGCTTGCGAATGCACCGACAAGTCGGTGCCCTGAGGAAAGTACTGTCTCAGCAGGCCATTGGTGTTCTCGTTTGATCCACGCTGCCACGGGCTTTGCGGATCGCAAAAATAGACGTCGATGTTGGTCGCCAATGTAAATCGACGATGAGCCGTCAGCTCCTTGCCCCGGTCCCAGGTCAAGGACTTATACAGCTCCTTTGGTAGCTTCTTCGCCTGCTTGATGAGCGCGGTTACTACCGTCCGGGTATCCTTGCCTGCCACCTTGGCCAACATCACGTAACGC
>Ga0210393_10001226_pt1 | contig 21700 bp, 17 predicted proteins | sample IncBWC27OmetaG_FD_160068 | JGI IMG/M metagenome (GOLD analysis project Ga0210393, IMG submission 160068) | Forest soil microbial communities from Barre Woods Harvard Forest LTER site, Petersham, Massachusetts, United States - Inc-BW-C-27-O ... | reverse complement strand
CAATGACGACCTCGTGCCGCGTCAGCGCCGGGCTGATGATGGTGTGCGGACAGGAAACGTCGTAGGCGAGACAATCGCCGGGCTTGATCTGGATCTGACAGCCATTCTGCTCGAAATACGAGATCCCGTAGGTCTGGAACAGAATCTTGACGTACGGGTGTTCGCTGGTGTGGCTTGCCGAGGCGGCGTGAGCGATCCGATGCTGGCTTGCCTCGATCTGACACAGCTTCAATTTCGAAACAGTGGTGTAGTTGATCCGCGCCTCCAGCGTCGAGGCCTCGAGCGGATCGACAGCGAATTGGCCGCACAGATCGGTCAGTGCATCTGACCAATACTGGATCTGCTTCTTGGGCCCCAGTCCCGCAGTGCTGAGCGAGTGAACTGTGTCAGGCATTTCCTGCCACCGATTTGAGGGTAAACCGTGCAGCCAGTCACGGTAAGGGACATCCAAGTTGAGGCCAAGTTGAGGCGGCCGCACGGCACCACAAACTCTTGCTGTCTCGCCGTCAATCCTCTGTCTAAGTTTCCGCGCCGTCAAGGAGAACCTCGGATAGATCTGCTTCGGCAAAGCATTTGGTGCTCCGCAACATTAAGCCTGGAACTTCATCCTCGACACGAGCGAAGCGAAAAAGTTCATCGCGCTTCGCTTACAAGCAAACGGGATTCGCTCTTGGGCAAGTTTCAAGCCTTCGAAGCAGATAGGCATAGAGGTTAACAAGACCTCGAAATTGGGCCGCGTCCCGCGGAAACCCAAGGCTCTAAACTGGGAGGAACTACGATGCGAAAGGTGCTATTCGCGACCGGTCTCGGTGCCATGGCGGCATTCGCCGCAGGAAGCGCTGGAGCCAATGATCAACTGAACCGTCTGTCGCAAAATCCGGCCGAATGGGCGATGCCGACAGGCGATTATGCCAACACGCGCTTCTCCAAGCTCAAGCAGATCACCGCGTCCAACGTCGGCAAATTGCAGGTCGCCTGGACGTTCTCGACCGGCGTGCTGCGTGGCCACGAAGGTGGACCGCTCATCATCGACAACATGATGTACGTCCACACACCCTTCCCCAACAAGGTCTACGCCCTTGACCTTTCCAACGACAACAAGATCGTCTGGAGCTATGAGCCGAAGCAGGATCCGAACGTCATTCCGGTGATGTGCTGCGATACCGTCAACCGCGGCCTCGCTTATGCCGACGGCAAGATCTTCCTGCATCAGGCCGACGACAAGCTGGTCGCCCTTAACGCAAAGAACGGCAATGTTGAGTGGTCCATAGCCAACGGCGATCCGAGCAAAGGACAAACCGGCACCTCGGCGCCGATGGTCGTCAAGGACAAGGTTCTGGTCGGCACATCCGGCGGTGAGTTCGGCGTCCAGTGCAGCATGACCGCCTATAACGTCAAGGACGGAAAGCAGGCCTGGAAAGCCTACTCCGAAGGCCCGGACGACCAGATCCTGCTCGACCCCGAGAAGACAACGGTTCTCGGCAAGCCGGTCGGCAAGGATTCGAGCCTGAAGACCTGGGAAGGCGATCAGTGGAAAATCGGTGGCGGCTGCACGTGGGGCTGGCTCGCTTATGACCCGGCACTCGACCTCGTTTATTACGGTTCAGGCAATCCTTCGACCTGGAATCCGAAGCAGCGCCCCGGTGACAACAAATGGTCGATGACCATTTTCGCCCGCAACCCCGACAACGGCATGGCGAAGTGGGTCTATCAAATGACGCCCCACGACGAGTGGGACTATGACGGTGTCAACGAGATGATCCTCACGGATCAATCGATCGACGGAAAGGCACGCAAGCTGCTGACCCATTTCGATCGCAACGGCCTCGGCTACACGCTTGACCGCACCAACGGCGAACTGCTGGTTGCGCAAAAGTACGATCCGAAGGTCAACTGGACCTCCGGCGTCGACATGAACAAGAACTCGCCGACCTACGGCCGGCCGAAGGTGCTTGACGAATACTCGACCGACAAACAGGGCGAGGATCACAACAACAAGGGCATCTGCCCGGCCGCGCTCGGCTCCAAGGACGAGCAGCCGGCAGCCTACTCGCCCGACACGCAGCTGTTCTACGTTCCGACCAACCACGTCTGCATGGATTACGAACCGTTCAAGGTGAGCTACACCGCCGGTCAGCCCTATGTGGGTGCGACGCTGTCGATGTATCCGCCTCCCGGCGAAACCAACATGGGCAACTTCATTGCCTGGGATGGCAAGACGGGCAAGATCGTCTGGTCGAACAAGGAACAGTTCTCGGTCTGGTCAGGCGCACTCGCGACCGCCGGCGGCGTCGTCTTCTACGGAACGCTGGAAGGCTATCTGAAGGCGGTGGACGCCAAGACCGGCAAGGAGCTCTACAAGTTCAAGACCCCGTCCGGCATCATCGGCAACGTCACCACCTACGAACATGGCGGCAAGCAATATATTGCCGTGCTGTCCGGTGTCGGCGGTTGGGCAGGTATTGGCCTTGCGGCCGGCCTGACTGACCCAACCGCAGGTCTTGGCGCAGTCGGTGGCTACGCGGCATTGAGCAACTACACCGCGCTCGGCGGAACACTCACCGTGTTCACGCTGCCGCAGCAATGAGCTGAAAGACCTCGTTCCGGTGCGTGGGTCGCCCCACGCACCGGATGACGTTGCATCGATAGCCGAGGACAAGCTCTTGCGTATGATTTGCCTGGTGACCGCTGCAGCGATCGTGCTGATCGTTGCAGGAGGGACAGCCTTCGCCGACGGTTCGGGCGATCCCGCCGCGGTGAAATCCGAAAACGGAAAATATCTCGATAAAGAGGGAAACCCGACTTACAAGATCCAGGCTGACGGCACCGTCGATTGGTACACTTATTCGGGGTACCGCCGCTATCACTCTGAGTGCCACGTCTGCCACGGGCCTGACGGCATGGGATCGAGCTACGCGCCGGCCCTAAAGGACTCGCTGAAGACCATGAGCTACGGCGAATTCCTCGCCATCGTGGCGAGCGGCCGCAAGAACGTCAATACCGCGCAGGAAAACGTCATGCCGGCATTTGGCAATAATCCGAATGTGACCTGCTACCTGGACGATCTCTACGTCTACCTGAGGGCTCGTGCGAACGATGCGGTGGCGCGCGTACGACCGGCGAAACACGAAGATAAGTCGCCTGCCTACACCCAGGCCGAGAATTCCTGTATGGGCACAAAGCAGTGAAGCTGAGCAAAACAGGATAAGACCATGAAAACACGCGCTGCCGTCGCTTTCGAAGCCAAGAAGCCGCTGGAAATCGTCGAGCTCGATCTGGACGGGCCGAAAGCCGGCGAAGTCCTGGTTGAAATCAAGGCGACCGGCATTTGCCACACGGATGCCTACACGCTCGACGGCTTTGACAGTGAAGGCCTCTTTCCATCCATCCTCGGCCATGAGGGTGCCGGTATCGTGCGCGAAGTTGGCGCCGGCGTGACCTCGGTGAAGCCGGGCGACCACGTCATTCCGCTCTACACTCCCGAATGCCGCCAGTGCAAAAGCTGCCTTAGCCAGAAGACCAATCTGTGCACGGCGATCCGCGCCACCCAGGGCAAAGGGGTAATGCCCGATGGCACCTCGCGCTTCAGCTACAAGGGCAAGACCATCTATCACTACATGGGTTGCTCGACCTTCTCGAACTTTACCGTGCTGCCGGAAATCGCGGTCGCGAAAATCCGTGAAGACGCCCCGTTCGACAAGAGTTGCTACATCGGCTGTGGCGTCACGACCGGCGTCGGCGCCGTGGTCAACACCGCCAAGGTCACGCCAGGCGCCAATGTTGTCGTATTCGGTCTGGGCGGCATTGGGCTCAATGTTATCCAGGGCGCCAAGATGGTGGGCGCCAACAAGATCATCGGCGTCGACATCAACGATTCCAAGGAAGACTGGGGCCGCCGGTTCGGCATGACGGACTTCGTCAATCCGAAAAAGGTCAGTGGCGATATCGTGCAGCATCTGGTGACGCTCACGGACGGCGGCGCCGATTTCACCTTCGACTGCACCGGCAATACCACCGTGATGCGGCAGGCGCTCGAAGCCTGTCACCGTGGCTGGGGCGTATCGGTGGTGATCGGCGTGGCCGAATCCGGCAAGGAAATCGCCACCCGGCCGTTCCAGCTTGTTACCGGCCGTGTCTGGAAAGGTACGGCATTCGGCGGCGCCCGCGGCCGCACCGACGTACCAAAAATCGTCGACTGGTACATGGACGGAAAAATTCAGATCGATCCGATGATCACGCACACCCTCAAGCTCGAGGAGATCAACAAAGGGTTCGACCTGATGCACGAAGGCAAATCGATCCGATCAGTCGTCGTTTACTGACGGAATCTCAAACGCAAGGAGGATAGGCCCATGAACGTTCATATCCATCCCTCGGTCGACAACGGTGTGAAGAAAGGCTCTGGCAGTTTTGCCGGCGGGGTGCTCGTCTGCAAATGCAAGGACAAGCAGGTCAAGGTCGGCATCAAGGGTGACGTAGCTCACAATCACGCCTGCGGCTGTACCCAGTGCTGGAAACCGGAAGGTGCTGTTTTCTCGGTCGTCGCCGTGGTGCCGCGCGAGAATGTCACCGTGCTGGAGAATGGCGACAAGCTTCACATCGTCGATGCCTCGAAGACCATTCAACGGCATGCCTGCAAGGTTTGCGGCACGCACATGTATGGCCGCATCGAAAACAAGGGGCACCCGTTCTACGGCCTCGACTTCATCCATCCCGAACTGTTCCAGGAATCGGGGTCAGCCGCTCCGGGGTTTGCAGCCTTCGTTTCTTCGGTCATCGAGTCCGGGGTTAAGCCGGAGCAGATGGACGCCATCCGGGGCCGCCTCAAGGAATTGGGCCTCGAACCCTATGACTGCCTGTCTCCGGCGCTCATGGATGCGATTGCCAGCCACGTGGCTAAATCAAAGGCTGCTTGAGCCACGGGCGAAGCAAAACTTTCGCGCAGCATCTTTCGGGCTGCGCGAGGTGTATCGAAACGACAGAAGTTGATCTCAAACGAAACCCGGTCTTCGCCTTCCATTGGCCGGGACACAAGGACGGGTCTTAATCAGCCTCCTCCCGGGCCCGTACTGAAGGCCTCGCTTGCGGCTTTGCAGGCGAGGCCGTTTTTACCGACCGAATCAGCCTCCGTACTCGTACGGGAGGGCGGCTTTGTGTGTCCGCGATTTGGCACGAACGCTGCATGGTAAAATCCGCCGGATTTTCTTTGGACGGAGATTCCATGCTCGTTACCCTCGTCGCACTATTGTGCAACAACCAAATCTGCCTGGAAAAGGTTGTCACCAACAGTGACCAGTCCAGCATCTCCATGATGGATTGCCAGGTTCATGCCCAAGCGGGTATCGCCGAGTGGCTTCAAAATGGCCCCTACCGGGAATGGCGGGTCGAAAGCTACAAGTGCGTGTTCGGCAAATACATTCCAAAAGGCCAGGCCTAGGCAAAAGCTCCGTTGTGATTGCCTGAGGCAATCTGCGCGAATCCTGTTTTCAAGGCACCGTGACGCTGTCTGATTTTCAGGCGAGATAGGGCATCGAGAGACTATCTGCTTTGACTCGCCGCACCCTGCGTCTGGCGCATGGCTGCGTGAAAAAGCCTCGACTCCACTGGGCTCGACAGGCGTTGATGTTGCGCTAACCTGCCGTGCAAGCGCGGGCGTCGGCCAGAGGCCGCACGACCCGTCATCACGGGAGGATTCTTATGAAGGCGATAACGGCTGCGGCCGTAATGGTGATGCTTGCGGGCACGGCATCGGCGCAAACGCTCGACGATCTCAAGAACGACGGCAAGAATCCGGACAACGTGTTGACCTACGGCATGGGCTATAGTCTCAACCGCTATAGCCCGCTCAAGCAGATCGACAAGACGACGGTCAAACGTTTGGTGCCGATCTGGAATCTCAGCCTCGACAATCCATGGGGCGAGCAGGCGCAGCCGCTGGTGCTCGACGGTGTGATGTATGTCACCAACGCCAAGGCAACGGTGGCGATTGACGTCGGCACCGGCAGGCAGATCTGGAAAACGCCGGTCGACTGGGTGCCGGAGACGCCGCGCGTCGTGTGCTGCGGGGTCTCCAACAAGGGCGCCGCGCTGCTCAACGGCAAGCTCTACCGCACCACGCTCGACGCGCATGTCGTCGCGCTCGATATGAAGACCGGCAAGGAGATCTGGAACCAGAAGGCGGCCGAGTGGAAGGAGGGTTATTCCATGACGGTCGCGCCGCTGATCGCCGACAACGTACTGATCACCGGCATTTCCGGCGCCGAGTTCGGCATTCGCGGCTTCATCGACGGCTGGGACCCGGAAACCGGCAACCATCTGTGGCGCCGCTACACCATTCCGGCGCGTGGCGAACCCGGTAACGAGACCTGGCCGCAGGACACCGATGCCTGGAAGACCGGCGGCGGCTCCAGCTGGATCACCGGCTCCTACGATCCCGACCTTGACCTGACCTATTGGGGCACCGGCAATCCGGCGCCATGGGCGTCGCAATCGCGCCCCGGCGACAACCTTTTCACCGCCTCGGTGCTGGCGATGCGGCCAAAGACCGGCGAGGTCGTCTGGCACTACCAGTTCACGCCCAACGACCAATACGATTACGACGGCAACTGGGAAATGATTTTGGGCGAGGTCAACGTCGACGGCTCCAAGCGCAAGGTGCTGATGCAGCTCAACCGCAACGGCTTCCTGTATGTGATCGACCGCGCCAGCGGCAAATTGATCTCCGCCAAGCCGTTCGAACGGGTGAATTGGGCGAGTGGTGTCGATCCGGAAACCGGACGCCCGATCGAAACCGACATCGCCAAAAAACTACGCGCCGGCGAACAGGTCGAGATCTGGCCGACGCAGCGCGGCGCCAAGAACTGGCCGCATGCCGCGTTCAATCCCGAGACCGGCCTGCTCTATGCCAACACCATGCATTCGGCTCGTCTGTTCAAAGCATTGCCGACCGGACCTTACGTGCCGGGACAGCGCTACCAGTTCATCGAAAATCTCCCGGCCAAGCAGCCCGAGGGCGAGCCGATAGCCCATGTCGACGCCATCGATCCGCTGACCGCCAAGCAAGTATGGCGCGCGCCGATCTGGGACCATCCGCAATGGGCAGCGATCGTGGCGACCGGCGGCGGATTGCTGTTCACCGGCAAGGAAACTGGCGAATTCGTCGCCATCGACGCGGCGGACGGCAAGACGCTCTGGAAATTCCAGACCGGCTCCGGGATCAACGCGCAACCGATCACGTACACCTATAAGGGCCGGCAATTTGTAACCGTCCTTTCGGGATTAGGCGGCGTGTACGCGAACCAGGCGCGCGAACAGCTCAAGGATGTGCCGCCCGGTGGTTCGGTGTGGACCTTCGCCCTGATGCCCGATTGAAGGTGCGGGCATCAAGCATGAGAGGACTAACGACAGGGATAAGTCTTGCGGCGGTTGTTGCACTGTGGTGCATAACCGCCGCCGCCCAGGGACCGAGCTTTCCGCCCCAGCAGATTGCAACCGGCTCTGAAATTTTCGCCCGCAACTGTTCACCATGTCATGGAGCGCGGATGCAGGACCCGGAAGGCGCGTTCGACCTGCGCAAGTTTCCGCCCGGCGAGCACGATCGCTTCGTGCGTTCGGTGACCAACGGCAAAAGCCAGATGCCGGCGTGGGGCGATCTGCTCAAGGGCGATGACATCGAGGCACTGTGGGCCTACGTCACCATGGGCGAGAAAAAATAAGCGCGGTTACCGGCACCTTGAATATATCGCAGCGAGCGCGCGGCCGTTCAGCACGGTTCTGGCGCGACGTCACATCCATGCCGTTCGCTCATCTCTTCATGAACCGACACAAACTCTTCAACACAGTCCTGACTTCTCTAAACAGCATAGCTAAATTTTTTAGTCGGCTGTACGCTGAACTCGAACTGGCCGAACGCCAGCACAAAAAATTTTGGGGAGGCTAGAATGCGTCGTCTCGCATGGTGGACGGTCTCGACGTTGACTGTTTTCTGTTTGTTGATCATCGCGCCGGCACGGGCTGCCGATCCCGAGATGGACAAGCTACTTCAAGGCCCGGTCGGCAAGGACTGGGTTACCAACGGCGGCAACCTCACCAACAATCGCTATTCCACCTTGAAGCAGATCGACACCACGAATGTCGGCAAGCTGAAGGGCGCCTGGATGACCCGCCTGAAGAGTTCGGGCGTCGGCGGCAAGTATTCTTTCGAGGCGACGCCGCTTGTGAAGGACGGCGTGATGTACGTCGTTACCGGCAACGATGACGTCTTCGCGCTCAATGCCAAGACTGGCGAGACCATCTGGGAATACTGGTCCGGCATCGAACAGAACATCTCGACCGTTTGCTGCGGCTGGGTCAATCGCGGTCTCGCGATGGGTGAAGGGCAAATCTACCTCGGCCAGCTCGACGCCAACGTCGTCGCGCTCGACATGAAGACCGGCAAGGTCGCCTGGAAGACGCCGATCGAGAAATGGCAGAACGGATACGGCGTCACGAGCGCGCCGCTCTACTACGACGGCATGATCTACAGCGGTATCACAGGCGGCGAGTTCGGCGTCCGCGGCCGGTTGACCGCACTCGACGCCAAAACCGGAGAAATCAAGTGGCGCTGGTTCACCCTTCCCGCCCCGGGCGAGAAAGGCAGCGAGACGTGGCCGGCCGGTACCGATCATTCGCTGCGCGGAGGTGCTGCAATCTGGAATACGCCGGCGGTCGACCCTGAGCTCGGCCTGCTCTATTTCGCGGTCGGCAATTGCGGCCCGGACTACGATGGCTCGATGCGTGAAGGCGACAATCTGTATTGTACCTCCGTGGTCGCCTTGAAGATCAAGACAGGCGAATACGCCTGGCACTTCCAGGAAGTGCACCACGATATCTGGGACTTCGATGCCGCAAGCCCGGTGGTCCTGTTCGATACCACCGTCAATGGCCAACCGCGAAAGGGAATCGCTCAGGCTGGCCGCACCGGCTGGGTCTACATTCTCGATCGCACCGACGGAAAGCCGCTGATCGGCATCAATGAGAAGCAGGTGCCGCAAGAACCGAAGCAGAAGACGGCGGCCACGCAGCCGATTCCGGTCGGTGATCCGACCGTGCCGCAATGCGCCGAGAAAATGCCCGGCTACGACGAGGCGGGCTGTCTTTATACCCCGTTCTGGGAATCGCCGGTTCTGGTTCAGCCTTCGGGTGTCGGCGGCACCAACTGGTCCCCGATGCCTTACAGCCCCGATACCGGCTACCTCTATGTGCCGGGCACGGTGCGAACCAGCGCCTATACGCGCTTCCCGACAACGTATACCAACGGAATCCGCTACACCGGCGGCGGACAGGCCGCGCCGATCGGCTCACCGATGACCGGCACGTTTACCGCCATCGACGCCAAGACCAACAAGATCGCCTGGCAGCACAAGACGCCTTACCGCGTTGGTGGCGGTGGCGGCTCGACCGTGACAGCCGGCGGACTGGTCCTGCGTGGCGAACCCGACGGCAACTTCCTTGCGCTCGATGCCAAGACGGGCCAGGAACTGTTCCGCTTCCAGACTGGATTTGGCGCCGACGCTCCGCCGGTCGTCTATGAGGTCGATGGCGACGAGTACATCACGATCGCAACCGGCGGCAACTCGATGCAGGGCAGCGCTTCCGGCGATGCCGTCTGGACCTTTTCGTTGAAAGGCCAGCTTGGCCCATTGTATCCGCCACCGGCACCGCCGACGGTTGCCGGCCCGACCGGAGCGATCGCAGCCGGAGTCGATGCGATCAAGATCGGCGCCAACAACACCGAGTACAGCTTCTCTCCAGCCCGTACCCGGATCAAGAGTGGCACAACTTTGACCTTCACCAATGTCGGCGACATCCCGCACGACTCGACATCGTTGGTGCAAGACACCAGTGGTTGGAACACGGGCGTCATGGCCAAGGGTGAGTCGAAGACAGTCAAATTCGATAAGCCGGGCATCTACTATTACATTTGCTCGCCGCATCCGTGGATGTACGGTCAGGTGATCGTCGAGTGATTGCCCATCGAAGCTGAATGCGACCAACACGCCTTTTCGCGGTCTTCCCGCGAGAAGGCGTTCCTTTTCGGGAGTTGACGAGGTGGCGTTGTCCGGTGAAAAAATGCGTCCAGGCATTCCAATGACGCGTGGCTCACATACATTGCGGATCTCGCTCGTACTGGCTTGTATTCTTTTCTCCGCCCCCATTGCTGCGAATGAGTCCACCGAGCCCTCTCCAACGGAGTTGATCGAAGGGCTGCTGTCGGGCCGCGCGCCGGTCGGCGGCCCGTTCGAACTCACTGATCAGACCGGCCATCGCCGCACGGATATGGATTTTCGCGGCAAGCTCGCCGTGCTTTATTTCGGTTATACGTATTGTCCGGACGTGTGCCCAACCGAGCTTCAATCGATTTCGCTTGCGGTCGACGAGCTCGGCGTAGCCGCCGAGTCGGTGCAGCCGTTGTTCATCACCGTTGATCCGGAGCGCGACACCCCGGCACGGCTTGCCGATTTCGTTTCGTCGTTTCATCCGCGATTGATCGGCTTGACCGGCTCGCTGGCCGATATCCGGAAAACGGCGATCGCCTACCGGACCTTCTTCGTCAAAAACAACGCTTCGACGCCGGGCGACTATTCGGTCGACCATACCGGATTTATCTATCTGGTCGGCAAGGACGGGCGATATCTCGGCTTCCTGCCACCTGGCTCCACGCCTGATGCAATCGCCGACGCCATCCGCGCACGGCTTGGAGCGGAATAGCGCACTTATTCTTTTGCCAATTCGGAGGCGACGATGCGTAAGAACAAGCGATCAGTGCCGAGCGAACCGGAACAGGCCGCCGGGAACGGACTCCTTGATCGCCGTCTCTTTCTGACCGGCGGCGCGGCCGCGATCGGAAACGCCGCAGTGCCGAACACCGCGCGCGCGACCGAGGCGCTGCCGGTCGAGCAGTGGATGAAAATGCCCGGTTCGCCGTTTACGGTCTACGGACAGCCGTCGAGATATACAAGCAAAGTTGCGCGGATCTTCGCGAGCGCGCCCGGAACGACCGGTACCGGCACCTCGCGCACGCCGCATCACATGCTCGACGGGACGATTACGCCGAACGGGCTTCATTTCGAGCGCCACCACAACGGCATTCCCGACATCGATCCCGAGGCGCACCGGCTGCTGATCCACGGTCTCGTCAAGCGCCCGCTCATCTTTACGCTCGACGCGCTGATGCGTTATCCAATGGAGTCGCGCATCGCATTCATCGAGTGCGCCGGTAACAGCGCCCTGCTCTATCAAAAAGATCCGGCCCCGCTCGGCGTCCAGCCCATCCACGGCCTGTTGTCCTGCGCCGAATGGACCGGTGTGCGGCTGGCGACGCTTCTAGAAGAGGCAGGCATCGATCCACGCGCGCAGTGGCTCCTTGCGGAGGGCGCCGACGCATCGGGCATGAGCCGCAGCGTGCCGCTCGCCAAAGCGATGGACGACGCTCTCGTCGCGATCTTCCAGAACGGCGAACCGGTGCGGCCTTCAAATGGCTACCCGATGCGGCTGCTGTTGCCGGGCTACGAGGGAGATATGAACGTCAAATGGCTTCGGCGCATCAAGCTGACCGAAGGATCGACGATGACCAAGGACGAAACCTCGAAATACACCATGCTGCTGAACGATGGAAAATCGCTGCAGTTCTGTTTCGCCCAAGAGGCCAAGTCGGTGATCACGCGCCCCTCGCCCGGTCTGGCGATGGGAGCGCCAGGTCTGTACGAGATCACGGGGCTCGCCTGGTCCGGCTATGGACGGATCGCGAAGGTCGAAGTTTCCGCAGACGGCGGCGCAAGCTGGGCGCTGGCGGCGCTCCAGGAGCCCGTACTGCCAAAGGCGGTCACGCGGTTCCGCTCGCCCTGGCGATGGGACGGCGGCCCGGCCACTCTCCAGAGCCGCGCGACCGACGAGTCCGGATACGTGCAACCGTCGCGGTCCAAGCTCATTGCCGATCGCGGAGGGCGGGCGAATTACCATTTCAACGGGATTGCCAGCTGGGGCATCGCACAGGGCGGCGAGGTCAAACATGTCTATGCGTAACGCATTGCTGGCGGCCTGGTCAGCACTCGCTGTCGGGTGTGGCGGCGCGCTTGCTGAAGGCCCCAATCTTGGCAAGCCCGCGATCCCCGACGAAATCGCCTCATGGGACGTCAGTATCAGCCCCGACGGCGCGGGCCTGCCGGCCGGCAGCGGGACTCCGCAGCAAGGGGAGCAGGTCTACGTCGCCAAATGCCTTGCGTGTCACGGCGAGAAAGGCGCGGGCAAGCCGAACGATCAACTGGTCGGTGGCCAAGGATCGCTGCAACCGGGTCAGGTGCCGATCAAGACGGTCGGCAGTTTCTGGCCCTACGCCACGACGGTCTTCGACTACGTACGGCGCGCCATGCCACTGAACGACCCCAAGTCGCTTCGGGATGACGAGGTATATGCGGTGGTCGCCTACATCCTGCGGCTCAACGGCGCGATCGCAGAGAACGACAAAATGGATGCACAAACATTACCTGCGGTGCGCATGCCAAATCGCGACGGGTTCGTCCGTTTTTCCCGAGGCCGATGATGATGGCGTCAAACCGGTGCTCAGTTTGACGCTTTGACGAGCGGGCACTCGCTTTCCGACAAGGGAATGAAGGCTTCGTCAGGCGGAACCTGACGGAGGATGTTATAATAGTCCCACGGCTCCTTCACGTCGGCCTTCTTCTTCACCTCAATGAGATAGAAAGGATGGATCAGCTTTCCATCCTCGCGAATTTTTGCTCCGCGCGCATAGAAGTCGTCGACGGCATTTTCGCGCATCCATTTGGCAACCGTATCGGTATCGTCGGAACCGGTCGCGGCGACAGCTTTAAGGAAATGAAGGACGCCCGAATAAACGGCGGCCTGCGGCGCCGTCGGCATTCGCTGGTGACGTTCGAAAAAGCGATGACCAAAGGCCCTGGTTTCATCGTTCAATCCCCAATACCATCCGACCATGGATGTCAGGCCGGCCGCGACGTCGAGCCCCATGCTATGAACGTCCGTCAGGAACAGCAGCTGGGCGACAGGCCGCTGCTTGCCGGCGTCCATTCCAAACTCTTTCCATTGCTTCATCGAGTTGACGAGTTGATCGCCGACGTTTGAAAACGCCACAACCTTCGCGCCCGAACTCTGTGCCTGCAGGAGGAAGGAGCTGTAGTCGGCATTTGTCATCGGGTGATAGACGGCCCCCAGCGATTTGCCGCCAACGCGCTGAAGAAGCCGTTGCGATTCCGAGACCATGTTCTTGCCGAACTCGTAATCCGCCGCGACAAAAAACCAGGTGTCTTGTCCCTGAGCGACGAGCGTTCGCAGCGGACCGGCCACCAGCGTGTAGGCATCGTGAAGCCATGCGAAGCCGGTTTTGACGCACTGCTTTCCGGTGAGCGCCGTGGTCGCAACGGAGGTGTAAATCGCAATCTTGTTCTTGTCGCGGATGATGGTCTGGAGAGCCAGCCCGACCGCGGAATTGCCGACGTCCGCGATCGCATCGACGCCCTCGACGTCAAACCATTTGCGCACGATCGCCGAACCGATATCCGGCTTGTTCTGATGGTCGGCAAACAGCAGTTCGACCTTGATACCAGGATTTTGCTTCTGGAAATCTTCGGCGGCCAATTTGGCGGCGATCAGCGAGCCTTGCCCGTTCGAATCCGAGAGAGGGCCGCTCGCATCGGTGACCACCCCGATCTTGACGACGCCACCCGATATCTCGCCCGCAAAAGCCGTCGATGCTATCGCAAGAGCGCTTATTAGGGTGACGGTAGCTATTGCTGCCTTGCACGCGCTCGCCAAAGACGTCATCCGCCCCCTCCTCCAATGGATATTCCTTGCGGTTTGTATAGCAAGGCCCGTGCCAGGACGATGTGGGATTTACGCAGATGGACTAGCGCATTTGCCTATGCAAAACAGCGCGTCTTACGCACAAAACGCTTGTTGGCCCAGCTCTCGCGGGCCGATCAGGCGCTTTCCCGGGCCGCCTCGCTCGCCCGCCCGACCAAGTCGTCATATTGATCGATCGTCGATGGCCGGCCGACGTAATAGCCCTGGACTTCGTCACAGGCTTCCTGGGTAAGGAAAGCGAGCTGGTCGTGGGTCTCCACGCCCTCGGCAATGACCGGCAGGTTGAGCCCGCGCGCCAATCCGATGACGGCTCGCACGATGGCAGCCGATTGCGGGTTGGCCACGACGCTCGAAATGAACGACTGGTCGATCTTGATCTTGTCGAACGGAAAAGCCTGAAGATAGGCCAGCGAGGAATATCCCGTTCCGAAATCGTCCATCGATATCCGGATACCCAGTGCCTTCAGCCGCCGCATGATGGACAATGCGCGCGAAAAATCGCCGATCAACACATTTTCGGTGATTTCTATTTCCAGCCGGCCGGGTGCAAGGCCAGTTTCGAGCAGGATGGTGTGAACCAGTGTCGGAAGATCGCCGTCGCGGAACTGTACCGGCGACAGGTTGATCGCGATGTTCAGAGGCAGCGGCCATGATGCGGCTTCACGACAGGCCTCGCGCAAAATCCATTCGCCCATAGCCAGGATCGTTCCCGATTCCTCGGCAAGCGGAATGAAAACGTTGGGAGGAACCCAACCGCGTTGGGGATGCTTCCAGCGCGCCAGGGCCTCAAAGCCGGTAATGACCGAACCGATGCGCATCTGAGGCTGGTAGTAGAGCATGATTTCGCCGTTGGCGACCGCAGTCTCGAGGTCCCGCTGCATCGCGCGCCGCTCGCGAAGATCCGCGTTCATCTGCGCCTCGAAGAACCGCACGGATCCGCGTCCCTCCGCCTTGGCGCGATAAAGCGCGGCATCGGCGTTACCGACGACGGTCATGGCGTCGGTGCCATCGGTCGGGAATATCGCAATTCCGATGCTCGTTCCGTTACGCAGGCGCTGGCCATCGATGACGAAGTCATTTGAAAACTCGGCGATCAGCCGCTGTGCAAGCGCTTCTGCGCTCGCCGGTTGCGGCCCCGTCGTCACAAGCGTGAATTCATCACCGCCAAGTCGAGCCACGAAGGCCCCCTCGGCTGCGGAGTGCAGACGCCGCGCAATCTCCTGCAGGAGTCCGTCCCCGACAAGATGGCCATAGGTGTCGTTGATTTCCTTGAAACGATCGAGATCAAGGCAAAGAACGGCGAACATCTGATTGTTGGCAGCGGCATGTTCGATGGTCGAGCTCAGGTGTTTGGTGAATGACGCCCGGTTCGGAAGGTCGGTCAACGCGTCGTAGTGGGCGAGACGCGCGATACGCTCCTGATCCTTTTTCCGCTCCGTGATGTCCTCGGCAACGCCGAGCAGATATTTCGGCTGATCGTCGTCGCCGGGAATGGCAAGCCGCCGGGTGGCAATCAGGCGCTGGCCGTGCTGACGCGTCTCGACCACCTCTTCGTCAAAGGATTGATTTTGTACTCCATGAAGCACTTCGAGGTCGCGCACAAAGGAAAGGCTGGCCTCCTCCGTCGACAGCAGCTCGAAGTCGGTCTTGCCGACGATCTCCTCGCTCGGCATTCCGAAAAACTCTTCGCCGGCGCGATTGATCAGGACATAACGATGCTCCTGCGGTTCCTTGACAAAGAGTATCGCCGGCATGTTTTCGACGACCGCATCGAGGAACGAGCGGGTGCGACGCAACTCCTTCTCGGCCTGCCTGCGCTCGGTGACATCGACCGCGACACTCAGCGTCGCGAGGTGGCCATCATGAGGAAGCATCTTGGCATAAATGATGACATCGATCGGCGTTCCGTCCGCTTTGATGTGCCGCCACACACGATCGCTCCGAACGTCGCCCGGCGCCGCTGTGGCAACAGTTTTGCGCAGCAACTCCTGGTCCTCCTTCGACCTGATGTCGAGCGAGGTCATTTTCATGAACTGTTCGTGGCTATAGCCGTAATGCCTGCAGGCGGCTGCGTTGACCGCGAGATATTTGAAAGTGTTCCGATCCCACAGGAACATCGGAAGCGGATGACTGTCGAACAACAAGCGGAACGATGCCTCCTTCCGCTTCAGATCGGTGATATCGATGCGAATTCCAACGCTGCCGCCGTCGGACGTCCGCCGCTCCATGATCCTCAGCCAGCGATTGCCGAGCAGCGCCTGTTCTTCCTCGTTCTCTGCCTTTCGATGCCGCGCCAGCCGTGCGGCAAGCCATTCCTCCTCGTCGCCCTCGGCATCGGGATATCGCCCGGCCTTCATGCCGGCCCTGAGCGAATCCTCAAACCTCATATCGCTCGTTATCTTGTGACCGTCCCACTCGTGAAGCTCCGCATAGCGGCGGTTCCACATCACGTATCGATCATCCGCGTCAAACAGGACGAATCCTTCCGGAATGACTTCACACGCCTCCCGCAACCGGGCGTGCGCAGCGCGCGCCGAGTGTTCGGCGCGCTCGGCTGTCGCCGCAGCCTCCTTCAGCCGATCGTTGATATGCTTGGTTCTCTTCGCGAAGTGGTAGATCCCAAACAGCGCCGCAATGCCGGCGAGGCTGCTGACCAGCATCGTCGACACCAGAAGAAGCGCGGACCTGCCGAGCCGGTCGACCGACGCGGCAGCTTCATTTTGCGCCCCCAGGGAAGCTTCGGCCTCGAATGTAAGGAGCAGATGCTTAGCGATCTTGGTCTGCTCCAGGATACGCAAGAAGTAGTAGCTCTTGTCGATCGACGTGATCTCGCTGGGCGCCTGGTCGCGCAACTCCTCCCAGCTACGCGTGAGCGCGGCGATCGCCTGGGTGAGCTTCTGCTGCTCATCAAGGGACAGCGCGTTGGAGCCGGATTTTGTGACCCGCTCGACGGCCGCATCGAGCTGGTTGAACTGCCGTTCGGCGTCTGCCAGAACCTTCGAACGATCCGCAGGCGAGAGTTCGAGCGCGACCGCGGTGAAATTGACAAGACTTTGCGAAGCCTTGTCGACGACATCGCGGGCAAGCTTCACGTCTGAGACAGCCCGTTCGATCTTGGCGATGCTGCCGCGCAGGTGTCCCAATTCCAATATGCCGAGCGCCACGGGGGCAGCGGCCGCACCGAGTGCCACGGCCACCGCTCCGATGAGCAGCATCTGGATATTGGGGAAGCTCTTCATTTCCTCAGCGGCGCGCGGAAAAATGACTTGCGATTCCAATTCAACGTGGCAGTGCGCCGTAAAGTTTTGGTGAATTCAGCTATGCACGGTAACCATGGAGTATGGACATCATTTGCCCGCCGGGACGGCGAATCCCCCACGCCGCAACTGTTACGGAAAATGGTGAGCAAGCCGGCGCCGCGTGGCTCAGCACGCCTCCGCCAGCAACGATTATTGGAGTTTCCGCACGCCAAGTGGACGGTGGCCTGAAGGCGGCGACTCATCGGCCCCGAAGACCCAGCAGTTTTTCCCGCTATTCGTTAAAGCTTCGGCAACCAAACCGGCCACGACAGCCAGATCGATACAATTTGAGCGATTTGCTCAATCGCGAAAAAGGGGACTTTTGCGACGCTCGGCGCTCGGACTTCAGGAGCGCGCGATGGGTGAAGCGGAATTCGAACGGTTGCTGGACGCGGTGAACGCGGCCGTCGCACCGATTCCCCAGGAAGATTTCGTGACCGGCATGTTGGCGTTGGGTCTCCAGCCGGAGGCCGCCAACGACAACGGCTTGGCCTGGCCGCTGATTCCGTTCCCCGACGGCTGGCACGCGACCTGCTGAAACGCGCCCGGAGGTGGTCGTTCACCGATTGCAATACCGCCCTCGGTGGACTTGGGTGAGCCTTCAGCTCTTTCCCCAAAAACTACTGTAAGTCTCTGATTTTATTGATGGAGGCCACGTCCGGAATTGAACCGGAGTAAACGGTTTTGCAGACCGCTGCGTAACCACTCCGCCACGTGGCCCCATAGGCGGATCAATACAGGTGGCCAAAGGGTTAGGCAACCACCCAGACCCCCACCCGCGCTACCCGTCATACCCATTGGGATTTTGGCTTTGCCATCGCCAATGGTCTTTGCACATGGTCTGCAGGTTTCTGGTGGCCTGCCATCCGCCCAGATATTTCGCCGCGCGATCCGTCGCCGCGTAGCATGAGGCAATGTCGCCGGAACGCCGCGGCCGGATATCATAAGGAACCGGCTTGCCGCTGGCATTCTCGAACGCCTTGACGACCTCCAGCACGCTATAGCCGCGTCCCGTCCCCAGGTTGACCGCAACGCATCCGGGCTGCTCCAGCGAGGCCAGCGCGGCGACGTGCCCCTGTGCGAGGTCTACGACATGAATGTAATCCCGCACGCCCGTTCCATCAGGCGTATCGTAATCTCCGCCGAAAACATTCAGGCGATCGCGCCGCCCAACCGCAACCTGAGCGACGAACGGCAAGAGATTGTTCGGCACGCCCTTTGGATCCTCACCGATCAGGCCGCTTTCATGCGCACCGATCGGATTGAAATAGCGAAGTATGCCGATGCTCCAGGTGGAATCGCTGGCGGATAAATCGCGCAGCATTCCCTCAACGACGAACTTGGTCTGGCCATAGGGGTTGACAGGGTTGAGCGGGTGATCCTCGGTGTAAGGCAGAAACTCCGGATCGCCATACACGGTCGCAGACGATGAGAAGATGATGCGCTTGACGCCGCTCACCTGCATGGCCCGCAACAGGCGATGGGTGCCGATGACGTTGTTGTCATAGTAGTCGAGCGGCGACGTGACGGAATCGAACACCGATTTCAGGCCGGCAAAATGGATGACCGCGGTGCATCCGAATTCATCCAAAACCTTCTCGACAACGGACTGGTCGCGAATATCGCCGTCGACGATCGTCAGCGGCTTCCTACAAATTTGTTGGACGCGTTCGAGTGACGTTCGGCTAGAGTTGCAAAAATTGTCGAGTACCACGACCTCCTTGCCGGCATTGAGAAGCTCGACGCAGGTGTGAGATCCGATATATCCGGCACCGCCGGTTACCAAAATCATTGGAATATCCTCGCGCCCAGTCCAGGGGCTTGTTGGATCTGTTATTGGCTATCCGATGAGTAATTAGACTTCCATGTCGATAACGGCGCCTTAAGATTGGTCATCATCTCGTGAGCGGGCACGAGCCAGAGATTGCTGCTCACGCCCGCCGCCGGCGCCGATAATCCCGCTTCGGCCTGGGCTTTGGTGCGAGGGAGGGTTGTTCGTCAAGGGCTTCCCGGTATCTCGTCAGCATCAGTGCGAAGCTGGCGTTCAGGGCGTCGGCGATGTCGGGCCGCCCTTCAAGACGGGAAAGAATCATCGCGGCCGCCTCGATGGTGGAGAGCCCGTCGCGGCGCGGCTCGCGGCGAAGCTTCCCGTAACGCGACGGCTGCGCGGGTCCGAGGATAACGCGTTGGCACTTCAGCATCCAGGCATTGCGCCACCACAGCGCCTTGGCCTGGCTCCAGGTGCCGTCCAGCAGCACCACACCCTCGATCTCGCGCAAAATGGCGCGCTGGTGTTCTTCCAGTTCGCCCTTGCGATTGATGGCGACGACTTCGTCCGTCGTGTCGAGATCGGTTGCCTTCGCAGACCCCAAATAGAGCACCGCCCAGCGGGACGGATCGGCGACGGGCCGTCCCAAGGCTTTGGAGAGACTAGGCCAGGACAGCCCGATCTTGAGGACCGCTCTTTCAAAGTGCAGAGCCGTCAGGCGAGCCGTGCCAAGCGCCCGGTCCTGTTCCTGCGGATGCTGCAAGATCAGGAGATCGAGACGGCTTTTAATCGGCTTGACGCACTCGCAGACGCATAACGGCGTCGGCTTGCGGCACTGCGGGCACTCCAGCGTCGCCAAGGTCGGGGCGATGCCGTCTTTAGCCTCGGATGGTCTGGACATAGGCCTGCTATACGCCGCGCGGCTGCGGGCTTCAACGGCCCCGGAATGGTCCGGGGTTTGCCGCCGCAAATCCACGCAGCACTCTCCTTACGCGAAACTTCCGGTACGACTTCCCGTATCTGGGGTATCAGCGGGGCGAGGAATGGAATGCGCATAGCGGTGATTGGGACGGGAATAGCCGGCAACGCCGCTGCATGGACCTTGTCAAAACGTTACCCAGTAACCGTCTATGAGCGGGAAATCCGGCCGGGCGGGCACAGCCATACCGTTAATATCGACTATGACGGGACGCTGATCGCGGTCGATATCGGCTTCATCGTCTACAACGAACTCAACTACCCGGATCTGACTGCACTGTTCGACCACCTCGGTGTCGAGACGACGGAAAGCTGTATGAGCTTTGCCGTGACCGCTGATGGCGGCCGCTTCGAGTGGAAGGGCGGCGGCAACAGCTGGTGGGAGATGGCAATAGGGTTGTTTGCGCAGCCGCGAAATCTGCTTGCGCCCGGCTACCTCTGGATGCTCCGAGATATCCTGACCTTCAACCGCCTGAGCGTCGAAGACTACGCTGCCGGACGGCTGGCCGGATTAAGCCTGGGCGATTATTTTCGCCAAAGGAAATTCGCGCCGCGGCTGTTGTCGGACTATCTGGGTCCGATGGGCGCCGCAATCTGGTCGACGCCGGCGCGGGACATGTTGAACTTTCCGGCTGAGAACTTCGTCGCGTTTTTCAGCAATCACCGCCTCTTGCAGTATGACCGCCCGGTCTGGCGAACCGTCAAGGGCGGCAGCCGAAATTACGTCGCGAAGCTGACGGATGCGTTTCGCGATCGCATTCGCCTTGGCTGCGCGGTTACTTCCATCGAGCGGAAAGCGCGTGGCGTTGTCGTGACCGACAGCCATGGCGCCAGCGAAACCTACGATCATGTCGTGATTGCCGCTCACAGCGATCAGGCGCTCAACATGCTCTCCGATGCCGACGAGCGCGAGCGCTCCGTTCTGGGCGCGATCGGCTATTCCCCCAACACGATTTACCTGCACCGCGACACCAGACTCATGCCGCGGCGGCGACGGGTATGGGGGGCGTGGAATTTTCTGCGCTGGCCGCGGCAGGGAGCGGCCGTCAACGACGTCGCGGTGACCTATTGGATGAACGAGCTTCAAGGCATCGACAAAAGCAAACCGCTGTTCGTCAGCCTCAATCCTCCCTTCGAACCAGATCCTGCGCTCACTTTCGGTAAGTATATCTGCGAACATCCCCAATATGACGCAGCCGCCTTTGCCGCCCAACGGCGGCTCGATGACATTCAGGGAAAGCGCCATACCTGGTTCTGCGGCGCCTGGACCGGTTACGGCTTCCATGAAGACGGGCTACGGTCGGCCTTGTCGGTTGCGGAAGCCTTGGGTGCCGCCGCGCCCTGGCGCGAAGTCCCTCCAGAGCTGGCTGAGGCCGCGGAGTAGGCCATGCGAGACGTTTACGCCGGACCAACCGCGATCGAAGGCGATGCAGCCGCGCTTTACGTTGGCGACGTCATGCATGCCCGCCTCAAGCAGGTCGGGCACCGCTTCAGCTATCGCGTGATGAGTTTGCTGATTGACCTCGATCGACTGGAGGTCGCCGACCGGCAAACGCGGTTGTTCGGCGTCAACCGGCGCGCACTTTACAGCTTCCACGAGGCCGACCACGGCGACCGAGACGGCTCATCGTTGCGACTTTATGCCCAACGTTGCGCAGCCGAACACGGAATCGATCTGACTGGCGGGCGGGTACTGCTGCTGTGCTATCCCCGGCTGTTCGGTTACACCTTCAATCCGCTTTCGGTTTACTACTGCTACCGCGCAGACGGCCAGCCT
>Ga0210393_10001224_pt1 | contig 21713 bp, 12 predicted proteins | sample IncBWC27OmetaG_FD_160068 | JGI IMG/M metagenome (GOLD analysis project Ga0210393, IMG submission 160068) | Forest soil microbial communities from Barre Woods Harvard Forest LTER site, Petersham, Massachusetts, United States - Inc-BW-C-27-O ... | reverse complement strand
AGGGACCGCAAGATCACGCACTGGCGCGACTACCTGGACCCCTTGGCGGTGTTCGCCGCATTCGGCAACAGGCCGGCACCCCGCACGCATACGTTTTAACGCGGTGGCCGCTACCGCTCAGTTAGCGATATCGCCATCTCGTCATAGATCGACATGTTGGTGGTCAGATTCGGATAAGCCACTTTGGCCGGACCGATTTGGATGTCATCGCATCGCAGCAGCAGTTCGTCGAATACCGCGCGAAGTTCCGCGCGCGCCAGCATCGCGCCCAGGCAATGGTGTGGTCCGCCGCCGCCGAAAGCCACGTGCGGGTTGGGCTGACGGCCGATGTCGAAGGTGAACGGCGATGGGAAGACTTCCTCGTCCCGGTTCGCCGAACGCAGCATCGACACCACCCGGTCGCCCTGAGGGATGTGCTGGCCGTCCATCTCCACGTCGACCTTGGCGGTGCGAGTCCAGTACGCCACCGGTGACGCCCAGCGCAGCACCTCCTCGACGGCGCTGGACCGCACTGCTTCCTGCTCGCGATACCGCTCCATCTGCTCTGGATTGGCGACGAACGCCTGCAGTCCGATGGCCAGGGCATTTTTGGTGGTGTCGCTGCCGGCAAACGTCAGCACGAAGAAGAAGAACTCGAGCTCATTGGCGGGCAAACTGAACTCTTCACCGTCTTCGCCGGTGATCACCGCGGATGCCAGCGTGCTCCAGATGTCGTCGGCGGGATTGCGCCGCTTTTCCGCGGTGAGTTCCATCGCGTAGCCAAAGATCGTGGCGTAGGGATCGACTTCGTCTTGTCGGCTCAGGCGCGCCTCGGGCGACCTGGCCTTCAGGATGCGGTCAAGGGAATCGAAGATCCGCGGCCGATCGGATTCCGGTATGCCGATGATGTCGCCGATGACCGTCATCGGGAGCGTATCGGCGACGTCCTCGATCCAGTCCCCGCCGCCCTCGGCGAGCAGATGGTCGATCATCCTCGCCGCACGCGCCCGGATGCCGTCCTCAAGTTTGGCGATCGCTCGCGGGTTGAAAGCGTTAGAGATCAGCTTGCGGCGTTTGTTCAGCCCGGGCGGGTCCATGTTGATGATCGTCGGATACGACGAAAACATGCCGACCGGTTGGATGAGCGGGCCATCGACCGCGGTGAACGAATCGACATCCCGATGCAGGCGCACCGCATGGCGGTGCTTGGTCGTCACCCAGAAATCGCGGCGAACCGTCTCGGAAAACAGCCGAGCGACACCCGGCGTCAGGCCGTGCCGGAAAAGCGGCCTGGTGCGCCGCAAGTCGGTAAACAGCTCATCCGGAAAACCGTTGCGCCACAAGGCGAAATCGGAAAGATCCACCGCCGCAGCCGTCATTTGCAACCCCGGTTCTTTGGACACCACACGGCGACCGGCCGCCGCCGCGTTGACGTTCAATGCTTAAAATAGTAAAAATAGAGCCAGTCGTCGAACCGCGGTGAGTTAAGGGCGGCCTAGTTGCGCTCGGCCGCGCGGGATACGGAGTACTCGTGACGCATACGATTTCAGACCCGACTTCCGAGTCGGGCGCAGATCCGTCGGAACGTGAGTTCGGACAGGCCGGCATTGCGCTGTCGACCTACCGGTTCCCGACGGGGTGGTTCATTGTCGCGTTCGCATCCGATCTGCAGGCCGGTCAAGTCAAGCGGGTGCACTACTTCGGTGAGGAGCTCGTGCTGTTCCGCACCGAATCCGGCCAGGTACATGTAATGGACGCCTACTGCCAGCACCTCGGCGCCAACCTGGGCGTGGGCGGCACCGTGGAGGGCGAAAATATCGTCTGCCCGTGGCATGGCTGGCGCTGGCGCGGCGACGGCACCAACGCGCTGATCCCTTACAGCAAGATCGGCTGCAAGAACAACGTCCGCATCCGCACCTATCCGACTCAGGAGTGGTACGGCTTCATCGTCGTTTGGCACGAACGTCATGGCCGGGCGCCTTACTGGCAACCGCCGGTGCTGCCCGAACTGGAAACCAACGAGTACTACCCACTGCATCCGCACACCCAGATGCTCAACCGGGTCAAGGTGCACCCGCAGATGATCATCGAGAACGCGGCCGATCCGTACCACGTTCAATACGTGCACAAGGCCGCCAACCCTGCCACCACCGCATCGTTCGAGGTATCGGGTTATCACCTGCACGCCACGGTCAACGCCCATTTCGGCGGCGGCCGCGCGTCGACCTGGTTGACCCCCAACGGGCCGGTTGACGCCAAGATCATCTACGACAACTACTCGCTCGGACTGGGCATCGTGCGTTTCCCCAGCGAGTTGGTCGCCACCATCCAGGTCACCGGGCAGACGCCGGTCGACCAGGACTACACCGACTACTTCTACACCCAGGCTTCCATTCGGGAGCCGGGTGACACCGGCGACGTGCCCAGCGGACGCGCCGCCAAGTTCCTCGCGCTGCAGCAAGAAGTCATCAAACAGGACTTCTTCACCTGGGAGAACATGAAATATCTGGAGAAGCCGAACCTGGCGCCCGAGGAGGCACACGACTATGCCGCCCTTCGCCGCTGGGCACACCGCTTCTACCCGGGTACACAACCTTCGCCCACCGACTTCGGCTACACCGCCGCAGGTGAGCCCGACCCGGCGGCCTCGAAAGCCTAACTGGAAGCCTGATGCGCCCGGACCGGAGCAAGCCCCTGGGGCCCTCCGATTTCGGCGTTGATCGTTTCACCGTGCCGGCCGTGCTGGATCGCCGGGCCGAGCAGTACCCCGACCGGGTGATGATGTCGATTGCCGGCTGCGACGTGACCTTCGAGCAGATGCGGCAGCGGTCCTGCGCGGCGGCGAACATGCTGACCGAATTGGGCGTCGGCACCGGTGACTGCGTGGCACTGTTCACCGCAACCTGCCCGGAGTGGGTCTATTTCTGGCTGGGCGCCGCGCGCATCGGCGCGGTAAGCGCCGCGGTCAACGCCGCGAACAGGGGTGACTTCCTGCTGCACACCCTCCGGTTGTCGCGGGCCAAGGTGATCCTCACCGACGCTGAGCGACGTCCCCGCGTCGATGAGGTTGCCGGTCGATTGGACACGGTGACTGACATTGTGGTGCAAGACGATTCACTCAACGAGGCGTTGAGCCTTGGAGCTGACCTTGCTGGCCGCTCGCCGGCGGACAGCCCCGCATCGGTGGGAGACATCGGATCGCTGTTCTATACGTCGGGCACCACCGGACCGTCGAAAGCGGTTGCCACAACCTGGCATTACCTGTTCTCGGTGGCCGCGACCGCTGCATCGGCATGGGGATTTCGCGCGGGGGAGGTGCTTTGGACCGCGATGCCGCTGTTCCACCTGAGCGCGGCGCCCAGCGTGCTGGCCCCGATGCTGGTCGGCGGAACGACCGTGCTGGCGCGGGCTTTCCATCCCAGCGAGGTGTGGGATGACATCCGCGCCCGGGGTGCCATTGGCTTCGCCGGCGCCGGCGCGATGGTCTCGATGCTGCAGAACCTGCCCGCCGATTCGCGTGACGCGCAACTGTCGCTGCGGTTCATCTCGGCTGCGCCCATCGACGCGAACTCCTACCGCGACATCGAAAAGCGTTACGGCTGCAGGATCGTCACGATGTACGGGATGACCGAAGCTTTCCCGATCGCCGTCAAGAGCGTGGCCGACGAAGGGGTCCCCGGAACGTCGGGGCGGCCCAATCCCAACTTCGATGTGCGCATCGTCGACGAGGACGGCAGTCCGGTGCCCGTCGGCATTGTCGGAGAGATCACCTGCCGGCCCAGGTACCCGCACGTGATGAGCGAAGGCTATCTAAGTCAGGGTCTGCAGGTTGAACCGCACCAGGAGTGGTTCCGCACCGGCGACCTCGGCCGACTCGACCCTGACGGGAACGGGGAGCAGAACTTGACGTATGTGGACCGCATCAAAGATTCGCTGCGCAGGCGCGGTGAGAACGTCTCCTCGGTCGAAGTGGAAGCCGTCGTCATGCGCCATCCCGCGGTGGCCGAAGCCGCCGCGATCGGAGTGCCCAGCGAGTTGGGCGAGGACGATATCCTGCTGATCGTGACGTTGCGCCCCGGCGCCGCGCTGGACTGCGCAGAGTTGCTCGACTTCTGCGCCGCTCGCATGCCGTACTTCTGCGTGCCGAGATTCGTCGAGACGGTTAATGAACTTCCGAAGAACGTCATTGGACGGATACGTAAAGATTTGTTGCGTACTCGGGGTTTAAATCCGGGCGCCTGGGATCGCGAAAAACACGGTTATATCGTTAGTCGCTGAGTCAGCGTGACATGTTAAGTTGGTGTTACGCGAGGCAATTTTCGCCGTCATTTCCCAGAGAGGCTGGAGAGCCAAGATGACCCTGACCTATCAACAAGAACAGTTCCTCCACGCCGCGACGGGCCGCGCTGCCATCCTCGACCTGACCGCCCGGCACAACCGGGCCTACTCCGACGGCGACCGTGAGCGCTGGATCGCGACGTTCCGTCATTCCGATGCCAGCTACACCCGCGATGGCGAGGTGTTCACCGATCTGCGCGCAGCCTTCGACGGCGGCGACGGGCAGCGCTTGGTGGCCGTTGACCACGAGATCCACATCGACGGCGTCCACGCCACGCAGCGCTGTGTCGCCGTGCTGTACGCCGCCATGTACGGCGACACCACCCTGCGAGCGACCGGGATATTCCGGGACCAGCTGATCTACGAGCGCGGCGGCTGGTACTTCGAATCCCGGGAGCTTTCTTGGGATTCGGTGCCCAGCCGGCATCCGCTCGTCATGTAAGCGGCACCGATACGTGGACTCCGACCTCAGCTACCAACTGACCTTCGGCACCTACGAGGACGCGCTGCGAATGGTCGGCGCGGCGAGCGCACCGCGAACCGCTAGAACCCCGGTCAGCGGCGCGCGCATCCAATTGTTCGCCGCGATGGTTCACGACGGCAATCGTTCGTATTGGGATGCTGAGTTCGCCCGGCAGAGATGGGGAGGTCTGCTGGCCCCGCCGGCCCTGTTGATGGGATGGCTGATACCTGCCCCGTGGGAACCGGCGGGCAGACCGCCCGCGGCGTCGGTGGTGCTTCGGGTGCCGTTGCCCGGCACCACATTCATCAACGCGGCCAACGACGTCGAGTTTTTGGAGCCAATTATCGAGGGCGATCTGCTGACCGTTGTTGAGGAACTGGTGTCGGTGTCGCCGGAAAAGCAGACTCGACTCGGTGTCGGTCATTTCGTCCAAACGCTGGAGACCTATCGTCGTCAGGACGGGACCGTCGTCGCCAGGTGTCGGAATACCCTATTTCGGTTCACTCCGGGAGCACCCGCGTGACCGGTGAGGATCTGGACTGGAACGACATCACCGTTCCCGTGGAGCTGCCGGAGGTGGTCGACCACATCAGCTACCAGCGGGTGGTCGAGAACTCCGGGGCAACGTGGGATTATTTCCCGGGCCACTTCGATCCGAACTACGCCCAAAACCAGGGCAACCCAACGATTTACGTCAACACCATGCACCTCGCCGGATTCGCCGACCGCGTCGCAACCGATTGGGCGGGCCCGAGCAGTCGCGTGGTGCGGCGCTCCCTGCGGCTGGCCGGCTCGGTCTGTGCCGGTGACACCATGATCGGCCGCGGCCGGGCGGTAGCAAAGCGGCGGGACACTTCAGTGGATCCGCCGCGCTGCCTTGTCGACATCAAGATCGAGGTGACCAACCAGCACGGCGCCCTTTGCTGCCCTGTGGAGCTCACTTTGCAGATGCCGAATGCCACAAGTGACCGATGACGATGTAGCCGAACTGCATCTGGCGGTCTGCCTACGGTTCGGCGAGGCCGTTCGGTCGGCGCATGGCAGATGGGATCGTCGCTCCCCGTGCGATGAGTGGGATGCCCGGGCGGTGCTAGAGCACGTGATCGGTTTTCATGACGTACTGGTGTTGCGTCCGCTGGCATTGAAGCCCAACCGGCCACGAGAAGACCCACAGGTGCGATGGCAACTTACCTACGACTCGCTGGCAGAGGCCTTAGCACCCGGCAGGGCGACACAGCTGGATACACGTCAGCTGATACCGAAACTGACCCGCGATGTTTTAGTGCACACCTGGGACCTCGCTCGCGCGGTGGGAGCTGACGATCGGCTCGATCCCGGATGGTGTGAGCTGTTCTACGCCGACTTGCCTACGGATCTCCAGGCCTCGAGTCCGTCGGGAATGTTCAAAGCTCCGCTTGCCGTGAACGACGAGACCAGCGAAATTGAAGTGCAGGCAAGGCTTCTCGCCCGGCTTGGCCGCGACCCGTCGTGGCGACCGGAGTTTCTATAGGGGCGGCAGCTGCCCTTTGCAAACCAACGTCTGAAGCTCGACATACTCGTGCAGGCCCTCCGGACCGAACTCACGCCCGATGCCCGATTGCTTGAAGCCGCCGAACGGGGCGCCGATGTCGAGGGTGTACATATTGATGCCGTAAGTGCCCGTGCGAACACCGGCCGCGACCTCGAGGCCGTGTGCGATGTCAGCCGTCCAGACCGAACCGGCCAGGCCGTAATCGCTCTCGTTGGCGATCCGGATCGCATCGTCCTCATCGCGGTAGCGCAGCACGGTCAACACCGGGCCGAAAATCTCCTCCCGGGCGATGCGCATGTCGTTGGTGGCGTCGGAGAACAGCGTTGGCCGCACGTACCAACCGCGCTCAGCCGGGCTGTCCTCGCCACCAAGGACGACGCGGGCGCCTTCGCTTTGGCCGGACCGAATGTAATCCTGGACGCGGCGCTGTTGTCGTTGGGCGACAAGCGGTCCGATGTCGGTTGACTGATCGGCTGGATCGCCGACGTTCAGGCCCGACATCATGTCCGCGAGCGCATCGACGACTCCGTCATGCCGCCGGTCGCTGACCAGGATGCGGGTCTGGGCGACGCACGCCTGCCCGTTGTTCATCAGGCCGGCGGTCTTCAGCCCGGCGACGGTCTTGTTGATGTCGGCGTCATCGAGGATGATCGCCGCCGACTTGCCGCCCAGTTCCAGGCTGACGCGTTTCAGCTGCTCCCCACACAGGGTGGCGATCCGGCGCCCGACGGCGCTGGAACCGGTGAACGCGATCTTGTCCACACCGGGATGGCGCACCAGCGCCTCACCGACGTCGGTGCCTCCGGGGAGCACAGAAACCACCCCTTCGGGCAGATCGATCTGCTCGATCATCTCCGCCAACCACAAAGCGTCCAAAGGTGTTTCGGGTGCAGGTTTGATGATTACCGTGCATCCCGCGATCAGGGCCGGGATCAGCTTGGGCATGATCAAAAATTGCGGCACGTTCCACGGCACAATCGCCGCGACCACCCCGACCGGGGCCCTACGCAGGTGTACTTCGCCCAGGACGCCCTGGCGGCGTTCCGTCCAAGGAAAGTCGCGTGCGGCAGCCAGCGCGAGGTGTATCAGCGACGCCGCGGCCGCCGCTTGGCCGAGCCGGCTGAAACTGCGCGGAGACCCCATCTCGTCGGTGATCAGGTCGGCCATCTCGTCGATGTGGCCGGCGTAGATCGCTGCGAGCTGTTCGACCTTGGCCATCCGATCGGCATGGCTCAGCCGTGGCCACGGGCCGTGGTCAAAGGCGTGCCGCGCCGCCGCGACGGCGGCGTCGACGTCCTCGGGCCCGGCCACCTGGACGTGGCCGACCGGCTCTTCGGAGTGCGGCGAGATCACGGCGAGCTGCTGCGGGTTGGCGGGCTTGCGCCACTGCCCTGCGATGAACAGTTCGTCATAGGAACGATGGCCGGAATTTTCTGTCATCGGGGCACTTCCTTGAGGCAGGTGCGGGTGCAGGATGAGACCGTGACCGTAATTGCGCTACTGACGCTAACAAACGTAGCCAAAAAAGCAGGAGTGCGCCCTGGCTGTGCTGCCTGACGCCGCATGCTGCGTAACCGATTCTTTGATCGCCCTCGGCCTTGGTGCTGTCGCCGGCGATGGAGCGTTGTGTCGGTGCGCCTCGCGGAGCTGACTCGGTTGACGGCTCTGGCCTGCCGGGCGCTAATCGGGTCGGGCCGCTGCTGACGTCGGTGCTCCTACTCCGTGACGAAATACACACGCGCAGAACGCAACACCGCATCGGTGGTGCCGGGGGTTCAGGTCAAGGTGTCCGGGTCGGCCAGCGGGATCAGAATATGTGACGGGGTGGGGCCTCCCTGGTGGACCCGGTAGGTGCCGCCGGTCAGGGCATCGCGCGCGGGCCTGGTGGGTACCAGGTGCGGGAAGTCGTAGGTAGTCAGGGTGAGGCGCAGCCGGTGGTCGGGGACGATCAAAGCGGCGGTGGGGAAGATCTCGATGTCGTAGCGGGTTACCTCGCCGGGGACGACCGGCTGAGCTGCGGAGCGGGTGCTGACGTGCTGCGGGCGCAGGACGGTGCCGTCGGGCAGGTACCAGGTGCGGGTCGGGTCCAGCGCACGGTGTGAGCCGAGGAGCGCGCCCTGGGTCAGCGGGCGGCTGGCCCCGTCGGGAGCCACGTCGTCGAGGTGGGCAACCCACAGCGTCTCGGTTGTGCTGGCTGTCGCGCGCATGGTGAGCGTGATCGGCCCGGCGACCAGCGTGGGCGAGGTGAACGGCTCGGTGGTGTAGGTCAGCGCCCCGCGCTGCAGGCGCCGGTTGTCCTGGTCGTAGGGGATCTGCCAACCCCGCTGGATGGCGATGAAGCTGTTCATCCCCAGACTCCACTGCTCCAGACTCCGGCCCGCTACCGGACCCCGCGGCGTATACCGCAGTGTGGCCACAGTTTCGTCCGGGCAGGAGTCACCGGTCAGGCGGCCCGGCTCGGACAGGTAGAAGCGGGTGGGCGTGGCCTCGGCGACGGGATATTCGCGGGCGTGGAACCACTGCGAGCTTCCGATGGCTTGAAAGGTGAACGGCGACCCGGATATCGCCGCGGTCGGCTCGTCCTTTAGCCAATGGTCGAACCAGCGCAGCTGCAGCGCGTTGAGGGGCAGGCCGTCGAAGTTCGATACGTGGTACCAGGGCCCCATCAACAGCCGAACCCGGTCCGACACCGGCTCGCCCGGTTCCATCGGCGAGCCGTCCGGCCGCCCGGCCAATGCGTTCTGTAGGGCGGCGTAGTTGAGCGGCGCGCCCCGCTGGAAGGCATCGTGCCACCCACCGACCAAGAAGACCGCCACACCGTTGGCGGCAATGCCTGGAAGGATGGCCGCCGGTCGCAGGGTGTCCCAGAAGGGCCCGTCGTACGCCGCCTCACCGCCGGCGGTGCCGTCGGTGATCAGCGGTCGGAAGTACCGGCGCTGGTCGCGCCCACGCTGCCGCACCACGGCGAGCCCGCCAGAGCGCGGTCGCGGGTGCCCGCCCCTGGCGATCAGTTCCAGCGTCGGGTTGACGACGTTCAGCAGCGAGTAGATAGCGCCGTAGGCTCTTATAACCCGCATATGCGGCACCCCGCCCATCGCCGCCGCGTCCCGGTAGAAGTCGTGTGCTGCCATCACCGGAAAGATCGCCTTCAGCGGCGAGTCCGGCCCGACAGCGGCGGCGGTGAAAAGCTGGTTGATTGCTAGGTAGGAAATCCCGAACATACCGACACGACCGTTGGAGCTCGGCAGCGTTGACGCCCACTCGACCAGATCCACCCCGTCTTGTGTCTGCTGGGTGCCGAACATTTCGAAGCAGCCGCCGGAGGCCCCCGTCCCACGGACGTCGACCATCACCTCGATGTAGCCGCGCCTGATCAGGTACGGGGTGGCGCCGCCGCCGATCTGGGCGGCCGGTGGCGGCGCCTTCTTGCCGTAGGGTGTCACGGACAGCAGCACGGGGAACGGCCCGGCGGCAGGCAGCCCAGTCTCCGGCACGGTGGGGTAATGAATGTCGGCGCGCAGGACGACGCCGTCGCTCATCGGCACCGCGACGTTGTGCCGCACACCCACTCCGTAGACGGCGGGCCCCGGCGTCCAGGGCGGCGCGAGCGGGGACTGATTGACCTTGCGGGGCCGTGCCGCCGCCGCGGTGACCACGGCTGCCGCCCCGAGCGCCGCAAGCCCCAAACCGGCCCGACGTACCCACCGCGACGTCGCCATCCCCACCTCCCGCGCGCTAACTACTTGTGCCCCGATGTGTTTGACTGGCGCTCAACTCCGGCCAGTCACGTGTCGGTGCACCTCTCTTATCACCTGGCCGACAAGCCGCCAACATTCGGGGTTCAGCTGGCTGGCCCCAGCATCTGTATCTGGTACGTCAACTACGCCCTGACCTAGACCCTATCGAGGCTCGGATTCGAGTCCAGGCTGTGTTGCACACCATTAACGACATTGCCGCCACACCGCACCTGGGGTTATTCGGCAACGTGGAGGATGCGACGAGGCAGCTCTGCGCCGCTGCGCTGGGCCTCGCGTGAGCGCTCGGATGACGTGGTCGAGCGTGTTCCTGATATGAGGTCGCGGTCGTGGCAACGCTCTCGACCACGGGCCGTCCAACGCCCGATCCGAGGTCATCAACACTTATCGGCAGGCACTGACCAAGCGCGCGTACGGCTTTCACAACCCGGATACGCTGATAGTCATGGCATTGCTGAGCCGAGGCGGACTTTGCCCGTCACCGCCCGGCCGAGCCGCGGGAAATCGCACCCGTGGAACGTCAGTAAATTCGCTACAGGTGACCAACCGGCCGAGACACAAGCTACGAGCCGACAAGTACGAAGCGATCGATGTCCCGAGGGCGGAGACGTGAGATGAACGACGACTGGCGCAGTTACCCGTTTCAGTTGGTGCCCGGCGACGGCCAGCTGGATTTTCCCGCCGCCGAAGGTGAACACCCCGACCAGGAGTCAGACACCTGGTTCATCGCCGGTCAGCTCGATGCCGCCGAGAGTGGCCGCTCGTTTGCGTTCCTGACCATCTTCAACAAGAACCGGCCCGGGGGAACGATCGTCGCGGACTTCTACACGATGGCGCTGTTCGATCTGGATTCCGGCGAGTACGGCACCTATACGGATTACGACATGCCGCCGGCCAACATGGAACCGGGAGCGCAGCGCAAGCTGGCGATGGCCCCGGGTTATCTCGAAGTCAGCTACCACTGCAGCGCCGGTACCGCGTCGTGGACTGCCTGCCGTAACGGCGACGGAGATCTGCTGCCCTTCACCTATCGGGTCAGCCTGGTGGGCGAGGACCACTGCGGTCGGTCCATGCGACTGGATTTGGCCGTAACACCAACGCGTGCACCGACACCGGTCGGCGCGTCGACCTACAACGGGAAGATTGTCTGCTTCGGCCAAAGCGACACGTACTCCTATTTCCAGACCGGAATGGCGATGACCGGAACCTTGCGTTGGGGCGACCTGGTCGACGAGGTTTCCGGCAGCGGCGGGCATGTCGACCGACAGTGGTTTCCGAAATATGCCGGCGGCGGGGGAAGCGGGGGAGACCCGCGGGCCAGGTCGCACGAATGGCGCACCATCAATTTCGACAATGGCGTCGACTTGAGCATCTGGCGGCAGTTCGACCGCACGAACGGCAATGCGCTGCAGCCGTTTACCGGTGTGACGACGAGCTACCCCGACCCGGCCATGCCGCCGGAGTGCGCCGAGGATGTCGAGGTCGTGATCAGCAGCTACGTTCGATGGCCGGAAACGATGCGGCCCCTGGTGCGCCCGCTTGCCCCGGCCCGATATATGCCCGATCGCCACCGGATCACCTGCGCCACATTAAAACTGGACCTCATCGGAGAGCCGCTGGTGGCCGCCCCGGCACACGGACTGCCGATCGAATACATGGAAGGCCCATACCGCTACCGCGGGACGCTGTGGGGCAAACCGGTGACCGGTTTCGCGTTCAACGAGCGTTCGCTGGCGCTGTACCGGGATTGGGAGCTGGTCGAGGTGCTGGCCACCACCGTCGCGAACGCCGAACCACCGGCCCCTGACGTGCAGACGATGGTGGATCAGCTGGTGCGGTTGGTGGCCGCCGGCCGTCGCAGCGAAGCGGTTGAGCTGTTGACCGGCGTTCGCCCCGGCCAAAAGGACACACTGGCAACCATTCTCGACGACCTGATCGCCGTGCTGTCTGTCGAGTCAGCCAACAACAGCTGACCGTGCAAGTGCCTCGGCCCAGGTGATGTGGCGATGCTGCAGTCCCGGTTCGTTGCGCCCGAACAGCAGCTGATCGCGAGCGCCCGACTCGAGGTTGGCCTGCAGGTCCTCGACCAGCTTGTAGTCCTCGTCGCGCACCGTGGCGTGGGCATAGTCGAAGACGGCCTGTGCTCCTGCGGCCACGGATTCCTCGGACAGGTCCAGCGGCGTCGAGTTCTGGTGAACGGTAATGGACCGGCCCGGTTGGTTGCCCGGGTAGATCCGGAACAGCTCGCCGTTGGCGATTGTCACCGACAGCACGATGTTGGGGAACAGCGCGTAGATGACGACCATGTTGTGGAACGGGTCCCACTGCTCTTCGGGAACATTTTCCAGTTCGAGAATCGTGTTGAGCGGGAAGATCAACCGGTGATGCGGCCCGTACGAGTCGAACACGGTGCAGTTGCTGCGGGCGAGGGTGGCAAAGGTCTGCCGGTGCACGGTGGCGAAATGGTAGTTCTCCGCGAAGGTGTCGACCGCCAATTTCCAGTTGATTGGGGAGTCCAGCACCTTCTCGCCCAGCGGAGACCACCGTCCGATACCCCACGAGTCGAGCTCGTCGGCCAGCGGTCCCAGGTGCGCCGCGATGTCCAGGGTGGCGCCGGGATCTAGTGCCACCCAGAGGAATCCGGCGAATTCGGTGGCCGGAAGCTCGGTCAAGCCGTCGGACTTGACGGTCATGTCCGGGAAGCCCTCGCGGCCCGGCAGCCCGACCAGCTTGCCGGTGTTGTCGTATGTCCAGGCGTGGTACGGGCAGGTGAATCGCTTGGCGGTGCCGCACCCCGTCACCACCTGCGACTGCCGGTGCAAGCAGACATTGTCGAACGCTTTGACCGATCCGTCGGATGTTCTGGTCAGCAGGATGGATCGCCCCATCACTGTCTTGGTGCAGTACGCGCCGGGAGCGGGAAGCTCCGAGACGTAGCCGACCAGTTGAGGACTGGCCATCAGCATGGCGCGGTCCCCGTTGTGTCGCTCGAGTGAGGTGTACTCGCCTGCGTCGACCTTGTGCTCGCGGGGCGCGAGATCGGTCGTCCTGTCGCGTGCCAACTTCAGGGCACGCCGCGTCAGGTCGATGAGCTGGTCACGGTCCATCTTCTCAGTACAGACCTTGCGACAGTTGTAAGGTCAAGGAGTGGCTGAGCAGTTGCTGATCGGCGACGTCACGGCCTTGACGGGGATCGCCTCGGGTCGTATCCGCCACTACGAAAAAATCGGTCTGCTTCGCGCAGAGCACCTGTCCAACGGCTATCGGGTCTTTGACGTTGAACAGATCCTCGACCTGTTGCGCATCGACCTGATGAGAAGCCTTGGCGTCAGCATCAACGACATTCAGCGGCTGATCGATGGTGGCCAGACCACGCTGGCGGACCTACTCGACGAGCACCGCACGTTGCTGGTGCGCCAGCGGGATCGGCTGGATCAATTGATCGCGGCCATCGACGCCGCCACCGAGTGCGGCGCCGCGGGCGTCAACGAACACATCCTGCGCAGGCTGGCCACCACTCATCGGGACAGCATCGGAGTGTTCGGGAGGCTCAGCGCCCCGTTGTCCGCGCCCGTCGCCGCGATGTATGCCGACCTGTTCGACGAGTGGGAGTTGCCGGTTCCCGCATTGTTCGGCCAGATGGTGCTGCCGCCCGCGGCCAGCACACTGTTGGAGCAACTCGCCGAAACGCCGGGACGCAAGCAGCTGTTCGACCGATTGCGCAAACTCGCCGGCGATGTCATCGCTTTGGGCGAAGACCTCACGGCCGCACAAGAACTCGCGCGCACCTGGATTGATCGGCAGCTGGCCGATCCGCTGCCCGATGACGTGGTCAGCGCGCTGCGCGGCGTGCAACCGCTGTTGGAGCACGATCCGGTGATGGTGCAGGGATTTCGAGCCTGGGCGGGATCGATAAACCCAGCGGCCGCTCACTTCATCGACGAAATCGCCCTCCAGACCGCGCGGCGCGGTCTGGAGGCGGTCAGTGTCATCGTGCTGCCGGCCTCGGGCTCGGCCAGACCCAAAACCGATGTTGCGGCAATGTGATGCAGATGTGGCTGCTGTGGTAAGTGTGTCGCCTGATGTTTATGTCGTACTCTGTGGCTTGTGCCATCGGTTTCGCGACGTGACCTGCTCAAATTCGCGGCCGCGACCCCAGCGTTACTCGGCTTGGGCGTCGCGGCGTCTTCGTTGCGCGCCGCGCCGGCATCGGCGTCACTCGGCACCCTGTTGGACTATGCGGCCGGCGTGATCCCGGCCAGCCAGATCAGAGCTGCCGGCGCCGTCGGGTCGATCAGGTACGTGTCGGATCGGCGGCCCGGCGGCAACTGGATGCTGGGCAAGCCGATCCAGGTCGCCGAAGCGCATGACCTCAATACCAACGGGCTGAAAATCGTGTCGTGCTACCAGTACGGCAAGGGCAGCACCGCCGACTGGCTGGGCGGTGCCGGCGCCGGCCTGAAGCATGCGCAGCGGGGGATGCAATTGCACGCCGCCGCCGGCGGTCCCGCCAGCGCCCCGATCTACGCGTCGATCGACGACGACCCGTCCTATGACCAGTACAAAAACCAGATAGTCCCGTACCTACGGTCCTGGGAATCGGTGGTCGGGCATCAGCGGACGGGCGTTTACGCCAATTCGAAGACGATCGACTGGGCGCTGCACGACGGCTTGGGCTCGTACTTCTGGCAGCACAACTGGGGTTCCCCGAAGGGATTCGCCCATCCGGCCGCGAATTTGCACCAGGTCGAGATCGATAAGCGCAGCGTTGGCGGGGTCGGGGTGGACATCAACGAAATTCTCAAGCCCCAATTCGGGCAGTGGGCCTAGCCCTCGCACGTCCTCTCGAAGGCTCCTCGGCTTGATAACCGAACCCTGCCGGGCCTCGGCGCCGCGCGCTCCAGCAAACACTCGTTCGCCGTTCGCCCGGCGCCGCGGCCGCCGACGGTCGCGAGACGGCCCGGCGCACACGTCGGCAGGCGGCCGCCGCAGCGCGAATTCTTAACATAACGATTTGATAACAAAACTGCCTTGATCAGCGCAGTTATAGCTACTCGACCGTAACCACCTGCATGCAGGACGTTTGTTTCCGACGCCCGCGGCTGCGGTCAAACAGGGTGTTACCCACGACACGGTTACCCATGCGTAGAACTCATCAGTAACTGCTCAGCATGCAAAAAGGGCACTGATCCTTATGACACCCTTAGTAGAGCCGATGCAGTCCGCCGCGCCGCTCGGCCCACGGGAACGGGCCGCCGACAAGACACCGGTCAGCTGCTTTTTGGCTGCGATTCAACGGGGAATCGACTGGAAACGACAGGCCACGCATGCCGGTGCGGAACCGACCGAACGAACCGATACGTAAAGACGCATACAGGAGATACAGAAGGTGACGATCCACGAGCACGACCGGGTGTCCGCTGACCGCGACGGGAATAGCCCGCCCAGCACCCATGCTCTGGTCGACCGTCTGACGGCTGGCGAGCCGTACGCTGTCGCGTTCGGTGGCCAGGGGAGTGCCTGGCTGGAGACCCTGGAAGAACTGGTTTCGTCGGCCGGGATCGAAACCGACTTGGCAACGCTGGTCGGCGAGGTGGAGCTGCTGCTCGAACCGGTGGCAAAAGAGCTGGTCGTGGTGCGTCCGATCGGTTTCGAGCCGCTGCGGTGGGTACGTGCGCTGGCGGCCGAAGATCCGGTTCCATCAGCGAAGCACCTGACGTCGGCCGCGGTGTCGATACCCGGCGTGCTGCTTAGCCAGATTGCGGCCGGGCGTGCCCTGGCGCGGCAGGGCATGGACTGGGTCGCGACACCGCCGGTGGCCATCGCGGGGCATTCGCAAGGTGTGCTCGCTGTCGAGGCGTTTAAGGCCGCGGGCGCTCGCGACATCGAGCTGCTGGCGTTGGCCCAGCTGATCGGTGCGGCCGGGACGCTGGTGGCCCGCCGACGCGGGATCTCCATCCTCGGTGACCGCCCGCCGATGGTATCGGTGACCAACGCCGACCCCGGGCGCATCCGCCGGCTGCTCGACGAGTTCGCGCAGGATGTTCGGACCGTGCTGCCCCCGGTGCTGTCCATCCGCAACGGCCGGCGTTCGGTCGTCATCACCGGCACGCCGGAGCAGCTATCGCGCTTCGAACTTTATTGCCAGCAGATCTCCGAGAAAGAAGAGGTCGCCCGCAAGAACAAGATCCGTGGCGGCGACGTCTTCGCGCCGGTCTTCGATCCGGTTCGGGTGGAGGTGGGCTTCCATACGCCGCGACTGGCCGACGGCGTCGACATCGTCGGAACTTGGGCCGAGAAGGTCGGCCTCGACGTGGCGTTGGCCCGGGAGCTGACCGAGTCCATCCTGGTGCGCCAAGTCGACTGGGTGGACGAGATCACCAGGGTTCACGAGGCCGGTGCGCGCTGGATTCTTGACCTGGGTCCCGGCGACATCCTGACCCGGCTGACCGCGCCGGTGATCCGGGGCCTCGGCGTCGGCATCGTGCCGGCGGCGACCCGCGGCGGTCAGCGCAACCTCTTCACCGTAGGTGCCACCCCCGAGGTGGCCCGGGCCTGGTCGAGCTACGCCCCGACAGTGGTCCGCCTTCCCGACGGCAGGGTCAAGCTGTCGACGAAGTTCACCCGGCTGACCGGGCGGTCGCCGATTCTGCTGGCCGGCATGACTCCAACGACCGTCGACGCCAAGATCGTCGCCGCTGCGGCCAACGCGGGCCATTGGGCTGAGCTGGCCGGTGGCGGGCAGATCACCGAAGAAATCTTCGCCGACCGGATCGAGCAGCTGTCCGGGCTGCTCGAGGCCGGCCGTACCTATCAGTTCAACGCGCTGTTCCTCGACCCGTACCTGTGGAAGCTCCAGGTTGGTGGCAAGCGTCTGGTGCAGAAGGCCCGCCAGTCCGGTGCGGCGATCGACGGTCTGGTGATCAGCGCCGGAATTCCGGATCTCGAGGAAGCCGTCGAGCTGATCGACGAGCTCAACGACGTCGGCATCAACCACGTCGTGTTCAAGCCGGGCACCATCGAGCAGATCCGCTCGGTCATCCGCATCGCGACCGAGGTGCCCACCAAGCCGGTGATCATGCACGTCGAGGGCGGGCGCGCGGGTGGCCACCATTCCTGGGAAGACCTCGACGACCTGCTGTTGGCGACCTACTCGGAGTTGCGGTCGCGCCCCAACATCACCATCTGCGTGGGCGGTGGCATCGGCACCCCCGAGCGGGCAGCCGAATACCTGTCCGGGCGCTGGGCAGAGTCCTATGGCTTCCCGTTGATGCCGATCGACGGCATCCTGGTCGGCACCGCGGCGATGGCGACCAAGGAATCGACCACGTCGCCGTCGGTCAAGCGCATGCTGGTCGAAACCCAAGGCACCGACCACTGGATCAGCGCCGGAAAAGCCCAGGGCGGCATGGCTTCCAGCCGCAGCCAACTCGGTGCGGATATCCATGAGATCGACAACACCGCGTCGCGTTGCGGTCGGCTACTCGACGAGGTCGCCGGCGACGCGGAGGCTGTCGCAGAGCGCCGCGACGAGATCATCGCGGCAATGGCCAACACCGCCAAGCCATACTTCGGCGACGTCTCAGAGATGACCTACCTGCAGTGGTTGCAGCGCTACGTCGAGCTGACCATCGGCGAGGGCAACTCGACCGCCGACACCGCATCGCCGGCCAGCCCCTGGCTGGCCGACACCTGGCGCGACCGGTTCGAGCAGATGCTGCAGCGCGCTGAGGCGCGGTTGCACCCGCAGGACCACGGCCGGATCGAGACGCTGTTCGACGGCTCGGACGAGCAAGGCGCGCGGCTGCTGGAGAACCCCGACGAGGCCATCGCCACCCTGCTCGAGCGCTACCCAGATGCCGAAACCGTGCAACTGCATCCGGCCGATGTGCCGTTCTTCGTCACGCTGTGCAAGACGCTGGGCAAGCCGGTCAACTTCGTGCCGGTCATCGACAAGGACGTCCGGCGCTGGTGGCGCAGTGACTCGTTGTGGCAGGCCCACGACGCCCGCTACGAAGCCGACCAGGTGTGCATCATCCCGGGCACCGCGTCCGTCGCCGGCATCACCCGGATGGACGAACCCGTCGGTGAATTGCTCGACCGTTTCGAGCAGGCCGCCATCGACGAGGTGCTGGGCGCCGGAGCGGAGCCGAAAGCCGTCAGGTCGCGCCGGCTGGGCCGCCCCGACGTGACGGGACCGCTGGCCGTCGTGCTCGATGCCTCCGATGTGCTGTGGGCCGGCCGCACCACCACCAACCCGGTTCATCGAATCGCCGATCCGGCCGACTGGCTGGTGCACGATGGACCCGAAAGCCTCCGTGCCACACACTCATCCACCGGCGCGCGGCTGCAGGTCGAGTCCGATGACGGGGCCGGCACGGAGCAAGTCGTTCTCAGCGTGCCGGTGTCCGGTGTCTGGGTCGATATTCCGTTCACGTTGCACGCCAACACTCTTGATGGCGGTATTCCGGTGGTCTCGACTGAAGACGCCACCACCGCCATGCGTGCGGTCCTGGCGATCGCCGCCGGCGTCGACGGGCCGGAGTTCTTACCTCGGGTCACCGACGGAACGGCCACCGTGACCGTCGACTGGGATCCCGAGCGGGTCGCCGACCACACCGGGGTCACGGCCACCTTCGGTGAGCCGCTGGCGCCCAGCCTCACCACCGTGCCCGACGCACTCGTAGGTCGTTGCTGGCCCGCGGTTTTCGCGGCCATCGGCTCCGCAGTCACCGACGCCGGTATCCCGGTTGTCGAGGGGCTGCTGAGCCTGGTGCACCTGGACCACGCCGTCCATGTCGTCGGCAAGCTGCCGGGAGTCCCCGCCCAATTGACAATCACCGCAACGGCTTCGTCGGCGACTGACACGGACATGGGCCGTGTCGTCCCGGTCTCGGTGACCATAAGAGGCTCAGCCGACGCCGACGGTGCGGTGATCGCCACCCTCGCCGAGCGGTTCGCGATCCTCGGGCGTACCGGTGCCGCCGAACTCACCGACCCGGCCCGGGCCGGTGGCGCGGTATCCGAGAACGCGACCGACACTCCGCGCCGCCGCCGCCGCGATGTCACGCTGACCGCACCGGTGGACATGCGTCCGTTCGCGGTGGTGTCGGGTGACCACAACCCGATTCACACCGACCGGCCGGCCGCGCTGCTGGCCGGCCTGGAATCGCCCATCGTGCATGGCATGTGGTTGTCGGCCGCCGCGCAGCACGTGGTCACGGCCACCGATGGACAAGCCCGCCCACCGGCCCGGCTGATCGGCTGGACCGCGCGATTCCTGGGCATGGTGCGTCCGGGTGACGAAGTCGACTTCCGTGTCGACCGCGTCGGAATCGACCAGGGCGCAGAGGTTTTGGAAGTGGCCGCGCGCATTGGATCGGATCTGGTGTTGTCGGCCACCGCCCGGCTGGCCGCGCCCAAGACGGTCTACGCGTTCCCCGGCCAGGGCATCCAGCACAAGGGCATGGGCATGGAGGTGCGTGCCCGATCCAAGGCGGCCCGCAAGGTGTGGGACACCGCCGACAAGTTCACCCGCGACGCCTTAGGCTTCTCGGTGCTGCACGTGGTTCGCGACAACCCGACCAGCATCATCGCCAGCGGCGTGCACTACCACCACCCCGACGGCGTGCTGTACCTGACGCAGTTCACCCAGGTCGCGATGGCGACGGTGGCCGCTGCGCAGGTCGCCGAGATGCGCGAGCAAGGCGCCTTCGTCGAAGGTGCCATCGCATGCGGCCACTCGGTCGGCGAGTACACCGCGCTGGCCTGCGTGACTGGCATCTACGAGCTGGAAGCCATGCTGGAGATGGTGTTTCACCGCGGCTCGAAGATGCACGACATCGTGCCGCGCGACGAGTTGGGCCGCTCCAACTACCGGTTGGCGGCAATCCGGCCCTCGCAGATCGACCTGCCCGACGACGAGGTTCCCGCATTCGTCGCCGATATTGCGGCGGAAACTGGTGAGTTTCTAGAGATCGTGAACTTCAACCTGCGTGGCTCGCAGTATGCGATCGCCGGCACCGTGCGGGGTTTGGAAGCGCTGGAAGCCGAGGTCGAGCGTCGCCGTGAGCTGAACGGTGGCCGGCGCTCGTTCATTCTGGTGCCCGGCATCGACGTGCCTTTCCACTCGCGGGTGCTGCGGGTCGGGGTGGCCGAATTCCGGCGTTCGCTGGAGCGGGTCATGCCGCGCGACGCGGATCCCGACCTCATCATCGGGCGATACATCCCGAACCTGGTGCCGCGGCCGTTCACTCTGGACCGCGACTTCATCCAGGAGATCCGGGATTTGGTGCCCGCCGAGCCGCTCGACGAGATCCTCGCGGACTACGACACCTGGCGTCGCGAGCGGCCGGGCGAAATGGCCCGCACAGTCTTCATCGAGCTGCTGGCCTGGCAGTTCGCCAGCCCGGTGCGCTGGATCGAAACCCAGGACCTGCTGTTCATCGAAGCGGCCGCGGGTGGCCTGGGAGTGGAACGGTTCGTTGAGATCGGCGTGAAGACGTCGCCGACCGTCGCGGGGCTGGCCACCAATACCCTCAAGCTGCCCGAATATGCCCACAGCACAGTGGAAGTGCTCAATGCCGAGCGCGACGCGGCAGTGCTGTTCGCCACCGACACCGACCCCGAGCCGGAGTCTGAAGACGAGCAGCCGGCAACGGTCGCCGAGTCCACCGCGCCGGAAGGTGCCGCCAGTGTGGAGGCCGCACCGGCGCCTGCGCCTGCCGCGCCGTCGGGTGCGGCTCGGCCCGACGACATCGTGTTCGACGCCGCCGACGCGACCTTGGCGCTGGTCGCGTTGTCGGCCAAGATGCGCATCGACCAGATCGAGGAACTCGACTCCATCGAGTCCATCACCGACGGCGCGTCGTCGCGACGCAACCAGCTGCTGGTGGACCTGGGCTCGGAGTTGAACCTGGGCGCCATCGACGGTGCCGCCGAGGCCGACCTGGCCGGGCTGCGGTCACAGGTCACCAAGCTGGCGCGCACATATAAGCCTTATGGCCCAGTGCTTTCCGACGCGATCAATGATCAGCTGCGGACGGTTCTCGGTCCCTCGGGCAAGCGGCCCGCCGCCATCGCCGAGCGGGTCAAGAAGACCTGGGAGCTCGGCGACGGTTGGGCCAAGCACGTCACGGTCGAAGTCGCTCTGGGAACCCGCGAGGGCACCAGTGTTCGTGGCGGCGCGATGGGCCACCTACACGAGGGCGCGTTGGCCGACGCCGGCTCGGTCGACAAAGCCATCGACGCCGCGGTCACTTCGGTCGCCGCACGCCGCGGCATTTCGGTGGCGCTGCCGTCGGCCGGCGGCGGTGGCGGTGCGACGATCGACGCGGCCGCGCTGAGCGAATTCACCGACCAGATCACCGGTCGCGACGGTGTGCTCGCCTCGGCGGCCCGCCTGGTGCTGGGCCAGCTGGGTCTGGACGACCCGGTGAGCGCCTTGCCGATGGCCACCGATGCCGAACTCATCGACTTGGTCACCGTCGAACTGGGCCCGGACTGGCCGCGTTTGGTGGCGCCGGTGTTCGACGCCAAGAAGGCGGTCGTGTTCGACGACCGCTGGGCCAGCGCCCGCGAAGACCTGGTCAAGCTGTGGCTGGCCGACGATGGCGACATCGACGCCGACTGGGTACGGCTCTCCGAG
>Ga0210393_10001223_pt1 | contig 21717 bp, 18 predicted proteins | sample IncBWC27OmetaG_FD_160068 | JGI IMG/M metagenome (GOLD analysis project Ga0210393, IMG submission 160068) | Forest soil microbial communities from Barre Woods Harvard Forest LTER site, Petersham, Massachusetts, United States - Inc-BW-C-27-O ... | reverse complement strand
ATCCACGCCGAAGTCTTTGTCGAAGCTATCGGTCATGGTGTACCACGGCATCTCCCAGCCCATCCGCGCCTTCAGGCGCGTGATGTCCGCCTGCGGCGCGCGTGAGGCCCAGGCTAGGGTAGTGCCACGAGCGTTCAGATGCGCCAGGTGCGAAACCTGATCGGCGCCCAGAGAGCATCCGCGGCAGGCGTGGTCGGGCCAGCCAAATACTCCGGGCTCGAAGAAGGCGCGATAGATGATCAACTGCCTGCGGCCCTCGAACAAGTCGAGCAGGCTAACCTTACCCTTGAGCCCGTCGAACTCGTACTTCTTTTCCACCAGCATCCACGGCATGCGTCGACGCTCAGCGGCGAGGGCATCACGGGAGCGGGTCAAGGCCTTCTCTTTCGCGAGGAGCTGCTGCCGTGCAGCCTCCCACTCCTGCTGCGACACCACTGGCGGTGTCTGCATCGCGATATTTCCTTCTGGTTGTGCCATGTCCCTATCTTTGTTTATTGCCATATCATTTCTCCTTGCTTTGGTGAAACAGACTGAGAGAACTCGCTTTGAAAACTTTCCTGAACTTGCCGATGCACGCCGCCAGAATTCCTCCCGTGGATGCAGCCCCGGCCACCATTACTACTGTGCTTTCGATGCATGCTGGGCACATATGTCCCTCCTCTGAACTTCTAACAGGTCGGAATGGGTGTGGTAGACGGCATTTCCCTCGAATGCATAGGCGCTCATGCCCGGCCTCTCGCGTGTACGTCTGGCTCGTCGGTTCCCGTCATCGCTGACATTGTGGCGACCGCCCCTCAGAGCCTCGCCACGCTTAAGCAACTGCCCCAGGCTTGCCTACGACTCGGCGAAGAAGTCCCGTTTGTCCCGCATGATAAGCCTGATGGAACGAGATACTCGCCAAAAGCGAGCGCACCGTTTCCTTCGGATCGTTTGTCGGCGAGTACGGCGCCGGCTCATCCAGCTTTTTTGTCGCCAGACCGGCCAGCCCTGCATCCACGCGCTCCGACGCTTTGTCGAAGGCGGCCAAAAGTTCCTGCAAGGCCACGGCCTCGGCTGAATCCTTGAGCGGAGATGAATGGCGCCCGTAGGGCTTTAGCCGTCCTTCTCCCATCACCGGCTTTTGTCCCAGCAAAGGAAAAATCAACTCGTATGAAAAAACGAGATGACCAATGACCCAGTTCAAACAGTTGCCCGCAGGCTGAGGCTGAATCAAACTTTCTTCATGAGAAATTCCTTCGACGTTCAAACGCATAACACGCTGCGTCACTCGGGCCTGATGCCGAAGCACTTCGATTTCGTTCGAAACTGCTACGGGTGCTGGAGCCATTTTTCTCTCCTTATTATGTATTTCCTTTGTCGCCATCGTCTTTTCTCCCTTCGTGAGATTCTGGATTTAAGTTTGCGTCCTCGGTCGGCTTCCATGCCAGGCTTCGTTAGAGAGCCACGCTCTCCGGCACGAAAGCCGCGACCTGGCGTTCGAGGGCCTTGACTACCCCGTTGCGCCAGCCCTCGGCGATGGATTGGGACATTGGATCAGGGAAAATCTCCTCTTCGCCTTTTTCCACGCCATCGAAGATGGCCACCGCGACAGACTCGGGCGAGGCCTTCGGGAAATTGACGCTTCTGCTCATATCGGTATCGACAGGTCCGGTCAAAATGGCATGAACGGTCACGCCTTGGCCGGCCAGGAGCGCCCTCAGAGACTGAGTCATGCTGAGCATGGCGGCCTTCGAAATCGAATAACCGGGTATGATCGGCACGGCCGCAAGCGCCGACGTTGAAAGGTTATTGACGATGGCGCCATTCGATTGTTTCAACAACGGCAAGAACGCGCGAGTCACATTCAGGGGGCCGAACAAGTTGACCTTCAGATGCTGTTCGATCACCTCGGGCTCACTCAGATCGTCGTACATGGCGATACCGGCGTTGTTGATGAGGACGTCGAGACTGCCAACCTGCCCGACAGCCCGCTGGATCTGCGCAGCGTTGGTCACGTCGAGGGTTACGGGCGTCACGCGACTGTCAGAGTGTTGCAGTGGGCCACGAGTTCCCGCATACACTCTTCGCACGCCTCGTCTCAGTGCCTCTTCTACGAGTGCCCGGCCGATGCCGCGGTTGGCGCCGGTGATCAAGATTGTTTTGTTTTCGATGTTCATATTGTCCTCCGGGTTTGTTCTTATTGTTCTTACTGCAGCTATTACGGCTGCCGGCGACGCCAGGATACGTCCGAGTCAAATTTCTTGAAGTGCACGCCAGCGCTTACCTTCATGCGGAATCGCTTGGCCCAGCGGCACATACCGCGAAGCGGAGCGATGATTGTCTTCCCCGCTGGGTCAATGAATATTCGACAGCAAGAGGTTTTGAGCTGGTCGCGCTTCTGGCGATCAATCCTGAAGATTCGAGACTGCGTAGAGTTCTGGTAAGTATCCGCTGTGAGACCCCTTGAAGACGGCGGCGCAACTCCCCATGTCGGTAAGGCTTTTCTTGAAGCGAAAACAAAACCTTTGGCGTCCACCTGCCAACGAAGATCGGCTTCATCGCATTCGATCCCTTTATTGTGTTCATAGTTTCCCGCCTGATGCGAAAAGGTGCAATTAGGAACATATGTGTGCCTATCTGATCTTCTCGTATTAACTCCTTTCATCAGTTCATACGGCTGCGGGGATCGAGAGGATACGTGACATTTCTTCGGCCCGCGCGGCGCACGCACGACTGATCGAGGAAGCCGGTAGCATCGACCATCGAGCAGGCCGTTTGGAAGATTGACTCACTTCCAAGAATTTTGCAGAGGTACGCTGTTGAAGGCGCGTTGCTCTGTGCTGGCGAAGCACTCGAACCTAAATCGGTATCACCCGCCGTATCATCGGCAGACAGGAAACTAGCCAGAAGCGGGTCTGGGAAGTCACGAACCTCGTTCACCCGAAGCCGCGGGAAAAGCCATTGGCGTTCAATCCCCTGCTAGTCTCAGTCGCAGACGAGGGACATCTTAGAGAACGCGGTGAGTTCCGCCGATCAGACCACTCTTGTGGCTGCAGTGAAGGCCGCTGGATTGGTACCGTGACACGCTGGCATTCCATATGCTGCCAGAGCGCGGGGAACCCAGGGCTGGTGCTGCGAGAAACCGAATCGCCAAACAGCAGGCGAAGAGGCAATTTTCATAACAAGAATCACTTTATACTTGATCGCGAGATCGCTTGGGGATAAAATCCGCCCCAAGTACCAACATTTCAGCTACACCTCCCCCCCGGCGTCACTTAAGCAGCACAGCGAGTGCAGTCGGTTCCGCCTCCTGCAATACAGGATTGCCGAACATCGAATCTGCCGATGAAGTCAGTCCGTATTCACAGGCGCTCGAGAGTTTGAAGTTACTCGGTTCAGGACGTCGCTCTGGCGATCGATGTCCGGCAGCGATTCCCAGCCCAGAGACCTGGCGTGGATCAGTTGACCTCAGTCGCCTTCGACCATCGGAGGCAACACCGGAGTGACCTTCACCTATAGGAGGATCCTTCTCTGCGCGACCAGAACTAGGGTAGTAGTCCGCAAGTCGGTTGTCGGCGGTGGATATGACCAGCCTATGGCACCGCTTCGTCGAGCGTGGCGACTCTTCGCGCCGGGGCGCTATCGTGCAGGCGCTCTTGCACGAACATGTGCGCACGCACGCGCCGACTTCCGAGGAGCATACTGGACCCGGCATTGTCTTCTTCGACGCGGTCAGCCAGCCGGTATGTGATCTGGTGCGAGAATCGAGCCGAAACGGCCGCGAACGAGTTCTGGCCGTGGCCACTTTCCAATCCGCATTGACGGGCAATAGCGCCTGGCGGCTGCTGCACAGCGGCGCTTCCGACGTCTTTGCCTGGGACCACTCGACACAGCCAGCGCGAGAGATCGCAGAACGCTTTGAGCGCTGGCAGTCTGTGGATCGAGTGGTGTCGTCGCCCGTGGTGCGGGACAACCTGGTCGGCAGCAATCCCGCCTGGATTTCGATGCTGCGGCAGATGGTGGAGGTCGCGAGTTTTACCGATGCCTCGGTCCTGATTACAGGAGAAAGCGGAACCGGCAAGGAGCTTGTCTCCCGGCTTATCCACTCTCTCGACGCGCAGCGCCAGAAGCGCGATTTAGTGGTGCTGGATTGCACGACTATCGTCTCGGAATTATCTGGAAGCGAGTTCTTCGGTCACGAGCGCGGAGCCTTTACTGGCGCGGTTGCCGCACGGGACGGGGCTTTTGCCCTGGCAAGCGGTGGAACCTTGTTCCTCGATGAGGTCGGAGAGCTTCCGCTTACGCTGCAGGCCGAACTTCTGCGGGTGGTGCAGGAACGGACCTACAAGCGCGTAGGCAGCAATGTTTGGCAGCAGACCGATTTTCGCCTGGTGTGCGCCACCAACCGCGACCTGCTGCACGAAGAGTCACAAGGGCGGTTCCGGCGCGACCTCTACTATCGCATCGCGGCCTGGACCTGTAAGCTTCCTGCTCTACGGGAACGTCGCGAAGATATTCTGCTGCTTGCTCAGCACTTCTTGCGGCACCTGCGCCCAAACCAGGAACCTGAAATGGATCAGGCCGTAAAAGACTACCTGTGCCAGCGCGCATATCCGGGGAACGTCCGCGACCTGAAACAAGTTGTTTCCCGCATGAGCTATCGCCACGTGGGTCCGGGGCCTCTGACCGCAGGCGACATCCCGCAAGAAGAGCGGCCATCTTTGGAATCCGTTCCCTCGGAGTGGCGAGATGGTTCTTTTGAGGCTGCGATTGGCCGGGCCGTCGGGATGGGCATCGGCGTCAAAGAAATCGGCCACACCGCGGTCGACACGGCCATCCGGATGGCGGTTGCCAGCGCCAACGGGAATCTCGCGCGGGCGGCGCGCCAACTCGGGGTCACGGACCGGGCTTTGCAGATGCGGCGGGCCGCGCGGCGTAAAGGCGCTCACGGAAAGGAGACCGACGCTGCGCCCGGCCAGTTCGAAGACTCAGCTTGAAGGAAACTGCGCACCGGACCACGGATCCCGGAGTTCGCCCCGACTCCACGCTGCGGCAACGGCGGTAACGGCATAAGCTTTAGGTCGCGGCCGCACCCCGGCAGTCAAGCGCAGGAAGTTGCCGCTGAGGATCATCTGCTCCTCGTGTTGCGGCAGCCCGAGCACGCGTACTTTGACTAACTCCACCGCGGGATGCAGCCAGGGACCGTCCGTGCCGAAGAGCACTTTGCCGGCTCCGGCGCGCCGCACGGCGTCCTGAAGAAGATCGAAGCGGCGAATTCCGGAAGTATCCATGTAGACGTTGGCGTGCCGAACCAGATGATCGATCATGGCAAGTTGAGCGCGCCAATCGTCGGCGAAACTGCCGAGATGAGGGATGATGAAATTTACCTGGGGATATTCCCGCGCGATCAGTTCGACGACGGAAACTTCGCCCATCACGTCATACAGCACAGGCAGAGAAAATGCGCGGGCCACTTCGCAAATCTCGCGCGTAATGCGCCCGTCATGGCGGTGAACCTTGATACCCCGAAATCCATAACGCTCCACCGCGACTTTGATCATGGTGAAAACCCGGCCCCGGTCGCGCTCCGGGTGAACGAAAGCAAATCCATAAAAGCGGTCGGGACGGCTGGCTACGATGCGGGCGACTTCCCGGTTGGCCACAGCGTAGTCCGAGTGAAACGCTGAGAAGAGCACGGTGCGAGTGATCCCGGCCGTTGTCGCGCGGTGGAGATATTTGCCCAGCGAAGCGTCCGTGTCCCAGGGACCGGTGAGCCCGTCGCCTTTGCCGGCGTGGCAGTGGCTGTCGATGATCATTGCCGTTTCTCGGCCGCGAGCATCCAACCATTCAATTGTTCGACAATATTCCAGGTCAGCCTGATAACCCGGTTCACATTGCCGCGGGCAACGACGACGCCGACAAGGTTGTAGCCGCTGCCATCCCGGATCCACATGGGCGACCCGCTTTGGCCCTCCGTGGTTTCGCCCCGGAAAACCATAATTGGACTCCGCGGAGGTACCGAGGCCAACCATCCCGAAAAGACCCACATCTGGTTTCCGCCATGCTTCTTGGGATATCCCGCAGTGTAAGCGACACGCCGCACCAGATTCCCCGGATCAACTGGCACCGCCGTGGTGCCGGCGCCACAGGCCAAACTGCCCCAGTAGCAGAGACTATTGCCTCCGAGTTGCGGAAATTTCAGATTCGCGATGGGACGGCTCAGCGTGATGATGGCGAGATCATTGTCCAGCGTATCGGGATTGTATCGGGACGAGATGTCAGGCTTCTTGGCGGCCAAGTAGGTGCCGAGCAGCTTGCCTTCGTCGAGCGCCACAGTGACGGCAACACTGTACTGGGCCGGATTCTTGACGACATCAAGCACTACGTGAGCCGCCGTAAGCACGTGACGATCCGAGATCAGAACTCCGCTTCCACCCTGATCATATCTACCGTTCTTTAGTATGGATACCTTTGCCATCCATCGAAGAGGAACGGCGAAAGGGTTCGTGGCTCTGTTTGCGGTCGGATCGGGAACCGACATTTGACCGCGTGCCGGTGGATTTGGTGGGGCTTCTTGCGGGAGTTCCAAGTCTTGCGAAGGTAGTTGGTCGTCCGGGAACACGATGAGCCGGTCGCCCTGTCGAATCCATTGTCCGCGAGTGCTGGTAAACCGGCTGGCCGAGCCGACGTAGGGACTGAAGTTTGGTTGTGTCCTCAAGTCTGCCTCCATTCTGCGGTCATAAGCCCATCAAGCCTGCGACGAAATGAAGCTGAGCCTGCGCGTTTCTGTTCTCTGGCTCCGGGTTTTGAGCTGTGGTTCCGCGTTTGTACCGCTCACGGTCTTGCTCCAATTGCGTTTTGCTTACTGCCTCAATGCCCGCCATACGGCCAGAAGAGCATCCTGGTATTGCCCGGTTATTCCCATCGCGCTCAATGCTTGACCCAAAGCCGCTTGTGATCCGCTGTTGACGATGGCATTGCGAACGGGCTCCGGCAGAATAGAAAGAGTGCGGCTCGCCCAATCCCGAATCCTTTGACCTGCGGAAGGCGAGGGTGCCGGCGGAGGAGGCAGTGGCGGGAGCGTCTGCCCTCCTCTTATTGGACCCTTAGGCGGCTCAGGTACCGGCGTTGTAGTCACACCCGGCGGGCAATTCGGGTAGTCCTTGAGTGGACAGGGCTGCACCGTGATTGTCCCAGGGAGTGTCGTCGATTTGGCAGGAGCAGGCTGCGGCAGTTGAGCTTCAAGGAACACTTCAACTCTGCGGTTGCAAGCTCGCCCTTCCGGAGTCCGGTTGTTGCCCACCGGGTCGTGTGCACCCTCCGTACTCGGGGTGATCACGACTTCAGTATTTCCTTTCAGGATCCTGGCGCGCCAGTGTGCTCGCCGCTGCAACTCGATAGCAGTATAAAGAGCCGATTGCACCACACGCGCGCGCCGCAGGCCAAGGGCACGGTTGTATGCGTCCGTTCTGCTCTGTCCAACGGAATCGGTGTGACCAATCACGCGAATGGCATGAATGGGCTGCTGCGTTGTCCAACTCATCGCCACCTGGCGAGCGAGGCGCTGCACGATGTCACTGTGAAAAGACTTCAGAGTGGCTTTATCGAAGTCAAAGCGGTCGAGAACATCGGTTGGGGGCGAACCCGAGCTTCTTAGGGAACAGGACCGCGTGGTTATGAGACTCGTCCCGGAAAGATTGCCACCAGTTTCCTGTACCTCAAGCTGGTCAAGAAGCTCCTCAAGGCGGCCCTCGTGGATGGCGGATTCGTATCCGCCAATTTCTCCAAGTTCGAGGCGATCAAGAAGCTTCCGCAACAGATGTTCGTTCGACTCGAACGTTCCCGTCTCAAATCCTAATCCGTGTCCCATGACGTGTACCCCCTCCCCAGAAACCGGCTCTCACTCTTAGTGCCTGATCGATTGGACAGCTCCGTGAGCGCTTTTGCAGCACACTCGATTTGTTCCGGAACATGCCGAGCCGTGATCACGAGACTGACGCGCTCGCCCCGCCCGTCAGGAGAGCTATGAAGGACGCTCCTGATTCCCTGTTTCAACAGCCGCTGGTAAACGTGAACCGGATTCGCGCCAGGCGCGGGCATCAATGACTGGACGGGAAACAACCTCCCGCTGAATCGGAAACCGGCGCGCCCTGCGCGCTGACGAAAACCGGTTACCAGCCGAGTAAGTCGCCGGCGCAGTTGATCTCCGCGGTTGCGATTCACAGCCAGAGCGTGCTCGCAAGCGCGAATCGACGGCAACGACGGGGGGCTGCAGTGCATTCGGGTTTCGCTGTTTTGTTCGAAGTCTGCGATCGCTTCCTTGCTTCCGCTCATGACGGCAAGAGGCGCACCGAATGCTTTCGCCAGCGAGCTGACGGCGATTACGTCCGGACCGCAAATTTGTGCGTGCGGAAGCATTCCTCCTCCTCCTCGACCGTAGGGAGCATCTGGCCCCGGCCAATGACCAAAGATTCCCAGCGCCTGAGTGTCGTCGACGACGAGCCACCCGTCGGACGCACGCACGCTGTCCAAATAAAAGCGCAACGGTGCCGGCCTTCCGCAACTCGGACAAAAGCCATCGGTCAGCACTACGGGCCGCAATTGGCTTTGCCCGTGGTGCCGAAGCTCTGTGCGGAGCGCTTCCGCATCGTGATGCGCAAACTCGCGCACCGGAACACCCCGCCCCGCGGCCCGTTCCGCTCCCCAGCGCGCGATCGGGTAAGTCCCCGCGTCGACGTAAACTGCTACGCGATGGCGCGAGAGCATCCCGAACAAGTCCCAGAACAGGTGAAGCGTTGACGGGCCCAGCACGCCGCGCTCGCATCCCTGAAGAGCCGCGAGTTGCTGTGCCACCTGCTCAGCTTCCGGCGGCGCTGCAAGCGCCGCCGGAACACCGGTTGTCAATTGCGACCAGGGCCGCAGCGCTCCCGTGGGATGATGCAATCCCAGGTAGAGCGCCGAGGTAAAGTCCAGCATGGCAGTTTAGCCACGAGCCGCCGGCCGTTGCGTAGCCAACCGCCGCAACAGCAGCACCGACGGCAGCGTGGAGTTCACCGGCTCAGAGGTCAAGTCCACACCGGTCGCGGCGCGATAGGCGTGAATGTAAGCCTGGATCTCAGGCCGCCAATAGCGCGCCCAGTTTGCCGCTTGCGCCGGATTGTTGGTAATGCTCCACGCGCCGTAGCGGACGGAGAGCACGATCTGCTCGCCGTAAACTGCTAGGTCGCGGAAGTAGATCACGCTGACGTCGGTCCAGCCTTGCATGCTCTTGACGGTGTCGACGCGGTCCATCCATTCTTCGGGATACGGCACCATGATCTTGCCGCCCAGGAACTCCCGCATCTCGGGCCGGGCCAGCAGCCACTGCTGCATGAGCATCTCCTGACGCGCCGTCGACGGAAGTTCACCGAACTGATTGGCCGCTCCCGCTGCCAGAATGTAGTGCACTTCCTTCAGCGCATTCAGCACGGGGAAGCCGTCCGCGACCACCGTTGTGTCATCGTCTTCCTTGAAGAAAATGGTGCACAGGTAGAGCAAGTTGTGGAACGCTTCGAGAAACTTCGACCGGCTGTCCGACGGCCTCATGGAACGTAAAGCCTTACCTTCGAGGGCGAGCCCATATTCATGGTTGTACTCGTAGGCGCGCCGCACCACGCTCAAACGATGCTGTTCGTCCTGTACATATCCCCATAGCAAGCTGTTCAATCGGCGTAGAGGATCAAGGTCGAAACGCGTCAGGGGGTCGCGATCGGCGAAGCCCCGAAGGTTCTGGAAGCGGCGGCTGATGGCATTCAGCGTCTGTACCAGCATGCCTTCTTCCTGCCAGTACGACCAGATCAGTTCCGTCAGGCAAGGGTGCGTGAGCTTGCGTTGCAAAATACCGTAGCACTGGAAGCCCATGTCACAGAACCCATTTACCGGGAGCTCACTCAGCCGGGACCGGACCAATGCAAGGTAGGGGATGATTTTGTTCAGCGCTACCTGATCCGTTTCTTGATTCAAGTATTGGTTTCCGGACGCAAGATAAGCACTCCACCATTTAGTGATATTGGAAGGAAGGCTCGTTGGACTCTGGTTGAGCCGGCTGGCATCGTCATTGACGTCGTAGCTGGCAACAGGAAACGGCGCCGGGGGCGCAATGGGTTGGTTGCTGACTAAACCACTCAACGCGGCCTGACTCAGATAAACCCCACAGTTCAGCATAAGGAAGCACTCGGTGGCGACCTTGAGCACTCGATATGCGTCCATGTTTGGAAAAGGCAGAAATCTTCTCTTGCTCAGCGGCGGCAGGCAAGTGTTGCCATTTGGGTTGAGATACGTTTCGATGATGGTGTCAATGCTGTCGCCGCCATTTCCCTGGACTGGGCTGCTGCACATGATGGTGTCAACGAATTGGAGGTAGTTCTGAAATGACAGCTGATTCGCGCTAAACCGAATCGCTACCCAAAGTGCCGTGTCTGAGGTCGGGGGCTCGGAAGTGCGCTGCATCGCAACGGGCAGCGTGTCACCGCTGGAAATGGGCCGCAGGTTCACCGTAACGGAAGCCTCTGAGCCCTTGGTGGTATTGTTTTGGATCGCGGGTATATCGCTCGACGTCAGGGAAGCTGTCACAGTGTAGTGACCGGGTTCGGCTCCCCCCGTATCCCAAGTGAACACTCCTTGAGCCGTTGTGCCGGTCGACTTACCGGTGTAGGTGTACGCACCGTTGGTGATCTGCCAGTCGTAGGTGACCGGCCCTGTTCCGATCGTGACTTGCGTCCCGCCTGTGACCGTGGCCGTGAGCACAACCAGCTGACCCTCTAGAACCGCGGGAGTGTTGGGAGCTACAGAGATCTTTAACGCCATTGGATCCTCCTCACTGTAAAGTCCTATTGAATTCGCGGCCGAGCGTCGGTGGTGGCTGAGCGAGCCGCACTCTCGGTTGCGTGGAACATATTGCCGATGTATCTAAAGCACTGCGCATCGCCCAAAAACTGAGCAAGTCTGCGAGCAGCTTGCTTTCGGCTTCGGGAGAAATCTTTCTTTCGAGCCTTGCCTGACCGATCACGGCGAAGACCAAGGACGGTGGAACAGTTCGCATCTTTGCCGGCGAGCTCACCCAATCCTGGTAGTAGGCGATCAGGCGCGATGGATGCCGCTCCGCCAGGGGCATCACCTCTTTGAGCGACTTGCCGCGCAGCGCCTGCGGACGGAAGTTGGCCAGCAACCGCGCGAATTCTGGAATGCTGGCGTCGATCCCCGCCAGGACCGTTTTTTGTTTTTCGTCGAGGTCGTCCATCGGGTAGAGCATTTCCCAGAGCTTCGCCACCAACTCCCACTGTGGATGCGGGTACAGCTCTCGCCCCAGAGCGCAACTCAGCTTCACCCGAATCCACGGCGTGGGATGAGGATCCTGCGTGTCGATTCGAAAAACGAAGGCGCGCGGCAGACTAACCAGGCTGATGAGGCCGAGAGTCGACGCGACTCCCACCTTCGCCACGCCCCAGAAATCGGCAACGACCTCCGAAATCCAACGCTCCCAATACCCCCACGCCTGGGCCGATCCTGCTCCCGCTTGTTGCCGCGAGCGAAGCAAAGCCCGCAGCGGCTGGAGCAGTCCGAGCAAATGAGCGGCTTCATGTCCGGTCTCATGAACCAGAGAAGACGCGATTCCACTGCCGATCATCCGCTCGTGCGGAATTTTGATAATGGCGACTGGACTGGGATCGCCGCCCGGCAAACGAGTGCGCGCCCGGCGAATCGCGCCGCCGTGGCCACGATCGACGTAGCAGACCACGGGAGGCATCTGGTAATAACCTCCGGGCAGATCCAGGGCGTCGGCCGCGAAGTCGTCCAGGCCGGCGATCCAGACTCCCATTTCGTGTTCACTGCGTTGCGTGAGCACGTCGGCGAAAATGTGAAATTGCGAAATCACTGCATTGAACCTCAACTTTAGAAACACAATCCTTTTTTGCGCTTCAGCTGGGGTTGACCTGCGGCCGCTCGGACTCCGGACCCAGCCGATAAATTCATCGATCATCAAGCGCAGCTTCCTTCGGCGCTGGGTCAAGTGGTTCTCCATTGCCGCCTGCGCGGCCTGAGGCACCGTTGCCGCCATCACCATGGGCGCGATCAGAGCGAAGGGTTTCATACGCCCAAGCCGCGCCGCCAGCGAACGAGCCTCTTGCTCCAGAAGCCACAAAGCTGCTATTTGGCCGTTCATATGGGGTCATACTCCCAGAAGAACGATGTGCCGCCCGCGGCGAATCCACTTGCCCGTTCGTCGGTGCGGTCCCGACGCCGTGCCGCAAGAAGGACAGGTTGGAGCAGTGGAGTACACACCCGGCGCAGAGGGCCAGAACGCGCCGGGAATGGACGGAGCACTCGGATAGGTGGCAGCGCCGAAACCTGGCCGATCGCCAAAAAGCGCGGCGTCCCTTCGAGCCTGAGCTCTTGCGCCTGCAGCAACCGCCGCGTCGAAACGGCGAGCCGAGAGCAATCCTGGGGCATGCAGTTTCGCAGCCTCGATCAGCGCGGCCTTCGCTACGGCCCTCGGGTCGAGGTCAGGCCGCGCATAAGCGGCTCTCTTCGCGGCTTCGCCAGCAAAGCGGACATACCGCCGCGCCGTCTCGAAGTCACGATCCTCTGCGCTGAGCCCCTCATGCTCCAGGCCGAAAGCGTCCCCCGCCATGGAGGCCAGTTTGGATCCCACCATACCTCCAAGCGGACCTCCCACAAACGTTCCCAGCGCGCCGCCCGCAACAGGCAACGCCTTCTTGGCAACCTGTTTCAGAACTCCGCCCAATGCCTGTCCCACCGGCGACTGGATCGCCGCACCGATCCCGCTTGCGACCTTCTTGAATAAGTCGCCCAGGAAATGGTCCAGTTCCTGGTCACTACGGATTTCGAGCAACTCGGAAGCCAGTTCGTCCTCCATGACCTCTGGCAACGGCAGTTCCTGGTATTCCTGGTATCCGCCTTCGAAGGATTCGTTGGAAGTCTCGCCGAATACTTCGTTCATGATGTTTCCCAATTGGCCGGCGTTTTCGTATTGCTCGGAGGCAAGTTCGGGGACTTCTCCGTATTCGGAAAGCTCGGACCCGAACTCCAACTGCGTGCGATCTGTGTCATGAGGCATGTCTGCCCTCCTCTCAAGTATGGCGACCCCCGATACGGGGCCAGCAGCATCGCGTTTCCTAATGCACGCCGTGTGCCGCTGCCAAATGGCTGAAAATCCGTAAGAGCTGCGAAAAATGCTTCGGGCAGTCGCGGGTTTTTTCGCCGAGCTGCGAAGCAAGCTTCGGAGACGCGCACTGCAACGTGCGGTCTCGGACGAGAAAACAAATCACTTCACGACTGGCACACTGCGTGCATCGTGGCTGGTGCACTTCCGACCAACTGCACGCGGGACCGCGGGCAGACACACAAAGAAGCGCGGAAGTGCCCGCAATCACGCGGCGAGTCGCCGCTCTGCAGGTCAGCGATGAGCAAACTTTATTTTTTCAGCAGTGGCCAATACTCCCGCTACGACATCAATCACGACGCCGCGGATTCGGGCTATCCGTTACCAGTTGGAAGCTACTGGCCGGGGCTGCCAGCGGGAGTCGATGCGGCAATCAACTGGGGCAACGGCCTCACCTATTTTTTTTCCGGCAGTCAGTATTACCGTTTCAACACGAAATTGGATCAGGTGGAGTCCGGCTTTCCGCTGCCGATAGCCGGCAACTGGACTGGCCTGACGTTGGACGCCGTCGATGCATGCGTCAACTGGGGCAATGGCAAGGCATATTTTTTCCGCAGCGGTCAGTACTGGCGTTACGACATCAAGAAGGACGCGGTTGATCCAGGCTTTCCGCTGCCGATAGCCGGCAACTGGACTGGCCTGACGTTGAACGCCGTCGATGCATGCGTCAACTGGGGCAATGGCAAGGCATATTTTTTCCGCGGCGGTCAGTACTGGCGTTACGACATCAAGAAGGACGCGGTTGATCCGGGCTTTCCGCTGCCGATTGCCGGAAACTGGCCGGGCTTGTTCCCGACCGGCGTTCGGGCTCCAGTGATGCTCGGCTACGCCGGCTGCGACCGGGCTGGTTACCCAGGCGACAATGCCATGACGGCGCTCTGGAGAAATACCAACCTGAAATGGTGCGGATTTTATTTGACTCCTGCGCCGAACCAGGGAGCGACACTCGGGTGGATGACGAAGCGCGCCTTTCTGACCGGCCTCGGATGGGGCCTGGCGCCGATCTACGTTGGCGAACAGCAAATAAAGGTTTGCCCAACCTGTTCCGCCAACCCCTCGACTGCGAAAGGGACTACGGACGCTGCTGATGCCATCGGGCTAGCCACACATGCAAGTTTTCCTCCCGGATCGGTGATCTACCTTGACATCGAAACCGGGGACCGAGTCAACGACGCGATGCGTGACTACTACAAGAGTTGGGTCGCCGGCATCATCGCCGGCGGATTCTTACCCGGAGTGTATTGCTCCTACTTGATCGCCAGGCAATTGAAAGGCTTCGACAGTCGGCCCTTGTTCTGGGTGTTCAACATCGGCAAATTCGCGGGCGGTGCCAAGGCTTCGTATCAGAGCCCGCTTCCCGCTCCCGAGCCTCTGTTCAGCAGCATCGAGTTCAGCACGAATTGGCAGCTCGCACAAGCAGTCGGCAGTATGAAGGTGCCGAGTCAGACCGTGGCCAACATAGATTTGGACAGTGCCAGTGTTCCCGACCCCTCGTCCGTGGCTTAGGGTCGTGGAGCAAGGCATGTCTTTGGCGAAGGCCGGCACTGATTACCCAAGGAGCTTTTCTGAATGTTCTGAAATTCCCAGGTCATTGCGTTCGACCTGAATTTATCGACGAAACGAGGCCGCCCATGCAGCCGGCTTTTGATTACTTTCCGACACCGCGTTCCTATCAACAGGAAGTTCTGCAGGAAATGTTTGAGTCCCCCGAATTACTCAATGAGGGTCTGCCGAGCTTCGAATACTTGCTGTACATGGAGGACGAAGAGCTCGATCACTTCCTCGGGAGCGTGGTCCACCGCTTCGCCAGAGCAGCGAAGAGTTTGGCGAAGACCGCGGGAGGAGCGGTCAAGACTGTGGGCAAGGGACTTTCAGCAGTAGACAAGATAATACCCATGTCGGTTCTAACCAGCGGGCTGGCGTGGACTCCGGCCGGAATGGCTCTGCGAGCCGGACTGGGAGCAGCGCAAGCGTCAGCGAGCGGGAAGAACGTTTTTCAGGGGGCGGTGCGATCGCTCGCCGGTACTCCGGTGACACGGTTCTACGTAGATACCGCGATGGCGGCCGCGCGCGGCGAGAACGTAGTGAAGGCGATGCAGAAAGCCGCGCAGGGACAGATCGGAGATTTGCGGAAGAGTCTGCAGTTTGCAGCCATGGTGGCTCCGTTCATACCCGGCCTCGGGAGCGGCGTCGCAGCAGCTCTGGGCGCGGCTAACGCTCTCGCAGCGGGACAGCCGATCAGCGAAGCATTGATCGCCGCTGCCCGCAGTGCCGTGCCGGGCGGGGCGGTGGCCCAACTTGCTTTTGACACCGCAATGAACTTGGCCAAAGGAAAGAATATCGGAGAATCTTTGCTGAACTCGGCGCGGGCCCAGGTCCCTGGTGGCGCGGCCGCGCAAGCCGCTTTCGACGCCGCTCTGGCGCTGGCAAAAGGCAAGAACATTCAGGATGCCGCGTTTGCCGCCGCCGGGCGTCTGTTGCCGCCGTCGCCATATGCGGCCGACGCACTGTCATTCGTACAAAAAGTTGCATCGGGCCAGAACATTCAAAAGGCTGCGTTGTCTACGGCCGGAAGTGCCATCCTGAACAAGATCGAGCAGCAAGCCGGGCCGATTCTATCTCGCGCGCGGGCGGCAGTGCCCGTTGCCATTCCCCGTCGGCTCCCGGCCGTGCCAATCCCATTTCTCCGTAGGCCCGCCCCGATGCCCTTTCCATTCCGCCGGGAGCTGATGGAAGAGATCTCTGGGCAGCCTTCCGCCACCGATCGCTTTCGCCAGTTGGTTCGATCCGGCCACCAGACACAGGCGATCACAGAAGCCGTCAGGAACGGGCAAACCGATGTGGATCGGCTCACCGATATGGTGTTCTATGCTCGACATCCGGAACTCAATGGACAAAAAGTGCGACCCAACGAACGTATGTTGGCACTCGAGTGGATGAAGGTTCGAGCCACGCTCGTACGACCAGCCGTTGCGCGTCATCAGACCGTGCGCGCGGCATTCGCCCCCGCGCCAGTGACAGCCGGGTCCACTTCACCGGCAGTACAGACTTCGAATCGCCCCTTGTTTTTTGGCTTAGACACCTACAGCGGAGATCAGAACACCACTCGCGATTGGGTTATTGCCAAGAATGAAGCTCACATGAGTTTCGCAATTTTCGAATCCAATTACGGTACGCTACGCGGGTCAACATTTTCACGCGAGTGGCCGGCGATGCGATCTGCCGGCCTGGTGCGTGGCGCGTACCTTTTCCTGCGCCTACCCAATCCCTTGGTCGATCGGAAGAACGGTCCACCCCCGCATCCTGTTGCCCAGGCTCAGGCCTTCATTCATACGGTAGGGACACTTGATCGAAGTGACCTTCCACCATCGCTTGACGTCGAGGTCGCTGGAGGCCTACGTGGGCTGGACCGGGCGAGTGCACTGGAAGCGGCGCGTCGGCGCCTTGAATATATTCGAGCTGCCTGGAGAACGCTGAAGGATTTCTATAAAGTGGCCCCGATCATCTACACGAGCCTGCGTGTTTGGCAGGAAGAACTATTGAGACCAGAACTCCCCGATCTGATCGAATCGCCGCTGTGGGTGAAGGACTACCCTTTCAACAAGGGTCCGGCTCAACTCGGCCCAATCGTGACCAAGCAGGCCGCTCCCCGCGTCCCACCACCATGGGGCGACAGTACGAACTGGTGGATTCACCAATATCAAGGGGACGCCACCGGACTCCCAGGCTTCGTAGGTGGGAATGTGGACATGAACCGGTTCAATACCATGGTCAGAGGTGACGCCGGAGAGAGGGTCAAGTGGGGACAGCGTCGCCTGGGAATTGCGCAGAGCGGCAAGTTCGATGCCGCGACGGAAATGGCGTTGCGCGCGTTCCAGCGCAGGAATGACTTGGCGGAGAAACCAATCATCGATCCTCAGACGTTCGCCTATCTGTGCTGGTCGAACCCCTGAAGCCGCGTGCGATCAATACTTCTTCGGAGATCACAGGATGTAGGTGTGCTCGATCGCGAGGAGCTACTCATTTCTCGTGGGTACCGATGGTGGATTGCACCTGGGCGTGACCTGCCTTGGTGCCCTCCAAGTCCAAGAGGGTACAGCCCAACCTCACGGCGCAGAGCGAAGCGGTGCGCCTGCACTCACACGGTTGGCACTTTGGGCGATGGCGAAATTGGCCGAGCCCTGGCCAGCCGCGTGCATGCCATAAGCATGCGTGTGCTTGCGACCAAGCGGCATGTTCCCGGATCGACCGATCCACTGGTCGCTCCTTTCCTCGCCAACTATGAAACGAATATTTTTTATGGGCCTGCAAACGCCCAAAGGTCAGCAAGAACGGATCTACATGTCTGAGAAGGCTGCTCCGCTAGTGATCGACCAAGACGTAACCCAATGCCGGGATCACAAGTTGTCCAACGGCGGGCGCGGGAAATAATCGAACGATCGGGCGCAAACTCGGTAGATCATAGGCGGCACTTGATCTAGTGCAACCCTAGAATTCGATTCGCAGGGCGAGTTGACCGGTGCGGTTTCCCGCGTTCTCCGCCGTCTGCGGCGCACTCAGGACGCCAAAGGTCGACGGAACATCGATCTGCGTTGCTGGCGGAGCGAAGTTGCTATGGTTGAGCACGTTGGTAAACGTGGACTCCAAGCGCATTCTTAGTTTCTCCGTAACGCGGAAGACTTTGGCGAGGCCGAGACTGGCCGCGCTTGTGCCGGGGCCCTGCAGGATACCAACCCCGGCGTTGCCGAAGCGTCCAGCACCGGCGGGAGTGGGCGCGAACGCGGCGAGATTAAAGTATTGCGCGCGGGACTGACCCTGATAGAAATTCGTCGAGACCTGGTCGGGACGCAAGAAAGCCCCACGATTGACGACATTGGTATTGGACTGATCGAAGGAGTCGCTGATGCTTGGCGTAAGCCAGGGGCCGGTTTCAAGCAATGTTATGGTGGTCAGCTCCCAGCCGCCCAGCACGGCGTTTCTCCAACCACCTGTGTTGAGGAAAGTGCGGCCTAGACCGACGGGCAACTGGTAGAGACCGGTGAAAAGGAAGCGATGGCGACGCGTGCCCTCGACATTGCCGTAGTCACTGTGGACATCGAAGCGGTTGGCGATGGGAATTCCGTAATTGACTTCGCCCGCATAGGCAGTAGGAGTATCGCCCTGATTGTCGGCGAGATTTTTCGCCAGCGTATAGTTCGCGCTGAAGTAGAGCCCGTGGGACATTTTGTGGCTCTCCTCAACTTGAAGCGCGTTGTAGTTGGCCTCGCCGGCATTGAAGGTGCTATAGAGGCTGAACCAGTTGTGATAGGGCGCTCGCGGATCGACGTAAGGACTTGCGGCCGTCGTCTGATAGAGCATAGTGCTGGCAGGAATCTGGTTGAGATCCTCGGTGATGTTCAGCCGGTAAGTGTGCATGCCAACGTAACTGACACGGAGGCTATCGCTACTGGTGAGCTGACGCTCCACGGTGAGGTTCCACTGATTGGCTTGCGGGTCGCGGTAATTGGGATCGACACCCTGATCGAGGCCGCCACCACCATATTGCACGCCCACCGCCGGGGGCGCGGTGTTAGGGAACCGAATGAGAGGCGCTGTCACGGTGCCGCTGTTGGTGTAAGTGTGCAGTGCGGATGTTGGGTTACCGCTGTTGTTAAAGGACAGCGGACCAAGATTGGTCACGGTGAAAATCCCAACGCCTGCGCGGATGACCGTCTTGGTATCGTTGAAAGGACGGTAGGCGAGAGAAACCCGTGGCTGGAAGTTGCGCTTGTAAGTATTTCGTAAGGACTGTGGCAGATGATCTTGGCTGGCAGTGACATAGTTTGTGCAGGGCAAGCCGGTATTGCCCAGGTTGCACGCGTTGAACGATTGCTGAAAGCCAAGATTCGACGCCTGGATGTTCTGCTGCACCAGATAGGCGGGGAGATTGTTCGGCACTACTATCGAGTTGTTCCGGAGATCAAAGTTTGCCAGATTGCCTCCGTCTTCGGTGAAGCCTGGGAGGATCTGCCAGCGCAGGCCGTAACTGAGTGTGAGCCTGCTGCTGAGCTGGTATTCATCCTGGCCGAAGAGGCTGTACTGCCAAGCTGTTCCGGCCACGTCGGGGCTGGAAACCGCAAAGAAGATCGTTGTGGGCAGCCCTTCAAGAAGGTCTCCAAAAGCGTTGCCGGTAAATGTTGGCTGAAAAGTGAATTGCCCGAAATCATCGGAAGGCAGGAACGTTTCAATGTCGGCATAGCGAACTCTGCGAGCATCAACACCAGCCTTCAGAGTGTGCTTGCTTCGCGTCCAGCTCAGATTGTCGGTGAACTGGAGCGTCTTCGACTGCGTCACTCCGGTCTTGTCGCGGCCAATGGGAGTGAATCCGGTGCCGGCGCTGAAATTGAACGTGGGAAAGGCGTGGGTGGTGGGATGTTGGCTGATATTTACCCCAGTCAGATCGAGTTGCGAAAGCGCGGCTGCGCCCTCGATGGGAAAACCAACGCTGGTCGTCACATTGGTGAAACCGAAACGGAACTCATTTAAGAGGCGCGGCGTGAGAACCCAAGTATGGGAGACGAGAAGGCTGCGATTGTGCACGCTATCGGAGTCATTCGGTAACAGCGGGTTGGCGTAGTCTTCCGTCATGTTCTTGCGGCTGAAGCGCGCGTAAACCGATTGCTTCGAATTGATGGTGTGGTCGATGCGGAGGTCGGCTCCGTCAGTGCGCGCAGGGGTAGATTGGAAATTCTCGTAATTGAAGTTCGACTGGCCGGCGATATTCGGCAGTGGGTAGTAGCCTAATAGCGCGGTGGCGGTTGGATTGATGTTGGCTGGCGAAATCACGGGGCCACCGAGCGCAGTTAAGTCACCGTTTCGCTCCGCCTGCGTAGGAACGAGGAACTGCTGGGCGACAGCGGTGGAGCGGCGATTTCCCTCGTAGTCGAAAAAGAAGAATGTTTTGTCCTTTCCGTTGTAAAGATGAGGAATGCTCAGCGGACCGCCGAGTGATCCGCCAAAGGTATTGAAGTGCTTTGGCGACTTGCCATTGAAACCGTAGGGGTCGGCATCGAGCGCGTCGTTTTGCAAATACTCAAACAGGCTGCCGTGATATTGACTGGTGCCGCTCTTGGTAGTGAAAGTAACATCGCCGACCTGCGAAAACTCTGCGCTGTTGTTAAACGACGTTACTCTCACGCCGGAGATTCCTTCTTGCGACGGGTAGGCATCTTGTAATGCACCGTTCTGTCTCACGTTAGCGGTGGAAATGCCGTCGACAGAAAAGTTCACCATCGCCGAACTCGCGCCATCTAGCGCGATGTTTCCGGAACTGTCCTGTTGCACGTTTGGAGAAAGTGACAGCGCCGCCAGCGGACTTGTCGTGGTGGCGCGATTGTTAAGAGGAAGTTGAGTGATCTGCTGGTTGTCCTTGGAGTCACTGATCACCGCGTTCTCTGTGTTAATCACGGCAACAGTATCAGCGACCTCCACGCTCTGAGATTGGCTCTTAATCCCGAGCGTGATATCAATCCTTAGCGTCTGCCTCGAAGTCAGCTCTGCGGATGGAACTTGGAATTCGGCGAAACCATCGGCTTGAGCGGAAAGGGCGTAGGTCCCCGGCTTCAGGTTCAGGAACTCGAATGATCCGTTCTGGTCGGAAGTGGTAGAACGACTGCTGTTGTCCTCCAAACGACGTATCGTAACTTTTGCGCCTGGCACAACCGCCTGTGTCTTGTCCTGAACCACGCCGACGAGGCTACCGAAGGTAGACTGCGCGCTGACGGACACACTGTTCCCTGCAAGCCATAGAACGATCATTACCAACGCGATGACCGAATGCGCGATGCCTGAATGCCCGATCATTGGATTGACGATTGCTTTGGTCACTGCGCTGACCTCCGCCGGGACGATGCTCCGAAGAGCGAATCTCTCGATTGCCTTTGGAGTTCACACTCGGTGTTTCGAACCTAGCAGGGAGGGCATAAAGAATCTGTGGGTCAGCGATAAAGGAACCGTAAAGTTACGCCGCAAAGAAACGATTACGTGCATTCGAAACATTCATAAGGTAAGTCAGGACTGGTGGATTTCTACAGCGCAATTCAATACATGTTGTTTGTGGTCATCGTCAACGCCCTTGTAAGGCCTCTGAGCAGGTACATGGAGCAGGTCTTTTTCAGGAAAAGGAAAACTTCAGCAAATACCTGAGCTCCAGGCAGGGCAGAGTCTGCCGTATTGGGCACGATACAAGCCGCCGCTGAATTCCTGATGTGTGGAAGGCGTCACACGCGGCATGCTGTTTGAAATCGAGCCGGAGACGGGCATTTCGGTAGTGCAGCAAGCGCTGCGGCCCGAGGATCTATACTCCGCGGACGGAGTGTTATCTCCTCCACGAACCGCAACTTGCTCGGCGTCGGCCAGATCAACAGCCACAAAATCGCCGCAGCCCCTGTACCCGTCACGCGCCAGCTTGACGAGTGGTCCGATCCCCACGTCGCGGATTACATAACCCGCCGAGCCTGAGCCGGGAACGAGCTACC
>Ga0210393_10001222_pt1 | contig 21750 bp, 17 predicted proteins | sample IncBWC27OmetaG_FD_160068 | JGI IMG/M metagenome (GOLD analysis project Ga0210393, IMG submission 160068) | Forest soil microbial communities from Barre Woods Harvard Forest LTER site, Petersham, Massachusetts, United States - Inc-BW-C-27-O ... | reverse complement strand
TATGCTCGAAGGAAAAATGTTCGCCGAATTTCATGCCGAATCGCGCGAATCCCTCGAAGCTTGGCTCAAGGCCGAGGGCATGCACTATGACTGGGTGGTCCGCATCGAGTGGGAGATGCAAGACGGAAAGCTCCAGCCTGCGGGCTAATCCACATTTGCCAAGCCGATATCCTGAGCCAAGCGCTCGGCCAGAATCCCTATAAAAAAGAGGGTGATTTCTCTCTCCCTCTGCGTTACCCTTGCAAGTTACTCCATACGAAGGGACACACCATGTCTGACTACGCTCACCCCGAAGTTCTCGTCTCCGCCGATTGGGTCGCCGCCCACGCCAAGGATTCCGGCATCCGCATCGTCGAAGTCGACGTCGACACTACCGGCTACGATCAGGGCCACGTCGAGGGCGCCATCTCCTGGAACTGGCAAACCGAATTGCAGGACGCCATTCGCCGCGATCTCGCCGAACCCAGTGCCTTCGAAGCGCTCCTCGGCAAGGCGGGTATCTCGCCCGACACCACCATCGTCCTCTACGGCGACAACAACAACTGGTTCGCCGCCTGGGCCTTCTGGCAGCTCAAGTATTATGGCCACGAAAAAGTTCTCATCATGAACGGCGGCCGCAAGAAGTGGCTCGAAGAGAAGCGCCCGCTCACGAACGATAAGCCCGCCGTCGCTGCCACTACCTACAAAGTGAAAGCCACCAACGCCGCCATCCGTGCGAAGCGCGACGACATTTTCGCCGCCGTCGACAAGAAATCCGGCTCTCAACTCGTCGACGTCCGTTCTGTCGATGAATTTACCGGGAAAATCATCGCTCCTCCGGGTATGACCGAGACCGCCCAGCGTGGCGGCCATATCCCTGGCGCCGCAAACATCCCGTGGGCCCAGGCCGTCAACGAAGACGGTACTTTCAAAGCCGCTGACGCGCTCAAGCAGCTCTACGCCTCCAAGGGCATCACCGGCGACAAGGAAGTCATCGCCTATTGCCGCATTGGCGAGCGCAGCTCCCACACTTGGTTCGTCCTCAAATATCTTCTCGGTATCAAGGACGTCCGCAACTACGACGGCTCCTGGACTGAGTGGGGCAATCTCATCGGGGCCCCGATCGAAAAAGAAGTTTCCGCCGCCGCTGCCAAGTAGCAATTTCTCGCGATAGAAAATAAAACGGGGCGCGACAGAGTCGCGCCCCGTTTTTCGTCCCATAGGAAAGAAATTTATTTCGGCGCCGATTCCGGCTTCAGGAAAACCGAATCGTCAATCGGCGCATTGTTCTTGATCTGCGTCATCCGTACGGTAAACACGCTTCCTTTTTCCACATGTCGCATCCGGAAGGGGAAGAACGCTCCGTCCACCTGTCGATAATCGTCCAGGTAAGTCTCCACCTTGTAGTCGCCTTCCTCGCCGTGGATTATGTCGTCGGCGCGCACCACCAATCCGCTGTCCGTATCGAAATAAAGCTTTGACGTAATGTTCTTGTCGGGCTTGAACTCCATCACGTACGTATTGTGCGCTCCGACTTTTTCCGCCCCGACGACATGCCCGGTAATTGCCGCCACCAGCATGGTCGACCGGTCGTTGAAATTCGCGCGGCGCACGCGGCTCGCCAGCGCTGGTCCTGTGATCGAATGCATTCCGCCCCGCGGATCTTCAATCCACGCGGCTTTCCCGTCGCAGATTTCGCGCAGCACGATACCGTTTGAAAGCGTAATCTTCGAAAGTGACTTGTTCGGTTCCTTGCTCAGTACTTCGATTCCCGCAAAACCGGAGCCATCCTCCGTCTGGTAAACGCCTTTCATCGAACGCGAATGAAAGGTTGTCCAAACGTCGTGTCCGCCCGTGACCGCCTCGAATTTCTGCAAGAGGTCTTTGGTCGTCGGCAGCGCTTTTTCCGGATTCGCCACCGCTGGAGCAGCCGCATCCGTCGGTGAAGCCGCCGCCATCGCCACCGGCTGCGCCGGCGTTTGCGCGGAAACCTCCTCCGCGGAACAAACGACAGAGCCCGCAATCAACAAAAGGGAATAAGGAAAGGATGTTTTCATCGCTGTGCCCTCCAAACGGGATTTCGCCTGGGGAATCCTGCTGCCTTCAGTTTGCGGCGCAACCCACTCTGCCGCCAGCGTTGCTGCCGGAATTGTATTTCGAATGATACTGTTCGAATGGCCAGTAGGATTCTTTGGGACTTGTACTCTCCCCGGCCGTCACTCCAGCAGTCATATTATGGTGACCTTACTTCCAAGGCTCGTTCCAGAGATAGCACAGCATTTAAACGATTTAGTTGCGACGCTCATGCAGGGGTTTATCGTGTGAAGCAGCAAGCGAATCCTCTCTCTCAGAAGGGCCGGGATGAAAAAGCTCCGCTTTCTGGTTTCGCTGATCACCAAGAGCAACGATTATCAAATGGAGCAGGCCTCCGCGGCGCAGGCCGCGGCCAAGCAGCTTGGCGCAGACGTTGAGATCCTTTTCGCTGATAACGACGCCATCACTCAAAGCACCCAGTTGCTCAAAGCCATTCAAGCGCCCGCGCAGGTGCGGCCGGATGCCATTGTCTTCGAACCCGTGGGCGGCACGGCTCTTCCCCAGGCGGCGCGCGCCGCCGTCGCCGCGGGCATCGGATGGGGAGTTCTGAATCGCGAGGCGGACTACATACTCGAGTTGCGCAGGAGTTCGCGGCTCCCCGTGTTTTCGTTGAGCTCCGACCATAGAGAGATCGGAAAAATTCAGGGCCAGCAGTTTTGCGTGCTGCTGCCGCGGGGCGGTTCGGTTCTCTATATCCAGGGACCGTCGGAAAACTCCGCCGCAAAGGATCGCGCTCTTGGTATGCAAACCTCTCTGCGGCCAAATATTCAAGTGACTACCCTGCGTGGGCAGTGGACCGAGGAGAGCGCCTACAAGTGCGTTTCTTCCTGGCTGAAGCTCAACGTCTCTCACAAGGTGAGCGTGCACTTGATTGGCGCCCAAAACGACGCCATGGCTATGGGTGCACGGAAGGCCTTCGGCGATGTGAGTAACGTCTCCGAGAAAGAGCAATGGTTGCGGCTGCCATTTACGGGTGTGGATGGCCTGCCGCAAACTGGCCAATCCTGGGTGCGCAATGGCTCGCTGAGCGCCACCGTCTTTGTGCCGCCAAATGCCGGGCAGGCTATCACCATGCTCGCCCAGGCGATTACGAATAATACGACCGTACCCGAGCGCTCGTTTACCACTCCCTACTCATTCCCGACCATCGAAAAGCTAGCGGCTCAGTCCTGACCGAATCCTCCCTCGTTGGCTCTTGGGAATGACCGTTTTCGCGACGTGCTGTCCCAATAGCGGTCAGTATCGCTCCTAAACTCCTTCTCGATTCCATAATTTAGCCATGTGTTTTCTTACACTTACGACTATTCCTGCCGTGGTGCTTGGCCTGCCATTTCCTACCACGTCATGAGCGCCACATCACTTTGTCTTGAATCCAAACGTTTGCAGGCACCAGGCCCGCCAGCCCCATCGCGCGCCGATCTACTGCGGGAAGCCCGCCAGGGTGACCGCGAATCCCTCGCGAAGCTGATCGTCCCTTATTCTGCAGGTCTCTACCGGTCCGCATTGCGGCTCACTCGAAATCCCGCGGATGCCGAGGATGCACGCCAGGAAGCATTTCTGCGTGCCGTCTCCCGCTTGAACCAATTTGCCGGCACTCAAGACGATTCTCGCGACGACCTCCACGCTTGGGTCTCGCGCATCGCCGCCAACGCCTCCATCGACGTCATCCGCCGCCGTCGTGACGGCAAGCTCTTCTCGCTCGAGGAACCCGCTGGCCCAGAAGAAACGCTCGGCAGCCGCTTTGCCGACCGTGATGAAAATCCGGAAGAGCGCTATGCCCGCCGCGAAATGCGCCGCCTTTTGGCAAGCGCCATCGCCCAGCTTCCGCCGGATCTTCGCCAAGCCTGTCTTTTGCGCGATGTTTTGCAGTACTCCACCCAGGAAGTTGCCGAACGCCTGGGTATTTCCACCATGGCCGTGCGCCTGAGACTCTTCCGTGCACACCGGCGTCTGCGTGAAAAACTTTCTTCGCTCCTGCAGCCACGCAAGCAGCACGCCCTCGCGGACGTTGCCCAAACCGGCCACCAGGTTCCGCCTCTCAAGCGCCAACCAGCGCTCTCGCTTCCCACTTTCGCCGAATTTGCTTGCGGCGACTAGGTCGCGGCAAACGGCCAGCACTCGCTCGCGGCGTTCGCAATGTCGCGTCCTGATTCTCCGCTATGCAACACTCTGCAAGGAAAGCGATACGCACAATCCATAGGTCTCCCCGGCAGGCCCATGTCAACGCGACAGTTCTCTGCCCCGGATGCATCTTGCGATGCTTCACTCAAATCTGGTTGCGGAATTTACGGCTAGGCGCGCGAAACGTCGTCCGAGTAAGAATCCCGCCTGCGGCTGGCGTCATGATGAGCCCACCACTTCAGCCAAGCCTGCGTGTCATTCCCAATCGCAGCGCCCGTAATGAGCCGAAGCGCGCCGTAAACCCAGCCACGCGTGTCCTTGCCCAGCGCATCATCGTCCAGCATATTAAAAAGGTCGGGAACTACTCCAAGCCGCTGCTCCGGCGTCAGCATGCCAGACTGCGCCAGCGCTAGCCCGGCGTGCTGCCGCACACGCGCCGACGAATCATGCGCGAAGCGATCCAGCAGCGGATCGATCGAATCGCTCCCGCCAAGTATCGCCAACCCTTCTACCGCCCAATCCCGCGTGTCTTCCTGCGTGGCGTGCGTATACTTCAGCAGTTGCCCGAGCACCATCTTCGGCTCTACGCCGCGATTGCCCAGCGCTCCAAGGCGCCACAGTGCCAGCGGCCGTTCTCCCGGTTGCTTTCGAATCTCTTCCAGCAGCCGCGCCACGCTTTGCGGAGTCTTGCTCAGATTGCTCGCGGCCAAATCCACCTCAATCGCCGCCCCGCGCACCCGCAGATCCTCCGAATTCAGCGCTTGGTGCACCAGGTCGCACAGCTCATCGGTGCCCCGCAGCCGCCCGCGCCAGGAGTCCGCCTCCTCGCGAATCAAGTTGATTGAACTTTCCTGGTGATGGATCGCCCGCTCAAGCAGCCGCTCCGCCTGCTGCTGCGGCGGCAGCTCCGACAATTCGTCGGCTTCCGCTTTCGCCGGATCGGGCCTTTGCTGCGCCATGGAAGAAATGCCCGGCGCCGCAACCGGCGTTCCTGGATTGCTTTCGCGCGCCGCGCCATGCCGGGCGAACCGAAAACCCGCTCCAGCGGAAACAATCCCTAATAAGGAAAAGAAAATCGCCAGTCCACGAGTGCTTTTCGCGCGAACAAAATGATCCCCCTGCGTCTGCGGTGTCTCCGAAGATTGTAGCGGCGGCTGGGACATGTCTCGTGTCCAGCGCACAAATTCGCGCTGCCCACCCACGGTAGCCGCCGCAAAAATCCTCAACAATGGTACGCGCGAGCAGCCCTACTGGTACGTCAGGACAGGCCCTCACAAAAGCGATAAGGGAGCGCTAATTTAACGTTCATCGCGCAACCCTAGCTCGCGCTCGAACACCGCGTCATTTTCTCTCAGGCAGAAGAAGTCGTAGCGCCACCGGGAAGCTCTCCTTCCCACCGCGCGATCACCACGCACGCCACGCAATTCCCCAGCACCGTCACCACCGTCCGCCCCATATCCATCAGCTGATCGATCGCAAACAGCAGAAACAGCGGCTCCATCGGCAAATGAAACGACGTCGCCGCGCCAAACACGATCAGCAGCGACGCCCGCGCCACTCCCGCCGTCCCTTTGCTGCTGATCACCAACGTCAGCAGCATCATCGCCTGCTGCCCCACCGATAGATGCATCCCCGCCGCCTGCGCCACAAACACCAGCGCCAGCGATTGATAAATGCTCGCTCCATCCATGTTGAAGCTGTAGCCCGTCGGCAGCACAAACGCCACCGTCTCCCGCGCCACTCCAAACCGTTCCATCTCTTCCATCGCCCGCGGCAGCGTCGCTTCAGAGCTGGCCGTCCCAAACGCAATCGTCAGCGGCTCCGTCACCGCCTGCAAAAACTTTCCGAGCGGCACGCGCGTCATCACCATCACCGGCAGCAGCACGCCCACCGTAAAAAACGTCAGCGCCGCGTACATCGTCCCCAGCAGCTTCAGCAGCGGCAGCATCACACCCAGCCCCAGATGCCCCACCGTGTACGCCACCGACCCGAACACTCCGATCGGCGCCGCATACATCACGATGTTCGTGAACTTGAACATCGTCTCCGAAAGGCTTCCCGCAAACTCCAGCACCGGCCGCCGTTTCGCCTCCGGCACCAGGATCAGCGCCATCCCAAAAAGCACGCTGAACACCACCACCTGCAGCACCGCGCCCTCCGCTGCGCTCTTCGCAATGCTCTCCGGAAAAATATCGATAATCAGTTGCGTCGCGGTATGCGGCGCCACGTTCAGCGTTTCGCCCGTCGCCGGCGGCAGCTTCACGCCATATCCCGCGCCGCTCAAATTAATCGCCGCAAACCCAATCAGCATCGCCAGCGTCGAAACCACTTCGAAATACACCAGCGACTTCACCGCCAGCCGCCCCACCTTCTTCAGGTCCGCATGCCCCGCAATCCCGGTCACCAGCGTCCCAAATAGCAGCGGCGCAATAATCACCTTGATCAACCGCAAAAAAATCACCCCCAGCAGTTGCAGCTTCACCGCCACCCCAGGCCAGTCGTGCCCCAACTCCGCCCCAGCCAGCAATCCAACAAAGATCCAGCCAGTAAGCGACCGTCTCTCCGTCGCCCACCCCGCAATCGCCCCAATCGCCACCCACCGCAACACCACAATCCCCGCCGCCATCCACGTCCCCGTCACCGTAATCCAACCCTCCCCCGCCAGCACCGTCGCCACAATCGCGACCGTCGCCGCCACAACCGCAGCCAGCGCCCAACTTTTCTTCATTGGCGTTATTTCAGGAATACTCATCGCCCGCGCACCTTAATCTGCCCCCAGCCGACTGTCAATGGTGTGTAGAAAAGCTCGAACGACAATACCGAATTTACTGCACCGCACTCATTTGAGAGGACTCGGCCGTGCACTGCTAGAATCGCTTGCAGGCCGACAGCGATGACAATTAACCGGACAAAAAAAGAGTCAAGCGAGGTTTCACGTATTCGTTCCGTTTGTCGTACTCTCAAGAGAGTGTATGGAGATCCACGTCATGGCAATCCTAAAAGACCGCTCGACGACTTGATTTATATCGTCCTTTCGACCAGGACCCGTGACGCGAGATTTCGAAACACGTTTCGAGACCTAAAAGAATCATTTCCAAACTGGAACATCTTTCCCAAGGACCGGGCCAAAATTGCACGAATACTTGCTCCGGGGGGGCTGGGTGGGCTCAAAACGCGACAAATAATCGGCATCATCGCTAAGCTTAGAAAGTGCTTCGGGGCTGCTACATTGAGCCCACTTAAGAGGATGACCCAGCGTGATGCTGAGCGGTTCTTGACTTCTTTGCCCGGAGTGGGCCCTAAAATTGCAAAATGCGTCCTCATGTATACGTTAAGGCGAGAAGTGCTGCCAGTTGACATTCATGTACACAGATTAGCTACGCGCCTAGGTCTTCGAACTAAGAAGAGACCCGATACCTCTCAGGAACTAATTGAAAGTGCGGTTCCACCCCAGCTGCGATATAGTTTCCACGTCAATGCTATCGCACACGGTCGAACCCTTTGCTTGGCTAGTAGACCGAAGTGCGACAGATGTCCTATTTCTAAATGGTGTCAATATTATGTGGATCGAGGATCGAAGCATTGAGCACCAACTCGCATAGGAGGCCGCTCGCGGTCGACCTTTTTTCGGGTGTCGGCGGTTTATCCCTTGGATTCGAGCAAGCGGGCTTTGACGTTGTCGCTGCTGTCGAATTTGACCCGATACATGCTGCAACTCACAAGCTGAATTTCCCTCATTGCTCGGTGGTTTGCCAAGACATTCGGGCGCTTTCTGGAAATGACATTCGACGCGCAGCATCCCTCGGAAACCGAACTGTAGATGTAGTGTTTGGTGGTCCACCTTGTCAGGGATTCTCGCTCATAGGCCACAGAGTCCTCGAGGATCCTCGCAATTCTCTTGTCTTCCACTTTCTCCGTTTGGTTGAAGAACTCAGACCGCGCACGTTTGTGATGGAAAATGTTCCTGGGATGGCTACAGCCTCGCACACGACTTTACTCACCGAATTGATTGATCGCTTCAAGGCGACTGGATATAAGGTGCGCCAACCCCACCGCATCCTGAACGCCGCGAATTTCGGGGTACCGCAAAACAGACGTCGTCTCTTTTTGATCGGCGCACGAAAGGATACTTTTTTGCCGGAATATCCTACTTACGAGACGATTCCACCATCGAACGGGCGTGTAGGCAATTTGACGAAATCCCTGAACCTTGATTTGCCCCTATGCCCGACGGCGGAAGAAGCGATTGGAGATCTGCCTGATATCGAAGAGTACGAATCCCTCTTCGAAACTGATGAACTCCGATTCAAGCTGCATGGAGGCTCGCGTTATGCGCGTGTTCTGAGGGGCGAATTGGAAGATCCAATTGACTATTCCCATCCCCGAGAGTACGACCGTTCCATCTTGACTGGTTGCTTGCGTGCCCGACATACCCGATTATCAAAAAGGAGATTTGCCAGTACCACGCCAGGCAAAACAGAAGCAATCAGCAGATTCTACAGAATCTCAATGGAGGGGATCTGTAATACCCTTCGGGCGGGGACGGCGACTGATCGTGGCGCATTCAGTGCGCCGCGTCCGATTCATCCAGTTTTTGCTCGGTGTATATCGGTTCGAGAAGCCGCGCGACTTCACTCTTACCCTGATTGGTTCAGATTTCACCGTACTATCTGGCACGGTTTTCGGCAGATAGGGAACTCTGTTCCTCCATTTCTTGCTCGATCCGTGGGGGCTTCCGTTATGACCGCCTTGGGAGTGAAGCCAACGAAAGGCAAGAACAGAGTCTCCTTAACGGAACTCGAGTTGGCTTCCTTTAATATGCGTGAAGCGGCCAATTATTTTGGTGTTGACCCTGGGATAATTGCACCAAGGAAAAGAGCCGCTTCGCTTGCAAGTTAAGAGGGAAAAATCAGCGCCTCCAACGGAAAAATCGGCATCCTACAGCCGAATAATCGAAAAGATTTTCTTCAAACACTACAAGAAGGGGATTAGTGCGGTCGATTTCAGCCGGGAAGACATTGTCAAAATAGCGGGCGAGCTAAAGGTACCAGTTCCGAAAAACCTTGGAGATGTACTCTACAGTTTTCGCTACAGGCGGCCACTTCCTGATAGCATCCTCGCGACCTGCGGAAATGGTCGGGAATGGATAATAAAGAGCATTGGCTCAGCGAAGTACTCGTTCCGCATAATGCCGATTACCCGCATCGAACCGCAACGAGGCAGGTACCAAATTAAGGTTCCTGACGCCACTCCTGAAATCGTCGCTCAGCACAAATTGAGTGACGAACAAGCGCTTCTAGCGAAGCTTCGCTACAACCGCTTAATCGACATATTCACGGGCTTAACGACGTACTCCTTGCAGAGCCATCTGCGCACGCAGATAGACGGAGTTCAAATCGAAATCGACGAACTCTACGTTGGTATTGGAAAAACCGGTGAGCAATACATAATCCCAGTTCAGGCGAAAGGCGGGAATGACCGTCTCGGAAGAGTTCAGCTTGAACAGGACGTCGCCTTGTGCAAAGAAAGGTTCGGCAATCTGGTCTGCCGCCCCGTCGCGGCCCAATTCATGGGGGACGACGTCATAGCGATGTTCGAACTCACGGTCCTTAAAGACACGGTGCAGATTGTCGAAGAAAGGCACTACAAACTTGTTCCTGCTTCGGAAATTTCAGCAGAAGATTTGGCGGCTATGCGACGCGGAACCTGATCATCTCCCTAGGGTCACCGAGTGTCTCAGAGCCGAATTCGCTCCTGGGAAAATCCCGCTCGATGATTTTTGCAGCTTCAGTGAACCGCAACCACAGTCGCGGCGGCTGCCGCATCCTGCGCAGTCAGAATCATCAAATACCATCCCAGCGCCACCAGCAGAGGAACTTCCGGAAGAGCCACATCGGCAGGCTCGATCGCCAGCTCCGCGGAAAACTTCAGCAGCCCCATATGCTGCTGGAAGCGCATCAACGCGTGATTATCTTCCGCGAGAAAGCTCCACTCCGATCCCCAAAAACTCGTGTGCCGCCACTGAATTTGCCGGCCGTCTGCAAATTCCGCCATCCCGCCCCCTGTCCACTTCGGATGAAACACCACTAGATTCGCCTCCGAACCCGGCGCCCGCACCGTCACCCGCGGACTCAGAAATCCTTCCCTCTTCAAAGTAAAGCTCTGCGACGCCACCTCCGCCGAAGCCAGCGACCCGAAGGCACTCTCAAATTGCATCTGCCCAAGCGCCTCGTCCCCGTCCTTCAACTCATATTCCCGTCCCATTACCTTCACTTTATTCCAAACCAGCAACCCATCCCCCGGCAACCCACTCGCCCTCTCCATCTCTCACCTCCCTCCCCACCATACGCCTAACTTCTTATATGTCATTCCGAATCCCCCCGTTTTTTGGGGGGTGAGAACTCTGCCCCATTCCGCTTAATTTGCGGAATGAAATCTCTCTTGCTCTTCGATTCGGCTTTCAACTTTCGACCGTCCATCTCTCCATCCCCAACCCTTTCAACACCTTCCCGCACCATTCGAATGAGTACCAACAAATTACTTGACTCTAGCTAAATTTTCTGATATTCTTTCCCGTGTTTGCCACTCAACAATTCGTCCCACCGCCCACCTATTTGTTGGCTCCATATTGCTCTTACACCAGTCCGTCTTTCCTGCGCACGCGTCGTTCGCCCCGAACTGGTCGGGGCTCTACCCTCATATACTCCGTAATTCTTCCACTCCCTCCACACGCCCTATCTCACGTCATTTCATGCTCTTACGCATTCTTTTGCCGTTTTTTGCACTCTCCAAAAACCCAACCCCTTTATTTTCATGCAATTCCACACTCTTTCAAAAAAACACCCGGGGTGGGGTGGACCCTCCTCTCAGCCTCCGTCGCCCGCCACTCATCTACGGCGGGAGAGCGCAGAGCATTCTTAAGCCCGTTACAATCCGCACTTCCGCAGAACACACCCGTAACCCCTTTAGAATCCGCACTTACAAAATCGCCCCATTTTAAGTTCTTTAGAATCCGCGCTTCCAAAAAAAACTGGGGGGAGGGTGTAGCGGCAACAGGTCCACTACTCAAACGTCCGCGCGCTCAAGTCTCGGTGGCCGGTTGCATCGGCCAATTCATCACTTCGCTGCTGGAACCTTCGCCGTTATTGCCCGGCGGATCGCCGCCAGCTCGGCATCTTCCTGAAAACGAACGGCATCCTTTTCCAGCTTCACTCCCAGTTGCTGCCACAGAGCGTCTAGATTCGTTTCGACAGGCTTGTCCCGCATCTCCCTATATAAGTCCATCAGGACATGTGTCCCCGTCGCTCGGTCTCCCACTCGCAACGCATCTTCCAACTCCCAGTCGTGCTCCATGTTGCCGCCAGCGTCCAGAATTCCGCGGAGCGCATCTTGCAGCCCCTTCCCATTTTTCGTTTCGCGGCGGATTTGAATATCGGCGAGAAAACAGAACAATGCGCCGCCCCAATACGTTCGGCCCCAGGTATGCGTGTGGTCCAGACCCCGGTCCCCTGCGGCCGGAAGACCTTTCGGCAAGTCGTGAACGAGATCGGACCACATCGACGCGGCACCGAGATGTCCTGCCTGGATTCGAGCGATCGGCTCTATATAGGTGGAGAGTCCTTCTTCGATCCAGTGATGCTCGTCCGCGACCGACGGAAACGCCAGGTGCACCATCTCGTGAGTCATCATCCAGTCCTGCGAAAGTTCGCCGGCGCTCGTTTCCGTTCCGACGCGGATCATAATCAGGCCGCCGTCCTTCGCGAAAGTTCGTCCACTGCGGACGCCGGCTCCATCGAACGAGCTGATTTTTAAGACGAGGTGAGAAACGGGGAAGTGGCCATAGTAAGTCGTAACCGAATCAGCGGCGTCGTGAACCCACTGCTTGAGTTCGGCGTCGGAAAGTTGTCGGAAGTTTGCGTTTACGGCAACTTCGATGTGCGCGCCCCCGATTTCGAGCTGAAAAGTGGATTCCGCGCGGCTCGCGCACCAGGGAAAAAAGAACAGGAAGGTACCAAGCCAGAAGCGCCTCAAAGATCCCTCGATTCGTCGCAACTGTTCCAACCAGTCGTGCGCGCAGATCGAAAGGGTTGGATGCCTAAGTTTTCGTTCCGGGTGCCTTTCTCTAGCTACCGGATTCCGCTTTTTCTGTCTTCTCCGGAATGTGCGCAATTTTTCGCAGCAAGGTATCGACGCAGAATTTTCCGGGCCCAAAAATCAGGATGATGAGGGATGCAATCAGAAATACGTAGGGAGCCGCGGCGGAAAATTTATCCGGATCGGACAGAAAAGAGAACAACGCCTCGCGATCGGCGGTGACGTAGGCCATAACCATGTTGATGGTGAGAACGAGCGCGGTCATGCGCGAGAAAAGGCCCAGGGCGAAGAAAATTCCGCCGAAGAATTCCACGCACGAGATGAAGAGGGCCATTTTCGCGGGCATGGGTAAATTCAGGCTGGTGAAAAAATCGGTCACTTTGTCGAGGTTGTGTAGTTTTCCCCAGCCGCTTTGAGCCAATTGCCAGCCCCAATACAAACGGACCAGCAGCAGAAAAGGGGATTGCAGGTAGGAGACCAGATCGAAGAACCGGTCGTGAAGTTCGCGAAGCCTGGAAAGTAGATTCTTCATACTCGATACTGAGTCAAGATTTGAATAAAAGTTTCACCGGACCTGCTGTTTTTTCCAGGGCCCGCCGCTTTTTTTGAACTGCACCGCCATTAGTTTCCAAACGACTTGGCCCTTTTTCATGAAGGGACTGACCTTTTTTTTCAAAAGGCGGCGAATCCTTTTCAGCGGCGGCGCGGTTTTTTTGCGGCGGCGCAAAACCAGCCGAGCGAGGCCCAGTTTTGAAACCAAGCTGTGATTTGCTCCGGCGAGGGCTGCGAACTCCGGTCGGTTTTTGCAAACGAAGCGTGCAGCGCTTGTCCGAGAGTTTTGCCTTGCTGGATGGCCGCGAGCAAGCGGTATTCGTGCACGTCCAACCGCCGAAAATAAACGGAGTAGTCCACGCGGTGAACGGCGAGGAAAATTTGCGCGGGCTTCAACCTGGCGATGGCTTGAACGTGTTTGCGCTTGCGGCGTTCGCGGAAGGCATTGCTGGAGAATTCCGTATCGTCGTTGAGCCCTTTTATTTTGAGGACCAGCGTGTCGACGGGATACCGCAGACTCAAAAGTTGCACGTAGGGCTGCAAGCGCAGCCGCAGATTCGCTCCGCCCGAATCCGCCGCCGCAAAATCTTCGGTTTTCAGCGGAGGTTCTGCTTGGCCGTCGAAGGCTTCGATGTCGGCCCATTCGAGACGGATCATGTCGAGCGCCATGCCCTGCCGCGAACCGGCCCAGCGCGGATTTTTTTTCAGCCAGCCCTCGAGACGGCGGCCCAAATTTCGCAGCGTAAACGAGCGGGAAGGGCATTCCGTCAAATAGGCGTTGGACAATTGCTCGAAACGGCGGTTGCCGAGAATGGCTTGCAAGCCTGGGAAATCCTCGGTGAGCCCGGCGATCAGGCGAAACCAGTATTGGCGGTTGTAAATTTCGAGGCGTTCGAATGAGGTCAAGCGGTCGTTGGGTTTGATGATCCGCGCGGCGTATTTGGACATCGCTTCGCCGTTCGGCGCCACGCCACTCATGCGCTCGGAACGCGTCAGCGGCTGCATCACCGCCCGGGCCATCGTTCGCTGGATGGAAAGCAGACTCATACGGCACGCGCCAGGAGGCTCTTCGACAGGAAGCGATTGGCTTTTAATGCTTCGTCGTGAACTTCCTTGAACGTGGGGATACTGTCGTCCCATTCCAAAAGCGTCGCGGTGTGGCCGGCGCGTTGAACGGCGCGATCGTACAGTTTCCAAACGGGGTCGATGACCGGGTGGTCGTGCGTATCGAGAATATATTTCTGGTATTTCGAATGGCCGGCGATGTGAATCTGCGCCACGCGTTCAGCGGGGACGCTTTCCACGTAGGTCATGGGATTGAAACCGTGATTCTGCGAGGAGACATAAATATTGTTGACGTCCAGGAGGATGCCGCAGTCCGCGCGTTCGACGACTTCGTTGAGAAACTCCCACTCGGTCATTTCGGAAACGTGAAATTCGGCGTAGCTGCTGACATTTTCGACGGCGATGGGCACTTCCAGAAAATCGCGAACCTCACGAACCTTTTGGGCGGTCTTCTTCGCGGCTTCGAAGGTATAAGGCATGGGAAGCAGGTCGTGCGTGTATTTTCCATCCACGCTTCCCCAGCAAAGATGGTCGGACAACCAGGGCGTTTTCGTGCGCTTGACCAAGTCTTTGAGGCGGCGCAGATGTTCGCGGTCGGTGCTGTCCGCCGAACCGAAGTACATGGAAACGCCGTGCTGCACGACGCGGTATTGCTCGAGGATCTGATCGAGGATGTGGAGCGGGCGGCCGCCATCGATCATGAAATTCTCAGAGATGATTTCGAACCAGTCCACGACTGGCTTGCGCGTCAAGATGTGGTTGTAGTGCGGGGAACGCAATCCAATCCCAATACCGTAGTCCGTGAATCCATTGAACTTATTTGCAGGCACCAAAGTCTCCGTGTGGCAAAAATGAAAGAGGCCGGCAAGCCGCACCGGCCCCCGTCAAGAGAACCGTTATTGATGAACTAGTTCGTGGGTGGCTTCGGATCTTCCATCTTCTTACCGTCGGTCCTGCAGCCGCCCTTGCCCTTGCAAGAGTTCTTGCCCTTGCAGCCGTTGTCCGACGACTTGCAGCCGCCAGTACCTTTGCAAGAGTTTTGGCCTTTACAGGCGTGCTTGTCTTTTGCAGTCTTGTCCTTATCAGAACTCTGATCTTGAGCGCTGAAGCCGGCCTTCAACTCTGGAAGCAGAGTGGAAGCCCGAACGCCAGAGCTGCCTGCGAGCAAGCCAGCCAGCGCGGCCCCGATGATGAGAGTATTCTTCGTCTTACTCATGATATTTCTTCCTCCTGTGGATGCGATTCGATCTGGCCCCGAAGCGGAAAACCGCCCCGAAGAATGTATCAAACTAAGCCAGGAAACCAGAGACCAAAGGTCCATGGCCACCTGCCTCAGGGGGCTTGAGCTGGTACCCACTCCCTCGGGGTTGCAGATGCGCTTCTAGGGTGAAAGTTACAGCTCCGGGCCCATAATGGGAAGAGGGAATTTGTAAACTGTGGTGGTGGGCATTAAATCTGGGGATTGTGAGCCGGAGACTACGCGGCTGTGGATAAAAGAGGATAGCTAACAGGATGGCGACTGATTTGCACGGTCCAAGTTCGAAAGGGCTTCCTAGGCAGCGCCCTCCTAAACCGTGTAGCCGAGAGGGTGTGCCTTGCAATCCTTTAGCTGAATTGCGGTCAGGCCCTGGCGTCCGGGGAGAGATGGGCCTTTTACTTGACTTGTTTTGAGCGCGAACGCTTGCAGAGATACAAGACTTGTTTGCGCTTTCTATTATCGGCTGAGAGCGGTAGCGCGGCTTTGTTGCTCGACGGGCCACCGCACTGCGGAAAGCTGCACGGACACATCCCTCAGTCGTAGCGCAGCCGCCTCGTCGAGCGCGGTCGCATGACGGAGATGCGCGCAGATGGTGCTTCGCGCGTCTCGCCGTCTACCAGACATAGGTCCCCGCAGACTCCGAGGGCAACATCGTCTGGAAGACCTTTCCGTGGTACTTCACCGCGAAGGGCTTCGGAAAATTGGCCGTGTTTGAGACCACCAGCACCACCTTGCCATCGGGAGTCAGAAAGGCAACGCTGGCCAGCTGCTCCATTTCGCTCGAAGCCACGCGCACCGAGGCCGGCGGAACGAATTGCGAGAAATGCTCAACGACGTAGTAAGCGAGATTCTTGGATACAGAATCGCCGTCCAGCGTGATCGCGCCGGAACATCCGGTGCATCCGCCGTTGTTGGTGTGCGGACCGTTCCGGGGATCGGCGGCCAAATTCCACAGCAGGACGTTGCGGCTCCAGTTCCGCGTAGCGCCAATCATGACGCGGGTCACGGACTCGGCAATCGCAAGCGGGCCTTCGCTGCGCCGTCCCGTCACGGACTGCTCCGTCAGATACAGGTTCATCTTCGGAAATGCATCATGCACCTGGGTCAGTACGCTGGCCTCGCCGCCGTAGAGGTGAAAGGCCGTCCCATCCACATACTTGCTGGCCGCCGGGTCGCCCAGAATCGACAGCGGATAGGAGGGGACATCCGGGTTGTGGTCGTAGAGCAGAATTTTTGTCCGAATGTGCGCCTTGTCAAACGCAGGCCCCAGGTCCTTCGCAATAAACGTGCTCTGTTCCTGCGCGAACATCACCATGCTCGGTGTGTTTTTCGGATTTAGCGGCTCATTCTCGACTGTAATTGCGTCAATCGTGATTCCCTCGGCGCGCATCCCCTCGATATATTTGACGAAATACTTCGCGAACGCGGCGTAATACTCGGGCTTGAGCTCGCCGCCCTTCACGTCGTTGTTCGCCTTCATCCACGCCGGAGCAGACCACGGCGATCCCAGGATCTTGATGCCCGGCCGAATCGCCAGAATCTCCTTGAGCACTGGAATCACATCGGCGCGGTCCGGCCCCAGGCTGAACTTCGCCATGTCCACATCGGTCTCACCCGGCGGCAGGTCATCGTACGAGAACACGCGCTCATTCATGTCGGAGGCCCCGATGCTCACCCGCAGGTAGCTCACGTCGATCCCGTCGCCGCCCGAGGTAAACAGCTCTTTCAGCAGAGCCGTCCGTTGCGCAGCGCCCATGCGCATCAGCAGTTGAGCACTACCTCCCGTCAGCGCAAAGCCGAAGCCGTCGATTGTTTGGAAGCGGTGCGCATCGTCCACCGTAAGCACCGGCAGCTGACCCGCTTCCGAGGAAAAGTGCAGCGAGGTGGCTTGCGGAGTTACTAAGGCAGTTCGGTCGGGTGTCGTCAGCCACAGCCGCGCCACCCGTTCCTGCTGCGCATTCAATGACAGGGAAAAGAACAGCAGAGCGCAGGACGAAAACAGGACCAATTTCAGCTTCATGAGACCTCCGATTTAGGAAAGGCCCGGCGTTTCGGAAAGACAAGCGATTGTATTCATACGAAACAGCAACCGGTGCCACAATTCGGCAACGATAGGAGCAGGACAGAGCCGCGGCTGTCAAGCCCAACCGGGGCCACGGCAGCGGCAGAAGCAGTACCAGCATGGTTGTCCTAAGCCCCGCTTGACGACCGAGGTGGGTACTAAATAACTGCCTTGCCCCAGGCAGCTTGCGAGAGATTCAGTGTTAATTCCTTCGCTTTGGCTGCACCCGATCGTGTACCCACTAGGCATCTAAGAGAAAGGATGCGACGGCATGCTCCCGTAGCGGCCCGCATCGCGGCTGTGTTTCATCTTAGAAACCCCTGTGAATTGAAGCCTCGTCTATGCAGCTTGTTTTCAACGGTAAAACCGGCGTGGCCGGGGGGAGCCAAAGATAGAAGGGTGGACTGTATCCAAAATCGGGATAAAATCCGTCAAAACACTACGGACATGGGCGCCAGTGTCCCAACTTAGCGTCACGATAAAGGAACGACTTGCCAACAGATCAGAAGGAACGTCCAAGCACTGAAACAGAACGTGCACGAAGCCCGCACGAGCCACGCAAGCACACGGCGGCGAGGGTTATCATCTGGATTGTGGTGCTGTTGATCTTCGCGTATGGGTTCGTGCTGGTATTGCGCAAACACGACGACGCCACGGCGGCGGCGAAATCGCCAAGGGGCGGCGGCGGGCCGGTCAGCCTCACGACGGTGACAGCGCAGAAGGGGGACATCGGCGTGTACCTGGATGCGATCGGCACCGTCACGCCGGTATATACGGCGTCGATCACCAGCCAGGTGAACGGAATCGTGACCGCGGTCCAGTACAAAGAAGGACAACTGGTTCACAAGGGCGATGCACTGCTTGATATCGACGCCCGGCCTTACCAGGCGACACTGTTGCAAGCGCAAGGAACGCTGGAACGGGACGAAAATCTTCTGGGGCAAGCGAAGATGGACCTAGAGAGGTACCGAGAAGCGTGGGCCCGGAACGCGATCCCCAAACAAACTCTGGACGATCAGGAAAAGATCGTGTTGCAGAATCAGGGGACGGTAAAGATCGATCAGGGGACGGTGGCATTCGATGAAATCCAGGTAGAGTATTGCCACATCATCGCGCCGATCACGGGAAGAGTGAGTTTGCGGCTGGTGGATCCTGGGAACGTGGTGCAGTCGTCGGGTGCGACCACGCTGGCGGTGATTACGCAGGTTCAACCCATCACGGTGATCTTCACGATTCCCGAAGATAATCTGGGGCAGGTGCAGCCGCGTGTGCGCAAAGGGGCCACGCTGAGCGTGGAGGCGTACGACCGGGGAGGCCAAAATAAACTGGCCACAGGCAAGCTTCTCACGCTCGACAATCAGATCGACACGACGACGGGAACAGTCAAAGCGCGGGCCTCCTTCGACAATGGAGACTCGGCGCTCTTTCCCAATCAATTCGTGAATGTGCGGCTGCTGGTGGACACACTGGCGGGATCGACGCTGATTCCCACGTCCACGATTCAACACAACGGTCAAGCGGCGTTTGTATACGTCGTGCAGGACAACACGGCGCACATGCGGAGCATTAAGACGGGTACGACGGATGGAGGAACGGCGCAAGTGACGGGGATTTCCCCCGGGGATGTGTTGGCCAACAGCAGCTTCGACAAGCTGCAGGACAATGCGAAAGTTGTGGCGGCCGGAAAGCCCGCGGCCGACGGCCCGCCGGGAAACAAAGCCACGAAGGGGAGCAGCGCCCCTTGAGTCCGTCACGTCCGTTTATATTAAGACCAGTTGCGACGGCACTGCTGATGGCGGCGATCCTACTTGTGGGAATCGTCAGCTACACGCAATTGCCGGTGTCGGCGCTGCCGCAGGTTGACTATCCCACGATTCAAATCCTGACGTTTTATCCGGGCGCGAGCCCCGACGTGGTGGCCACGACGGTGACGGCGCCCCTGGAGCGCCAATTTGGACAGCTTCAAGGCCTAAGCCAGATGACGTCCAGCAGTTCGGGCGGCACATCGGTGATCGTGTTGCAATTCAATTTGAGTTTGAACATCGATATCGCCGAGGAAGAAGTGCAATCGGCGATCAATGCTTCACAAAGCTTTCTGCCGGCCAACCTTCCTTCGCCGCCGATTTATAGCAAGACAAATCCCGCCGATGCCCCGGTGCTGACGCTGGCGGTGACGTCGGATATTATTCCGCTGTCGCAAGTGGAAGACCTGGTGGACACGCGGCTGGCGCCGAAGATTTCGCAGTTAAGCGACGTTGGACTGGTGAGCATCAGCGGGGGGCAGAAGCCGGCGGTGCGCATCCAGGCGAATCCGGCAGCGCTGTCATCCTACGGCATCAATCTGGAAGATTTGCGCACGGCGGTGACGCAAGCCAGCGTCAACGCCGCCAAGGGAAATTTCGATGGTCCGCGGCAGGACTATCAGATAGACGCCAACGATCAGCTGGTCACCAGCGCGGATTATCGAACAGTGGTGGTGGCCTACCGCAACGGGGCGCCGGTCATGCTCACCGACGTGGCTAAGATCGTTGACGGAGTGGAGAACACCAGTCAAGCCGCGTGGATGAACAAGACGCCGGCGGTCATTGTGAACGTGCAGCGCCAGCCGGGTGGAAATACGATAAGCGTTGTGAAGCGGATCAAGGCACTGCTGCCGCAACTGGAAGCGAATCTGCCCAAAGGAATTGAGGTAACCACGCTGACCGACTTGACCACGCCAATCCAGGCATCGGTCTCGGACGTCGAATTTGAGTTGATGCTGACGATTGCGCTGGTAGTGATGGTGATTTTTCTGTTTCTGCGAAGCTTGTACGCGACGATTATTCCCAGCGTTGCGGTGCCGCTGTCGCTAGTGGGCACGTTCGCGGCGATGTACGCCCTGGGGTACAGCCTGGACAATCTTTCGCTGATGGCGCTGACGATCTCGACGGGGTTCGTCGTGGACGATGCCATCGTCATGGTGGAAAACATTTCGAGGTATATCGAAGAGGGTGAGCCGCCGATGGAGGCGGCATTGAAGGGCGCCGAGCAGATCGGGTTCACCATCGTGTCGCTGACGGTGTCTCTGATCGCAGTGCTCATTCCGCTGTTATTCATGGCCGATGTTGTGGGGCGATTGTTCCGGGAGTTCGCGGTGACACTGGCGGTAACCATCATCGTTTCGGCGATTGTCTCGCTAACGCTGACGCCGATGATGGCCTCGCGCATCCTGAAACAGCATCGGAAGGAAGAACAGGGCCGCTTTTATCAAATTACGGAGCGGGCATTTGAAAGCATGATCGCGTTCTACGGCCGCACGTTGAAGTTCGTACTGCGCTTCCAGACGATCACGCTGCTGGTGGCTTTGGGTACGCTCCTGCTCACGATTTTTCTTTACGTCATCATCCCCAAGGGATTTTTCCCCGTCCAGGACACGGGGATTATTCAGGGCATTTCGCAGGCGCCGCCTAGTATCGGTTCCAAGGCCATGGCGGAAAAACAGCAGGAGATCGCCGACGTGATTCTTGCCGACCCAGCGGTAGAGAGTCTTTCGTCGTTTATCGGGGCCGATGGGACGAACATCACGACGAACAGCGGAAGATTGTCCATCAATCTGAAGCCGCTGAACCAGCGCGACCTCAACGCATCGGATGTCATCCGGCGTCTGCAGGGCAAACTGAACGATGTGCAGGGAATACAGCTTTTTATGCAGCCGGTGCAAAACATCACGGTGGACGATCGCGTCAGCCGCACGCAATACCAATACACGCTGGAAGATCCCGACCCGAACGAATTGAACGACTGGACGAACCGGTTCGTGGCAAATTTGAAAAAGTTACCGGAACTGGAAGATGTGGCCACGGACCAGCAGCCGGGTGGACTTGCGGTCTCGCTGGTGATAGACCGCCCGACGGCGTCGCGGCTGGGGATCGCGCCCACGACGATCGATAACACGCTGTACGATGCGTTCGGCCAGCGGCAGATAAACACGATGTACACGCAGCTGAACCAATATCACGTGATTTTGGAGTCCGAGCCGCAATTTCAGCTGGACCCGGACAAACTGAACAAACTCTACATTCAAGCGAACGCTGCCGCGGGAACCAGCGGAGCGCCTGCGAGCTCTACCGGGAACGGCTCGACGTCCGCGGGTTCCAACGCCCTGACAACGTCACCGCTTTTCACGCCGTCGGCGAACACACTGACGCCTCCCGTGAATGCGCTGGCTTCAAGCACGTCGAGTTCAACGTCCAGCAAAGGGGCCAGTTCCGCGGGAGTACCTAGCTCGGCGAAGAGCAACGCGGTGCCGCTGGGGGCTTTTTCGCATTTTGAACTGAAATCGGAACCGCTTTCCATCAACCACCAGGGGCAATTTCCGGCGATCACCGTGTCGTTCAATCTTGCTCCCCGCGCGGCGTTAGGCGGAGCGATTTCGTCGATCACCAAGGTGCAGAAAGATATGCACATGCCGGCGAGCTTGCAGGCGGATTTTCAGGGGACAGCGGCATCGTTTCGAAACTCGCTATCAAATATGCCTCTGCTGATT
>Ga0210393_10001221_pt1 | contig 21777 bp, 19 predicted proteins | sample IncBWC27OmetaG_FD_160068 | JGI IMG/M metagenome (GOLD analysis project Ga0210393, IMG submission 160068) | Forest soil microbial communities from Barre Woods Harvard Forest LTER site, Petersham, Massachusetts, United States - Inc-BW-C-27-O ... | reverse complement strand
ATTGCAGGTTCGGCGCACGTGGATTGGGGGCATTGCCGAAGCGCCCTACAGTTCGACGCGCGACGGCGGTGCGCCGCGCGCATAGGCGATGGCTTCATGCAGCGTGCGAAATATACGCTCCGCTCCCACGGCTGCGGTGATGCCGTGTCGATCCAGATCGGACTTCAGGTAACTGGTAACGCGCCCAAAGACAATCGTAACGTTTTGCCGCGCCATTTCACCGATTAGATCGCGCAAGGATTGCGCGGCGCTGCAGTCGATGTCGGTGATCGCGCTCGCATCGATGACCAGGGCATGCACGGGAGTTGGCGCGTTCGCGACCAGCGCGCGCACTTCGTCGACGAAGCGGTTTTGGTTCGCATAAAACAGATCCGCGCCAAAACGATAGACGATGAGCCCGGGTTCGGTAACCTTGCCCGGCTGCGCCGGCACTGTCACCCATACGCCCTCCGCATTCGCTTCCAGCATCATGGTGTGCGGGCGATAACTGTGACGAACATGCCGAAACAGCGACAGCGCGATCGCCAGCAAAATTCCCTGTTCGACTCCGAGTGCGACCACGGCGGCCGCGGTCGCGACCGCCAGATAATACTCGCCGGGGCTTTCGCGGCGGATATTGCGCAGTCGCGCGAAATCGATCATGCCGACGGCGATCGTGAACACGATCGAAGCCAGCACGCAGCGCGGCAGATACTGCAGCGGGGCGGTAAGGAATAACAGAACCAATAGCACGACGCACGCCAACACCAGTTGCGCAATCTGGCTGCGCGCCCCGACCTTGTCCGCCAGGGCCGTCTGGGTCGGGCTGCCATTGACGACGAAGGTACCGGTTATCGCAGCGGACAAATTCGCAACCGAGAGCCCCAACATGTCGGCATTGATGTCGACTCGCTCGGCGTAACGCAGGGCGAACGCCCGCGATGTCGCCGCGCTTTGCGCGATGATCATCACAAAACACGATCCAGCCACCGGCAGCAGCGACAGAACTTCGCTCCAGCTCACCCGAGGCAGTCCAATCGACGGAAATCCGCCTGCGATCGGGCCCACAACCGCAACGCCGAGGTCGGCCAGGTGCAACACATTGCTCGCTGCGATCGTCAGCACGACCGCAACCAACGACAGGGGCCAGCGCGGCGCGAAGCGATTGCCGAGCAAAATAGCGGTTGCCACGAAACCGGACAGCGCAAGCGTAAGAATATGCGGCTGCCCCAAGCCGGCGCAGATCTGCCACAGCCGAACCAGCGAGTAGCGGGAAGTCGTTGCGATGCCGAACATATCGCTCAGCATCGCAATACCGACCTGGAGACCGACGCCGGTCAAAAATCCGACGAGTACGGTCCGCGAGAGAAAATCGGCGAGGAACCCCAGCTTGAAAATCCGTGCCAGCAACAGATACCCGCCGGTAAGCAGCGCCACCAAGCTGGCCAGCGCCACATAGAGCTCGCTGCCCGGTACGGCACTGTGCGACAGCGAGCCGGCGATGATGGCTGCCGTGGCCGAATCCGCAGCCACCACCAAATGGCGCGACGAGCCGAACACCGCGAATCCGACCAGCGGCAGCAGCAGCGTATAGAATCCGGCGACGACGGGCATGCCGGCAATGCGGGCATAGCCAAGAACCTGCGGTAGATTGATCGACGCAAGATTCACACCCGCCAGGCAGTCGCGCAGCGCCTGGCGGCGATCGATGGGCCGCAGACCCGAAAACAGGGTCAGCGGCATCGCAGCGATTCACTCATTTATTTGCCCCAGAGTTTTTCGTCCGATTGTTGATGTTATGCTTTTCCACGGTTGGCAATCTCACTAACCGCACGCTGCGAGGAATACGATGGTGAAAGAAGCTTTAACACCATTCCACATTGCCGTTCAAGTGCGCGACATCGCCGAAGCGCGCCGATTCTACGGCGATATTCTTGGCTGCAGCGAAGGCCGCAGCAGCACGCAGTGGGTCGACTTCAATCTCTACGGCCATCAGTTCGTCTGCCATCTGAACCCCCATCTGGGCTCGAGCGGCAAGCTGGCAAGCCATTTCAATCCCGTCGACGGACAAGGTGTCCCGGTGCCTCACTGTGGTGTGGTGCTAAGGCCGGGGCAGTGGGCGGAGTTGGCCGACCGGGTGAGGCGCCACGGCGTCGACTTCGTCATCGAGCCGTACACGCGCTTCAAAGGCCAAACCGGCGAACAGTCGACGATGTTCTTTCTCGATCCCACCGGCAATGCGCTCGAGTTCAAGGCGTTTCAGAACATCGAAACGCAGTTGTTCGCCGCCGATCCGCCTTGAACGCCGCTCATAGACGAGATGTTCTAACCCGCTGCTGAGATTTGCTCACTTGACGCGATAAAAGCGCAGTTTTAACGACATATGTCGATTCGTTCACATTCGGCGAAGGTTGAACTGTAACGAATCGCACCCATAGTGGTGCAGCGAGGCTGCAACCTTTCCCGAGTTGCCGTGTCTTGCGATTATGTTACCGGGAGATTGAGTATGCTTGGATCGATTGCCCGCTGGGGCCACAACGTATTGATTGCAACGATGGCTTTGCTGACCATAGCAATGGTGGTGTCTTTGATTCGATAGCTTAAGACCGAATGTGCCCATTCTGGGCCGGAGCCGCGGCGCCAACGACGCCGACCACTTGGAAAGTCAGGCCGCCGGAGCAAATCTGAGCGGCTTCACAGTTCGCCATCGAGCGCGAGCCTATAGTCACGCAAGAGTAAAAACCCTTGCTGTGGATACTGGCTTCCTTATTTTTCGCCTGGTGCGCGTTTCGAGAAATTCGCGACAGTATCGTTGCGCCCGCCGGCTTTGATTCCCCGCGACCCGTCGAGAAACCCTACCTCGCGCTGGTTTTAGGATTAGCCGCCGCGTTGGCTTGGCCGCCGGTTCACACCTGGTATTTTGAATGGTTTTTGTCCCGGAAGGCGACCGAACTCGCTGAGGAGCATCGTGCGAGAGTTCATTGCAACACCCTGTTCGACACGATGCTCGACCCACACATGCTGGCATCCGGCCACGCCAATCCGACCACCGGCAGAATTGTTTTCCAAAAGCCTTGGTGCGGCACCTTGATGGCTTACCTGCGCCATCCTGGCCGGGCTTCCCACGAAGAGCTCAGTAGCTTGGATGTGTTCACGCACGAGAGTATGCACGTGCGCGGCGAACTGAACGAAGCGCGTACCGAATGTCAGGCGGTGCAGCGAAATTACCGGGCCGCCAAACTGCTCGGTGTGTCCGACGCAACCGCGAAGCAAAACGCTCTCGATTTTTACAACATCAATTATCAGGAGCGCGGGAAAATCGGCGGCATTCAATCCGACTACTACTCAGCGCAGTGCGCGCCGGGCAAGGAGATGGACGAGCACCTTATCGACTCGACGTGGACCTCACCGTAAATCCCCCGCCTGAGCTTGAAGCATTTGCGCCATCTTCTGGTGAATGAGGTTCACCGCTTTCAAGGGACGAAGCATCACTTTGAATTCGGTGATCTTTCCGGCCTGGTTCCATTTGATCATGTCGACACCATTGACCGTGATTCCATCCAGCTGAACCTCGAACTCGAGCACAGCGTCTCGATCGCCTTGCAATTCCCGCACGTAGCGAAATGATTCATTGAAGAAGACCTGAAAGGCGGCAGCGAGATACCTCTTGGTGATGGGCTTGCCGATTTGCGGCGTGTGCACGACCGGGGAATGGAACACCGCTTCGTCGGCAAGGAGCGCCTCGAGGCCTTGCACATCGCGATTTTCCACGATGCGGTGCCAGGTTTTGATCGGATCTGAGTTCATCGGGCGATGCTAACATTTCGCCCGGTACCCATGCCTGAGCGTCGCGTCAGTGCTCGCAGCCGGGTTGATCGACAATACGCAATATCGGGATGGCTGCCTTCGCCTTGTCCATATCGCTTTGAGTTGCGGGGGCGTTGCCTAGGTTGAGCGTTTTGGCTGTCCCGTCCGCATAGGAAATGCTCGCGGAGACATAGTGTCCGCATTGGGTCGTGACCACCAGATCGGTGGCGTGAGTGGTTCGTGATTTGAGCGAATCGCCAATCAGATCGCCTAATTTTCTCGCCGTTCCGGCCAGCTGTTCTTGGCTGCGCTTTGCCACGTCTGGCGCGACCAGATTCGAGGGTCCCGGGGCCACATAGAGAGCGCCATTATCCGCCGAGGCGGGAAGAATCGTGCCCGCGACACTGAACAGACCCAAGCCGATGAGGGCAACGGTGCGCAGCCGAACTCGTGCCTTAGGGGTCATCGCGCCGATGATCGGACTGCCCATGGTTGAATCCTGTCAGTGGTTTCTGATTGAGGGTGAGCCCACTCTAGAAGCTTGGAAAGCTGTCGCCCGTGATGGGCCGCTCATTACGGGCGAGTTTTTAGGCAGGCTGGGTCTCGATGGTTGCCCAACGCCACACTATGACAAACCGGCTTTAATTGCGTCTCAAAGGAGCGCCCTTGCGGGCGCTCCCGGCGCATCAAAGCTAGACGCTCATGCACACCGACTTGGTCTCTAGATAATTCTTGAGAACTTCGCTGCCCATCTCACGGCCCCAGCCCGATTGCTTATAGCCGCCGAAAGGCATCGAAGCGTCGAAGATGTTGTAGCAATTGACCCAAACCGTACCGGCGCGCAACTGATCCGCGATGCGATGCGCGCGCTTGATGTTGCTGGTCCATAGGCCCGCGGCCAATCCGTAGACTGTGTCGTTGGCGCGGCGAATCAGCTCATCGTCGACTTCTTTGAATGGCATCACGGTCACCACGGGACCGAAGATTTCCTCCTGGTAGACGCGCATCTTGTCGCTCGTGCCGTCGAGTACGGTGGGTTCGACGAAAAATCCGGTCTCACCGTGGCGATTGCCGCCGCACACCGTGCGGGCGCCCTCCTCCTTGCCGGAACGCAGGAAGCCGGTGACGCGGTCGAATTGGGTTTTTGACACCAGTGGTCCCATCTCGCTCTGCGGATTTAAGCCCGGGCCCAAGCGGATGGAGCGTGCGGCTTTGCTGACCCCCTCCAATACCCGATCGTAGCTCTTCTCTTGCACGAAGAGACGCGAGCCCGCGCAGCAACATTGGCCATGATTGAAGAAAATCGCGCTCGCCGCGCCCGGAATCGCCACATCGAGATCCGCATCGTCCAGCACGATGTTGGGCGATTTGCCCCCCAGTTCGAGCGTGACTTTTTTCAGATCGTTGGCCGCGGCTTTGACGATCAGCTTGCCGACTTCGGTCGAACCGGTGAAGGCCACTTTGTCTACTTGGCTGTGCGCCGCCAGCGGTGCTCCGCAGGTCTCACCGAATCCAGTGAGCACGTTTAGCACGCCGGGTGGTAACCCCGCGTCGAGACACAGCTGGGCGAGCCGCAGCGCGGACAGAGGTGTCTCCTCCGCCGGCTTCAACACGACCGTACAGCCGGCCGTCAGCACCGGGCCTAATTTCCAGGCCGCCATGAGCAATGGGAAATTCCACGGAATAATCTGTGCAACGACCCCAATCGGCTCCTTGCGGGTATAGGCGTGGTATTGCGCGTCGGGCGTATAGGGCACCGACAGGGAAAGGGTACTGCCCTCGATTTTGGTCGCCCAACCCGCCATGTAGTGGAACAGATCCGCAGCCAGGGGCACATCGGCGGCGCGCGCCACAGCGATGGGCTTGCCGTTATTGAGCGATTCCAGCTGAGCGAGCTCCTCGAGATTTTCCAGGATCAGATCGCCGATTTTCCAGAGGATCCTGCCGCGAGCCGAGGGCGACATGCGCGGCCAGGGCCCCCTATCGAAGGCCTTGCGCGCCGCAGCCACCGCCAGATCTACATCGGCTTGCTTGCAATCGGCAACGCGTGCGATTACGGATTCATTGGAAGGATTGAATACTTCGAAAGTTTCGCCGGACTGCGCGTCCTGCCAGCGGCCATCGATCAGGGCTTGACGAGCCTGACTCACGAAGCGTGTGACCGGTGCGGTCAGCGACACCATATCGACTGCAGTGTTCATGGATCATTTCTCCTAGGTTGACGAGGCCGCCGGATGCGGTGCAATCCGGCCCACGGCGGTTGGACGCCGGCCTTGAGCGGCGGGTTCCGCAAACATTTTCAGGTTGCCTACCGCCTTTTACGCCTTCGAGAAAGATTTGTCAGTCGACAACCATTACGGCGCGAATCACCGAAGGGCCTTGGGCCCTAGTTGAGCGATTTCAGGGTTGTCCCAAGGGCACGTACAGGGCGCTCGGATGCGCCCGGTCGTGAAACAGGGTCACCGTCACCGCGCGAGCGTCACTCATGGATTGCTCGGCCACGGGCTTGGGGGCGTTGTAGTTCTTCTCGCTAAAGATTGAATTGATCGGCGCGATGGTCAGCCGCAGGCGGCTGCCCTTGCCGACTTGGCGCGAGACGAAGGTGAAGTGTTCGAAGTCATAGCGCTGCGGCGCGCGTGTCGCGACCAACTTCGGCTCACGGGTGCTTTCGCGATAACGCGCTCTCATTGAGTCATTTGTCAGCACGATGCTGCGGCCGTCGGGGCGAATTTCGGAAATGCTCACCGCGAAGTCGGTATCCGGCTGGTCGATTCCAATCCAGGCTGATAACTTGAAGAAGCCGCTGATCTCGGTATCTTTCTCAAACGGCGCGCTGTGATAAACGAGCAGCTTGCCCCGCCTCGCGTAGGCTGCGCGCTGATCGGTCAGGTCCGCGGAATCCGAATTGGCCTCATCCGCGGCGAAGCTCAAATCGTGCGGGTCGTAGACAAAGTGATCCGGTTTTCCGTTGCCGGCCTGCGCCCCTAGCACACCGGCAGCCAGCACATCGGCAGCGTTGCTGTTCGAATCCAAGAAATAGGGCTGCGACTGAGCTGTGATCCCCTCCAGGGTATCGGTGTAGCGCCATCGCTCCGCGCCCATGACGTAGTAGGCGACCGGCTTTTGCAGGAATTGCGGCTTCGGGCCGCCTTGCATGGTCCACGCATACCACTCCAGATGCAGCCGCGGCAGATCCACGAGACTCGCCGGCCCGAACTTAAGACCGCCGATCTCCGCTCGCGGCGTGCGCGTCGCGGCGTGATCCCAGGGCCCAATGATGAGGTAGTGCCGTGCACGGCCCTCGGCCGAGGCATTCTTCATGTATTCGCGATAGTGCGTGAGCGCGCCGGGTTGATCGCCGTCGTAAGACCCGGTGATGGTCAGAATCGGAATGCTGAGGCGTGCGTACTGCTCGGCGGTCGGATTGTAGGCATCCCAAAAGGCATCAGGATGCGGGTGCTGCAGCCAACGCTGAAATATGGCCGAGGGGGCGCCGACTTGCGTATCGAAATCCTTGAAGGGCGCACCCGACTCGAACCACTGGCGGTTCTTGTTCTGCCAGAACGCATCGTCGCCGAAGAGCTTGTCCTGCGAGGCGTGCCCGCTGGTAAAGGTCAGCCACTGCAGGTCATAGGGGGCGAAGATATTGTTCTGCATCGGAAAATCAACACCCGCGTAGGGCGCCGCGACCGGCACGATGGTCGCAAGATGAGGCGGAAATTCCTTGGCCGCGGCCCATTGGTCGTAGCCCGCATAGGAGCCGCCCCACATGGAAATCTTGCCGTTGCAATACGGCTGCTTCGCCAACCACTCCACGACATCGTAGCCGTCATGTGCTTCCTGCAGCAACGGATCGTATTGCCCTTCGGAATTGCCACGGCCGCGCACATCCACGGTGAGAAACGGAAAGCCATGTGCCGCAAAATAAACGCCGCGATCGTGATAGCTTTGCCCTATATACGGTGTGAGGGTAAACACGCAAGGCGCCGGCGCCTTTTGACCACGCGGCGTGTACACGGTTGCGCTCAGGCGGACGCCGTCACGCAATGGAATCTTCTGATCCCAGCGAAAATCCACGTTGGCCGCATCGGGAGTTGAGGGGGTTTCGTTTGTGCTCGGCAACGCGTCGTGCGCAGTTGCCGTGGTGCTTGCGAGCGCAACAAGCGCGGCAAGCGCGACGGCACCCCGAATGTGGCCAAAAGTTGGATACTTCACGCGCAGACTCCCCCGTTTTGTGTAGCGCTAATCTACAAGCTAATTATCCTTCACGGCAACAAAATTTCTGATCGGAGAAAAATAGCCGGGATAAGACCCGCAGGAGATGGCGTCTCTCCGTTGCGCGGAATTGCGGTTAGGCGTAGTTTTCAACCCGCAGCTGCTGGAGAGTAATTTAGGGAGGATGTATGGCGGATTGGAATCGCGTCTTAAGGAAACTCTCGGTTGTACTGCCAGCGGGCGCATTCGGGGCATCGGTGCTCTTGGCATTGGCGGCTTCCGAAGCGTCCGCCGCATCAAACTCAAATCCGCAAATCAACACTCCGACGACGCCCGAGCAGAGCATTTCAGCTCGTTTGCAAACGATTCGTGCGGGAGTTTCGGACATGACCGGTTCGGCCAGCTTCGATCCGGAAGGCGATGCCAAAGCGACCCCCGTCTGGTGGGGTAACGGCGGCTGGGGTCGCTGGCGCATGGGTTGGGGAAACGGCGGCTTGGGCTGGGGCAATGGCGGCTGGCGCAATGGCGGTTGGGGTAATGGTGGCTGGGGCAATGGCGGCTGGCACAACGGCGGTTGGGGTAATGTCGGCTGGGGCAATGGCGGCTGGCACAACGGTTGGCACAATTTCTGGCACAACTGGTGATCGAGGCTTCGCGACGCCGCCGACAAGTCCATGCCGAGCTCACCGATGCGCCATTCAGTTCCGCTGCTCGAAACCCTGGTAGTGCAGCCGACACCTTTCTGCAATATTAATTGCAGCTACTGTTACTTGCCGCAGCGGGACGTGACGTCCGTGATCGAGCAAAGCGTCGTCACGACGCTGTTCGAGAAGGTTTTTGCATCGGGTTGGACCGGCGAGGGGCTCACCGTTATTTGGCATGCAGGCGAACCTCTGGTCGTGCCGGTCGCCTTTTACGAAACCGCATTCGCCGCCATCGAGAGCATGCGACCCGCCGCGTTGCAGCTTCGGCATTCTTTCCAGACCAACGGAATGCTGATCACGTCGAAGTGGTGCGACCTGTTCAAGAAATGGGACGTTGGGATTGGCGTCAGTATCGATGGACCGAAGCACCTCCATGATGCACACCGAGTTACCCGATCGGGTCGGGGCACCTTCGATAAAACCCTCGCCGGCATCCATCTGCTTCAACGCGAGCAGGTGCCATTCCATGTCATTTCCGTGCTTTCGCAACAAGCGCTGAATTCGCCCCGAGAAATGTTGGATTTTTTTCTCTCCGAAGGCATTGAGGACGTCTGTTTCAATGTGGAGGAATCCGAGGGCGATCACGTATCGGATCTGTTTGCCATCGACGATGCGCAGGAATTGTTCAAAAGTTTTTTGAGCGAATTCTGGAAACTATCACGGCAAAGCGGCCGGATTCGTTTCGTGCGCGAGGTAGACGGCATGTTGATGCGAATATTCCGTCCCGAACAAAGTGCGATGCGAAACGCCCAGGTAGAACCCTTTGGCATGATGAACGTCGATTGCCGCGGAAATGTGTCGAGTTTCTCACCGGAGTTGCTCGGTCTCAAGAATGCGGACTATGGTGACTTCCTCGTCGGCAACATTCGAACCGATTCTCTGGAAGAGATGCATCGCAGCCCGACCATGACCGCCATGTCGTGCGACATAGCGGCGGGCGTGGCCGCATGCCGCGATAATTGCGAATATTTTTCTGTTTGCGGCGGCGGAGCGCCTATCAATAAACTGGCGGAGAACGGCAGTTTTGCCGGCACTCGGACCTCATTCTGCCGCCTGACCCAAATGGTACCGGTCGACCTGATACTTGATGCGTTCGATCGGCTCGACAGTAATGCAACACCCGACAGCTTAGGGATGAGGCTCCAAGGAGAAATGCGATGAACAGACACAACGGCGCGCGCGCCGCTCTATTATCCGCAGGGTTGGCGTTGCTCGGCAGCGGCGTCGCGCTCGCGCAGACGACTCCCGAAACGCGGCCAAGTGCGCAAGGCACTGCGCACCCGGAAACTGGCGCCCAAGGTTCAGGAGACGAGCGATCGCAAATTGTGGCCCCCGTCCTTCGAATCGTCAGCGTCGAGGTGCTGCGAAGTTCGCATGGAACGCCGCTTGACATCATTCGCGTTCGCGGACTGGCGAGCACGCCGGGATGGGAGGAAGGGGAACTGGTACCGCTCACGCGCGGCACGCCCAAGGACGGCATCTTGGAATTGATCTTCGTGGCCCGAGCACCGGCCGAGGCCGTGGAGGCGGTGGGTTTCGAACCGATCGAGGCGATATTCCCCATCGAGGCGAGCCACCCCTACAAGGGAATCAACGTCCACAGCGCGTCGGATTCCGTAAGTCTGTCGCAGCTGCCGGGCTACGCCGAAGGCAAAGCCGGGGGCGAGGATTGCAGCAAATGTGTCGGCAAGGTTTTTGTCGCGAAAGGCGCCGTCGCGCCGGCGGGCAAATCGGCGGCCGAAGTCGTAAAAGAAGAGCAGTTGCCGCCGATATCTCGGGTCATTAGGCACTCGGATGGCATTCCCAGCGCCGACTCCAACCCAAACCGATTGACGATCGTCGTCAGCAAGGACGGCACCATCGCCAGTGCGATCTGGGATTAGCGTCGGACCGAGTTTGACGCGGAGTTACTGAACCGACCATTGCTGGCTGGGGGAAGCCGAACAGGTCGCGAGGATCAGAGGCGTGGTATCGGCGGTACCACTTCCCAGCACATCGAGGCATTTGCCTCCGATGCCGATGATCTGACCGTTCGCAATGCTCCATTTCTGGCTGGGTCTGCCGTTGCAGGTCACGATAATGATTTGCGCACCGTCGACGGGCTTACTGCCTTGCACGTCTAGACAGCTGCCGAAACTCGAATTGATCTGACCATTGCTCACTGTCCATACTTGATTAGAAGTATCGTGACAGTGAAATAGCCGCACCATGGTGCCGTCCGGCGCGCCGCCGCCGTGTTCGGGTAAGTTGACGCACGAACCGCTGGCGCCGCCGACCAGCTGAGCCGCATGCCCAGGATTCGCAACCGCCAACAAAGTCACCAAGATCGCGGAAAGACAATATCTGTCCATGAGTTGCTCCCGTTTGGATTGTCAGCGAATGGTTGATGTCAGCGAATCGTCCACAATTGTCCAGGATTTGCGTTGCACGTGGAAAGAATTAGGGGTGTCTGATCGGCGGTATCGCCGCCGGCCTCGGTAAGACATTTACCCCCGAATCCTATGATCTGGCCGTCTCGAATGCTCCATTGCTGACTTGGAGCGCCGATGCAATTAACCAGCACGAGCGCGGAACCGTCGATCGGCGCGCTACCCAAAACGTCAATACAGCTGCCGAAGCTTTCCGAAATCACACCCTCTTTGATGAACCATCGCTCGTTCGGGCTCCCGTGGCACTGAACAACGACAAGCGGTGTGCCATCCGCGGTTTGCCCATCACGCACATCAACGCACTCACCGGCCCTTCCGATCAGTTGGGCGCCGATGACGGGAATGGGGTCTGGGCCGGCTACATAGGTCGCCGTGCAGGCAGTCAGTGCGCCAGCGGCGCAGCCGAGCATCCACGAGAAGCGGTTCATGATCCTTTACCGCGATTTTTCAGACGCGCATCCTTTTGCTTTGAGTTAATTCTACCCTAATTGAGATCGTGCATCGTCATCTGCGAGCGTCTGAAGGGGTAGTCGCTGATGTGTACCCAGCCCTTGAACGGGCGATCGACATCGGCGATGGACAACATCACCAGCGTCACCAACAGCGTGATGGAAAATACCTGCATCGTGTGGATCCTGGGGCTTGCCGAGCCGAACATGGAGACGGACAAAACAGTCAACACTCCCCCGACAAGAAGAACGCACCAAAAAATCCCAGGCAGTTGATAGGTGCTTTGCAGCAGCCGAGCGCGGCGATGCAGCGTCAGGGTGCCGAGTTCCGTCAATGCGTGATCCGCGGCGGTGATTTCCGAAGGCGATGCCACTTTGATGCCCAGGACCGCCTTCCACATGTTTTCATTGATCAGGTGGCTGGTTTCGGGCAACCGGCCCTGCGCCATATCAGGCCAATCGTGGTCGACCACCGCGTCGGCATAAGTACGGGTGAGTTCCTGGATTTGCGCACGCTGCTGGGGCAAGCCTTCCGCCAACCGGTAGATGTTCCTGAGCGCGTTGGCCTCCATTTCGACGTTCAGAGTCGCGGCCGTAAAATTGGTCCAGCCGGTATACAGCATGAATCCCAACGTCACCGCGTAGGTGGTGCCGAGAACACTCAACTGCCATCCGACCAGATCATTTTGACTGTGGCGTTTCGTGACGGGCCAAATACGATTGAGGCCAACCATGAATAATAGCGAGGCGGCCATCGTCAAGATGACAATCAGGATGTTTTCCGTTAGCGACAGCATAAAGCTATTCCGTCAGCAGTCTGGGATGAATGTTTGCGCGGGATACGAATTTATCTATAACGAAGCGTGCAGCGCCCCTGGTCTTCTACCTAACTCTGCGTCATTTCGCCGGCCACTGCAACGGCGGCGGGCGTCATGCGAGGTTTGAGTGCCCGATCGACTCTGGCCGCATCAACAATCGCTTGATCTTGGCCGCCGACAGTAAACCTCTCAAGCGTTGCTCGCCGGTTTCGCTCGTCTCCATGACCGGCACGTGGGTCAATCGATTTCTGACGAACATATTCGACACGGCGGCAACGGTAGCACGTTCTATCTGCTTGATATCCGCCACGCGGCATTCCGATATTTCCTGCATGATGTCGCGGACCAGCACTTCGCGACGCGGCACTTCCCTGGACTGCATGTACTGCATCGGCTTCTCGCCAGTGATATCGTAGGCCGTAATCAATCCGACAACGATTCGCCTTCGCTCATCGATCGCGAATGCGCAACGAACGCCCGTGTGTCTCATGTGCTCCAGAGCCTCATCGATCGAGGCAGTATCGGGGACGGTCACCGACGCCCGCTCGCGAAAATCGGTCATCACTGTCAAGGCCGGATCCTGGGGGTCCGCGTACCAGGGATCAAGACCAGGTATCTGAAGTCGGGTGTTCGTGACGACGGTGAGTGAAAGAATGCTCATAGCTACCTCTTTGGTGTTAGGCAAACGGGGCCCTAACAGTTGAAGTGACTTTGCGGGCCATGGTGCGACGCTGCGACTCATCTCACTTTGCGGCCATGCTACCCGGCATTACTTATAGACCGTGCGGGCGGCCATTCATTCCATGAGTTTGACCATGCAATGGAACAAGACCGGCGTCTTTCGCGCGACAGACCTCGCCTGCTCGATTCCCAATCTCTATCGCAGCAATTGAATAAATCAATTAGCCGTATTTCGGCGTGGCCCTAGAATCGCCGCAGCGTCAATCGTTGCGATCGAGAGGAGAGCCAAATGAAGAGAAAATTTCTGTTGATGTCGGCGGTCGCGTGTGCGATCGCGGCGCTACCACTGATATCAACGGTTGCCGTCAGCGCTCAGGGCGAGCCGAGGCCGAACCAGTTCTGGTGGCCTGAGCAACTGGACCTGTCGCCGCTTCGGCAGCACGCTGCGGAATCCAATCCGTTGGGAGACAACTTCGACTACGCGAAGGCGTTTTTGAGTCTCGATCTCAAAGCCGTTAAACAGGACATCGCGAAAGTCCTAACCACTTCGCAGGATTGGTGGCCGGCCGACTATGGAAACTACGGGCCGTTCTTTATCCGTATGGCCTGGCACGGTGCCGGGACTTACCGTACGGGTGACGGTCGCGGCGGCGCAAGCGGTGCTCAGCAGCGATTCGAGCCGCTCAACAGCTGGCCCGACAACGCGAATCTCGACAAGGCGCGCCGACTTCTGTGGCCGATCAAGCAGAAATACGCTGAAAAGATCTCCTGGGGCGATCTGATGGTCCTGACCGGGAATGTCGCGCTGGAACAAATGGGCTTTCAGACCTTCGGCTTTGGAGGCGGACGCGCGGATGACTGGGAACCGGACCTGGTCTATTGGGGACCCGAAAAGAAATGGCTTGGCGGCGATGAGCGCTACAGCGGCAATCGGAATCTGCAAAAGCCTCTCGGCGCGTCTCAGATGGGCTTGATCTACGTGAATCCCGAGGGTCCAAACGGTAATCCGGATCCGCTGGCGGCCGCGAAGGACATCCGCGAGACCTTCGGTCGCATGGCGATGAACGACGAGGAGACCGTTGCGCTGATCGCGGGTGGTCACACCTTCGGCAAGGCACATGGCGCGCACGATCCGTCCAAGTGCGTGGGGGCGGCGCCCGCCGCCGCCGGCATCGAGCAACAAGGACTGGGCTGGCAGAACTCCTGCGGCACGGGTAAGGGAGACGATACGGTCACCAGCGGCCTCGAAGGTGCATGGTCGGCGAGTCCCACCGCATTCACGATGCAATACCTCAACAACCTGTATTCATTCGACTGGGTGCAAACCAAGAGTCCCGGCGGGGCGATTCAGTGGACCCCCGCCAATGGCCAGGGAGCGAACCTGGTGCCCGACGCTCAGGACCCGAACAAGCGACATGCGCCGATCATGTTTACGACGGACATCGCGCTCAAGACCGACCCCAGCTATAAGGAAATCACGACGCGCTGGAGGCAGCATCCCGAGGAGTTCAAGGTTGCTTTTGCGAAAGCGTGGTTCAAGCTGACCCACCGCGATATGGGTCCGCGCGCGCGCTACCTCGGTGCGGAGGTTCCGAGTGTGGACCTGCTTTGGCAGGATCCGCTCCCCAAGGCCGACTATAAGATGATCGACGCGACGGATATCGCGGATCTGAAATCCAAGATCCTCGCTTCGGGCTTGACCGGCCCCGAACTCGTCAGGACCGCGTGGGCGTCGGCGGCCACGTTCCGCGGCACGGATGAGCGCGGTGGCGCAAACGGGGCGCGAATACGTCTCGCGCCGCAGAAGGATTGGGACGCCAACAACCCGCGGGAACTCGCCAAAGTGTTGCAACGTCTGCAGGGTATCCAGAATGGCTTCAACCACGCACAGAGCGGCGGGAAGAAGGTGTCGCTCGCCGACGTCATCGTCTTGGGCGGCAACGTCGCCGTCGAGCAGGCTGCGAAGAAAGCAGGCCACAATGTGCTCGTTCCCTTCACGCCTGGGCGCACCGACGCATCGCAAGATCAAACCGACCCGGTGTCCTTCGCGGTGCTTGAACCCACCGCGGACGGTTTCCGGAACTACTTCGGCAACGGCGTGCCCCGTTCTCCGGCGGAGATGCTGGTCGATCGGGCAAGCAATCTGATGCTCACCGTCCCTGAGATGACCGTTCTGGTCGGCGGCATGCGGGCCCTCAATGCGAATGCAGGACAGACGAAATACGGCATATTCACCGATCGACCCGGAACTCTGACGAACGACTTCTTCGTGAACCTGCTCGATATGTCTTACACGTGGAACAAGTCTGCTTCGTCCGAGGGCGTTTACGAGGGACACGATCGCAAGACCGGCGCGCTCAAGTGGACGGCGACCCCGGTTGACCTGGTGTTTGGTTCGAACTCCGAACTGCGCGCGGTGGCGGAGGTCTATGCTTCCTCAGACGGACAGGAGAAGTTTGTGCGTGACTTCGTGAAGGCCTGGACCAAGGTGATGAACCTCGACCGCTTCGACTTGACTTGATTTGATTGTTTGGCGGGACGCGTTTCAAATCCTGAAACGCGTCCCGCGTTGTACTGGTCGCGTCGAAACCGATCTTGTGCCAATCGGTGGGTTGTCGATGATCAGATCGCCGAGCAATGCCAGCTCCTGCGCTTTCGGATAGCCTCGACGCCACACCAGTCCGATGCGTCGGCTGTCATCAGGGGATTGCAGCGGCCGAATGACGAATGAAGGCTCCGGACGTTGCGGCGGAAGCGCGGCCAGCGCCGGCAATAATGTGCAACCGAAACCCGATGCCACCAGCTGGCAGATGGTTTCGAGGCTAACCGCACGGAAGTCATCGATCACCTCGTCAACGCCGTTGTCACCCAGGCGGCCGCAGGCGGCCAGCGCTTGACCACGCAGACAATGCCCATCGGCGAGCAACAGCAAGGGGATACCGCGCAAATCAGTCTGCGTAACCGTCGTCAATTCGGCTAGAGCATGTCCCGGCGGGCATGCGAGCCAAAATGGCTCGTCAAACAGGGGTAGCTCCTCGAAGTCCTCGCCGTCTAACGGAAGGGCCAACAACGCCGCGTCAATTTCGTAGTTGCGCAGTCGCTCCACCAAGTGCTGGGTCAGATCCTCGTGGACAACCAACTGCAGACGCTGATAGTGCCCCTTGACCAGCGGAACCAACCAGGGCAGAAAATATGGCGCCAGTGTAGGGATCACCCCCAATCTCAGCGGTCCCACCAAGGGGCCGAGTGCAGTCCGGGCTGTGGATTGCAAGTCATCGACTTGTCTCACAATGCGGCGCGCCTTTGCGACGATGTCCTGTCCAATGGGCGTAAGCGAGAAGGATCTTGCATTGCGCTCGATCAATGTGGCGCCCAAATACCCTTCCAGTTTTTTGATCTGGGTGCTTAAAGTCGGCTGCGAAACGCAACACTCCTCTGCGGCGCGGCCAAAGTGCTCGCGATCCGCCAGCGCCACCAAATACCTCAATTCCCTTAGTGTCATTAGAGTACTTCCAGAGCGCCGCACTTCAGTGTATCAACTGGCAACCAAGAATAAGCAGCGCAGCATGGGTTTCACCAATCAATAGATTGTATCGGGACGATAGACAGACTCTATCGCTGGCGGTGGCCGTCAATCCGGCCGCCGGGGCGACCAACCACCCGGGCTACACTATCGGACTGACAATTTGGGAGAATGGCTGAATCATGGAAACAATTGGCGGCGATTTAAATCAGATGCAGCGTACTCCGCTGGCCCCGGCTCACGTCGAGGCATTGCGCAAAGCCGGCGCTGTTGCCAGCTATCCAGCGGGTACGTATCTCACCCGGCCTGGTCAACCCGTGGATCGATTCGTCTATATCGAGGACGGCGAAGTCGAGGTCGTGAATCCCTATACGGACCAACGTCATTTACCCCACACGATGGGCCCGACACAGTTTCTGGGCGAGATCGCCCTCCTGAACGGCGGCGCTTGGTCGATGGCGATGCGCGCGGTGCGAGACACGCGGGTGATAGAAGTACCGCGAGAAGCGGTACTGACCCTCATGTCTCAGATTCCTGAGATGTCCGACATTATCATCACCGTGTTTTCGGCGCGCCGCCGCCGCCAGATCGAGGAACGGATCAGCAGCTTACGGTTGATCGGCGAAGATGAGGACCGAAACGTGCGCCGCATCGCGGAGTTCGCGAGCCGCAACCATATTCCGTATATCTCGTTGTCACTTGGAGATCCTGAAGCCGAAGCGCTCGCCCGTCGCTGCTCTATCGCTCCGGGCGTACCCAGCGTGATCTTCGGTCGCGATCTCGTTGTGAGCGAACCCACCCCCGACAAGGTCGCACGCCTGCTCGGCCTCAATCGTGATTTCGGGGACCACGACGTGTTTGACGTATTGATTGTCGGCGGAGGGCCCGCTGGGGTGGCCGCCGGCGTGTATGCGGGAGCCGAAGGTCTGCGCGCCCTGGTCGTAGAGGATGTCGCGATCGGCGGTCAAGCGGGAACTTCCAGTCGTGTAGAGAATTATATGGGCTTTCCAACCGGGATTTCCGGCGCGGACCTGGTCTGGCGCGGAGAAGTGCAAGCGATGAAATTCGGCACGCGCTTCGCCATGCCGCGGCGGGTGGCGGCGCTTGAGAGGCTGCCGGATGCGAGCTTCTGCGCCACTTTCGATAACGGCCAGCGCGTTCGTGCCAAAGCGGTGGTGGTCGCGACCGGAGTGCAATATCGCCGGCTGCCGATCGCCAGATTTTCTGAATTCGAAGGCGCCGGCATTTACTATGCCGCGACCGAGATGGAGGCGCGCTATTCCAAGGGGACGGATGCGGTCATCATCGGCGGCGGGAACTCTGCGGGACAGGCGGCGATGTTTCTGAGCCGCTCGGCGCGTTGCGTGCGTGTCTTGGTCCGTGGCGCATCACTGGCCGCGTCCATGTCGAGTTACCTCTCTAGTCGGCTCGAAGCGGATCCCGGCGTAACCATTGAATATGGCGCCGAGGTCAGCGCGTTGCACGGCGCCGAACACCTCGAAGCGGTAAGCATTCGCAACGTAAAGACCGGGGAGACCCGCGTCGTTGAGACACGTGCCCTCTTCGTCATGGTGGGCGCCGCGCCAAACATCGAGTGGCTCTCGGGCTTGGTGAAACTCGATGACAAGGGATTCGTTATCACCGGTTCCGGCGAAGGCGCTGCGAGCTCGCCGTTCGCGACATCGCAGCCTGGCATCTTCGCGGTCGGTGATGTGCGCGCAGGCTCGGTGAAACGCGTGGCATCAGCGGTAGGCGAAGGATCGGTCGTAATCTCCAAGGTCTGGGAGTTCGTCAACCGCAAAGCGTGACGTTGCGGTCCTAGGGGCGGGCCACGCTCGCCGGCGGAGCCTTGAGGTCCGCCACGAGCTGCTGGAATTTCGGATTATCGCGCATCCCTTGCAGATCCGCGTCGAGCGACAGTTGGTCGAGGTCACGATACCCCGCGCTGATGGCCTCATGCAAATAGCGAAGCGCGCTGTCGGTATCCTGCCCCGCCGCCGCGGTACAAGCGTATGAATACCACATCGAGGAACGAAAGTCGGGATCGCTGTGCCGCTCGAGCATCTCGCGAAACAGCTTGTCAGCCTCAGCAGAGCGATTGCGATGTGCCAGCGAAACGCCGAGCGCGCGCATGGCATCGGCCGTTGCGAGGGGGTTTTTACTGAGCGGTACTTGCGCCAACGATTCCCTCGCGAGCGGTTCCGCTTCCGCCCACCGCCCCTCGCGGTTCAGGATTTCCGCCAAGCCCGTCTGGGCATCCACGGTGTCGGTAACCGCGCCCGCCGCACGGCGCAGCCCCGTTACGGCTTCTCGTTCCAATTCCTCGGCCGCGGCCAGGTCGCCTTCTAGCAGCAAATCCCGCGCGACCGAGGATTCAGACCAGAGGGCTATCGAGTTATCCTGGCCCAGAGTGCGGCTGCGTATCGCCCACGTCTCGCGGTCCAGCTTTTCCGCTTCGACGCCGCGGCCTTCGCTTCGCAATAGAAACCCCAAATGCGCCCGCGTCATCAGCGTCACGTCGTGTTCGGGCCCGAATACCCGTTGTTCAAGCGACAGGGCGCCGCGAAATAGCGGCTCGGCTTCTGCACGGCGGCCCTGGAAGTTGATCACGATGCCGAGATTGCTCATCGTCTTCAATGTGTCAGGATGGTCCGGCCCAAGAACGCGACGATCAGCGTCCAGCGACTCGCGAAATGCCTGCTCCGCATCCGGCAACCGCTGTTGAATGAACAACGATCCGGCCAGCAAACTCCTGGCCTGCAAGGTCAGCACACTTTCCGGCGCCATGTGTCGTGTGGAAATTTGAATGACCTCGCGCGCCAACGCTTCTTCGCCACGATAGTCATTCCGGCGTTGCAGCGCGCTTGCCAAATGAATCATGGATTCGAGCGTCGACGGATCCTCCCGGCCGAGAATGCGCTGCTCATCCGCCAACACCGCGCGCTCCTGCGATTCCGCCGCCACCAGATCTCCGAGGCGCAATTCGCTCCAGGCGACCAGCTCGCGCGAGGTCAACGTCTCGCGGTTATCAGGTCCCAGCAGCGCCATCTGTGCCTCCAGCGCGGCCGTCGCCAAATCATGGGCACGAGGGTACAACCCCAAATTCATATAGGTCCGCGCCATCACCTGCATCATCTGCGCTTGCACCTGCGGGTCCCGACCCAACCCTAAGCGAATGTCGTTCGACGCCTTGTCGAGGATTTCCCGCACCGTGACGCTGTTGCCACGCGCCTCAGAGGGATCGGCGACCTTGAACATGCCGGTCATGAATTCCGTGATGCGCGTGGCGCGGTCGCGTTGTTGGGCCGTGCGCCGCAACTCCAGCGCCTGCAACACCGAGAATGCGGCCAACAGCACCATCAGACCGGCGCTCACGCTGACGGCCACACGATGGCGGCGAATGTACTTGCGTGCCCGATAGGCCGTACTTGGCGGACGGGCCAGTACCGCTTCGTGATTGAGATAGCGCCGCAGGTCCGCCGCCAATTCGGCCGGTGTGCCGTAGCGGCGTTCGCGGTCGCGCTCCAGGGCCTTCATGGCAATCCAGTCCAGATCGCCGCGTAGCAGGCTGACCAGTTCCGCGCGATCGGTACAGCGCGCCGCGGCGGTGGTGCTCGAGGTGTCTCGATCGCCGCTGACCTTGCCACTGGGTTTCGGCGGATCCTCCTCGCGCAGGCGGCGCAGCAACTCTTCCATGGGCGGCTGCTGGCGCCGCGTGATTTCAAAGGGCTGCAGTCCCGTGAGCAATACGTATAGGACAATGCCCAGCGAATAGACATCGGAGCGCGTATCAACGTCCCGCGCGTCGCGGTTGAACTGTTCCGGACTCATGTACCCGGGAGTGCCGAGTATTTGGCCCCAACGGGTGTACTGCAAAGGATCGTTGGCCTGGGCCGCCATCGCCTTAACCTCGATGGCCTTCGCCAGCCCGAAGTCGATGATGCGCGGCTGTGGGCGGCCGTCGACCTCCACCACCAAAATATTGGCGGGCTTTAGGTCGCGATGAATGAAGGCCTTCTGATGTGCGTGCTGAACGCCGTCGCAGGCCTGGATGAAAAGTTCAAGCCGCTGGCGGATCGTGAGCTTGTTCTGATCGCAGTATTCGGTGATAGGTGGCCCCGGCACGTACTCCATCACGAAGTAAGGCTGGCCCTGCGGTGTTGCGCCGGCGTCGAACACCTTGGCAATCGCAGGATGATCCATGATGGCCAATGATTGCCGTTCCGCCTGGAAGCGTTGCGCGACCGACTCGTCGTACATGCCGGCGCGGATCAACTTGAGGGCCACCCGCCGCCAGACCGGGGAGATTTGCTCCGCGAGCCACACCTGACCCATGCCGCCTTCGCCGAGCTTGGATATGAGCCTGAAGCGTTCGCAAAAGATTTGTCCCGGCGACAGGGCGCCGGCATCCCCCGGCCCATCGGAGCCGCCGCCGGGCGAGGATAATTCCAGAAACCCGGCGCTCATTCGGGCGTTCTCCTGGAGCAGCGATTCGAGTTCCGCACGCAATTCCGGCTCGCCGGCACATTCGACATCCAACAATGCGGCACGTCGCGCCGGCGTCAAGGGCAGAGCCTGATGCAGCAGTTCCTTCAGCCGCTGCCAACGCGCGTCGCTCATGGCGACGCCGCGCGACTCATTTCGCGATGCAACCAAATCCGCGCCGTGGCCCAGTCCCTTTCGACCGTCGCCACCGAGATCTCGAGCACCCCTGCTATTTCATGCGCCGACAATCCGCCGAAGAACTTCATTTGCACAATTTTGCTCTGTCGATCATCGATCCGCGTCAACGTCTCCAAGGCGTCGTCCAACGCCACGAGTTCCTCATCCCCCGCAATGGGTAGCTCTACAATCTCCTCCAACGCGATTCGATTTCCCCCATCGCGCTTGTTTGCCTGGTGGCGGCGGGCATATTGGACCAAAATTTGCCGCATCAAGCGTGAGGCGATCGCAACGAAGTGCGCGCGATTCTGTAGTTGGCTGGGTTGGCTCCCCATCAATTGAATGAAGGCTTCGTTGACGAGTGCCGTGCTCTGCAGTGTGTGACCGGCTCGCTCCGATTTGAGGTGGTAGTGCGCGAGACGCCGCAGCTCCTGGTAGATCACGGGCACCACCGCATCCAGTGCTTCGGGGTCACCCTTGACCCATCGCTGCAGCAGCCCGCTGATCTGA
>Ga0210393_10001220_pt1 | contig 21783 bp, 16 predicted proteins | sample IncBWC27OmetaG_FD_160068 | JGI IMG/M metagenome (GOLD analysis project Ga0210393, IMG submission 160068) | Forest soil microbial communities from Barre Woods Harvard Forest LTER site, Petersham, Massachusetts, United States - Inc-BW-C-27-O ... | reverse complement strand
GGAATGCTACCGAGCACGGGGGAACACCACAGCGTATAATCGCGCGGAAGAAAATCGAGAGCGACGTGAAGATCCTAAGATTAAAGACCGCAGTGGTGGAGGGCAATTTCGATTGGACATTCGTTCGCATTGAAACCGATGAAGGAATTCAAGGGCTCGGCGAGTGCTTCTTCGCTCCTGGCCTGACATCGATATTGCACTCGCTAGAGCCGCTGCTCGTGGGCGAAGACCCGCGCGACATCCATCGTTTATTCCGCAAATTAAAGCTCGCGACTTCTGGCGCAGGTTCGGTGGCGGGCATTATTTATAACGCGATCAGCGGCATTGAAGCTGCGCTCTGGGATCTGCTTGGCCAGTCGCTCGGCGTGCCGATGTTTCGTCTGCTGGGAGGAAAATTTCGAGACAAAGTTCGCATCTACGCCGATTGCCACGGAGGCGAAGCTCTTGAGAGCTTAGACGAAGTATTGCGTTCGCGCCCAGCGTCGTGGGAGTCGAGAGGCGCGGCACATACGCCAAGAGATTATTTCGGCGAGGCCAGCGAAGATTCTCCTGCTTCGCCCGATGACTATCGCCGCCAAGCTCTCGCGAAGAGAGCGGAGGGATTTACCGCCCTGAAATTCGATCTCGACGTCCCAGGCACGGAAGGCTCCGATCCCCACAATCGAGCCCTCAGCAATCGCGCTATTGATCGCATGGTAAGTTTGATCGGCGCGGTTCACGATGCGGTAGGCAAAGACACCGACATCGCAGTCGATTGCCACTGGCGTTACAACGCCAGCGATGTTGTGAAAGTGGCGCGCGAGCTCGAACCATTCCGTTTGTTGTGGCTGGAAGATCCAGTTCCCCCGAACAACATTGCTGCACTAAAGGAAGTGAGTTCGAAAGTGCGCGTGCCCATCGCGACCGGAGAGAATCTTTACCTGTTTGAAGGTTTTCAGGAAATCATCTCCCAACATGCGCTGAGCGTGGTTACTCCCGACCTTCAGAAAGTCGGAGGCTTGTCCGTCGCCCAGAGCATCGGCCAGTTTGCTGATGCGCACACTATGCCGGTCGCTCCACACAATATCAGTAGTCCGGTCGGAACCTTAGCAGCGGTCCACTTCTGCGCCGCGATCCCAAACTTTCTCGCGCTCGAATTTCATGCCTCCGAAGTTCCTTTCTGGACTGATTTAGTCGAAGGTCTGCCCAAGCCGATTATTCAGAACGGATTCATTTCTATCCCGGAGAAACCCGGCCTCGGGGTTAAGCTGAATGAGGAGGTGGCCCGGCGGTATGCGCGCAAGGGTGAACCATTCTTTGAATGAGACGAGTTGGCGCGCCACGGGCCTAACACCTTATGTCAATCGCGAAAGTAGAAGTGTTGGGAAAGATTGTCGCCTCGGGCTTAGTGGCCGTGATCCGGGCAGAAAACCCTGAGCAGGCTGCGCGTACCGCCGAAGCCTGCGCTTTGGGGGGCGTCGCTGCGATCGAAATCACATTCACAGTACCGGGCGCAAGCGGCGCGATCGAGCATCTTGCGAAGAGAAGTTTGGGCCAGATTTTGTTGGGAGCAGGCACTGTTCTCGACCCCGAAACTGCTCGCATTGCTATTCTCGCGGGAGCGCAATTTGTGGTCAGTCCTGCACTGAACGCCGATATCGCGCGTCTCTGCAATCGCTACCAGGTGCCTTACATGCCCGGCGCGGGAACGATTGGCGAAGTAGTGGCAGCCATGGAGTGCGGCGCGGATATTGTGAAAATCTTCCCTGGTGAAATTCTCGGTCCGGCCTTTGTCAAGGCGGTGAAGGGTCCGCTACCCCAGGCATCATTGATGCCAACTGGTGGCGTTAACCTCGACAATGTCGCCGACTGGATCAACGCCGGTTCGGTTGCCGTCGGAGTCGGCGGCAATCTGACGGCTGGAGCCAAGACCGGTGATTTCGCTTCGATTACCCAGCTTGCCCGGCGGTTCGTCGAAAAAATCAAAGAGGCACGCGGCCAATGAGCTCAACGAAGTCCTGGAATTCCGACGACGAACTCTTTGCTACCGTACAGCGCGAACTCTTCACCTGCGTTGTGGGCGATGTCATGGACAAGTTAGACCTTCAGCACCAATTTCTCCCGCCGCAGATTCAGGCGCTTCGGCAGGATATGGTCGTGATCGGCCGCGCTATGCCGGTGCTCTCGGTCGATGTATTCGTCGAAAACATCGCAGGCAGCGCGAACAAATTGATGGAAAAATCGTTTGGCCTGATGCTGGAAGCCCTCGACGACCTCCGTACCAACGAAGTCTATATCAACACCGGCTCCTCGCCACGAAACGCGCTCTGGGGAGAACTCATGAGCACCAGAGCCCGCAAACTAGGCAGCCGCGGCGCGGTGTTGAATGGCTACGTGCGAGATACCAAAGCGATTCTGAATATGGGCTTTCCAACATTCGGTTTTGGTTCCTACGGGCAAGACGCAGCCCCGCGCTACAAAGTGGTCGACTTCCGCATACCGGTTGAGATTGGATCCGTCCGCGTCCTTCCAGGGGATATTATTTTCGGCGATATTGATGGCGTCCTGGTGGTGCCGGCCAAAGCCGAAGCCGAGGTTTTCACGCGTGCGCTCGAAAAAGCCCGCGGCGAGAAGTTGGTACGGAAAGCGATCGAAGAAGGAAGCAGTGCGGTCAAAGCCTTTGAGAAGTACGGAATCATGTAGAGAAAAAATGGGGATGGCGATTTGAGCGCTAACGTACCTTCTCGTACGGAACAAATACGAAGCTTTCTCGAGCGACATAATTTGCGGGCCTGGATTGGATGGAGGCCCGACGAACTTCTCATGCTATCGAGGTATTTTCCTTTCTGGGGCGCTTCGTTACTGATTTGTCTCGTGGACGCAGATCCCATTCTTTTCGTTCCACAGATCGAACCAAGAGACCACATTCCAGCAGGGTTGAGGGTGCAAGAGTATCCTTGGGGCGACCTCAAATGTTCGGACCCTTATTCTGTTCTCGTATCGGCGGTGGGCGCTGAGCTGGTGAAGGCAGGGGCAAACAGCGAACAGGTTGGAATGAGTTTCAGTATTGCTAGAAGTTCTCTGCCAATTCAAGCGGCCGAACAGATTCCGGTTCCTGAAGATTTCGCGGGGCAGCTATCCGCGCTTTCCGCGAAGCCCGATGCCCGGCGCCAGGCCGCGTTTGCGGATCTCTATTTAAGAAAGACCCCGGAAGAAATCGACGCAATCCGGCGGGCGAATCGAGTTGCGAATGTTGGCTTACAAGCTTTCTTTGATAACTTGCAACCGGGAATCGCTGAAACAGAAGTCGCGGCGGCAGTGGAATCGGCCATTTATCGGCAGATTGGCATAGATGGTATATTTCACTCCCGAGGGTGGGCCATGGTTCAAGCCGGGCCCAACAGTGCTCTTGCGGGACGATTCAATCGCTCAACCGCTCGGCGTTTAGAAAATGGCGATCTGGTCCTGATTGAGTTGGCAACCTGCGTCAATGGCTATTGGAGCGACCTCACTCGCACCGCCCCAGTTGGCTCCCCGGAGCCAGAAGTCGAGCATATACTCGCTGTCGTCACCAAGGCGCAGCAAGCCGCCGTCGATGGCATTCGTCCCGGCGTTACGGCGAACCACATTGACGCACTGGCGCGAGACATGATCGCACCCGAGGGGCTCTCTTCTTTCTTTACCCACCACACGGGCCACCACGTTGGCTTTCGCTATCACGATCCGGGATTCTTGATCCTTCCTGGAGAATCCTCCAAGCTCGAGTCCGGCATGGTGCTTACGATCGAGCCCGGAGTGTATGTTCCCGAACGCGGCGGCGGCGCACGGATCGAGGACAACGTGCTGGTCACGGAATCAGGTCACGAAATACTTTCGAGAATTGAAGGATCGAGCGGCTGCGGTAAACGATTATGATCAGCATTGATCTCTCTGGCAAAACGATTCTGATCACTGGGGCTTTGGGCGCAATTGCCGAGCACATAGTGCGAAGGCTGGTTGAAAGCGGCGCGACGGTCGTGCTTACAGACATTAAGACCGATGAACAAGCCAAGCGTACTCTCGATGATTGGAAGATTTCAACGTCCTCGTATTTTTATGTTGCCGCGGACATCACCGACTCGAACCAGGTGGAAGCCGTAGTAAATGCGGCTTTCGAAGAGTTCCCAGGCATGGACACGGTCATAGGCCATGCCGGCGGCTGTGGATTGCATCCGTTTGCCAGCACTTCGGAAGTTGAATACGAGCGCATCTTCCGCTTCAACTACTTTTCGCAAACGTACCTGGCTAGATCCGTGCTTGCGCGATGGACACAGCGAAACATCCCTGGTCACCTGATCTTCACATCCTCGTACGTTGCTCGAATGCCTCACTCGCAAATCCCTGCATACGCCTCGGCCAAGGCGGCGCTCGAAAACTTCGCGCGCAGTCTGGCCCTCGAATATGCCCTGACTGGTATTCGAGTAAATGTAGTTTCGCCGGGGAACGTTGCGGCAGGGAGTTCGCTGAAGGTTTTCGAGGAAGACCCCGCCTACCGGGAATTCGTATTGCGAGTTTCGCTGGGCAGAAGGAACAGTCCGGAGTCCATCGCGGACGCATTTGTTTTCCTTTGTTCGCCGCTGGCCAACGAGATCAACGGACAAGTTCTCAGTCCCGATTACGGCGGAGGCATCGGAAATCGCCTATGAAAATTGGCCTCGGCCTCTATCGTCACATGCTGACACGCGAGTATTACGACTTCGCGTGTCAGGCTGGCTGTACGCACGTCGTGGTTCATCTGGTCGATTACTTCAATCAGGGTCCTTCGAACCCGCGAAACAATCAGCCGACGGGCTCGAAATACGAAGCTTGGGGAGTGGCTGGTGATCCCGATCAACTTTGGACAACAAGAGAACTTAAGACACTTCGCTCCGAAATTGAAGATGCCGGCTTGATCTTGGCGGCGATCGAAAACCTTGATCCCGCGCACTGGTACGACATTCTTCTCGATGGTCCGCAGCGCCCGCAACAGATCGAGAAAGTGAAGACCATCATTCGCCGCCTTGGCGAAGCTGGCATTCCCGTGCTCGGCTACAACTTCAGTTTGGCTGGCGTGTGCGGCCGCGTGACCGCGGCGTTGGGTCGCGGCCATGCAATCACTCTCGGCATGGACGGTCCCGCGGAAGATGTACCGATTCCAAACGGCATGGTATGGAACATGGTCTACGACCGCAACGCGGCGGCTGGCACGCTTCCCTCGATTTCGCACGAAGAACTCTGGCGACGGCTGCAAAGGTTTCTGGAGGAAGTGATTCCCGTCGCCGAGCAGTCGGGCGTGCAGCTCGCAGCGCATCCAGACGATCCTCCCATGCCGACCATGCGACAGCAACCGCGTCTGGTTTACCAGCCTCACATGTATCAAAGATTGATTGATCTGGCTCCGAGCCGCAGCAACGCGCTCGAGCTATGCGTAGGCACTCTGGCCGAGATGACCGAAGACAATATTTACGACGCAGTGGATCAATACAGCAAGCAAGGCAAGATCGCGTATATCCATCTGCGCAATGTCGTGGGCAAAGTGCCGCACTATCGTGAGACTTTCATCGACGAAGGCGATGTGGACATGATTCGCATTCTCGCCATCCTGCACCGCAACCACTTCGACGGTGTGCTCATTCCCGACCACACGCCGCAAATGACTTGTTCCGCGCCCTGGCATGCAGGGATGGCCCACACCCTCGGCTTCATGCTGGCGGCAAAGGCCGTCGTAGAGTCTCCTCAACGAAGCGACGCCGAGCTGGCGTCCAAAGGCAATTGAACTGAGCCCCGCATCCAGTCAAGCACATTCGCGCGCTCCTTTAGTCATCGCAGCCAGCGTGGCCACGCTTGGCGGTTTTCTGTTCGGATACGACAACATTGTGATCAGCGGCGCGATCGGATTCTTGAGCCAGCTGTTTCACCTGGACGCGGCCGGCGTGGGCTGGGCCGCTGGCTGCGCATTGATTGGATGCATTGCCGGCTGCGTTGTGGCAGGAAGCGTTGCCGACTATCTAGGAAAGAAAAAGGGTCTCGCGTTGTGTGCCCTTTGTTTTGCTCTGTCCTCCATCGGCATGATGTTTGCCGCCGATCTGCATCAGTTCGTTCTCTGGCGGCTGGTTGGAGGAATCGGCATCGGGGCAGCGTCGGTGATCTCGCCCAACTACATTGCAGAAATTGCTCCCACGCGGGTTCGTGGGCGCTGCGTGACTCTTTACCAGCTTGGCATCGTCGTTGGCATTCTCGCCGCGGTCTTCGTCAACATGCTCATTCAACGTATGGGCGATGAAGCTTGGAACATTTCCACTGGTTGGCGCTGGATGTTTTTCGCCGGTGTCGTGCCGGCGATTCTGTTCGGACTAATGATTTTGCCAGCGGTCGAAAGTCCGCGCTGGCTGATGAAAATGGGGCGGCGGGATCAGGCGATCCAAGTGCTTACGAAGATAAGCGGCGCTGACGTTGCGCGGGGCGAAGCTGCTGAGATCGAGAATTCGCTGGCCATTGAAGAAGGTCACATTTCCGAACTCTTCACCACCTTCCGGCGCCCGTTGCTGCTGGGCATCATGCTCGCAGGGTTGCAGCAGGTCAGCGGAATTACGCCACTCTTCTCTTTTCTGCCCGAGATTTTTCGTTCCGCCGGAACCGCAACCAGCGACGCATTTTTCCAGTCGGTATTGGTTAGCCTGATCAATCTTTTATTCACCCTGTTCGCACTCTGGCTCGTCGATCGCGCAGGGCGCAAAACTCTGATCCTCGCCGGCACCACGGTGCAATTCATTTCATTCGCGTTGGTCGGGTGGTTCTATCACATTCACGGCGGCGGCTTGGCAGTTCTGATTTTTGTGATGAGCTTCGTGGCCGGCCACGCCTTTGGCAATGGAGTCGCCTGCTGGGTCATCATCTCGGAGATCTATCCGACCAAGGTGCGCGGACGCGGCATGTCGATCGCAACGACTGCGCTCTGGCTGGTCGGGTATCTAGGGAACCAGCTATTTCCCATCATGCAAAGGCATTTGGGCTCGGATGGTACCTTCTGGCTTTTCAGCGCGGGCGCGTTGCTCACCATCGTTCTGGTTGGCTGGTTGGTTCCCGAAACCAAAGGCCGATCGCTCGAAGAGATCACGAAATTGTGGACCGAAAAAAAGTCCACAGCTTTGCCTTTGCAAGGCTCATGAACGCTGCGCACCATTCTCCGGAAAAACTCTGGGTTGTCATGCTTGCCCGACGAGACAACTTGTCCCATTCCGTGGGCGACCCGGCGATTGGTCTTATGTTTCAGGCAGTTACCCCACGTCCGACCAAAGTTCGCAGGACAATCTGTCCTCGTCCCGTTCACCTCCAGATCAAGTTAAGTAGTTGAAATATAAGGTACTTAATAAGGCTCACTTTGGTATTCGGCCTGCACCCAACCAAGGCGTGGAAGACTCAACCTGTGAGGAGTTTCAGGTGCCGAAAAAGAATATCGAATGGCTAGCACTGTTTATGTTTCTGATTTACGAAGCGGTCCAAATTATTCCTCCAGGCGTTTTCAACCATGCTTTCTCAACCCTGGCCTCAGCGGTTTGGGGCAGCTAACAAAATGACGAGCAACGGGCGTAATTGGAGCGACCCATCAATGAAGCCACTAAGACGATCTACCGAGAAATGGAAGGGAATCCGGGAGGCGCTTTTAGCGCTTGCGATTCCGGCTCTCTTCACAACCGCCAGCTTCGCGCTGTCGCCGTCACAAGCTCTCGACCGGGCGTTCAGCGTGACGCATCATGCTGGCAAGATTGCAAAAGATATCGACCGTCGCCATCCGAATAATCGGATCGACGTAATCGTGCAGTTCAATGTCACGCCCACAACCGCGCATTACAAGCGAATGTCGGATCGCGGCGCTGTGGTAAAAACCAAACTGCACAGCATCAAGGCTGCCGCTTTCACGCTTCCCGTCTCCGCGCTCGCCCAGCTCGAGAAAGATCCTGACATTGTGTACGTGTCGCCGGACCGCACGGTCAGTCTAAAGAATAACTACGAGAGTTTCGCTTCGGCAGTCGAAGCAGACGTAGCGGAACAGCAGTATGGGCTCGACGGTACCGGAATCGGAGTGGCAGTAATTGATAGTGGCGTCGCCGATCACGCTGATTTTCACAACGCGAGCGGAACCCGCGTGGTTCATAGCGAAAGCTTTGTCGCAGGAAACACGTCTACAGTCGACGCCTACGGACACGGCACTCACGTCAGTGGGATCATCGGCGGAAACGGCGTTGCATCTGGCGCGGGCAGCGGCTACTCTGAGCAGATTGTCGGCATGGCTCCAAATGTTAACATCATCAACCTTCGCGTACTTGATCAGAACGGCGCAGGCACCGACAGTCAGGTGATCGCTGCCATTCAACGCGCTATCGTGCTTAAGACTCAATACAACATTCGGGTCATCAATCTTTCACTGGGCCGGCCGGTTTTTGAAAGTTACACCATCGATCCTCTGGATCAGGCAGTCGAACAAGCCTGGGCCGCTGGCATCGTTGTGGTGGTAGCCGCCGGAAACGACGGCCGCGACAACTCGATGGGAACCCGGGGTTTCGCCACGATCGGCTCTCCGGGCAACGATCCCGCAGTCATCACTGTAGGTGCGACCAGAACCATGGGAACTCCTACCCGAAATGACGATGGGATCGCCAGCTACAGCTCAAAGGGTCCGACTTTGCTAGACCACATTGTGAAGCCGGATATCGTCGCTCCGGGGAACCGCATTGGTTCTTTGATTGTTAAGAACAGCACGCTCGACGTCGAATTTCCGACTCTCGAAATCGCTCCGACAGGTACCTGCACTGGAACCTGCGCTACCAAGTATTTTCGGCTGAGTGGAACCAGCATGGCCACGCCTGTGATAAGCGGGGCAGTCGCACTGATGCTGCAACAAAATCCCGCGCTGACGCCGGACACTGTGAAGGCACGCATCATGAAGACGGCGTGGAAGGGATTCGGCCAGTATTGCAAGTCGTTCGACGTCTACAATAACGAGTACGACAACCAGTACGATCTCTTCACCTACGGCGCCGGATATCTCGACATTAACGCAGCGTTAGGCGACACCGACGTCGCCAATGGCGTGGCTCTCTCGCCGACCGCGAGTTACAACGCCGCGAACAACACCGTGACCATCGTCAATACCAGTTCCGTGACTTGGGGCACCTCGGTGGTTTGGGGTAACTCAATTGTCTGGGGCACGTCCGTAGTCTGGGGCAACTCGGTATTGAGTGCGAGCTCGGTGGTTTGGGGAAACTCCGTAGTCTGGGGCAATACCGTGGACACCGGCTTTAGCGTGGTCTGGGGTAACAGTATTGTCTGGGGCAGTTCCACTGCAACTGCGGCCTACAGTGATGGCCAGGACGGAGAAAACTAACCATGACACTCCTCTCGACAAAAAGCAAAATACTTGTCGGGTTCGTGGTTGTCGTCGGCGCAGGGATTCTCCTGCAAGTGCCGCTGACATGGGAACACCCGGCATATGCACGCTTCGCCGGGACTTTCCTGGTCGCCCTCTTCGCTGCGCGGCTGAAAGTTTCGCTGCCGCGGCTCACAGGATCGATGTCGGTGAATCTGCCGTTCATCCTTCTGGCTCTCAGCGAACTTAGCCTGGCCGAGGCGCTTCTGATTACGGCCGCGTCGACGTTCGTGCAATGCTGTTGGTCGGAGAGCGGTCAGCAGACGTCGACCAAGACCATGTTCAACCTGAGCGTCACTTTGATGGCAGCTTACGCCGCATGGCTCACCATGCAAGTGACAGCGCCGGATTCAGGCCTTGGTCTCGCCTTGGGAGCACTGGCCTACCTGCTGGTCAATACCGTTCCGGTCGCGGCCATTATCGCGCTCACGGAAAGTGGCCATCTGTTCCGAATTTGGAAACAACTTCTGCAACTCACGTTTCCTTATTTCGTCCTGGCCGCAGGCGTTGCAGGCCTGGCCAAGCTGGCCACGCATGCTTTCGACTGGTACATCCCACTGCTTATCTTGCCGCTCATGTTTTTCGTGCAACGCTCGTTTAGGCTCTACTTCCAAACCCTGCGTGACACAGCAGGGTCGCAGCCTCCTTACGCCATGGCTGCAGGTGCAGGGCGTAGCTGATCTAAAGCGATCGAATGCGGGTCGAAGTTGCCGGCCAGATGACGGGATCTGGCCGGTTTTTTTTTCGCAGGTCAAAGCAAAGTAGTTCAATAAAAATGATGGTCCGACTTTAATATTGTTCCTAGGGGTGGGCCAGTCTTACCAATGCTCGATGACGAGCGACACAAATCTGCTCCGACGAAACGCACGAAATCGGGGTATGATTTCCTAGAGAAAGAGAGAAAACACCCGGATGAAGAAAAAACTTACTGCCCAACAGAAGCGTACCGTGGATCGACGCCGGGAACACAACCGGAAACACACTTTGCTGCGCCGGGAATGTTACAAATGGCTGAGAAAAAACCTGCCTGATGTTTATGCAAAGTTGAGAAAGAAAGCGGGGCTGGCGCAAACCGGACGCCCTAAAGGCTAATCGCGCCCCATCCCAGCTTCAGCAGTCATTACAACGCATAGGATCCATGCACTTTTCGTAACGCATGGATCCTTATGCTCAAGCAATGAGTTTTCCCTCGAAACCCTACTGCACCGTGATGTTCACCGACTTCGACGGGATACCATTCGCAACTACTACGAGCGTACTCGCTCCTGTTTCCATCCCTGCAGGCACATCAAAGTTGGTCGAAACCTTGGTTTTGCCGGTCGCAACTCCCATAGTGCTGTGGCCATGCGTCCTGGCATAGAAAACATGACCGGTCGATTGATTTGTGATCCGCACCAGGGGATAGTTCGTCGCGGTTGAAAACTCATCCCCGAACGAAGCTGCTTGCGACAAGCCGTTGAACTGCTGTCCGGAGATCTTGTAAGTCGAGCCGCGCGTCACTGTAGCTGGAAACGAAGTAATTTTTGGCGCCCACGAACTCTGATATGTTCCCTTAGAACTATAGGCCGCATCGCCGGCCACCAGCACCTGGCCACTAGGCAGGACAATCAAACTACCGAAACCTACGGTTGTTGCTGTTAACGTCGATCCGTTGAACTCATACATTTGTCCGGAATCGCCCAGTACCAGCACGTTGCCATTAGTCAGTAGCGCGGCAAAAGAATCGCCAGCCTGATCGCCATTCGGGAAATCAGGGCCCGCAGTCCATTTGTCGCCCGGGGCTGCCGGATTATAAACCGCAGTGTGTCCAGTCGAAGCATCACGATGGAGAGCGCCAGTCGCAAATACTGTCCCATCAGGACGCAGGATTCCCGGCCCGGTTTCTCCAGGAGGGCAATAAGTGTACTGGTTATGGTTTCCGTACTTCAGGCAACCCTCTTCCGGAGGTCCCATCAAATTCGCCACCGTGTCACCCGCAGTCGTCCACGTTTGCGCCGTCGGGGAATAGATCTCGGAGTTGGGAGAATGCTTCACATCCCACGTCAAGATAGTGCCGTCCGGCATGAGCGTCCAACCCTCTTCGGCATTGAAATCGCTTTTGCCCGTGGACCCGACTGCCGTCCACTTGAGAGTCGTGGGGTCTAACACTGCCATTTGTTTGGTCGTCTTTCGGCCCAGCAAGAACTGGCCATTCGGCAGCACTGCGGCTGGCGAATCTCCAATGTCATACCAGCCTTTCGGCGGCGCGACCATCGTCCACGTATTTGTGTCTGGATCGTAAATCGCACTTTGATTGGTCAGCGTGAATTCGCCGCCGCAGTCACTGTATTCGCCCCCCACCAGCAGAAACCGGCCATCCGCGAGTACCGCTCCAGAAGTGGCGTAGGGAGCGTATCCAGAGGGCAGGCTAGCGGCTTGCTTCCAGGTTCCGTTGACGTAGCTGCCAGATTGGTCGGGCGTGAGCAGCCACCAGTCCGAGCAACTCTCGCCTTGAACCATCACAGAGCCATTGGTCAAGAGGTATTCAACAAAGGCGCCGTTGGGCGCTGGATTCTTGAGTTGCGTCAACTTCTGCGCTACCGAAATACCAGGAAGCGCAAACAGAAGTACGGTTACCGCGAAACATAGTTTCTTGGACAAGGTAGTTCCCCTTATTCTGATAAGTTCTGCAAAGCCGGGAGAGGGAGTGCAGGCCCGCAATGCTAGCACACTCGTGCCGCGGCTCAGCACGAAAAATCAGATCAAAGCAGTAGAAAGAATACAAAAACGAAGTGCGGTAGTAATTGTTTTCTTCGTGTACATTGTGACCGCGCGCACCAACACTCGATTTCGATTACGTAGTTTTCAGCTATGCCGCAAACATTTGCACTTCCGTTCGGTTTTTTCGCGACAGCTCGGTGATGGTGGTTGAACTGCTGCGTCATCCATGATTAGCTGTGTCGAACACGGTCGTGGTGTGTTCTGAGATTATGTTGAAATCCTTCGGACGTTTTTTCTCACGTGTGACGGCGGCGCTGATTGGGGTTTGCATCGCGAGCGCGTTTGCGGCTGATCCGGCGAAACCTCACTATGTGGTGACCAATGACGATGTCCCGCCACAAAATGAGACGAGCGTCACTTTCTACACCGTGAATGCCAACGGTCTGCTGACCATGAAAGAGAAAGTGCTCACTGGCGGCATCGGCATCGCCGGCGGCTACTTCGCCGCAAACCGAGTGAACGCTCTCGATAGCGGGAATGCAGAGTGCGTCTACGCTTCTCAGGCCACAAGCGGGGATATCGTTGGAATCGTCGTGCGCACTCTAACCGTTGGCGGCAGCGCGAGGGGCTCAACCAAAGATGGCGGCAGAACCAACGGCATCGGCTTGGCCATGAACTCCCAATATCTCTATGCCAGCTTCACCGACTCCAACAACATCGGAACTTTCCAGGTTTTGCCTGGCTGCAAAATCAAGTTCATGGCCGATCTCAAGGTCGTCGGCCTGAAAGGTGGTGTGATCGATGGAATGGCCCTCCACGGCAACATTTTGGTCGTCACCTACGGCGATGGCTCCATCGAGTCTTTCGACATATCAGGGGGCGTGCCCGTATCGAACGGCGATGAACAGAATTCTACCGGCTCGCGCGGCGGCAATACTTACCCCAGCGCCGTCGACATCACCTGGGACGGTCATTACGCCATCTTCGGTGATACCTCGCCGCGCACGGTTGTCGAAGTTTCCGATATTTCTTCCGGCAAATTGACTCCGACCGTGGTCTATCGTTTGGGCAGCGGAATTAACTCCAGTAACATTCTGCTCAGTCCGGATGAGACGCTTCTTTACATCAGCAACAATCAGGGAGACACGATCACCGCCGCGTTTTTTGACAAGAGCACTGGCAGACTTTCAAAAGGATGCACTTCGAACGGCCTCAAAGGCTACGTGAAAGACTGGTCGTATCTCGGAGCGCTGGCTTTGGAAGAAACCACGGGGACTGGTGGAGTTGTATATGTCGCCGAATTTGGCACGCCGTCGTCGATCGCGGAGATTGTGGTTACTTCGGCTGCCGGAAAATGCACCCTGACTGAATTCCCAAAATCGCCCGTCGGAGATCCAAGCAGTCCGGGCTTAATATCGATCGGAGCTTTTCCGCCGCGCCCGTTCTAGCTCGAACCATCATCGCGGAGCCGGCGAGTTCTGACTGAGCGACTGATGCTCTTTGATCCAGTCATTGGCCTGTTGCTCCGCTGTTGCGATTTGCGCATGCGTCATCCGCGACGCGAGAACCGAAACGCGGTACTTACTGGCTTCGTCACCGCCCGCCTGGGCTAACACAGACCAAAAGTAGGCCTTCACCAGATCCTGCGGCACACCTCGTCCCGCCCAATAATACGCACCCAGCGTTGCCTGCGAAACCACGTGCCCCTGTTCGGCTGCCATCGTGAACCAGCGCACGGCTTCAGCGTAGTCCTGCGGAACATCTTCCCCGGTCGCGTAGTGAGCTCCCATCGAAAACTGGGCTGCGGGATCGCCCTGCTCGGCTAACTTGCGCAAGCCCTCCACGCCGCCGACCGCGACCGGCGCGGGCGGATTGGCAGAAGCGTTCGACAATGGCTGCGACGCAGAGGCGGAAGTACCCTTAGCAAAGTTCACGAAGTCGCGCGGTGAAATCAACCAGGACGCGGCGAACAGTACCGTGGCTGCGGCGACGGCCAGAAGAATCTTGCCAGAGCGGGAAAAACGGGGACGGGGCAAGCCTGCCGAAGTCTCGACCGGAAATTCATCGTCGACGCTGGCCACCGCCGCCGGAACAAAACCAACTTTCGAAGCGGAACGCGTTGCCGATACTTTTTCTGAGAATACATCTTCTGAGGAGCCATGCTCCGTTGAGCGCTGCCCTCGAGAATTCTGTTCGGTTGGACTACTTTCCCCTGCACTCGACTCCGGCACACCAGCGCGATGGACCGCCATGGAAATGATTCCCGCCAGGCGCTTGAGCGCGAGCGGATCATTGGTGCTGAAAGCGAATGGTTCAGGTGCGAACACTTCCAGAATCCCGATGACGGCGTCGTCCCAGCGAATCGGAACCGCAATGATCGAACGAATGCCAAGCATGCGGCAGCTCTCACAATCCACGTAAGGATCAGTCTCGGAATCGTCACAGCGCAGCAACTGGCCGCTGCGCACGCACTCTCCTGAAAAACCTGTGCCAATGCTGAACCGCGCCCCCGGCCCAGGAACGTCTTCGCCGGAGCTGGCGCGGCAAATCATGCTTGCGCCTTCAGTCAGAGCAATCGCCGCACCCGTCGCCCGAGTGAAAGTCTGGGCTCTCTTCGCCAGCAGTTGTAAAGCTCCATCAAGGTCGGATCCGAGCGCATCGACTTCGCGCTTGACGGCAGCCAGAGCCGTCAGAATGGAGGTATAGTCAGCCGGAGTCGTGGGCTCCAGTTCTTGCCTCATCCAGTTGAACAGCGCGCTGTTTTCCGACGGCTTCTCAACCACGCTCTGGGGCGCGAGCGCGGCGAACTGATTCGCGAATAGAGGGTTCGCCGCCAACTGAGTTGCCGACGAACTAGCCGATGAACTTGAGGACAAAAGATCAGCCCGGTAATTCACACACGCGACCATCACGTTTACGAAGAGCCATTCCTTCAACTGGCGAAGAGCGTCGTCCGGCATCTGCGGGAAGCTGATTCCGACGCGCCCGGTTCCGTCGCACCAGATAACTTCGCCCTGCGTGTGAATACAAGCTCGAGTCGCTGTCAGATCAAGACACAGATTTACGCTCCGCTGCACCGCGAGCGGAAACGAAGTCTGAATGGCCATGCCCGCTTCGCTGATGTCAACGATCTCGCTGAGGTCGAGGATCTGGCCACTCGAGCTTCCATTCAGGCTGGCATATGCGGGAGTGTGCACCTTCTGCCGCACCCGCTGTCGGCGAGTCCGCAAAGAAGGCGGCAGTTCCCGGCCAGTTTCTACCGGATTAGACCCGAGCGTCTCCATGGCAAATCCGGGATACATCTTACCCCAGCTTGGCAATCTTTTATAGGACCAATGAACGGGGGCAGGCAACGAATCGTGGTCATCCCGATGGACCGCGTTCTCGGCAGGCCAAAGGAGGTGTCACAAACAGATATCACAGCGATTCGACGCCCTGGCCTCGCGCCTTCGATGGTAGCGCCGCTCGATCGAGATGAGATTCGTATTGACACCTACGAAACTATAAAGGATAGTAGGTTTCGGCTTGGGTCTGCCTCCCATCTGATAAGCGGTCGATTGCCGATACCTTCCACCTAAAGCGAGACCGGGGCGGAAAATCAAGTCCAGGCTCAGGGCGCGTATGTCGCGTAGAGCATCTCGGCTAGGCTGCGCGTTTTGCCCCGTTCACAGTCCCAGGAGGTTGTATGAAGATTCGACGTGCAGCAAGCTTCGCTGGCGTGCTGTTAGGAGCATGGCTACTACTGCTGATCGTTCCGGCCTTTGCCGCAAACAAGCAACTTTCACCATTCGTAGTCGAACCAGACAAGTTCGCGGAATCGCAGTCGGTCCGTGAGCTTGCAAAGACCACCCCGCCACCGGCGCACCACGGCTGGCTAGTGTTACGAGAGCAGGAAACGCCAAATCACATGACCAAGATCTATAAGGTACCGGATCCGGTCACTCAAGACAGCTCTGAGCCCCTGCCACAGTTAGGCGTTACCATCGGGTTCAATTTTGACGGCATGGATGGCGAGCAGGCCGGAAACGTAATACCACCCGACACCAACGGGGCGGTCGGTGACAAGCAGTTCTTCCTGATCACCAACTTCGCTTTTAACATCTACAACAAGTCCACCGGGAAAATTGAGGTGGGACCAGTGCTCATCAATACCATCTTCAAGGGATTTGGCGGCCAGTGCGAGGATGGCAATGGTGGCGATCCAGTGGTGCTCTATGACAAACTGGCGAACCGCTGGCTGTTGGAACAACTGGAATACTCAAGCAGCTATCAGATTTGCATTGCGGTCTCTCAAACCGACGATGCCACCGGCAAATACAACCTTTATTCGTATACCTTCAACGGCTTGTCCGATTATCCAAAACTTGCGGTCTGGCCGGATGCCTATTACCTGGCCTTTAACTTTTTTGGCCCCGGCGATGGCGAGCCTTGCGCCATGGATCGCAAAGCCATGATCAGCGGCAAGAAAACCGCAGCCATGATCTGCTTCAACCCTAACAGTTCGGACATGGGATTCTTGCCCTCCGACATTGACGGAAGCACTCTGCCTCCGGCTGGCGCTCCCAACCATTACGTCGAGCTAGGAAACTCCAACACGACGCTCAAAGAGTATGACTTCCACGTGAACTTTGCCCACCCCAAAAAATCTAGCTTCGAGGGTCCGCATACGATCACAGTTCCAGCCTACACGGAGCTTTGCGGCGGCGGTGGCGGAGCCTGCATTCCGGAACCTAACGGCGGAGGTCTCTTGGATGCGATCGGCGACCGCATGATGTTCCGCAATGCCTATCGCAACTTCGGCGACCACGAGGCCATGGTCTTCTCTCATTCCGTAGCTCCGGGCCAAAACTCCAAGGCCGTCTCAGCCGAACGCTGGTACGAGCTGCGGGCAACTCCCGCAGGCAGCAAGTTCAAGGTCTACCAAGCCGGAACTTACCAGAACAAGACCGACAACTATTGGATGGGCAGCATGGCCATGGACAAGGAAGGTGACATTGCCTTGGGGTTCAGCGTTGATAACAGCACGAGCCTGGATCCCAGCATCTGGTTCACCGGCCGCCTGCCCACTGATCCTTTGAACAAGATGGAAGGCACCAAGCTGGTTCATAAGGGAACCACTGTACAGGGAGACGTCAATCGATGGGGCGACTATAGCTCGATGAGTGTGGACCCCACCGACGACTGCACTATGTGGTACACGCAAGAGTACAGCGACGGTGGAGACAACTGGCAATCTCACGTGGTGTCATTCAAGTTCAACGGCTGTCAGTAAAGAAGAGGAAGGCGACAAACTGCCCCAAACCTGTTCTTGGGGTGACCGATCTCCTAATTGCCCCTGGGGTTTTTATTTTTCTAGCGACGGCGGCTCGACCCGACGCTGCAACTCAAGCCGACCGCCGCTGACTTACCGGCTGGATGCTGGACAGGCGCGAAATGGCGGCGACCATCAGGCTGGAGAGCAGTTGCATGGTTGCTACGTCGCGCTGGTCGAAGGCGTGAGGAGCGCCGGAGAGAACCTCGAATACTCCCAGCGTTCTGCGGAAATGGCGGAGCGGTGCGGCCAAGATGGAGCGCGCGCCGAGACGGCGGCAACTGGCGAGATCGACAAGCGGATTTCTCTCGGCATCGTGGCACAGCACCACTTCTCCGGTGCGAACACAATCGGCTGAGATTCCGGAGTCAGTTTGCAGGCGAACGCCGAGATCGGGCGCGGTGCGTCCGGTGCGGGCGCGGCAAATGATTTCGTCTCCGTGGCGCAGGGCGATGGCTGCCCCGGTGGCTCCGGTCAACGCCTGGGCACGCTCGGCAATCACGCTGATCGCAGGCTCCAGATCAATTTCGCCCGGACGAATATTAAGTTCGTTGCTGGAAACGTGCACCATGCTTTGCGCCGGCTGCGAACCCATGGCGCGAGCGTGGTTCCGCGAGGGAGCGAGCGTCGCGAACGAAGCAGGTGCGCGGTTTTCTGAAGCAGTCGTGGGCACGGTGCGAAGCAACTCGCGCACCAGACGATCCAACTCGGCGTCCGCGATCAGATGAGCAGTTTGCTGTCCCCGTAAAGATCCTCCCAGCACGCGCGAAAGACTCAGCACAGCTCTGCTGCCGCAAGCCATGCAATAGGGAGTGTTGTTCTTGCTGATCAACTCACATTCAACGCAAAACACAGCGGTCTGCAGGGTGAGAAAGCTGATGTCCTGCCCGGTGAGCTTTTCTGCCATCGTTTGGAGTTCCTCCCGAGAGTTTTTATTGGCGAGTGAATTGAGAAAACTACATGGGAGCTTCGCGATCTAGAAGTGACCGCGATGGTTCGGGGCTGTGGATAAAGGTTGAAACAGATTAGCTAGCTTGCGCTGCTGCAACTAATCCGGAATCTCGCTGAGCCGCCGGAATCGCTTCGAGCGCGGGCTTCGAGGCGCGATCAAGAGCATCGGCCAAAGCCACCGGAAAGACCGAAGTGAACAGGTTGATGTCGAACTGCAATTCGCGAGCCGTGTAAAGACGGTAGATAGTCATCGAGCCACAACGAATATTTCCGGTGGTCACGAGGTCGAGAGTCAGGCACCAGGCGCTGGTTAGCTCCTGGGCAAAACGGCTGCCAGGCTTGGTCCAGCGCAGACACGGAGTTTCGTCCCAGCGCGAGATAAGATGCAATCCGTAGATGGTCGGGAGCTTGGCGGATTGCGAACGCAATCGCAAATCAAAGGCATCGAAATCGTTGCCCGCGAGCGCGGCCACCAGGATGCGGCAAAGCTGCCGATAATCGCTAGTGACTTTCAACTCCTCGGTGGCCCGGCGGATGGCGAGATTGTTGATAAAGATCTGCCGCTCGATGGTGCGTTGCGCCACGCGGCGCAGTTCTCCGAACTCCATATAGCCGAGATGCTGCACCCCGATCCATACTCCGGTCCCAAGCACAGCGAGCACTAATCCCAACATGTCTCGGGTTGGCCAGAGGAGGAAAAGGCTGAGCAGGGCAAATAAAGCGGAGACCGCGTAAAGCGTGACCACAACCTGCCGGTGAGACAATCCCCGCTGCAAGAGCTTGTGATGAATATGCTCGCGGTCGGCGGTGAAGACCGGCCGTCCGCCAAGAACGCGGCGGATGATGGAGAGAGCAGTTTCCAGAATAGGCAGCCCGAAAGACACAACCGGGATGGCTACCGCGACAAGTGTGGGGGCCTTCTGGGCACCTTGCAAAGCAAGCGCACTTAACATGAATCCGATGAAAAGGCTTCCGCAGTCTCCGAGGAAGATGGTCGCCGGACTGAAATTAAAACGGAGGAAGCCTAGAATCGATCCGGCCAGGGCCAGAGCCATCAGCGAAACCAGGCCTGAACCGGAAACCAAGGCTACCGCGAATACGACCATGGTAGAGAAAAGGGCGGATCCCGCCGCCAATCCGTCAAGTCCATCAATGAGGTTGAAGGCATTGGTGATGGCGAGAACCCACAGCACGGTAAGAGGAAGGCCAACGAACCAGGGAAAATGGTGACTGCCGAAAAGTACTGGCAGATCGAGGATGCGAAAACCACCCGCGAACAACATTGCCCCCGCCACAGCCTGAACCGCAACTTTCACGTAAGGGCTCAGGGAGTGAATGTCATCATAAATGCCGAGCGCAAAGATCAAACAACCGGGGAGTAGGATCGTGAGCAACGTTTTGATTGAGAACCCGGAGCCGACTGCGACATGGTGCCAAGCGGCGGGGAACGCCACGGCGAAAGTCAGGAGAAAAGAAACGAAAATCGCGACGCCGCCGAACCGGGGAAGGGGACGGTTATGCAGGTGCCGATCCAGAGCTGGCGCTGCGACCCAACCGCGCGCGGTCGCGAGATCGCGTACGAGCCTGGTCAAAATAAAGGACAGCAGCAGCGACCCTACGAAAGTCCCGAGGTAGAAAAGTATCAACGAGTTCCTCTATCGAAAGTGCAATGCAAGAATGTCTGCCCCCTCTGCAACGCTGTCCTTCGATGCATTGATATCCAAGTCGAGAAGGAATCTGTCCAGCCCGTGCCTGGAATCTTTTGCAGAAACTGCACAACTGTTCAGATCCTACAACCCTCTGCATGGCGCCACTATTCTCTGTCTTGGTACATCCGGGATTCGGTCGAGGAGGTTGACTGACAGTGATTGCGGGCTGAAGTTTGTACTGTTTGCGATCTAAGCACTGGTCTAGAACACTGATCTGTCGCGGGTCTGGGCCGTGTTAGACTTCTTGCAAAAATGGCAATGGATTTTTTGACATCGCCCATGCAATGGAGTTCCTGCAAGTTCCTCCGGTTGGCCCTTGCTTTCCTGTTGCTCGCGTCATTTGGACGGAAACTTGCGGCGCAGTCCGCACAGACGGAAGCGACTACTCCAGCGATTGGGAACGCCGCAGTCACGCCAGCGCATGTTCCCCTAGGTGAAACTCCAACGTCCGCGCTGAGACTTGAGGCGGGAGACCTGGTCGAGGTCGGGGTCTACAACGTTCCAGAGCTCACGACCAAGGCTCGCGTCAGCAGCAAGGGCGAGATTTACCTTCCGCTGATCGACTACGTTCACGTTGCAGATTTGACGGCTGAAGAAGCCGAGGGACTGATCCAGAAGCGGCTTGCGGACGGTGGCTTCGTTAAGAATCCACACGTCACATTATTCGTCGATCAGTATGCGTCACAAGGCGCCAGTGTGCTGGGTGAAGTACTGAAACCGGGAGTGTATCCGGTACCGGGACAGCAACGGCTTTTCGATGTCATCTCTGCCGCCGGTGGATTCACGGAAAAGGCCGGCCGAAGTATTCAGGTCACGCATCGCGATCAACCTGACCAACCCATTACCCTTCCCCTCTCGCGCAATGTAACCGACAACCCCGAGAGCAACATTCCCATCCTGCCCGGGGATACGATCATCGTGCGGAAAGCCGACTTGGTTTATGTGGTGGGCGATGTCGGAAGGCCAAGCGGGTTTCTCATGGACAGTGGCCATCTTACGGTGCTGCAGGCAATCGCGATGGCGGGAGGTACGACGCGCACGGCCAATCTTGGCGGTGCCAGGATCATCCGCCGAGGCAGTGGCGGACCGAGTGAGACTCCAGTGGAGTTGAAGAAGATTCTCCGAGCCAAAGCGCCAGATGTCACGATGCAAGCGGATGACATACTTTTTGTCCCGACCAGCACGGCCAAGGTTTTTGCCGGACGCGCAGTGGATGTAGCTGTACAAGCCGCGGCGGCGGCGAGTATTGTGGCCCTCCCCTAGCGAACATGATTTTCAACTTGGCTTCAGCACGGGCAAGAACCCGCGCGTACATGGTTAAACCGCGGCTGCTACGCTGTGCTGGTCTCTTGCCAGTAAATCCTGTAGCACGTCGAGATAAACCTCCGCGGCTTGCTGGCGAGAAAAATGTTGAAGAACATATTGGCGGCCATTACGGCCGAGGGATTCACGGAGTCCAGGATCAGCGGCGAGACGGAGTATCGCATCCGCCAACTCGGCGGAATCTTCCGGAGGGACGAAAAGTCCTGCATTGGCTCGTTCCATCACGTTTCGAGCGTGGCCATCGACGCCCAGAATCACAGGCCGCGCGCAGGACATGAACTCGAGCATCTTGGTGGGAAGGACAGTCTTGAATAGTTCGGACTTCTTGAGCAATACAAGACATACATCAGAAGCCGTGATGTAAG